>Ga0206117_100030_pt1 | contig 396005 bp, 367 predicted proteins | sample 3A5Ametagenome_FD_177997 | JGI IMG/M metagenome (GOLD analysis project Ga0206117, IMG submission 177997) | Enriched microbial communities from leaf-cutter ant dump, University of Wisconsin, Madison, United States - 3A5A | ecosystem: Environmental > Terrestrial > Nest > Insects nest > Nest dump... | reverse complement strand
TTAAGCCCGCCTGCGCAGATGGTACTGCAATCCTGTGGGAGAGTATGTCGCCGCCTTTCTTTTGAAAACCCTATCCATATCCGGATAGGGTTTTTTGTTTTACTACAATACGATAAAAGGAGTTGTCTTTTGACAACTCCTTTTTGTTGCTAAAGGCAACACCCGACAGGTTTTGTAAACCTGTCGGGTATAAAAAAACCGGAGTGAACCCCGGTTTTTTATGTGCTATTTATTTAAAAATCAATCAGTTGTTGTAATATGTGCAGTGTTGGCGAATTGGGCAAATGGTACATTTCGGGCTGGTTGGGCGGCAAATTTCACGTCCTAAAAACGAGATACACATTCCAATATCTTCCCAAATAGCACGCGGTAAAAGTTGCATTAATAATTTTTCAGCTTTATTGCCATCCTGAATAGCAGCAATTAAGCCAATTCTGGGAGCCACCCGTAAAACATGCAGATCGACTACGATGCCAACAGCAGGTCGGATTTCTAACTCCTTCATAATCACATTCGCCGATTTCCGACCGATACCTTTTAACTGCGTTAAGGATTCCATCGAAAGCGGAATATTCGCATCTGATTGAAGTGTTTGCGCCGTTTCCAATATCCATCCGGCTTTCATCTGAAAATGGCGCACACCACTGATGTAAGGATATAAATCCTCAAAAGTGGCCGAAATAAGACTTTCAAAATTCGGAAAACGATTAAAAAGTGCCGGGGCAATTTTATTGATATTCGCATCGGAATCCTGAGCGGATAAAATCACCATGATCATTAATTGATAGGGATTCTGATAATCCAAAGGATGTTTGCGTTCCCGATATTGAACGATTATTGGATTTAATTTTTCCGACCAAGGTATCGGATCACTAAATAAATCCATTGTTATTCTTCTTTAAAATCGATAGAAAGGGAATTAACACAATAACGAATACCGGTTGCTGTGGGACCATCGTTAAAAACATGCCCCAAATGGCCACCACAATTGGCGCAAAGAATCTCAGTTCGGATCATTCCATGTGATAAATCCTGAATATATTCGACTTTTCCGGGAATGGACTCGTCAAAAGAAGGCCATCCGCAATGGGAATCAAATTTAGCATTGCTTTCAAAAAGTGGTTCTCCACAGGCACCACAACAATAGGTACCGTCTTGAAAATGAAGGTTATATTTTCCGGTATTTGGAAATTCCGTTCCCTTTTGACGTAAAATGCGATAACGTTCCAAGCCTAATTCGGCTTTCCATTGTTCTTCGGTTTTATTTACGGGATATTTCATTTTTTTGCAGGAATAAATTTAATAGATACAGAATTGGTACAAAAACGTTTGCCCGTGGTATTGGAAGGACCATCATCAAAAACATGTCCTAAGTGACTACCACAATTGGCGCACATCACCTCAGTACGTACCATTCCAAGACTGGTATCGGTTTTATAAATGACTGATCCCTTTATGGCTTTGTCAAAAGATGGCCATCCACAATCGGAATGAAATTTTGAATCCGAATTGAAAATAACCTGACCGCAGGCAGCACAAACATACTTTCCTTTATCAAAAGTGTTCCAGTATTTACCCGTAAAGGCACGTTCGGTTCCTTTATTTCGCAATACTTCATATTCCTCCTTAGTGAGTTGCGCTTTCCACTCTTTATCTGTTTTCTGAACTTTAAACTTCTGATTTTGTCCAAAAGAAGCGAAGCAACTGCAGAAAACGATTAATAATACTAATTTTTTCATATTGAATTAGGATATAAATTGAACAATCCGTCGGATTACTTTATTGTCACCCAATATTTTGCGATGTCCCAAACCATTTGTAATCATCAGATCTCCATCTTTTAAATGCTCATGGATATGAAAAGCCGCTTTAATTGGTACATCATCATCAATTTCGTCGTGTATTACCAATACCGGAATTGTGATCGTCTTTGCTGCTATATACGAAGAATAACTGTCCATGGTTTGGTTAAATTTATTTTCGAATTTGGTTTTCATCCGCACGCCAATTTCCGGTTTTAGGCCCAGTTTTAAAATAAAATCCGAAATAATATCCGTTACGATATCACCGCTACCAATAATAATCGCTTTCTGTACGTTTAAATTTTGTTTAATCGCATTCAGAACCGACATCCCCCCCAGAGAATGACCGACAGCATATGCAAACGGACCGTATTTTTTTTCGATTTCGAGTATGGCAGCTATAAATTCGGTCATATTACTGGTTTTTCCAGGTGCTTTTCCATGCGCCGGTGCATCAAAACTAAAAACGGTATAGCCCAGTTTCACAAATTCATCAGCAATTTTAACCAATTGTGTTCCGCGTCCGCTCCATCCGTGTACCAATAAAACCTTTTTGTCGCCGGTTCCATATTGATATAACATCACTTTTTTATGAATAGCCGGTATTTCCAACAACTCCTGTTGACTGTTCCGGTCCATTTCAAACTCTCTTTTCGGTATTTTATAACGAATAGGAGTGGTAAATAATTTCATCGCAAATTGCGTTGCCAGTTCCGGAGAAATTTTTTCAAAAAGTCTCGCTGTAAATAAAATTACTTTGGGTATTTCCAGGGATTGCTGGTGTTTGGGTTTGTTTTCTTTCATTTCAGTATACTAAAACAGTTGCAAGTTAAGTTATAACTGTCGTTTTATTGATAAATTATTCTTAAAAAATCAGCCTGAAAAAAGGAAGTGATTCGACTATTTTGTTAGGATAATCATTACTAATTTATCAGGAATTATTAATTTTGTTACCATAAAATCACATCATATGAAAAGGAGTTATCGTTTGTTAGTAGCCGGTTTGTTAGTATTGGGAATTTCCTGTGCTAAAAACCCATTTACCGGAAAAAGTACATTAGCATTAGTACCGGATAGTGAAATTTTCCCGTCGTCGTTCCAGCAATACAATCAGTTTCTGACCGAAAATAAGGTGGTTAAAGGAACCAAAGATGCGCAACGGGTTACGGATGTAGGGATGAAAATTAAGGCCGCTGCCGAAAAATGGTTAAATGCCAACGGCTATCAGGGCTATCTGAAAGATTACAAATGGGAATACAATTTGGTCGACAGTAAAGATGTGAACGCCTGGTGTATGCCTGGTGGAAAAATTGTTTTTTACACCGGCATCATGCCGATTTGTAAAGACGATGCCGGTATGGCAACCGTAATGGGGCATGAAGTAGCGCACGCATTGTTAAACCACGGACAGCAACGGATGAGTGCCGGATTATTACAACAATTGGGCGCAGCAGGTGTGAGTGCAGCCGTAGGAAATAAAAGTGCACAAACCCAACAAATCGCGATGACAGCCTATGGAGCGACCACACAATATGGTGGTATGCTACCGTTTAGTCGAAGTCATGAAAGTGAAGCCGATAAAATTGGTTTGACGCTAATGGCAATCGCCGGTTACAATCCCGATACCGCTGTAGCATTTTGGCAACGGATGGCAGCCAATTCAGGAGGACAGTCGCAACCGGAATTTTTGAGCACCCACCCGAGTAATGAAACCCGTATTGCTGAAATCCGAAATCTGATCCCACAAGCAAAAGCCGAAGCAAAAAAATTTGGTGTTGTTTTTAAATAAAAAAATATAGTATCTTCGAAGCTGTTCAATTAGAACAGCTTTTTTTATACCTATTTATGAAACAACTTGAAAAAGGAAGTAAAAAATTATTAAATGCCTGGGCATTTTATGATTGGGCGAATTCCGTATATGCGCTCGTAATTTCATCATCTATTTTCCCGCTGTATTACGGAGCTTTATTCCGGATAAAAGGAATCGAAGAAATTCCACTTTTCGGATTATCGATTCGAAGTGAGTCATTGATCAGCTATATAACGGCACTGGGCTTTTTATGTGTCGCGATATTGTCGCCACTGCTTTCCGGCATCGCAGATTATATGGGGAATAAAAAAACATTTTTAAAATTCTTTTGTTATATGGGCGGATTGTCTTGTATGGGATTGTATTTTTTCTCTCTGGACAATATCATTTTCGGATTGCTAACGTATATGCTGGCGCTGATCGGTTTCTGGGGAAGTCTGGTGTTTTATAACTCGTATCTGCCGGACATTGCTTTTCCGGAACAACAGGACGGTATTAGTGCCAAAGGATACGGATTGGGATATATCGGTAGTGTAATTTTATTGATCATCAATCTTATCATGGTAATGAAGTCTGAGGTTTTCGGATTTGAAAGTCAGCTTAAAGCCATGCAGTTTTCGTTTGTGATGGTAGGTTTATGGTGGATCGGATTTAGTCAGTATACCTATCGCTACCTCCCGGATTATAAAAACGGAAAAAAAATCAAAGGACAAATTATTTTCAATGGCTTTAAAGAACTACAAAAAGTTTGGAGACAGTTAAAAGAAATTAAACCGTTGCGACGCTATCTCGGTGCCTTTTTTGTGTATAGTATGGCGGTGCAAACTGTGATGATCATCGCTGCTTATTTCGGTGAAAAAGAAGTGGATTGGGGGAGTGACGAAAAAAGAACGATGGGGCTGATCGTGAGTATCTTATTGATTCAGCTAATCGCCGTTTTTGGTGCGATCATGACTTCCAAAGCCTCGGCTAAATTCGGAAATATTAGAGTATTAATGGTGATCAACTTCCTATGGATTTTGATCTGTATTTATGCCTATTTTGTCGTAACACCAAATGAGTTTTATATCGCAGCTAGTTGTGTTGGTTTGGTAATGGGAGGAATACAATCGTTATCGCGATCGACTTATTCCAAGTTTATTCCTAAAACACAGGATACGACGTCTTTTTTTAGTTTTTATGATGTCGCCGAAAAAATAGGTATTGTGATCGGAATGTTCTTATATGGTTATATTGCCGACATCACCGGAAAGATGCAAAATGCTATTTTATTTTTGGTAGTTTTCTTTGTGGCAGGATTATTGTTATTAACCCGGGTACCAAGAGAATAAAAATCAAATTATTACGTTACAGTATTAACCCAACACGATTAACCCAACATGAAACAAATCAAAACAATTGGATTGACATTCCTGCTTATGGGAGGACTATTTTTAACAAGTTGCGACAACGAACCGGTTGATGCTTCCTTACTAACCAACACCGGAACTACTGGTGGGAATAATGGTGGTAACAATGGCGGCAATAACGGCGGTAATAATGGTGGCAACAATGGAGGTGGAACAACCACTGTAGTCGGAATGTATAAAATGACGGCATTTAATACTTCGGTTCCAACCGATCTTAACGGGGATGGAACACCATCGACCAACCAGATGAACGAAACCAGTTGTTTTAATAACAGTATACTGATATTAAACGCCAATAACACCTTTACGGCTACGGGAAGTTCCCTTGAAATCGTTTTTGACGGAACTACCAGCACATTGGAATGTACAGACGATCCGGATTTTAGCGGGACCTGGTCCTTAGCAGGAAACGTATTATCGGTGACCTATACCGACGAAGGCGATACGTTTACTGATCAGTATATCGTTAGTGGTAACACACTAAAAGCATCTATTCAGCAAGGAGAAGTGGTCGGTACAGCCAATGGAGGAGAACCGGTTTACTTAACGGCCAATATCGATATTATCTATACCAAACAGTAAGATATACCAACACGATTTTAAAGCTGCCTTCGGGTGGCTTTTTTTAACAAAAAAAATATTTTTTTAAAATATATTCACCCGGATATAATGTTAAAATGTTAAAAATAAAATTATATTTGGGATGTTTTTTTAATTAACTCATCCACTATGAAGAAAATTACTTTTTTAACCACAATTTTGTTGGTATTTACAGCCTTTACTTTTGTATCCTGTGAAGTAGAATCGATGGATCCTGCTTTAAGTACTAACGGAACCAATAATAATGGTGGAAACACCGGAGGCGGAAATACCGGTGGTGGTACCGGCGGTAATGGCGGAACATCTTCCGGAGATTATTGGCCAACTGCTATTAATAATATCTGGAACTATGAACAGAGTGGAAATGCGACGGAGATGAAAATCATTGGAACGGATAATTTTAACGGAGGTACTTACTATAAATTCTCACCACAATCCGGATTTTTCGAAGGAAACGGTGCTACAGATGTAACAACCTGGATTCATAAAAACGGAGGGAACTATATCATGAAAATGGGGGATCTGAATATTAATGCCGGAGGATTAACAGGTACACAAACCGGATATGAGATGGTTATGCTTAAAGATAATATTGCCGTAAATGCAACTTGGACGGGATCTTATACGCAAACAACAACCTATAGTGTATTGCCAACCAGTATCGTAATGACAACAAATTATACCGGTAAGATTTTAGAAAAAGATGCTACCGTAACGGTAAATGGTGTAACATATACCAACGTTATTAAAATGAATTTACGTCAGGTAGTATCCACGATGGGTGCAAATACTGTTACCGATATAGATTACTGGTTTGCCAAAGACATTGGTCCGGTTCGCGCATATATGAACACCGAAGGAACTACTTTCGAGACTAAATTAATTAGTTATACCTTGAATTAATCCTTAGATAAAAGAGATATGGAAAGCTGCCTTCGGGCGGCTTTTTTGTTGCCTACGGATAAATAAATTGCAAAATAGTGTCAGTGTGTTTTTGTTAAAATATATTGAGTAAAAAGAGTATATTTGCCCCCATTTTTATTGAACTATTTAACTATGAAAAAAATTATGTTGGCAACGTCACTGATGTTGCTGTGTTGTGTTTTTACTTTTGTTTCCTGTGAAACGGAATCGTTGGATCCGGCATTGGTTGACACTACCGATAATGGTAGTACGGTTGATCCAGATATTTTGCCGGTGTTAAACACAAAAACAATTACAAACATTCAGACTACCGGAGCTAATTCAGGTGGTACAATTACAAACGATGGAGGTGCACCAATTATCGCAAGAGGGGTTGTTTGGAATACAAGTCCGAATCCTACTGTTGCCCATTCAAAAACAACGGATGGTGCAGGTATAGGAGCCTATAATTCGACTATTTCCGGATTAACACCCAATACGTTATATTATGTTCGGGCCTATGCGACGAATACTAATGGAACGGCTTATGGAAATCAGGTTACGGTAACAACAACCGGGACGGCTCCGTCTAATTTTCCGGTTCTGACCACTTTACCGATTACCAATAATATCTACCCTGGTGCTGCCAGCGGTGGAAATATAACCTCAGATGGAGGGTCTCCGATTACAGCTCGGGGTGTGGTTTGGAGTACACTTGCAAATCCAACGGTACCAAGTACCAGAAAAACTGTTGACGGAACGGGTACGGGAACGTTTACTTCTATAATAACACAGTTGCAAGTCATTCCTGGTTCAACAGTTTATCTGAGAGCTTATGCAACCAATGCTAATGGTACTGCCTACGGAAATGAAATAATGTTTACGGTTACGCCAAATCAGGTCGACAATTCTGCGGCAATAATGACGGCTAATGTAAACGGCGTGCAATACAATCTTATGCAACCCTATTTATATTCCTATACGGGTGTAGATGTACGAGTTGAGAACGAAGGTGCAGGTCCCGGAAAACCAGTGTATTTGAAAATTCAGGGGGATACCAGTAATGTTACAGGTGTTACAACCGAAATTAATCTTTATATACCGGATGATAAATGGCACCCGGGAACGTATTCGCTAATTGAGACTTTCGATTTAATGGAGAGTAGAGATTGTCAGGCGAAACTGATCTTACCTTATATTGGAGGAAGTCCCGATTTAGCCTTAGTAACGGGAGGTTCCATTACGATAACCGAGTTCAATTATGCCAGTAGAAGAATTAAAGGGACATTCAATATGACTTATCGTACGGATAATGGTAATTTCCAGGTAACAAACGGTACGTTTAATTACGGACTTGATGATGATTATTTCGACTAAATAGAAATACTGAAACAACACTCTATAGCGTAGGACCAACCACTATCGTAATGACGGTAAATTATACTGTTACGATTCTGGAGAAAAACGCTACGGTAAGGATTAATCGCGTAACGTATCCAACGTTATAAATTAACCCGTTATACTTTGAATTAATCCTCGGATAAAAGATATAGAAAGCTGCCTTCGGGCGGCTTTTTTTATAACAAATAAAAAAGTTATGTTATATAGATGGTGATAAAATGTTAGTTAGGTAAAAAGTGGAAATAAAAAGTATTTTTGCACCGATTTTATAAAAGAAGTTATGAAAAGAATAGATTTTTAGCGCTAGTATTAGTAGCCTTTTTAGGGGTTATGCTAACGTCTTGTGAAACGGAATCGGCTGACGCTTCCTTAATAGGAAGTGGTAGTAATAACGGTGGCGGAAATACGGTTACAGCAGGCGATTATTATCCATTGGCTATAGGAAACCGTTGGGTATCCGAATTTATAAATCAGGAAACGGGAGAAATTCGTATTGATACGTCAAAAATAGTGAATACTCAGATAGATAACGGGAAGTTATATTATTTGGGTAATAAAAATGAAGGAGAAGAGGTAATGGCCGATATTGGAAATCGTTCTGTTGACAAAGTGAGAAAAGAAAACAACACCTATTATGGAAAAATGGACGCTTTTGACCGACCGCCTTCTGGAGTTTCGATGGGAATACGATTTTCCGGAACGGGTGATATCATTGTTTTAAAACAGGATTTACCAGTTGCCGGAACATGGCATAATGATTATTCGTACACCTTTACGAATTATCATCCAATGCTTCCTCAGGATCAGGTAATAACCACAGCGGTATCGGAAACGCACACCATACTTCAACGCGATCAAATACTAACGGTAAAAGGGCATACGTATCAGAACGTGATTAAAGTAAAAATGGAGCAGGTAATGACAATGTCAATGTCCGGTATGCCGGAAACAGCGAATTTAACCGCCACAATAACGACTTACACCTGGTACGCCCGGAACGTAGGGGCTATTAAATCGGAAGTAACCTTATCAGGGACATCGGGTTCCGAAAGTATACATTCGGAATTGTTATCCTACATTGTGAATTAAGATTTAAAAAATAAAAGATAAAACCATAAAAACCCGAAACCATCGGGTTTTTTTATGGCATAGAGATTGATTTATTAGCATAGCGGGGTAGGCAATATGCCAAAGAACCGTTAATTATCAAGGTAATAGCAATAAAGACTTTTATCTTGCAGTACTATTTAATGACAAAATGACTTAAAAAAAACTATGTCAAATCAAAAGATACTCACATTAGACAATTTGTCACTTCATGAAATTGATACCGATGCGGAATTAATCCCGTTAATGACGCCGGAAGATGAGGAAGAAATGAATAACGAAGTTCTTCCGGATGATCTGGCCATCTTGCCATTGCGCAATACGGTGTTGTTTCCGGGTGTTGTGATTCCAATCACGGCAGGAAGAGATAAATCCATTAAATTAATCAACGATGCCAACGCAGCCGGTAAAATTATCGGGGTAGTAGCACAAAAAGACGAGAACGTTGAAGAGCCAACTGCGGCCGATATAAATACAATTGGTACCGTAGCGCGTATTTTACGCGTGTTGAAAATGCCGGATGGGAATACTACGGTAATCCTTCAGGGGAAAAAGCGTTTTGAAATCGACGAGATCACAACCGAAGAGCCGTATTTAAAAGCTACGGTAAAAGAAGTACCGGAAAAAAGACCGTCGGATAAAGACAAAGAATTCAACGCGATTATCGATTCGATTAAGGAATTGGCGATCCAGATCATTAAAGAGAGTCCGAATATCCCTACGGAAGCTACTTTCGCGATTAAAAATATCGAGAGTAAATCGTTTCTGGTGAATTTCGTATCCTCCAATATGAATCTGATGGTGAACGAAAAACAAGGACTTCTGGCAATTAATGACCTAACCGATCGGGCGCTGGAAACTTTGCGCTATATGAACCTGGAATTGCAGAAACTGGAGCTGAAAAACGATATTCAGTCCAAAGTGCGTTTTGACCTGGATCAGCAACAAAGGGAGTATTTCCTGCAACAGCAGATGAAAACGATTCAGGAAGAATTGGGCGGGGTTTCCTATGAAGAGGAAATCGAAGAAATGCGTCAGAAAGCCAAAACTAAAAAATGGGACGATAAAGTCAAAGCTCATTTTGAAAAAGAATTGGCGAAAATGCAACGCATGAATCCGCAGGTAGCCGAATTCTCGATTCAGCGTAACTATCTGGAGTTGTTTTTAGAATTGCCTTGGAATAACTATTCCAAAGATAAATTCGATTTAAAACATGCGCAGAAAGTATTGGATCGCGACCATTTCGGACTGGAAGACGTCAAAAAACGAATCATCGAACATTTGGCGGTATTAAAACTGCGTAACGATATGAAATCGCCTATTTTATGTTTATACGGGCCTCCGGGAGTCGGAAAAACATCCATCGGAAAATCGGTAGCCGAAGCATTAGGAAGAGAATATGTTCGTATTTCCCTTGGTGGATTACGCGACGAAGCGGAAATCCGCGGGCACCGTAAAACCTATATCGGAGCCATGCCGGGCCGTATTATCCAGAGTCTCAAAAAAGCAGGAACGTCCAATCCGGTATTTGTACTGGATGAGATCGATAAACTGTCAAGCAGTCATAACGGCGATCCGTCATCGGCCTTATTGGAAGTCTTGGATCCGGAACAAAACTCCGATTTCTACGATAATTTCCTTGAAATGGGATACGACCTGTCAAAAGTGATGTTTATCGCAACGTCTAATAATATGTCGTCGATACAGCCGGCTTTACGCGACCGTATGGAAGTGATCAACATGACAGGGTATACGATCGAAGAAAAAGTGGAGATCGCCAAACAACATTTGGTTCCAAAACAATTAAAAGAACACGGACTAACGACTAAAGATCTTTCGATTGGCAAAAAACAAATCGAGAAGATTGTAGTAGGGTATACCCGCGAATCCGGAGTACGGGGATTGGAAAAACAAATCGCATCGATGGTGCGAAATGCGGCCAAATCGATCGCTATGGAAGAGGAATACAATGTTAAGGTAACCGACGAAGATATTGTTAAAGTATTGGGTGCTCCGAAAATGGAACGCGACAAATACGAAAATAACGAAACGGCTGGTGTCGTAACCGGATTGGCATGGACGAGTGTAGGTGGTGATATCCTGTTTATCGAGTCGATTATTTCCAAAGGAAAAGGGAGCATGACGATGACCGGTAATCTGGGGACGGTTATGAAAGAATCGGCAACGATCGCACTGGAATATATCAAATCGAACGCCGAACAATTGGGAATCAACCCGGAAGTGATTGCAAATTATAACGTACATATCCACGTACCGGAAGGTGCTACGCCAAAAGACGGACCAAGTGCCGGAGTAGCGATGTTAACCTCATTGGTGTCGAGTTTTACGCAGAGAAGGGTTAAAAAGAGCCTGGCGATGACAGGGGAGATTACCTTACGCGGAAAAGTATTGCCGGTTGGAGGTATCAAGGAAAAAATTCTGGCGGCCAAAAGAGCGAACATCAAAGAGATTATCCTGTGTCATGAAAATAAAAGGGATATCGATGAGATCAAACCGGAATACCTGGAAGGATTGACATTCCATTATGTAAAAGAAATGAGTGAAGTTTTGGAAATCGCGATCACCGATCAGAAGGCAAAACATGCTAAAAAACTGATCGCCGAATAAAAAACGTCAAATGCATTATAAAAAAGGCATAAGTCGCGAGAAACGGCTTATGCCTTTTGTCTTTTATTTTTTACTGTAAATAAAAAAATAATATCTTCGCATTTGCGTTATATAATTTCAGAAACGACCACCATAAGCAATGGCAAAAAAAATACTGACCTCATTTTTCCTGATCCTGACAGCCTTATCCTATGGGCAGATTGGTGGAAAATATACCTATCAGTTTCTGAATTTAGTGACATCACCCCGCCAGGCAGCACTGGGAGGGAAAACGGTCACGATTTATGACAACGACGTAAACCAGGCTATCTTTAATCCGGCGACCATCAATGTGGAAATGGATAATCATCTTTCGGTTAACTATGGCAGTTATTACGGAGAAGTGACCTATGGTACGGCTGCCTATGCCTATACCTGGGATCGGCACGTACAAACGTTCCATGCCGGCGTCAACTATGTTAACTACGGTACATTCGAAGGATATGATGAAACCGGAAACCGTACATCCGACTTTACCGGTAGTGAAATCGCCCTTTCTTTTGGATATGCTTATAATATTCCGTGGACCGACATTCATATCGGTGCCAACGCCAAACTGATTTCCTCCACTTTAGAAAGTTATAACTCTTTTGGAGCAGCTGTCGATCTGGGGGCCATTTATGTCGATGAAGACAATGATATTAACATCGGTCTTGCGGTGCGAAATGTGGGGATGCAGATTACTACCTATGCCGGTTTACAAGAGAAATTACCGTTGGAAATCATAGCGGGAATTTCGCAGCAAATGGAAAATGTTCCGATTCGCTGGCACCTGACACTCGAAAACCTGCAACAATGGAATATTGCTTTTTCCAATCCGAATCGTGCCGAAAGTAGTATCGATGGAGCTGTACAAGAAGAAAAAGTATCTTTTATAAATAATGCGCTGCGCCACGTAATCCTGGGAGCCGAATTATTTCCCGGAAAAAGTCTTAACTTCCGACTGGGGTATAACTTCCGAAGAGGAGAAGAACTTTCGATAACCGATCAACGTACCTTTGCCGGGATTTCTGCCGGTTTCGGATTGCGTTTTAACACCGTAAAATTTGACTATTCCTATTCGCGCTATACTTCGGCCGGGAATACCAGTCTTTTTGGACTTACAATTAACTTACAATAAAATAAAAACATTTTGAAAAAAATTACCATAGCAATAGATGGGTTCTCATCCACGGGGAAAAGTACGCTGGCCAAACAACTGGCGAAAGAACTGGGATATGTTTATGTGGACACGGGAGCAATGTACCGCGCGGTAACCTTATTTGCCATGCAACAGGGATTGATTTCCGATGATCATTTTAGTAAAGAACAACTCATTGCCGCTTTGCCGCAAATCAGTTTGCAGTTTCTGTTTAATCCGCAATTGGGATTTGCCGAAATGTACCTGAACGGTCAGAATGTCGAAACGGAAATCCGTACGCTGGAAGTATCACAACAGGTAAGTCGTATTGCTGAGGTATCGGAGGTACGTGCCAAACTGGTGGAGCAACAACAGAAAATGGGTGCCGATAAAGGTATTGTAATGGATGGCCGCGATATCGGAACGGTGGTATTTCCGGATGCTGAGTTAAAAATCTTTATGACTGCTAGTCCGGAAACCCGTGCACAACGCCGTTTTGATGAGCTAACTGCTAAAGGGCAACAGGTTACCTATGATGACGTATTGCAAAATGTAGTGGGACGTGATAAAATTGATACCAGCAGAGACGATTCACCGTTGGTTAAAGCCGAGGATGCGTATGAAGTAGATAATTCCAATTTAAGTCGGGAAGAACAATTTGCATTAGTGCTAAAACTGGCGAACGAAAAAGGATCCCGATCAAATTAAAAATAAAATCCAGAATACGATGCGGTGTGTATTATAACGTATTTTATTTTGGATTTCCTGTTTTTATTAATAGATTTACCAGCTTTTTTAAAAATTAAAACGAATCTAATACACAAAATTACACCACATAATGACTATAAAAAATCGTCTTATCCTGATGAACTTCTTCCAATTCTTTGTTTGGGGGGCGTGGCTTATCACCATAGCAAATTATTGGTTTGGAACTAAAAACTGGGAGGGTACCCAATTTGGTCTTGTTTTCGGAACCATGGGGATTGCTTCTTTATTTATGCCAACACTAACGGGTATCATCGCCGACAGATGGGTGAATGCCGAAAGATTATACGGGATATTACACATACTATACGCAGGAGTATTATTTTCGTTACCACAGGTAGCAACACCAACGACTTTTATTTATGTGATGCTTTTGGCGATGTGTTTTTACATGCCAACCATTTCGTTATCCAATTCCATTTCCTATACGGCTTTAAAACAAAACAGCAGTGATGTGGTGAAAGATTTTCCGCCTATCCGCGTTTTTGGAACCATAGGGTTTATTGTGGCCATGTGGATTACCAATCTTACCGGAAATAAAGCGACCGAATACCAGTTTTATATCGCCGGTATTGCTGCGTTAATCCTGGGATTATACGCTTTTACACTGCCGAAATGTAAGCCACAGCGATTGATTAGTGAAAATGCCTCTTTATCGGAAACTTTAGGATTGGAAGCGTTTAAATTGTTCGCCAATTATAAAATGGCGTTGTTCTTCATCTTTTCCATGTTTTTAGGAGGTGCTTTACAGCTGACCAATGCCTATGGTGATGTATTTTTAGATGAATTCAAACATTTTCCAAAATATGCCAATTCGTTTGTAGTGGAATATTCCACGATTATCATGTCGATTTCGCAGATCTCAGAAACCTTATTTATTCTGGCGATTCCGTTTTTCTTAAAACGATTCGGAATCAAACAGGTAATGTTGATCAGTATGTTGGCCTGGGTATTGCGTTTTGGATTATTTGCCTTTGGTGATCCGGTAACCGGTTTATGGATGATCGTATTGTCGTGTGTTGTTTACGGTATGGCATTCGATTTCTTTAATATTTCGGGATCGCTATTTGTGGAAACCAATACCAGCGCCAAAAACCGTTCGTCGGCTCAGGGGTTGTTTATGATGATGACCAATGGATTCGGAGCGGTATTAGGAAGTTTTACGTCCGGATGGGCGATTGATAAGTATTTTACCAAATCGTTTTCAAACACGACCGACCTGGCGACGTATTTACAAACGGAACCAACCAACGAACTGATGAACGGATTTGTAAAAGGTCACGGTGTGGAAATTACAGCAGATGGACTTTTCAGCAATCCAATCTTTATGAAAGACTGGCATAACATCTGGCTGACATTTGCCGCTTACGCATTAATTATTGCCATTGCTTTCGCTTTGATGTTTAAACACAAACACGATCCGAAAGACGTACAAAATATAGCACATTAAAAAAAAACCGGTTTTTAAACCGGTTTTTTTGTATCCATTTCCGAAAAAAAGGTTTTAAAGGAGAAGGTAAGCTGTTGTTTAGGAACGGAATAAAGTTTTGTAAATCAAAAAAATAGTATTACCTTTGCACACCTTTTGGCGAAGACGAGTTTCCTTTAGGTATCAACAATTTATGTAAAACACTTCTGTTGTTTTCGATCGCATTAAGAAACTCAGGAAAACACAGAATACAAATTTTTTATCAGACATGTCTGAACAAACAAAAACACAAGACGAGTTTTTAGCGAATTTTAACTGGCATAACTTCGAAGAAGGTATCGATGCTGTTGACGAAAAAAACTTACAAGAATTTGAAGATTTAGTAGCAAAAACTTTTATCTCTACCGACGCTGAGGAAGTAGTAGAAGGAGTAGTGGTTCGTATCACTGAAAGAGATGCTATCGTTGATATCAACGCTAAATCTGAGGGTGTAATTTCATTAAATGAATTCCGTTACAACCCGAACTTAAAAGTAGGTGACAAAGTAGAAGTATTGATTGACGTTCGTGAAGATAAATCAGGTCAGTTAGTATTGTCTCACAAAAAAGCACGTACAATCAAAGCTTGGGACAGAGTTATCGCTGCTAACGAATCAGGTGAAATTGTTAACGGTTTCGTTAAATGTAGAACTAAAGGTGGTATGATCGTTGACGTATTCGGAATCGAGGCATTCTTACCAGGATCTCAAATCGACGTGAAACCTATCCGTGACTACGATCAGTATGTGAACAAAACAATGGAATTCAAAGTTGTTAAAATTAACCACGAATTCAAAAACGTTGTTGTATCGCACAAAGCGCTTATCGAAGCAGATATCGAAGTACAGAAAAAAGAAATTATCGGTCAGTTAGAAAAAGGACAGGTGTTAGAAGGAGTTGTGAAAAACATCACTTCTTACGGTGTATTCATTGACTTAGGAGGTGTAGACGGATTAATCCACATCACTGACTTGTCTTGGAGTCGTATCAACCACCCAAGCGAAGTATTGGAATTAGACCAGAAATTAAACGTTGTAATCCTTGATTTCGATGATGAGAAAACAAGAATTCAATTAGGTTTAAAACAATTAAACGCTCACCCTTGGGACGCTTTAAATCCAAACTTACAAGTTGGTGATAAAGTAAAAGGTAAAGTAGTTGTAATCGCTGATTACGGTGCATTTATCGAAGTTGCAGAAGGTGTTGAAGGTTTAATCCACGTTTCTGAAATGTCTTGGTCTACACACTTACGTTCGGCTCAGGACTTCGTAAAAGTTGGAGATGAGGTAGAAGCTGTAATCCTTACTTTAGACAGAGAAGACAGAAAAATGTCTTTAGGTATCAAACAATTATCTCAGGATCCTTGGACTGATATTACTTCTAAATACCCTGTAGGTTCTAAACACACAGGAATCGTTAGAAACTTTACTAACTTCGGTATTTTCGTAGAGTTGGAAGAAGGAATTGACGGATTAGTATACATTTCTGACCTTTCTTGGACTAAGAAAATCAAACACCCATCTGAATTTGTTAACGTTGGTGATAAATTAGATGTTGTAGTATTAGAATTGGATGTTGAAGGACGTAAATTATCGTTAGGTCACAAACAAACAACTGCTAATCCTTGGGATCAGTATGAGGATGCTTTCGCTGTTGGAACAATCCACAACGGAACAATCTCTGAAATCGTTGACAAAGGAGCTACTGTAGAATTTGGTGATGATATCGTTGCTTTCATTCCTACACGTCACTTAGAAAAAGAAGACGGAAAGAAATTGAAAAAAGGTGATGTAGCTGATTTCAAAGTAATTGAATTCAATAAAGAATTCAAAAGAGTAGTAGCCTCTCACACAGCTATCTTCCGTGAAGAAGAAGAGAAAAATGTGAAAGCTGCTGAAACAACAATGACATCGACTAATAATGCTGAAAAAACAACATTAGGAGATATCGATGCATTAGCTGAATTAAAAGCTAAAATGGAAAAAGGAGAGTAATCCCTTATCTGAATAATACTTTTAAGAGTCCCGAGTAATCGGGACTTTTTTTGTTTCTGGTATTTTGAAAAAAAGGAATTGATGTTTTTTTTAACTTTTTGAAAACCATAGTTACAAAAGTTCCGTAAATGACTATATAAACAATTAAAAAAATCACTTATGAAAACTTCAAAAATTTTATCCGTTGCTTTTGTGGCTTGTGCGTTGTTTTTCGGAACTGCTTCTTTCGCACAAAAAGAAAAAACCGTAACCGTGGGAGGTGCTCCGATGTATCCTTCAAAAAATATTATCGAAAATGCAGTAAACTCAAAAGACCATACTACTTTGGTAGCAGCTGTAAAAGCGGCCGGATTGGTAGAAACGTTAGAATCAAAAGGGCCTTTTACGGTTTTTGCGCCAACCAATGCTGCGTTTGCAAAATTGCCTAAAGGAACAGTGGAAACCCTTTTAAAACCGGAAAATAAAAAACAACTGCAAACCATTCTGACCTATCACGTGGTTGCTGGAAAAATGAATGCGGTAGATATCGATAAAGCGATTAAAGCTGGAAAAGGAAAAGCAACGCTAAAAACCGTTAGCGGCGGTACCTTAACTGCCTGGATGAAAGGAAAAGATTTATATATAACCGACGAAAATGGTAAAAGTGCGAAAGTAACAATTGCCGACGTAAATCAGTCAAATGGGGTGATTCATGTGGTGGATGTTGTTTTATTACCAAAATCATAAGGAATTTAAGTTCCGTAGATTAATGTTGCCCTTGACTTGTTCTTGTGAAAACGAGAACCCTCCAAAAATTGAAAGTCCCGAGTAAATCGGGACTTTTTTTGTTTTAATAGGGGATATAGGGAGGAAAATGTCTTGCTTAGGGTATGGTTGTTTGGTAATAATGGATTTGTATCCAATGAATTATTTGTAAATTAGTGTATCTATATATGCCTATAAAAGAATAATGAATTTTCGCCAAAAAAAGAATATGAATTATTGCAATAATGAAGAACTTGATATTTTCGCAGTAAGAGCGTTTATTGAGAATTCATGTCATGAATACGTCACAACACATCAGGTGGTATGTTTTGCTATAATTAAACGTATATACCGGCGGGTTTTGGCTGGATATCGGTTTGGATCAATTAAAGTGAACAATGGAGTGTTAATTACCGATGGAAATCACCGGTATATTGCATATAAATTAGCTGGAATTAGAATAGATATTAAGAAATCCGGGTGTTCTTTTTCGGATATCAGGCGATCATTTAAAGATATTAAAATCGACACAAAAGAAGATTGGGATTATAATTGTCCTTATAATAGGAGGTATTGCAATGATGATTTTCTTTCGGATTTTGAAAAAATAATTTAGAATAATAAAATGAAAATTTTTCTGGACATCGACGGAGTAATGGTACATGCGAATCCGCAAAAAAAAGTGGATATGGCACAGGATGGCTTTTATCAATTCAATACAATCGCTGTTTCCGTGTTAAATGAGATCATCGGTAAAGTAAAAAAAGTAGAATTGATTTTGTCAACGTCGCATCGTTTTCGTTTTCCACTTTTAGAATGGGTGGAAATCTTTAAAAGAAGAAAGATACATGCTGATACGATTTCTATTTTGGATCTTTCACAAGAGAAAAGATTAACAAGGAAAACCGAAATCGAACATTGGATGGATAAATGTAAGTATCGTCCGGAAGAGGTTATTATTATTGATGATGACAAATCATTAAATGGGTTGCCTCAAAATTTAAAAGATAGGCTGGTGCTCACCAATCCCTATATCGGTTTAAATACGACCAGCTATAGTGATTTAGAAAGGATTCTAAAATAAGATATACAGCTATAAAACAAAAGTCCCGAGTAAATCGGGACTTTTTTATTCTTATTGTATCGGTAGTTCTTATCGCAAAGTAGCGCCTAATTCCTTTTCGAAATTAGCTTGTAGTTTTTGCATGATCTTATCGATCTGAACATCGGTTAAGGTCTTGGAATTATCCTGAATCGTAAAACTCACGGCATACGATTTTTTGCCTTCCGGTAGGTTGTTGCCTTCGTATACGTCAAATAGGTTCACGTCTTTTAAAAGCGATTTTTCAGTCTGCTTGGCAATTGTCAGGATTTGATCAAAAGCAACGGACTGATCCAGTAATAATGCTAAATCACGACGTACTTCCGGGTATTTAGGGATTTCCACAAATTTGATTTTAGTGGAAAGTAATTTTAAAATGGCACTCCAGTTAAAATCGGCAAATAAAACCTCTTGTTTGATATCAAAATGTTTTAAAATCGATTTTTTAATCGTACCCAATTCCACGATCACATCTTTTCCAACGGATAGCGCGGTACCTTCGGCAAAAATATCATTATCCAAAGGTTGTGTGGTGGTTTTTTCAATGCCTAAACGGGAAAGAATACCGGTTATATAACCTTTAAATAAGAAGAAATCCGACGGTTGTTGTGGTGTAATCCAGCTTTCCATTAATCGGTTTCCGGTAACAAACAGAGTTAGGTGTTTGTTTTCTTCATAACCGGATGGTAATTTATGGTAGCTTTTTCCGAATTCAAACAATTTCAGATCGCTGCGTTTTCTGTTGATATTGAAAGAAATTGCCTCCAATCCGCTGAAAAGTAACGACTGGCGCATTGCCGACAAATCATTACTCAGTGGATTTAACATCAGGACGTTGAATTCTTCTTTTAATTTTTCAGACAATTTTACATACTCCGGAGAGGTTAGTGAATTGGCCATCATTTCATTAAAACCTTGCGAAACCAATTGGTTGGCAATGATATTCTGAATTTTATAATCCTCCGTACGGGACGAATTCGAAATCGAAGCGTTTAGTTTTGGAGTGAAATTGATATTGTTGTAGCCGTAAACCCGTAAGATTTCTTCGATTACGTCAATTTCACGTTGTACATCCACACGGTAGGCAGGAATGGTTAATCCCAAACCGGCATCCGACACGCTGTTTACTTTAATGTCTAGTGAAACCAGGATTTTTTTGATGGTTTCTTTTGATAATTCCTGTCCGATGATTTTGGTTACGTTGTTGAAATTTAACAACACGGAAAAATCCTCGATCTTTTTTGGGTACAGGTCGATTACATCGGAAGTGATTTCACCGCCGGCAACCTCCTGAATCAATAACGCAGCGCGCTTTAAGGCGTATTCCGTAATCGTAGGATCAATACCTCTTTCAAAACGGAAGGACGCATCAGTACTTAGCGTATGACGTTTGGCTGTTTTACGTACTGAAATCGGATTGAAATAAGCACTTTCTAAAAAGATAGCAGTTGTGTTTTCGCTTACACCGGAATTCTTACCGCCAAATACACCGGCAATACACATAGGGCCGTTATCATCACAAATCATTAAATCTTCTTCGTGTAAGGTGCGCTCCACCTCGTCGAGGGTGACGAATTTAGTACCGGCAGCAACCGTTTTAACCGTCACTTTTCCACCTTTGATCTTCGCCGCGTCAAAAGCGTGTAGTGGTTGCCCTAATTCATGTAAAACATAATTGGTAACGTCAACAACATTGTTTTTTGGCGTTAATCCGATCGCTTTTAAACGGTTTTGTAACCACGACGGCGACGCTTTTACCGTGATGCCCGAAATGGTAACACCACAATAACGCGGTGCCAGTTTGTTATCTTCAACCTTAATGTCGATTTTTAAGGTACGTTTTTCAACTTTAAATTTGCTCACAGAAGGTGTGATCAATTCCGTATGCGTGATGTTTTTCTGAATCAATCCGGCTCTAAGGTCACGGGCAACACCCAGGTGACTCATTGCATCAGCACGGTTCGGGGTCAATCCGATTTCGAAAACTTCATCCGTTTCGATATTAAAAACTTTGGAAGCCGGAGTACCCGGTTTTAAATCCTCCGCAAGAATCATAATTCCGTCGTGGCCTTCGCCCAAACCTAATTCATCCTCCGCACAGATCATACCGTGACTTTCTTCACCGCGAATTTTTCCTTTTTTAATTTCGAAAGCAACACCTTCTTTATCGTATAATTTGGTTCCAATGGTTGCTACGGCTACTTTTTGTCCAACAGCAACATTCGGCGCACCACATACAATTTGTACAGGAGTGCCTTCGCCCAAATCAACGGTAGTTACCCGTAATCGGTCGGCGTTTGGATGCGGAATGCAAGTCAGTACATGACCTACAACAACACCTTCAAGTCCTCCTTTTAAACTTTCATACTTATCCACGCCTTCCACTTCCAGACCTAAATCGGTCAGTAAAGCAGCGGTGTCTTCAGAATTCCAATCTAATTTTATGAATTGTTTTAACCAATTGTATGATATACGCATTGCAGTAAAATTTAAGGTTGCAAATATAAGTATTGTCGGGCGTAGAATAAAGAAAAGTTACGCTTTTTTAAACGGTATGGTATCTTTTTTAGATTGACGATTGTTTGTGAATTATCGGTATTTATAAAGGAATGTTTAAAAAATTAAAACAAAAAAAATACAACTGAAAAAAATATGCTATTGATTGCAAGAATAGTGCTATTTTACTTTTTGTAGAGCCCGTAATTTTGAAGAAACACAAAAAACAATTTTATGAGCAATGTAATTCAAAGACCACAATTTAAAGAAAAATATGATAATTTCATCGGGGGTAAATTTGTGCCTCCGGTAAAAGGGGAATACTTCGACAATGTCTCTCCGATTGACGGGAAAGTATTTGCCAAAGCCGCCCGATCGACCAAAGAAGATATCGATTTAGCGCTTGATGCGGCTCATGAGGCTTTTAAAACCTGGGGAAAAGCATCGCCGGCCTACAGAAGTCTTGTGTTGAATAAAATTGCCGATGTCATGGAGGCCAATTTAGAATATCTGGCTACCGTGGAAACGATAGATAACGGTAAAGCAGTTCGCGAAACCCTGGCGGCTGATTTACCTCTTTGTATTGATCACTTTCGCTATTTTGCCGGTGTAATCCGTGCTGAAGAAGGAACGATATCCGAACACGATGAGAATACGGTAAGTATTTGTCTGCACGAACCGATAGGGGTAGTCGGGCAAATTATCCCCTGGAATTTCCCGTTGCTGATGGCTACCTGGAAAATTGCGCCGGCAATTGCCGCGGGTAATTGTACCGTAGTAAAGGCAGCGGAACAAACGCCGGTTTCGATTTTGGTGTTAATGGATCTGATTAAAGATGTCGTGCCGCCGGGAGTGATCAATATTGTAAACGGATTCGGAATCGAAGCCGGAAAACCATTGGCAACGTCACCTCGTATTGCTAAAGTATCGTTTACCGGTGAAACGACCACAGGTAGGTTGATCATGCAATATGCCGCGGAAAACATCATTCCGTCCACGATGGAGTTAGGTGGGAAATCGCCGAATATTTTCTTTAAATCGGTAGCCGATGCTGATGATGCCTTTTTCGACAAAGCGGTGGAAGGTGCGGTAATGTTTGCGTTAAACCAAGGTGAAATCTGTACCTGTCCGTCGCGTATGTTGGTACATGAGGATATCTACGATCGTTTTATGGCAAAAGTAATTGAAAGGGTAAAAGCGATTAAAATTGGACATCCGCTGGACAAAACCGTGATGATGGGGGCACAGGCTTCAAATGATCAGTACGAGAAAATCCAGTCGTATCTGAAAATCGGAAAAGAAGAAGGTGCGGAAGTTTTGGTTGGTGGACATGTCAACCAGTTGGAAGGTGAACTTTCTGGTGGTTATTATATTGAGCCGACGGTATTTAAAGGAACGAATAAAATGCGAATCTTTCAGGAGGAAATTTTCGGACCGGTGGTATGTGTGACTACCTTTAAAACCACAGAAGAAGCCATTGCCATTGCCAACGATACGTTATACGGATTGGGTGCTGGTGTTTGGACGCGCGATGCACACGAATTGTACCAGGTTCCGAGAGCGATTCAGGCGGGAAGGGTTTGGGTGAATAATTATCACGCCTATCCGGCACATGCACCGTTTGGAGGTTATAAAAAATCCGGTTTCGGAAGAGAAAACCACAAAATGATGCTGGAACATTATCGTCAAACTAAAAATATGCTGATTTCATATGACAAAAATAAACTAGGATTCTTTTAATTTTTTTTCAAAAACAAAACCACAATAAGTTTCCCCCAATGACCCGGCAGGAGTAAAATTCTGTCGGGTTTTTAAACGAATGATATGGTAGCACGAGTAGATATAACAGAAGCGGCAGTAGCCTTAATCGATGAATTAAAATCCCGTAACGGCGACCTGATGTTTCATCAGAGTGGCGGCTGTTGCGACGGATCGCAGCCGATGTGTTTTCCGGAAGGTGAATTTAAGCTGGGTTATAGCGACGTTTGTCTTGGTGAAGTCGCCGGATGTCCGTTTTGGATGAGCAAAGATCAGTTTGAATATTGGCAGCATACCCACTTAACGCTAGATGTGGTTGCGGGGCGTGGCGCGAGTTTTTCGCTGGAAATCCCGTATGGGAAGCGCTTTATTGTCCATTCCCGATTGTTTACCGACGAAGAACGCACGAATCTGCAACCGTTGCGCTATAAAGAGGATGATTAGTTAGCTGATATAGAGCAGTTGGTATTGTTTAGGCGTGATTCCTTCGTATTTTTTAAATAGTCGGATAAAATAATTGCAATCTTCAAATCCGGATTGGAAACAAACTTCATTGATCTGTAGCGACGGATTTTTTAATAATTGTTTGGCCTGTTTGATCTTTTCGGTCAGAATAAACTCAATCGGACTCATACCCAGTTCTCGTTTAAAAAAGCGATAGAACGAAGTGGTGCTCATACAAGCTTTATCACTTAGTTCTTTTAAGTTGATATTGCCCTGAAGGTTTTTCCGGATATATTCCACCACGGGCACAATAGGGCTGTTGTTATTTAGAAAAGTGTTTGTATCGATCGCCTTTACGGTTTGTGTCTGAATAATACGGATCAGTAATTCCTGTAACGTCAGGTCGGCCAATGCATCTTTGGTAATCGAAGTGCTCATGCATTCTTTAATCAGTTTGCTGATGGTCGTGGCGAGTTCGATATTGTTGTAGAAAAAATAATTTTCGTGATCCAGTTTCCAGAAGTCGCCGTCTTTGGGATAGCGTTCGTTTAGGAATTGTAATGTCTCGTTAATTTTTGCCTGATCGATAGCTAATGCCAAACATTGGGTAGGGTTGTTTGGAGAGGCTTCGGGAAAATCAATTTTCATTTCCACATTCGAAGGAACCACTACGGTTTCTCCGGGCAGGTATACGAATCCGGGTTCGTCAAACAGATGCATTACCTTTTTACCCCGCAGCATACTCGTGACCACCAAATCGTTAAACTTTAACGGAACCATTTCGGTGGTTTTATAGGTTTCAAAAATATTTAACTCACAGTTGTTTAAGGAGTAAATGGTTCTGTTCTCAACTAAAGTTTTAAGGGACTTTTCCTGAGTTAAACGCGGTGTCGGTAATAGGGATCTGGACAAACTCATCGGGATTCTTTTCAAAATAAACATTACGTTTGCCTGAAAAAACAAGCTACTAAATTTACAGAAAAATATCCCGACTTGAAAGAATAGTTGTCGAAATTAACGTTCTTTTATAGAATTTCCTCCACGTGAATTTTAATGTTGCTGGCAATTTTGGCTGTAGGCAAGTCGTTGGCATCGTCTCCAAACGGATCTTCAATTTCCTCGGCAATCAGTTCCAAACTGGCCAATACGTAAAAAATAAAAACCACAACCGGAACGACATAATAACCAAGGCTAAATACATAACCAAATGGAAGCGTCATCACGTAAAAAAAGATAAACTTTTTGATAAAAGCGCTGTATGAATAGGGAATTGGGGTGTTTTTAATTCGCTCGCAGGCGCCACAGATTTCGGTAAACGACTGGATTTCGCTGTTCAGAATGATTAACTGATCACCGGTGATCTTTTTGGATTCGTATAACTCGTTGATTTTATTAAAAAGCATACGCGCTACCTGATTGGGTTTGTGTTTGTTGTGATCCAGGCTGAGGTCGAAATCTTCCGCTAGTTGTTTTCCCGTATCGGCATTTTTTAAATGACGGTTTAAAATAGAGGCATAACCCGGTATCATCGTACGGAAATACATGCGGTCGCGTTCGTCTTTTAGCATCGCGGCCAGTTTTATAGACAAATTCCGACTATTGTTGACCAATCCGCCCCATAATTTTCGACCTTCCCACCAACGGTCGTAAGCTGTGTTGGTTCGGTAGGCGAGTAATAAGGAGATCACAAAACCGAGCATGTTGTGCATGATGGTAACGTTTTTAACATGACTTTGTTGGGATAGTTTCCAGTATTCCATTTCGAGGTAACCAACTGCCGCGGAATAGAGTCCAATGGTGATCATCATAGGGATTAACTGACGAAAGGTATCCGCTTTATGAAAACGGAAAATAAAAGTAATCCAGTCTTTAGGATTGTAGGCTACCATATATTTAGTTGTTTGTAATACACTATTTTAAATTGTTTAATCTAAAGCTTTAAAGTAGGTTAGCTTATGTGATTCCAGATGTTTCTTTTTTTGGATAATTCAATAAAAACCTGTTTTAAAAGTTGGTGTTCCGGCTTGTTCATCGACGGATCGTCTTTTAAAAGTCGGATGGCTTCATGACGGGCCAATTGTAAAATATCCCGGTCTTTTACCAGATCGGCGATTTGTAAATTGAGTACGCCACTTTGTTGGGTTCCCATGATATCGCCTGGCCCGCGAAGCTTTAAATCGACTTCCGAAATCTCAAAACCGTCGTTGGTGCGACACATGGTTTCGATTCGTATTTTCGAATCATTACTTAGCTTATGACCGGTCATCAGGATGCAATAACTTTGTTCGGCACCACGTCCTACACGACCGCGCAGCTGGTGCAACTGTGAAAGACCAAAACGTTCGGCGCTTTCAATGATCATTACACTGGCATTCGGCACGTTCACGCCAACTTCGATAACGGTAGTGGCGACCATAATGTTCGTTTTTCCGGAAGCAAAGCGCTCCATTTCGGCGTCTTTTTCGGCCGGTTTCATTTGTCCGTGTACGATACTTACACTGTATTGGGGTAGTGGAAAGTCGCGCGAAATCCCTTCGTAACCATCCATCAGGTCTTTGTAATCCATTTTTTCGCTTTCCTGAATCAAAGGATAGACGATATAAATCTGCCGACCTTTGGCGATTTCATCTTTTAAAAACTTCCATACTTTTAGTCGGTTGCTGTCGTAACGATGTACGGTTTGTATGGGCTTCCGACCCGGAGGGAGTTCGTCGATAACCGAAATATCCAGATCACCATAGAGACTCATGGCTAATGTTCGCGGAATAGGTGTGGCTGTCATCACCAACACATGTGGTGGAATGGCATTTTTTTTCCATAATTTAGAACGTTGCTCGACACCAAAACGATGTTGTTCATCGATAATAGCAAGTCCGAGGTTGTGGAATTTTACTTTATCTTCCAACAACGCATGGGTACCAATTATGATATGCAGGCTACCGTTTTCCAATTCCTCGTGAATGATCTTCCGATCGGCTGTTTTGGTGGAACCGGTTAGTATTTTGATATTCAGATTGAGTTCTTTGGCCAATTCCCGGATTCCTAAAAAGTGCTGATTGGCTAATATTTCTGTTGGTGCCATCAGACAGGCCTGAAAACCGTTATCCAGAGCCAAAAGCATGGTCATAAGTGCCACGATGGTTTTACCGGATCCCACGTCACCTTGTAAAAGACGGTTCATTTGGGCATTACTTCCCAGGTCGTTCCGAATTTCTTTTAAAACCTTTTTCTGAGCATTGGTCAGATCGAACGGAAGGTAATCGTTGTAAAATGTTGTAAAATAGGCTCCAACATTATCAAAAGGATGTCCTTTGATCTTGTGTTTTCGGATGAGGTTCTTAGTGATCAGTTGTAACTGTATAAAGAATAATTCTTCAAACTTTAATCGAAATTGCGCTTTGGCTAACAACTCCTGACTTTTCGGGAAATGGATGTTGAATAAGGCAATATTCTTCGGAATCAACTTTAATTCGTCGATCAGATTTACTGGCAATGGTTCTTTAAATAATGCTTGTGTTTCGATAAACAACTGTTGCATCAGGCGGTTTACCGTTTTATTGGTAATCCCTTTTTGCGTTAGTTTTTCGGTAGATGGATAAACCGATTGCATGGCCGACCGCAAACTCTTTTCGTGATCGGCTAGTAATTCCATTTCCGGATGTGCCATATTAAACAGTCCGTTAAAAGAGGTGACTTTTCCGAAAATAACATAAACACTATTTAATTTCAGACTTTCACGGATCCATTTATGGCCCTGGAACCAAACCAGTTCCATTTCGCCGGTATCGTCTACAAAAGTAGCGACAAGTCGTTTTCCCCGTTTTTGCTCAACGGTTTTAATATGGATCACGCGGCCTATAATCTGTACTTCCGAATTACTGTTTTGCAATTCATTGATTTTATAGTAGCGCGTACGATCGATATAACGATTGGGATAGAGGTTGAGCAGATCGGCATAACGGTGAATGTTTAACTCTTTGCGTAATAACTCCCCACGTTGTGGACCAACGCCTTTGAGGTATTCTATAGGAGTTTCGAGAAGGTTGTTCATTCAGGAATTACGATTAGTAAAAAATCACTTTACGAAGATAGATTTTAATTAGGAAATTTAAAAATACCCCGAATGAAAATACAGAACCAAAATCGATTTTTTATCGACCAAAACTGGGATGACTCCGGTCTGGAAAGGGCAATTACGGAAAAACAGGTAAAAACACGTATAAAAAATAAAATACGGATTTATAGTTTTATCCCATAAAATGCTGTAGCAAGATCATACTGTTAGCTAATAGGTTAAGTATTTTTTGACGACTAAACTGTAACCAAAAAAGATAGTAGAAATGAAGATCCCCCAAATTGCCGTAGTAGTAATAGCATTCCTTTTAATAAGCTTCTGTCGGGAAGCACCCGCGACAGCGACCGTTGTGGTAAAGGAAAAACAAAACCTGCAATTGGTAAACTATTCGAATCCGACTGCGATTCAGAACCTGATCGAAGAGACTTCTACCGAAGTATCTTTATTGGCGTTGAATGTATTGCATAGCAATCGCTCCGAAAATAACGGACAAACTTCAGACGATTCTTCTGGTTATCTTCCGGATACTCAGGAAACAGAAGATGATTTTCAGCATTTACCACCTGTTGATACCTATTGGTTGCAAAATCTTAAAATTAGTTTAAGGCAGTAATAATTAAAATGTAACGCAAAATGGGTAAGCGAATATATGGGTTCGTAACGGATTGGGATAGGGTTCCGGGGAAAAAGAAAAACACCGGTACCGGAGTTGAACTGTTGGGTTTTCTGGCGTTGTTTTATCCCAAAACCGGAATGTGCTGGACGGTATATATGAGTATGTTGGGAAGCTTCGGAATGGCTAAATTATCGCCAATGGTATGGCTTTTCCCGGCACTTTTACTTTTTTTAATGCTTCATTTGTGGGCTTTGCTAAAAAATGTACGACAAAAAATATACTTTCCCTTTTTACTTAGCCTGATAGGGACACTTTTTATATTGACAGGAAGGATGTTTTTACCTGTCGCACAATGGCCTGTTGTTGCCGGGCTGCTACTGTTGTTTGTCGGATCGTTGTTTAACAGCTTTGCCGATTCCAAAAGAACAGCCGGGAGTATGACAATTCCGGCAGAATAGCGACTTACATCGAATTAAAATTAATAGTGCTAAAATAATAATAACCTAAAAGCAAGAGCGTATGGATGGAGTATATATAGTGTCGGCATTTGCGACGATTAACGGGAAAAAATATTATCTGGGAACAGAAACTGTTAGCAATAGGAGTTATGGTCATTCGACCTCATCGGATGTTGTGTTGAAAGAAATAAAAGCCGATTATGGTTTGCATGATTTCACGGAAGAATCATTGGCAAAAGCCCGATTTGATTTTATCGTTCACGGAAAACAAGAACACCTTCCGGTATTGGAAAAACCGGTAGTCGTATCGAAAAAATTTAATAGAGTAGGGGTGTCATAACTTTTCATAAAAAGTCATAGTGTAGGCATAGTTTAGAGTTCCATAAATAAATTGTGTTTATAGACAGGAGAGGGTAGGTTTGGTTAAGCCTACCTTCTTTGTTTTTATAGGTTCCGGATTGATCAGGAATTTTTATTTTCCATGTTTTGAAGGATGGTAGCCGAGAGTACCGGATTCATCCGATTTAACTCTTCAAGGATACGTTGTTTTTCGGCTTCGCTCATTTCCGGTAACGGTTTTCGGAATTGTTCCGGATGGGCTTCTTTGTAAAAAAGAGCGTCAGTCCATTCGTTTTGCAATCCGTCGATAACCAGATGAATACGGTCGCGGGTACCATTATTGACAACCGAATGCGTAAAATTGGCATTGATATACCAGCATTCGCCTTCGTTCATAATCAAACGTTTGTCGTCCAGTAAAAATACCACATCGGGATTGGTGATGATGGGAATATGCAAACGGAAGCAACCGTCTTCATAACCGAGACAATAATCGCGATGGGGTTTGATTTCGGTTCCGACAGTCAGATTAAGCAAACGGACGGCTGTTTTTTCAAACGGAAAACCATCAAGAACAGCTTTAAAATAGGGACATTGTTGTAAAACGTCCGTATCTTTTAATCCGTTTCGGTTTAAGGCGAAAATAGAATCGGATTTACCGTCTTCCGACATTAAGGCGATCGATGTCCATTTGCCATTGTAATCCTTACGGTTGTAATGATCGGTCCATTCCTGGGACAGTATCTTCTGAACATCGGCCTGTAAACGGTCGGTATCAAATGTAATGGGGAATTTTATAGCGCGAACGAGTTCCATAGTTTAACGTCTTATCCAGTGTAACATAAAAGGGAATGGTTTTTCACCTTCTTGTTCGGCGCGTGTGACGCTCAAACACAAACCGGCCCATTCCAAAAAGGGCAATCCGATATAATTTCCTTGTTCGAAATTGGAAATCAGCATCTCCGATCCGTTTTTATAACCGTTATTGTGAAAAACAAAGTCAAGGGGTAAATTCAGATGAACTGCCGCTGCATACGACCATAAAATCGCGCCGATTTCTTCACCACCCGAAGGCCAGTCGGTACTCTGAGCTTCCGTTCCGGCCAGCTTGCGCTCGTCGGGAGTCGCCACGGCAAGATGACCCGCTTCATGGAGTAAATCGCCGGGATATAATAGCTGCTCAAAATCCACGTAAATACAGTTTGGACCCAGTGCTAAACCGGGCAAAAAAGTATCCGTTAGCGTTTTTTCCAAAACGGGTATTCCGATTTCTTCCAGAAAATCGAGCACTTTGGTCAGTTCTGTGGATCGTTGAAGCGTAGGTGTGTTCTGCATATCCCAAAAGTACAAAATACCGTACGAATCTTTTAGGTGATTTTACCTGATTTGGATGTGGGGATGAGGTCGCAATACCAGAATCCATATTCGGTTTCCCGTGGTGTGGTATAACAATCGTCATCGTTTTTTGGGGCTTCATATTTGCGGAGGATCACTTCTCCTTTTGTAAAGGCAATCGGATTTTTAAAAAGAGGTCCGTCAAAGGTGAAGGTATGAAATTCACCATTTTCACCACACGGATCTACATTTTCCGGAAGCTCACGAATAAAATCGGCATCGATAACACGACCGGCGAAACTTTGATCCAGTAATCGGGCGTCAACACAGGTTACGATGGTTTTAAATCCCAGGTTGATAAACTCGTGAATTAAGGCTTTGGTATCGCGTTTCCATAACGGAAAAACGGCTTTCAGGTCCATTTCGGTTAGTTTTTTCTCCCGATATTCCCGTAGGTCCTCGAGAAAAATATCACCAAAAGCAGCGTGGGTAACACCTTCTGTCTGTAAGCGGGTCAACGTTTCCCGCATTACGTTTTCGTAAAGTTCCATGGAAGGCATTTCGGGAATTTCCATTTTTACCAGTGGTAAACCAATACTTTGTGCTTGCTGCTCGAGTAAATCACTGCGTACGCCGTGCATCGAAATGCGATCGTATTGTTTGCTAAGACTCGTTAATAAACAATGGATTTCATATTGATCCTCTTGTAATAATTCATATAATGCCAGAGCTGAGTCTTTTCCGCTACTCCAGTTAAATACGGTTTTTGCCTTCAAAATAGAAAAATTAAGCTGTAAACTTACAAAAAAGCCACTATAATGTTGTGCTAAACTTTGTAACTTTGAGGATTCCATTATACCCTAAATATGAAGCGACTCACATTTCTTTGCTACTTTATAGTTACCTTTTCCAACGCGCAACAAAGCGAAAAAGTCGATTTTATCACAGTCGATGCGGCGCTTTCATTTACGGTTGAATCCAAAAAAATAACCGGCGATGTAACCTATACTTTTGAGGTAACCGGCGCTATGGATACGATTAGTATCGATGCGCAGCGAATGGATATCTCCGGTGTGACAATCAACAACAAAACCGTAAAATTTAAAAATACCGGTAAAAAATTACAAGTGTTTCAAGGGTATAAAAAAGGACGTAATACCTTACAATTGCATTACGAAACACAACCAAAGCAAACGCTTTATTTTATTGGAAAAGATGAGGATTTCCAGATATGGACACAGGGGCAGGGAAAATACACCAGTCATTGGTTGCCGAGTTTTGACGATGTGAATGAAAAGATGATTTTTTCGTTTTCCATTACATTTGATACGGCTTTTGAAGTCCTTTCCAATGGCGTTTTAAAAAATAAAGTGACGAAAGAGCATCAGACAACCTGGCATTATGCGATGGAAAAACCAATGAGTTCGTATCTGGCGATGCTGGCGATTGGAAAATTTGATAAAAAGACCGAAATAACCGCATCAGGAACACCGCTGGAACTCTATCTTCGCAAAGCAGATGCGACCAAATTCGAATCGACTTACCGCTATTCGAAAGAAATTTTCGACTTTTTCGAACGCGAAATCGGAGTGGCCTATCCCTGGCAGGTATACCGACAAGTTCCGGTAATGGATTTTTTATACGACGGCATGGAAAATACAACGGCAACTTTGTTTTCGCAGGATTATGTGGTCGATGCTATCGGATTTAACGACCGGACTTATGTTAACGTAGATGCACACGAACTGGCGCATCAATGGTTTGGCGATATGGTTACGGCGCAATCCGGAAAGCACCATTGGCTGCAGGAAGGCTTTGCGACTTATTATGCCTTGCTGGCCGAAAAACAACTTTTTGGAGCCGATCACTTTAACTGGGAACTCTACAAATCGGCCGAAAAGCTCATCCGGGTTTCCAAAACCGATACCAAACCGATACTCAATGAAAAAGCAAGTTCGCTAACATTCTATCAGAAAGGCGCTTGGGCTTTGCATTACCTGCGAACGCAAATAGGAGCGGAGAAGTTTCGTTTGGCAGTGCAAAACTACCTACGCAAATACGCATTTAAAAGTGCCGACACCGATGCTTTTCTGGCTGAGGTTCGCCATGTGGCCGACTATGATACGGCGGCTTTTAAAACCTTGTGGCTTGAAAATCCGGCTTTCCCAACCGATGAAGCCTTGGCAATCGTAAAGCAAAATCCGTTTATTAAAACCTATCTCGGCGTTGTGGAATTACAGGATAAATTACTAGCGGAAAAACAAAAGCAATTTGAAACACTTTTAAAATCGGATGCTTTCTATCCGGTTAAGGAAGAAATTATCTTCCAACTGGAAAACACGCCGTTCGAACAGAACAAACCTTTGTTGGAATTAGCCATGCAATCGACCGATTTGAAAGTCAGACAAGCGATAAGTAAGTCGTTGCGCAGTATTCCGAAATCGTTTAAACCGCAATACGAAACCTTATTGGAAGACCGGTCGTATATCACACAGGAAATCGCCTTAAAAGCACTTTGGGCACAATTTCCGGACGAACGTTTTCCGCTGTTGGATCAAACAAAAGACTGGCAGGGATTTAACGATAAAAACCTACGGATTAGCTGGCTGACATTGGCTTTGGCGACACCGGATTATCAGAATACCGAAAAATTAAAATACTATGAAGAGCTGCTGGATTATGCATCGCCACGATATGAGAGCAATGTACGGCTAAACGCTCTGGTGAATTTAATATACCTGAACAAAAGTGATATGAATACCCTGCGTTATCTGGTAAACGGAATGGTACACCACAAATGGCAATTCGTTAAATTTTCGAGGGAATCCATTCGCGCTTTATTGAAAAATGAAAAACACCGGGAGTATTTTCAAGAGTTGTTGCCCGCTTTACCGGAAAATGAAAAAGCACAATTGGATGTATTGTTAAAAGAGTAGTTTTTTAATTCTTTTGTTTTTAAATATTTGTTTTGTGTGGAATTGGTTTGATAAATGTGTTTCTATTTTATTAAATTAATGTAAAAATAGTAGTGTTTCATACGCAACTAAATGGATGGTGTTGTATCTACAAAGTATAACAACACAAAACCAAAAACGTATGAATAAAATCAAACTTTTTTTAGTACTATTCACCTCCGTGCTATTTTTGGCCGGATGTGAATCCGAAAGTACCGTAGAAGGCGGAGGTGGCAATACCGGTGGCGGTACTATGACGTCCAGTTTCGGGAATCAGGTTACAAGAGATTTTATTGGTCAGGTGGTCGATACGAACGGAAATCCCGTTTCGAATGCCGCAATCAAAATAGGCACAACGAGCGGACAAACGGATTCCAATGGTGTTTTTATAATTAAGAACGCGACGGTTTACGAGCGATTTGCGTATATCACCGCTAAAAAAGCAGGATATATTGACGGTTCCCGTACGATGGTTCCGACAACTGGCGATAACAATGTTCGTATTATGTTATTACCGTCAGCACCAACCCAGGTAATCAATTCGGGAGTAAGTAGCGAAGTCACGCTTCTTTCCGGAACCAAGGTTGTTTTCGATGGTGCTTTTCAGGACGAAAATGGTGCGGCTTATAGTGGTAGTGTTGCTGTAGCAATGTATCATTTATTGCCATCCGACAGTAAGTTGGGTATGCTAATGCCTGGTGCTTTATTTGCGCAGGACGAAAATGGAAATGCCAAAGCATTGGAAACTTTAGGAATGCTTAATGTGGAATTACGCGGATCGGCCGGACAAAAATTACAGATTGCTTCCGGACATACGGCTCAGGTGGTGATGAAAATCGATAACAGTCAGTTGGGAAGTGCTCCGAGTGAAATACCGTTATGGCATTTCGATAACGACAAAGGCTATTGGATTCGCGAAGGTAGCGCCACTCGTCAAGGAAGCAACTACGTAGGCAATGTGTCGCATTTTTCATGGTGGAATTGCGATGCGCAGTTTCCGGTAATATCGATGTGTGTGAATCTGGAAGATGCCAATGGTAATGCTTTGGCCAACATGCAGGTAGGGATTATCCGAAACGGAAATACCTATCCGGTTATGGGAACGACCAATGCCGACGGTCAGGTTTGCGGACTGGTGCCATCCAACGAAAATCTAACGCTGGTCGTTTTGGATAATTGTAGCAATACGATTTATACCGACGCAATAGGTCCGCTTACGGCAAATACAACTTTACCGACAATTACAGTGACCAATCCATCGGTTACGCCAACTTTGGTGGAGGGTAATCTGGTAACCTGTAGTAATGCAGCGGTGACCAATGGATATGTGATTTTACATACCGGATACACAACACAGTTTGCAACGGTTACCAACGGAAGTTTTAGCTTTAATACATTAGTTTGCGGTGGTCCGAATGCGACCTTTACGTTAGAAGGTGCCGATTATGATAATTTGCAGGTAACAGGCGATGTGAGCTATACCTTTACGACACCGACAACCAATATTGGAAATCTGGTGGCTTGTAATACGATAACGGAATTTATAACCTATCAGGTGGATAATAACCCTACGGTATATCATCTTACCGGGATCAATGCTGGATATACGCCAAACGGATTGGGTATCAGTGCGCAGGGAGCCGCTGGTAATGGTATCTATTTCTGGGGGAATACCAATGTTCCGGGAACCTATACGACTTCCGATTTCAGTATTGAAGGTGGATCCGTAGGCTATATTTCATCCCAATTACCCAACACGGTTTCGTTTCATCTAAATGCTTTCGGAGCAGTGGGGCAGTATATTGATTTAACGTTTAGTGGAACCTATCAGGATAATAACAATCCAGCCATTACACATACTATTACAGGAGTAGTCCATGTAATTCGCGATAATTAATTGTTTGTTTGTTTTTTAAATTAAAAAGACTTTTCATTGATTTGAAAAGTCTTTTTTTATGTTGCTGATTAAGAGAAATATTTAGAATAGGTCGCTTACTTCGTTTTTCAGATAGGAAAGTGCGACCGAACTCGGCGATTGTTTTTCCATCATATCGCTCAAAATAATTTCACGTAGTTTATTCGCGTTTTCTGCGCCCATTGAGGCTTTTCGAATGATTTGAATCGTGGTGTTTTTAGCGGTCAGGATGATGTTCCAGCTCTCTTCTGAGATATAAATCTGTTGTGTCAGGTTGTGTTCGTATTCCTGTTCGATATGCTGGATCAGTAAATTTTCATAATCGTTTTTATCTGACGAATGCGGTGCGATACGAACCAGTAATTTCGCCGGACTGATACGTTCCAGAAACAAGGTCATACGTTCAAATGCCTGTAAACGGATGGGTAACGCACTTTTTTGTGCTTCTTTATGTAGCAGAAAACGACGGCGTCCTTCTTCGTTTTTAGTGTGCAGATTAAAAAAGTAATAGGCCACACCGCCGGTAATAATAGCCGGAACGGTATAAGCCAGTAATTCTACTATTTTGGTAGTATCCATGATAGAATCGGGATAATTGATTAATGAATTGAAAATCGGTTCAAAGTGATACAAATAAACGAATAAAGAAATAAACTAACAAAATAAAAAACTATACCGATTTTAATTGTAATAAAGCATAATGAGTAGTATTTTTGAGGTTTGATATCATGACCATGCAAAATTATATTGACCAGTTAAATGAAGCCCAACGGGCGCCTGTATTACAAAAGGACGGGCCAATGATAGTGATTGCCGGAGCCGGCTCTGGAAAAACAAGGGTACTGACCATTCGTATCGCCTACCTGATGCATCAGGGTGTCGATGCATTTAATATCTTGTCGTTAACCTTTACGAATAAAGCGGCAAGGGAGATGAAAACCCGTATTGCAAGTATTGTGGGTAATAGCGAAGCCAAAAACCTGTGGATGGGAACTTTTCACTCGGTCTTTGCCAAAATATTGCGAAATGAAGCCGATAAGTTGGGGTATCCATCCAATTTTACCATTTATGACTCTCAGGATAGTGTACGATTGATTGGTCAGATTATCAAAGAAATGCAGCTGGATAAGGATGTTTACAAACCCAAACAGGTTTTGGGACGTATTTCCTCCTACAAAAACAGTTTGATTACCGTAAAAGCGTATTTCAATAACCCGGAACTGCAGGAAGCCGATGCGATGAGTAAAAAGCCGCGTTTGGGCGAAATTTATCAGAATTATGTGGAACGCTGTTTTAAGTCGGGGGCGATGGATTTCGATGATTTGTTGCTGAAAACCAATGAGTTGTTAACCCGTTTTCCGGATGTTCTGATGAAGTATCAGGATCGTTTCCGCTATATTCTGGTGGATGAGTATCAGGATACCAACCATTCCCAGTATCTGATTGTTCGCGCGTTATCCGATCGTTTCCAGAATATCTGTGTGGTAGGAGACGATGCGCAGAGTATTTATGCCTTCCGTGGTGCGAATATCAACAACATCCTAAACTTCCAGAAAGATTACGAGGGTGTAAATACCTATCGTTTGGAGCAGAATTATCGTTCGACACGAAACATTGTGGAAGCGGCGAATACAATCATCGATAAAAATAAAACCAAACTGGATAAGGTGGTTTGGACAGCCAACGAATTCGGACCTAAAATCAAAATTCACCGCAGTCTTACCGATGGTGAAGAAGGGCGTTTTGTGGCCAGTACCATTTTCGAACAGAAAATGCAGCACCAGATGAACAACAATCAGTTTGCAATTCTGTATCGTACCAATGCACAGTCACGGGCGATGGAGGATGCGCTGCGCAAAAAAGACATTCCGTATCGTATTTATGGCGGACTGTCCTTTTACCAACGTAAAGAAATCAAAGACGTATTGTCTTACCTGCGACTGGTGATCAATCCGAAAGATGAAGAAGCATTGATTCGGGTGATCAACTATCCAGCACGTGGAATCGGAGATACAACAGTAGAAAAGCTGACTATTGCGGCGAATCACTACCGACGTTCCATTTTTGAAATTATGGAGCATATCGATAAGATCGACCTGAAGTTAAATACCGGAACAAAAAACAAATTACAGGATTTTGTGACCATGATCAAGAGTTTTCAGGTGATCAATGAAACGCAGGATGCTTTGTATCTGACGGATCATGTGACCAAAAAAACCGGATTGATTCAGGAATTAAAAAAAGATGCAACTCCCGAAGGTATTGCCCGTATTGAGAATATCGAGGTTTTAATGGGGGGGATCAAAGATTTTATCGAAGGGCAGAAGGAAGTAGACGGCGCGCGTGGGGCTTTATCGGAGTTTATGGAAGATGTGGCCCTGGCAACGGATCTGGATAACGATACCGGCGATGACGATCGTGTGGCTTTAATGACCATACACCTGGCAAAAGGATTGGAGTTCCCAACCGTATTTATTGTCGGAATGGAAGAAGATCTGTTTCCAAGTGCGATGAGTATGAATACGCGAAGTGAACTGGAAGAAGAACGTCGTTTGTTCTATGTGGCCTTAACACGAGCCGAGCATCAGGCATATCTGACCTATGCGCAGTCGCGGTATCGATGGGGGAAACTGGTCGACAGTGAGCCGTCCCGTTTTATCGAGGAAATCGATGCACAATACCTGGAATATTTAACGCCGGTCGAAACAAATTACCGTTATAAACCGACGATTAATGCGGATATTTTTGGGGATGTGGACAAATCGAAATTGCGATTGTCCAAACCGGTGGCGGGAACACCACCCAAGTATATTACCGACAACGAAGAGCCCAAAATGAATCGGGACATTCGTAAATTAAAACCGGTTTCGGGAACGGTACCGGCAGCTGCAGGGCCAAGTCCATACGACAATGGATTGAGCGTTGGAAATTTAGTGATGCACGAACGTTTCGGAAAAGGACAAATCCTCAATCTGGAAGGTGCCGGAGCCGATAAAAAAGCGGAAATTAAATTTGAAGTGGGCGGAATTAAAAAATTACTGTTGCGTTTTGCGAAACTACAGGTAATCGGATAAGAAGTTATAAACCCTTAAAATATAAAATCATGGCAGAATTCATTAAAATTTATCCTGAAAATCCGAATCCGGCAGCCATCGCAAAAGTGGTAAAGTGCTTAAAGGATGGCGGACTGGTTATTTATCCAACGGATACCGTTTATGGTTTGGGCTGCGATATCACCAATTCGAAAGCGCTGGAGAAAATTGCAAAAATCAAAGGTATTAAGCTGGAGAAAGCAAATTTTTCGTTTGTGTGCTGTGATTTGAGTAATTTATCGGATTATGTACGACAAATCGATACGGCTACCTTTAAGATACTGAAAAGAGCTTTGCCGGGACCGTATACGTTTATTCTTCCGGGAAATAATAATCTACCGAAAGAATTTAAAAAGAAAAATACCGTTGGTATTCGTGTGCCGGATAATACTATCGCGCTGGAAATCGTAAGACAATTGGGCAATCCGGTTATCTCGACTTCGATACACGACGAAGATGAGGTGATCGAATATACAACCGATCCGGAATTGATTTTTGAGAAATGGCAAAACCTGGTCGATATGGTGATCGACGGTGGTTATGGCGATAATCATGCTTCGACGGTTATCGATCTTTCCGGGTTTGAGCCGGTGGTTATTCGGGAAGGAAAAGGCGATTTGGATGTTTTGTAGTACTTTATTGATTTTTGGTAAAACTTTTGGTTATCCGGTAATATATCAATAACTTAGCGTAACAAATCAGCTAAAAATATAACAATATAAAAGAGGTGTCATTCTTAATTAAATATTTAATTGGTTATTAAAAAAAATTAGGAATACATAAAAAGCAGGTCTTTTGGACCTGCTTTTTCATTTTAGTATGTTTATGATGACGGTTTTAGTTTTTACCAGCCATGTTTTTCATTTCTTTTTCGATCATATCGTAGAACTGATCAATTTTAGGTAAAACCACGATACGGGTTCTTCTGTTTTTAGCTCGGTTATCCGGCGTATCATTATCGGCCAACGGAACGTAGAAACTTCTTCCGGCAGCGATCAATTGTTTTGGATTTACACCCAAATCATCCTGTAAAACACGAACGATAGAGGTCGCTCTTTTTACGGAAAGATCCCAGTTGTCTACCAATACGGCATTTTTAATCGGCACATTATCCGTGTGACCTTCTACCATACATTCGAAGTCCGGTTTGCTGTTTACCACTTTAGCTACCTTAGCCAATACTTCTTTAGCGCGGTCACTTACAACATAACTTCCGCTTTTGAAAAGCAGTTTATCAGCAATGGAAATAAATACCACACCTTTTTCCACATTTACCTGAATATCCGGATCGTTGATACCTACCGAACTTTTTAAACTGGTAACCAAAGCAAGGGTTACACTGTCTTTTTTGGTAAGTGCATCTTGTAAACGGGTAATCTTAAGGTCTTTTTCCTTTAGACTTTCCAACGACTTTTCAAGATTTTCAGCACCTTTTGAAGAAAGGGTAGTCAAATTCCCCATATTATTGATCAAATCGGAGTTGTTCTTCTTCAAAAATTCCATTTGGCTTGCCATATGGTCTTTTTCAGTTAAACACGTATTCAGTTTTACCGTGCAGGTGTTTAACAGGTCCTGAATTTTTTTGTTCTCTTCTTCTAGAGCTGCAATTTTTTTCTTCGATCCACAGGATGTCAGCGTAATTGCAAGTACCGAAAGGGCGATAACGACTTTTTTCATACAATGTTGAATTTATAAGGAATAACGAATTTACTAAGATTTTACTGCTTGTTAAAGTTTAAAACGATAAACAAATGTTAAATATTAGTATCAAAAAACCTGCCATTCTTAACAAAATAGCGGTAAACAATGGAATTTACACGATAATAATTTTCCGATTGATAGGAGTCTCTTTTTTCTAAAAATTTGGAAATGAAACGATAAAGGGTAAAATGAGCGCGAATAATTGCCCAGGTATGTTTGGGTTTTCCCTGTAAAAAAAAACGTATTCCGGCAATGCCATCCAGACAAAGACGGATGAAAATTGTTGGGAATAGTTGTCTTTTGGGGAGATTTTTGACCATCATCCACAGGGAATTCCGAAAATTAAGGAATGTTTTATGCGGATTTCCGGTGTTTAAAGTGGCACCGCCAACATGGTATACGGTTGATAGTCCGCAATATTTAGCGGTATAACCTTTGTTAAAAGCACGCCAGCAAAGGTCGATCTCTTCCTGATGAGCAAAAAAATCGGAATCGAAACCGCCCAGCTCGTGGAAAACCTTTTTCCGGATAAACATACAAGCACCCGAAGCCCAGAAAATAGTTTGGATATCGTTATACTGACCGTTATCTGCTTCGATGGTCTCAAAAATACGACCGCGGCAAAACGGGAAAGCATATTTGTCGATATAGCCACCGGCAGCACCGGCGTATTCAAAATGAGTTTTACGTTTGTAATCCAGAATTTTAGGTTGTACGATTGCTGTTTCCGGTTCGTTATCAAAAAGGGTGATAATCGGTTGCAGCCAATTGGGGGTGACTTCAATATCGGAATTAACCAATACATAAATAGGTTCCTGTACCGATTGTAACGCTTCGTTATAGCCGCCGGCAAATCCGAAATTGGCGCGGTTCACAATGATGGAAACGGTGGGAAAATGTTCTTTTACAAAAGCAACCGATGTGTCGGTCGAGGCATTATCGGCTACATATATAGTAGCCTCCGGAGAGTTTTCGACAACAGAAGGTAAAAACTGTTCCAACAATTTTACACCATTCCAGTTGAGTATGACGATCGCTATTTTTTTCAAAATCGAGGGTGTTATAAGGATGGGTAATCCGGTAAGGTTCTAAGGAACTGATATTCCTTTTTTTCGAAATCCATACGGCAAAAGTAATGATTTAAGCCATTGGTTACCATTAAAAAATCGGCTTCCAAAACCATATTATAACGGGCGATCTGATCGAAAACCTGTTGAGTAATGGGGACTTCCGGAGCTTTACATTCGACGAGCAGGAAAATCTTTCCGTCGGGTTTAAAAACCACGGCATCGTAACGTTTGGTCAGCCCGTTGATTTTAATGACTTTCTCCACATTGATATACGAACCGGAGTATTTTTTGTCCTGCAATAAAAACTGAATCACATGTTGACGCACCCATTCTTCGGGAGTCAGTTGGATAAATTTTTTACGGATGGCATCAAAAATAGCCACTTTATTTTCACTATTTTTGAACCGAAAGGAATAAGGCGGAAAATTCAGATTTTGCATAGTGCAAATATAAATTGAAGTTTTTGATTTCCGGATAATTGCTAAAGAAACTGTTTTGGAGGAAGTACTAAAGATCATAAAAGATATAAAGGCCGGCGATATTAAACCGATTTATTTTTTAATGGGCGAAGAACCTTATTATATCGATAAACTGACCGATTATATTGAGGATACTATTTTATCGGAGGAAGAAAAAGGCTTTAACCAGATGGTTTTATACGGTCGCGATGTTACGGTAGAGGACATTGTATCGAATGCAAAACGCTATCCGATGATGGCCGACCGTCAGGTGGTGATTGTTAAAGAAGCACAGGAATTATCCCGAACGATTGACAAGTTGGAAAGTTATGCCGAAAATCCGCAGCCAACAACGGTTTTGGTAGTGTGTTATAAATACAAGACGTTGGACAAACGCAAAAAAGTAACCAAAGTACTGGAGAAAGCCGGAGTGGTTTTCGAAAGTAAAAAACTATATGAAAATCAGGTGGGCGACTGGCTTAAACGGGTTTTATCCGGAAAAGGCTATCAAATTGAACCAAAAGCGGCTGCGATGTTGGTGGAATTTTTGGGAACCGATCTGAGTAAGATTGCCAACGAACTGGACAAACTTGCGATTATTTTACCAAAAGGAAGCACGATTAGTCCGAAGATCATCGAAGAGAATATTGGATTTAGTAAAGATTATAACAACTTTGAATTGCGTAAGGCGATAGGCGAGAAGAACCAGTTAAAAGCCTATCAGATTGCCGATTATTTTGCACAGAATCCAAAAGACAACCCGTTGGTGGTGACCACCGGGCTTATTTTCGGGTTCTTTTCTCAATTGTTGCAATACCACGGATTAAAAGATAAAAGTCCGGGGAATGCCGCTAAGGTTTTAAAGGTGAATCCGTATTTTTTAAAGGATTATGATGTGGCCTTGCGAAACTATCCGATGAAAAAGGTAAGCCAGATTGTAGCTGTTTTACGGGATATCGACGTAAAAAGTAAAGGAGTTGGTGCCAATGCATTACCGCAGCAGGATTTGCTTAAAGAAATGTTGGTTAAGATATTCAATTAGATTAATATTTTTACGGCTGTGATATTATTACGATATTTGCCATTCAAAAAAACTAAGATATGGGCATGAATAAAAATACCATTTTAGGGTGGGCCACCTTGATTATGGTTTTAATGGGATTATTATTAATCGGATTGGCGGTTTACCGATATGCCGATGTGGCTGGATGGGGATTTGGAGCAGTAGGAATCGGATTTTTTGCCATTGCATGGGTATTTAATGCTTTAAAGGGAAGAGTATAAGACGCTTTTCGCACGATACAAACAAAACCCGAGACCTTATGTCTCGGGTTTTGTTTTTTTAATACCACACCTGTCAGGTTTTTAAAACCTGTCAGGTGTTTTTCCGGACTAGTTTAATCCGCAGGTTGGTGTAAGGCAATCCGGTTGCCTTCCGAATCCTGAAACTCGGCTACATACCCCAATTCGCCATTGGATGTTTTCGGATACAAGGCTACTCCGCCATTGGCGATTGCTTTTTCAAGCGTTTTTTCAATCGAATCAGTGTGAAAATAAGGTACCACACCGTCCAGTGTTGGCTTATAAATGTCGCCTTTGGCCAATCCTCCGGAAATGCCGGGTAACGCATCCGATAAGGGAAATAAGGCCATTTCGTTATGATCAATTATTGTCTTTTCAAAAGTAAAACCGAATACAGCGGTATAAAAGCGTATCGCCCGATCCAGATCGGTAACGGGGATTTCAAAATAAACAACCGGGTTGTGTTTAGTAGGCATATGGGGTTTTTAGATTAAATACACGGTCAGAACGATATAAGAAAAAACTTATTTTACCGTAACCGTATACCGTTCGGTGATTTTATAATTTTTATCTTTAAGGATAATATCATAGGTACCGGGACTCAAATATAGTGGTGGTATTTCTTTTCCGGTAATTTCCACTATATCGGTTGGAACACCTCCCTGATCGTATTCCTTCACGCGATAGGCGGTGATCAATACGGGTGTGTTTTTACTCTTTTTCCCGGGAACACGATACAAAACCCTGTCGGTTTGCAGCCAGTCCGGCCGGTTGTACTGATAATTTGTTTTCGGATGTAGTACCACAATATCCGTTTGCTTCGGAGTGGATAAACCGTTAAAGATTTCCCCGGATTCCAGTTGTAATACAACAGACTCCTGTTGTGTGATACGGTTTATAAAAGGATGATTTAACGTCGGATTTCCTTTTTCCGGAAAAAGCGTCTGGTTAATGGTAAACGGATCGATCCCCATATAGTCTTTTAACCGACCGGCCATGGCTTTTTCCCAGGGTTTATAATCGTTTTCAAAAACATGATCATGCCCACAATGGATCAGTACTTTTCCTTTGGGATGACTGTCGATGAATCGTTTGATGTTTTGTGCCTGTTCGATTTCGCGTTCTTTTCCGTTTTTTCCATCTGAAGCTTCATATCCAAATACCGTAAAGCCTATTTTTAAGGCTTCGGATAACAGGTTCCCGAATTCCGGTTCCCGGGTATAAAAGCCACTCTCCAGTACCGGGAATTTCCGTTTGTTGATCAGCGTATCGTGCAGCGCTTCCAGTCCGAGGTAACGGTACCCGTTAGCATACAATCCTTTTAACAGCGATCGCGTAAATGTCCGGTGCCGGGCAATGGTATGTGCTTCATTGATCACTATAAGCGATTCGTTTTTAGAACGGTTAAGAATGTACGCCCGGGCGTTTAACGGCTTGGAATTAAAAAACAACAGACTGTCATGGGGTGTCATTGGAGCGGGTTTGCGAAAACCATTTTTATCCCATATTTCAAGGGCGGCTTTGTAATAACCGCTAATCGAAAAGTAGGAGGCGCTCATCTGGTATTTCCAGGCCGTAGTATCTTTTTCGAGATTGTGATACAGATCGGCTGAAAATTTATAATAATCGTTGTCCGATTGCGCCTGAACGGTAATTGAAATAAAGAAGAATGCTATTAATTGAAATTTCATAGTTACTTGTGTTGAGCGATAAGATTCCAAAAACTGATTGTATGACGTGTGGTAAAGCCTAATTTTTCATAAACCCTGATGGCTCTGGTATTGGAAGAAGCGACATGTAAATAGGGTGTTTTATTTTCCTGAAAAATACGATCCGCGGTATGCGCTACCAGTTGGGAGGCATATCCTTTTCCGGTATGCTCCGGATGGGTCACCACGGCACTTATTTCGGTATACTGTTCCATTTTCATGCGTTCGCCGGTAACGGCCACCAAAGTACCTTCTTTGAAAATACCGTAATAATTCCCCATTTCGGGAGTTCTGGTTTTAAAATAACCGGGTTGCACCCGATTGACGAGGGCTAAGAGGGCATCTTTATCGGCATCTCCCAAAGTAATGATTTCGTGTTCCGGGGGCAAAGCAATGGGGTGTGAGAGCACCATCTGATTGCAAATGAGTTCATTTGCTAATTCTACCGTAGGGGTATGGGACGGTCTTTCACCCACAATAAAAAAGTTGTCGGTTAGCCGGGCATAGTGTGCCACGCCTTTTTCGGTCGATAGTGGTGGTATACAACCACCAAACGGACAAAAATCGGGATGATAGAATTGGATGCCATCCAACTCAAGGGCAAATGATTGGTGTGTTTCGGTTAGCGAATAGTAAACCGGATTGTCCAATTTATAGGCTGTTTCGGGCATATGGCGAATATTATTTTTTGAAAAGCGAGCTACTCAAATTAACTCAAATAAAAATTATCCTACAACAAAAAAGCTGAAATTAACAGATACATCTGACAAGGTTTTCAAAACTTGTCAGATGTTAGTTAACATCGATTTGAAATATAAAACCGCTTCTGTCAATTCAGTTTCGTTTAACGAGGCAAATCCAAAACGAAAAGCATTTTGTTCGGAATCGGTTCTGGCGATATAAAAACAATCGGTTGTCTTTAAACGAGATATGGAATAACCCTCCCGTAACCGGATCCAAATTGCCATACCGCCCGAGGGTAAGGTATACGAAATATAGCGACTTAGGTGTTCTTGTAATAAGGTATCCAGAAAATCCCTGCGTTGATGGTAGCATTTTTTGGCTTTTTTAAGATGGCGCTTGAGTTCACCGTCCTGTATCAGTGTGGCCAGAGCATTTTGCATATAACCGTCACCACCTACGTCAATTAACTTTCGTAGCGCGGTACACTGGACAATAAAGTTTTGCGGAGCGACCATAAATCCCATTCGCAGAGACGGATCCAGTATTTTTGAAAACGAACCGATATAAATTACATTCCCGTTATGTCCGCTGCTGGCCAATGGGAGGTATGGAGATGAGGTATAATGATAGTCGTAATCGTAATCATCTTCAATGATTGCAAAAGCGTAGCGTTCGGAAAGTTCCAGTAATTTCATCCGCCTTTCCACACTAAGGGTAACCGTTGTCGGATAATGATGGTGGGGCACCACATATACGGCATTGATTTTTTCCTTCCGACAAATCAATTCGATGGCGTCGGTATCGATTCCATGGGTATCAACATTTACTTTTAGCAGTTGCGCTCCGGTTTGTTCGAAGACCTGATCGGCTACGGGATAATTAGGCTGACCTACGATTATACGCGCACCGGAATGTAATAGTAACTGAGCCGCCAGATAAATACTCATCTGTGCACCGTGTGTGATCAATATGTTATCGGCAGTACAATTCAATCCGCGGGTTTCCGATAAATAGGAAACCAATGTTTCCCGGAGTTTTGGAGTCCCCTGTGCGGTACCGGTATTCGCTGTTTTAATCGCATATTTTCGGGACGTATTCGAACGATAGGTTTTTAGTAGTGCAGCAATGGGTGATAACCGAACATCGGGATACCCGTCGTCAATAGTGATGTCGGGGATTTTGAAAGGAGCATTGTGTGCGGGATTATCAACAATTTGACGGAAGTGAAGTGTCATGTTGGTTGCATATCCGACCTGAGTAATAGTGTTTTCCCAGGATTGTGGTTTGAGTACCGGAATCCGTTCGGATACGGTAACGTGTTTTCGCGGAACAATACGAACCCAATCCTGCGCCTGTAACTCGTCGTAAGCAGCGATTACCGTTTTGCGATGTACCTGTAGGATTTTGGCCAGTTCCCGGGTACCCGGCAGTACCATGCCGGCTTTTAAAGATCCTTTTCGTATTGCAGTACTGATACCCATTGCAATTTGCTGGTAGATCGGAATTTTACTGGTCTTATCAATAGCGATATTACGTTCAATCGGAATCATCTGGACTACTTTATAAGTTAAAACTGGATTACAAAGGTAGTCCTATTTGCGAATACTTTTGTCCTGTAAAATCAAAATAATCAGGACTATGAATTACAAAATTAAAAAAGCGAGCCTCGACGATCTGGATGAAACGGCTGTATTGTTTGACCTTTATCGTGTTTTTTACCGGCAGGAATCGGACGTTGAAAAGGGAAAAGCATTTCTAAAAGAACGTTTTCTAAATAGCGAATCGGATATTTTTCTGGCATTTGTTAACGGGAAGGCCGTCGGATTTGTACAGCTTTACAAACTGTTCCATTATACAAAATTGCAAAAACAATGGTTGTTAAGCGATTTGTTTGTGCATCCTGACTTTAGAGGACAAGGTTTGTCGGTCGCTTTGATCGATCGCAGTAAGCAATGGTGTGTTGAAACTGGCGCCTGCGGATTGATGTTGGAAACCGAAAAAACGAATGCTATCGGGAATACACTCTATCCGCGATGTGGTTTTGAATACGATGGCGCACACAATTACTACCATTGGTGGCAATAATAAGCGTAACGGTAAATGGTAACCGTTTGCTGTTTTCTTAAAATTCAAAGGCCGGATAGCCGAGTGGTTAGGCGAAGGAATGCAATACCTTATACAGTGGTTCGAATCCATTTCCGGCTTCATTAGATAACAAATAATGTATCAGTATATGGAGGAACACATCCGAATCAATTTGCAGAAAATTATGGATCGGATCAAAATGGCTGCGATAAAAAGCAAACGCGATCCGGACGAAATTCGTTTGTTATTGGCCACGAAAACGGTGCCAGCCGATCGGATTAAAGTGGTGTTAACAGACGGACAGACCTTAATAGGAGAGAATAAAGTACAGGAAATCAAAGAAAAATACCCGGATTTAAAAGCGATTCCGCATACAAATCATTTTATCGGACATTTACAAACCAATAAAATCAAGGACATTTTAAAATACGATATTTCCTGTATTCAGTCGTTGGATCGCTTGGATTTGGCGGTAAAATTGCACCAGCGGTTGCTATTGGAGCATAAGACTATGGAGGTACTTATTCAGGTCAATACGTCCAATGAAGAGAGCAAATTTGGTATTGCGCCAGATAAAGCAATAGCCTTGGTACAAGAAGTGGCACAATTCGAAACTTTGCAGATAAAAGGATTGATGACCATCGGATTGTTTAGTGCCGAAACCGAAAAAGTCCGACAATGTTTCCGTTTACTCAAACAAATACAACAACAAATTAAAGCATTGAAGCTACTCAATGTCGAAATGAACGAACTTTCGATGGGAATGAGTGGTGATCTGGAAACTGCGATTGAAGAAGGTGCGACAATCGTTAGGGTAGGTACGGCCATTTTCGGACAACGAATTTATCCCGATAGTTATTATTGGAATGAAAATAGTTAGCAACACCTGACGGGTTTCTAAAACCTGTCAGGTGTAACAGGTGTTGTTTAACCAGCTTTCGCATCAATCAGAATGGCCAATTGAATACAAGGTTGATCCGAGCGATTGCTCCACGCATGATTGGTTCCTTTTTGAATTACGATGTCACCGGGTTTTAATAAGGTTTCGCCTTCTTCCAGGATCAAATACAATTCCCCGGACAGGATAATGATATAATCCAGAGTATCGGTTTGATGCAGTAACGGATGTGGTTCTCCCGGTTGAATCCTAAGTCCCAAATCGCGATCGGGCGGAATCGTCACATAACGAAAATACGTGCCGTTTTTCGGAGTTTGCGGAAATGGAGTATTCGGAATAAGGACTTCGTTATCTAAACTAACCGGCATTTGCTGCGTATTCCAGATATCCGAAATAATAAGTCCTTTAAAATGTTCAACAGCATTTTGAACCGTATGGTCTTCAATAATGGTGGATTTTCCGTCTTTTATTCCGGTCACCACGCGTCGGGGTATGGCTTGCATAGGATGATTTTTTTGGTAAAAGTAAAAGGGAAATGCTATAATTTTGTTAGTGGTTAACTTTATGTAACTAGTTACCCAAAAGAAACTATGACACAAATAAACGATCAGGGGCTGTTACGAGAGACCAGCTGCAGCGAAGAACTTTTTGCGATTCGTGACAGTCTGGAAATCCTCGGTGGAAAATGGAAACTTTTAATTCTGATTTACCTAAAAAACCGACAGGATAAGTTGGTCCATTTTAAGATGATCGAACGCGGCATACAGGGAATCTCTGCAAAAATGCTTAGTAAAGAATTAAAAGAACTCGAAATAAACGAACTCGTTTCCCGCACCGTCCAGAATACGCGTCCGATTACGGTAACCTATGCCTTAACGGACTACGGGAAGTCGGTTATCCCGGTTATTGAGGCTTTAGTTCAATGGGGTTTTGATCATAGGATGATGATTAAAAAAACACGATAACTAAAACCTGACAGGTCTTAGACACCTGACAGGTTTTAGTTAAAGTTTTTGTATTTATGTATTTAACTACGTAGTTTTGTTGTGTAAATAAAAAACAACTATGGAAATTCGTATTCAGCCCATCGGAAATGACCATTCAGCTGCGGCAATTGACCTGATTTTAAGTATTCAGCAAAAAGAATTTAATGTCCCGATTACGATAGACGATCAACCCGATCTATTGGAAATAGAAGCCTTTTATTATCAGGGAGGTGGTGCTTTTTGGGGCGCTTTCCACAATGGTGAACTCATAGGTACTATTGCGTTGATCAAATATGCCGATCAGGAAGGAGCGATTCGAAAGATGTTTGTCAAAAAAGAATTTCGCGGAAAAGAATACCGGATTGCCCAGCAATTACTCGATATTTTAATCGCCTATAGCCGTGAAAATGGAATCCGACACTTATATTTGGGAACGATTACCATTTTAGAAGCGGCACTTCGTTTTTATGAAAAGAATAACTTTGTGCGGATTGAAAAAACGAATTTGCCGGACGCTTTTCCATTAATGAGTGCCGATAATGTATTTTGCCATTTAAATCTCGACAAACAGCCATGAATATAATTGATGAATCCGGAATATTAGCCATCTCGACCAGGTTACAGCGCCTTAGTGAGCAACTTCGCAAAGACGGAGCGCAGGTTTATAAAGCATATGGAATCGCATTTGAGCCCAAATGGTTTCCCGTGATTTATACCTTATACCATAAAGAGATGCTGAGTGTGGTAGAAATCGCAAATGAGATAGGATATACCCATCCATCTACGATTAGTCTGCTAAAAGAACTCGAAAAGCAAAAACTGATTCGTTCCGTTAAAGACAAAGAAGACGAGCGAAAACGGCGAATACAGTTAACGTCTAGTGGATTGGCGTTAATCGAACAGATGAAACCCGTATGGGAAGTGATGCGTACAGCGTTACATGAAATTGCAGACAACCAAAATGCATTGCTGGCAGCGCTTACCGAAGCCGAAAATAAAATGGCAACCCAAAGTTTTCTGCAACGCGTCTTGCAATTAAAACAGGAACAGGATGCCAACACTATAGAAAAATAGTATCTTTGAGTAGCTAAAAAATAGTACGATGTTTACACTGGAAGAGATCAAAGCGGCCCATGCAAAAGTAAAATCGGGAGCCGATTTCCCCAATTATATTCAAGACTTGATTGGACTTGGGGTGACTTTTTACGAAACGTTTGTTTCCGATGGCCATACCGAATATTACGGTACTAAGGATTATCGGGTTATGGCACCTCCAGTGTATACGATGCTTGACATCGCTTTAGAAAGTAATTGTATTGATTTTAAAAAAGACCTCAAAGCCCATCAACAAGGGCAAACCGATTACTTGACATTTTGCAGGGATTGTGCCCGTTCGGGTATAGCAAAATGGACTATGGATATGCAAAAAAGAACCTGTACGTATTATGATCAGTCTGAAAATGAAGTACTGGTCGAAACCATACCGGGTTAAATCCATCCTTCACAGATCGCTTTAGAACCAAGTTCGACCAGGCTTTACAATCCGATTTTTAACAAACCGCAAGATTCGGGTTTTAAAAAATAGGCGAATTGTAAATTTTTGCAGGGTAATTAAAAATTAAAACCATGCAGCGATTTCAAAACAAATTTGCCCTGATAACCGGAGGAACCAATGGTATAGGATTGGCTACAGCCCGACAATTTATAGCCGAAGGCGGACAGGTAATCGTCACCGGACGTAGTGTCGAAACGGTAAACAAAGCCATCGCTTTATTAGGAAAAAACAGCCACGGTATTGTATCCAATGCTGGGAATATGCAGGACCTGATGCAATTGCAACAACAGGTATATCGGTATACGGATTCTCTTGATCTGGTCTTTTTAAATGCGGGTTACGGTCGGTTTGCTTCTGTAGCGCAAGCCGATGCGGTTCATTTTGATGAATTGTTCAATATGCTGGTAAAAGGGCCTTTTTTTACGGTACAACAGCTTTTACCATTATTAAGACCGGGAAGTAGTATTGTTTTTAATACGTCTTTTGTGACGGAAGTGGGAATGGCAAATTTTTCGGTGTACTCTGCGGCAAAATCGGCAGTACAATCGTTTGTCAAAACTTTTGCAGCCGAATTGACGGTGAAGGGTATTCGTGTCAATGGAATTAGCCCGGGGCATATCAAGACCAATATTTATAGTAATACCGGACTTACTGCCGAACAGATCGAAAGTGCGGTCACAGCTTTAATTCCGACGATACCATTCCAACGACAGGGGGAGCCCTCGGAAATTGCCGATGCGGTATTGTTCCTCGCTTCGGAACAGGCTTCCTATATCCATGGAACCGAACTAAAAGTGGATGCCGGTATTTCGGTGATCCGCTAAAAATATAACGGTGGTCAAAATACCACCGTTTTCTATTTTGGACCGTATATCCGGCATTATTCCGCTGGTTTTTAAAGACTACGGATGTTTTTTCTGAATCATCAAAAGGGATAAATTTGTGCTACAAAAAACATTCGATTGGACTACTAAACCATAAATCGCTCCGTAATTTTTATTCTATCGTATTTCACTTATATTTGCTATCTGAATAGACACTAAACACATTTTGACATGTCAGACGATAAAAAAGTAATATTTTCGATGTCACGGGTAAGTAAAACCTACTCGAGCACGAACAAACAGGTTTTAAAAGATATTTACCTGAGTTTTTTCTACGGTGCTAAAATTGGTATCCTGGGATTAAACGGTTCTGGTAAATCATCTTTATTAAAAATTATTGCCGGAGTAGATAAAAACTACCAAGGGGATGTCGTATTCGCGCCGGGTTATACGGTAGGATATTTAGAGCAGGAACCACTATTGGACGAAACCAAAACCGTTATTGAAATCGTACGCGAAGGGGTAGCCGAGACGGTTGCCATTCTGGATGAATTCAATAAAATCAACGATATGTTCGGTTTACCGGAAGTATACGAAGATGCTGATAAAATGCAGAAGTTAATGGACCGTCAGGCTGAACTTCAGGATAAAATCGATGCGGTAGGCGCATGGGAGCTGGATACCAAACTGGAAATTGCGATGGATGCGCTACGTACGCCGGAGCCGGATACACCTATTAAAGTATTGTCCGGAGGAGAGCGTCGCCGTGTGGCTTTATGTCGTTTGTTATTACAACAGCCGGATGTATTGTTATTGGATGAGCCAACGAACCACTTGGATGCGGAAAGCGTATTGTGGTTGGAGCAACACTTACAACAATATGCCGGAACGGTAATTGCCGTAACCCACGACCGTTATTTCCTGGATAATGTGGCCGGATGGATTTTAGAGTTAGACCGTGGTGAAGGTATTCCGTGGAAAGGAAACTATTCGTCTTGGTTGGATCAGAAATCAAAACGTATGGAGCAGGAAGAAAAAGTAGCGTCCAAACGTAGAAAAACATTAGAACGCGAGTTAGACTGGGTACGTCAGGGAGCCAAAGGGCGTCAGACGAAACAAAAAGCCCGTTTACAGAACTACGATAAATTACTAAACGAAGACCAAAAAGAACTGGATGAGAAATTAGAGATCTACATCCCGAATGGTCCGCGTTTGGGAACCAATGTAATCGATGCTAAAAATGTTTCGAAAGCTTTTGGTGACAAACTATTATATGAAAACCTGAACTTTACGTTGCCACAAGCGGGAATTGTAGGGATTATTGGCCCGAATGGTGCCGGTAAATCGACGATCTTCCGTATGATCATGGGTGAAGAAGCACCGGATAACGGGGAGTTTGTTATTGGAGACACCGCAAAAATCGCTTATGTCGATCAGTCGCACTCGAATATCGATCCGAATAAATCCATCTGGGAAAACTTCTGCGATGGTCAGGAATTGATAATGATGGGTGGCCGTCAGGTAAACTCCAGAGCGTATTTGTCCCGATTTAACTTTGGTGGAAGTGATCAAAATAAAAAAGTTTCGACACTTTCCGGAGGAGAACGTAACCGTTTGCACTTGGCGATGACCTTAAAAGAGGAAGGTAACGTATTGCTACTGGATGAGCCAACGAACGACTTGGATATCAACACGCTTCGTGCATTGGAAGAAGGTTTGGAAAATTTCGCCGGATGTGCGGTGGTTATTTCCCACGACCGTTGGTTCCTGGACAGGATTTGTACGCATATCCTGGCTTTCGAAGGGGATTCGCAGGTTTATTTCTTCGAAGGAAGTTTCTCCGATTACGAAGAGAATAAAAAGAAACGACTTGGTGGTGACTTGACACCAACCCGTATCAAATACAAAAAATTGATCCGAGGATAACGAAAATAAGAAGTTATAAAAAACCGCTTTGTAGCGGTTTTTTTTATGAAAACAGTTATTTATAACGAATGGGATTTAAGATTGGTGTAAAAAACTGTTTTTTGTGTTTCTATGTGTTTTTTCAGCGTTAAAATCAGTATTTATACGGTAGAAAATTGTCTGCTAAAATGGTCTTTGTAAGAAAATTTAATACTACTTTTGGCGCGATTTTTATTTCTCATTAAGGAGATATAAATATAAAAAACAAACATTTTAAGCATATGAACAAACTAGTACAATTAGGTTTTTTATTGACAGGATTTTGTGCCTTTTCACAAAATGGAGGTCTTGATCCAACTTTTGGAACAGGAGGAAAGGTAATAACATCCATTAACAGCGGCGCTGATAAAGCACATGGAGTAGCATTGCAACAAGATGGTAAAATTGTTGTTGCCGGTTATACCTACAGTAGTGTTTTCGGTGAGGATTTTGCCTGCGTTCGTTATAATGCCGACGGTAGTCTTGATACGACATTTGGTACCAATGGGAAAGCATCGTTCGATTTACAAGGCGGTAGCGATGATAGAGCATATTCGATGGATTTACAGATGGATGGAAAAATAGTACTGGCGGGATATTCCGATAATGGAAGTGACAGAGCCGGTGCGGTAATACGTTTAAATAGCAATGGTAGTCTTGATACTACTTTTGGTACGGGAGGGAAAGCCTTTACCAATTTTACCATTTATAATACTGCGGCACGGGCGGATGAATTTAAAGTAGTCAAAGTGCACCATGTAACTGGAAACATAGTAGTTGGAGGAACTTCGGTTTTAAACACGAATGAGTCCAGAGGAATTTTTGCGCGTTATACGGCTTCGGGTGTTTTAGATACGACATTTGGTAATAACGGGCGATTAATCGACTTGCCATTTCCGGAAAGTAATTCGAATGGATTTACTTTTTGTATAGAAGATCTGGCGTTAAAATCGAACGGAAAAATTACAGCAGTGGGATGGAGTGATGTACCAGGGAACGGATCAATGCAATATTCCAGACAATATGTTTGCCGATTGAATAGCAACGGAACATTGGATACCACTTTTTCTTCCGATGGATTTGCATCCAACTCATTTACAACCAGTGACAATAAGACCAATGCGATGCTTTTAAAACCGGATGATAGTTTCCTTTTTAGCGGTAGTAGCCGTTGGTCGTCTACCGATTATAAATATTATTATGGTACGGTAACTTCGGGCGGAACGGTTGCATTACAAGGTTCTATCGATTTTTCACCAAGTACTATCGATATGTGTTATGATATGGGAATGGACAGTAATGCTAAAATTGTATTAGCGGGTTCGGCAATTGATGCAACTACGACTACTGCGACTTCTAAATTTGCACTTACCCGATTAAATACCGATTATTCGATCGATACAACATTTGGAACTTCCGGTAAGGTAACCACCGATTTTGGGACGAATACGTATAGCGAATCTTTGGCAATGGCCATCCAGTCGGACGATAAAATCATTTTGGTGGGGTATACCGGAAATGATTTTGCAGTTGCGCGATATATCGGAAACGGAACGTCACTTTCAACAGTTGGTTTTGAAAAAGGAAAACAACTTGTAGTTTATCCAAATCCAGTTGTTGATCAATTAACGATTGATACAACAGTAAACGAATTAACAGCAGGAACGGCATATCAGGTATACGATAGCAACGGTCGAATCGTTAGCAATGGAACGATTGCTGATGATCGTACTTCCGTAGCGGTAGAGAATTTGGCAGCAGGTATTTATTTACTTAAAGTAAATCAGACTACTGTTAAGTTTGTAAAAAAATAAACGATTCTACATTTACGATAGAAATTAAAAGAGGCTTTTTAAGCCTCTTTTTTTATACAAACCGTCACAAGATCGGTACTTTCTAACGGCTGATTATTAACCGTCATTTTGGAATAGTTGTGTTGGTGTTCCTGTATAATTTCAAAACCGACTTTTTCCAGTTGCTCATTTAAAACCGCTTCATCGTATAGCGCAAAGCCTTGCTGGACAAAATCGACTTGATGTAAGACGCGTTTCGGACGATAACCAATATACAATTTTCCGCCGGGTTTTAAAATACGGAAAAGCAGACTCAGATAGTCTTCCAGCGGTTCCCAAAAATAAACCGTGTTTAAAGCTATGATATGATCAAACTTATTATCAGGATAGGAACAGTTTATAATATCGCCGTGTTCCGGAATTACGGATCCTACGGCAACGAATGAGGCATTATTTTGCAAGGCTTCCTGATGCATTACTTCCGAATAGTCCATGCCGTAAACGGTTATGGCCTTTCCTGGTACAAAATAGGCGGGAAAATGCATGCCGTTTCCATAACCAATTTCTAATACGGTATCAAGGTCGCTAAGGGTAAGTAACGCAAATAGGTCGGTATACATCTGACGGTTGGAACGGTTCATATCGCGACCGATCGCAATTCCGGCTTCACCATCCGGTTTTCGCAATTGCTTACCGGTTTCAATAGGAGATAGGGGTGTCATATAAATTCATTTAAAATGCGAAGGTATCAATCGGAATGTATACCGTTGTTGTAGTATTTTGAGAAAGAGTTATAATATTTTGCGATTGTTGCTATTACACCTGACAGGTTTAGTTAAGTTAAAACTTCATTTTTTGTATCCGAACGGCATTTAGAATCGCTAATAAAGCGACGCCAACATCGGCAAATACAGCTTCCCACATGGTTGCCAGTCCACCGGCGCCAAGAATCAATACGACGGCTTTTACAATAAAGGCCATACCGATATTCTGCCATACGATTTGTTTGGTTTTTTTACCAATCGCTATGGCAGTATAAATTTTAGATGGTTGATCATTTTGAATCACGATATCGGCGGTTTCAATTGTCGCATCACTACCCAGTCCGCCCATGGCAATACCGGCATCGGCCAAAGCAATTACCGGAGCATCATTTACACCATCACCCACAAAGGCGAGTTTCAGATTCTGATCTTTTAATTGTTGTACCTGGCGTACTTTATCTTCCGGTAACAAATCACCATAAGCAGTATCAATACCCAATTCGTTGGCTACAGCTGTTACAACTGCCTGTTTATCGCCCGATAGCATCACGGTTTGAATACCCAACCGGTGAAGATTGGTAATGGCTTGTGCTGCATCGTCCTTAATTTCGTCCGAAATCAGAAAATAACCGGTATATTGTCCATCTATGGCAACGGTAATAATAGTATATGGTGTGTTTTCAATAGCCGTATCATAAGACACCTTAAATTTTTGCAACAATTTGACATTACCTGCCAGAATGGTTTTACCGTTTATCCGACCTTTTAAGCCGTGTCCGGCAATTTCTTCTACTTCGGTGACCGAAATACCTTTTTCCTGACCGTTTGCATAGGCGATAATAGCCGTTCCAACCGGATGCGTGGAATGCGTTTCGAGTGCTGCGGTATACTGCACCAGTTCTTTTTCGGTGTAACCCGAACTAATGACTTCCTGTACCTTAAAAACACCTTTGGTTAATGTCCCTGTTTTGTCCATCACTACGGCCTGAATGGAAGCCATGGTGTCTAAAAACGTGGAGCCTTTAAATAATATTCCGTTTTTACTGGCGGCACCAATTCCTCCGAAATAACCCAATGGGATGGAGATGACCAAAGCACACGGACAGGAAACTACTAAAAATACCAAAGCACGGTAGAGCCAGTCGTTAAAATTATAGTCGGAAACAAAAAGTATCGGTAACAAACAAATTCCTATTGCAAGGAAGACCACAATTGGTGTATAGATATTCGCAAATTTACGGATAAACAACTCCGTAGGGGCTTTTTTGGCGGTAGCTTCCTGAACCAGTTCCAAAATTTTGGACAATTTACTGTCGGTATAAGCAGTCGTCACTTCGACTAAACCAACCGTATTAAGGTTGATCATACCAGCTAATACGGTGTCACCTTTGCGTTTGGTATCGGGTTTGCTTTCTCCGGTTAAGGCTGCGGTATTAAAAGTAGCCGAATCGGATAGTAAGATACCGTCCAGCGCTACTTTTTCACCTGGTTTTAGCTGGATCACTTCGCCAATGGTAATGGTGTCGGCTTTTTTTGTTACCGGATTGCCATCAACCAAAACAGTTGCCGTGTCTGGCCGTTGGTCCAATAAGGCTTTGATATTCGATTTGGCGCGGGTTACGGCCAGTGTCTGAAACAATTCTCCAATGGCATAAAACAACATTACTGCGACGCCTTCGGGATATTCACCAATATAAAATGCACCAAGTGTCGCGATCGACATTAGGAAAAATTCGGTAAAAAAAGCACCGCTGCGCATGTTTTGGATGGCTTCTTTTAAGACTGGCCAGCCTACAGGTAAATAGGCTAAAATGTACCAGCCAATGCGAACCCAGCCAGTAAATGCTGCGATAGGGAAGTAGTTGTCTATTCCAATTGCGATTATCAGCAATACGAACGACAAGATTGCCGGGAGGAACATTTTCCATCCGGCAGCCTCGTCGTGACTATGATCATGGTCGTGATTATGAGTTTGTTTTTTTTGATTATTTATTTTAGCATCAGCAGAGCAACAATCGGCTCCGCTTGTGGCGTGTTTGTGTGTGTCATTTTTCATACTACATTCGGATTAGAAATAAAAAATGATCATCGTTGTTATACTTTACAGCAACCGTCTAAAGCTTCATAGCTTTTAGGATCGGCTTTCACATCGTCGGCATCATAACCCAACTGACTAATTGCAGTTCGTATAGCAGGAAGATCTGTTTTTCTGGCGTTAAAAAATACGGTAATGGTCATCTCTTTTTCATTAAGGGTTACCATTTGCACCCCTTTCTGACGTATCAATTTTTTTTCAAACAATTGTCCACAGGTTTCACATTCTTTACAATGATCACAAGTGATAGTCGTTTTAATAACGGCTTTTTGTGCCTGGGCGTTTACTGTAAATGAAGTAAGAACCATAAAGGTAATTAAAAATAAAATTCTCATTTTGTTGGGATTAAGGATTATAAAAAACGTTTTACTTTTTGTTTGTATTTTAGGTAATCTGTTGGATGCTGTGTTGTTAGAAAGTCTTCTTCCAGACGTATCTGTACTTGTATGATAAAATAAGTCGCCAATGCCGTAAAAAAGGTCAATGCATTGGGTAGTATCATAAAAAGCCCCAAAACACTAATGATCATTCCTAAAAAGATAGGATTTCGACTTATTCCAAAAATACCGCTGGTACGCAATTCGGTTTTATGGTTTTCATCTATACCGATTCGCCATGAGTTTTGCATCTGATATTGCGCGAGCATCACCCATAATAAGGCAATATGAATCAGAAATAATCCAATAATTTTTAGGTATTCCTTTTCAAGATACGCTACCGGAACGGAATAATAATACCAATTTCCACCAAAGGAAAAGAGTACTACTGCGACAAACAGTAGTACAATTAGAAATTTCATTACAAAACCGATGTAATCATGCGCATTGTCCCGATTTCCGAAAGTCACCGGATTAATGCCGGTTTGCTTATACGTTCGGTAAGTGGGAATCACAAATGTTACCAATAAATATAATAATAGGTAAACGGGTAAATATATTTTTAAAAAGTGTTCCATTTTTTATGATTTAATGCGAATGACCACCGCCACCTTCTGTTTTTAGTAGATGGCTTTGGATATAATAAGCGCCTTTTAAAACAATCTTTGCATCCGGTGTGATCTTTTGTAGTGGCGTAACCTGGATATAGCCCAATTGTGACGTTCCGGTTTTTACTTCCACTCTGCGGAAATGAAAACGGTTTCCTTCAGCATCATCATGTTTGTGTCCGTCGTCATGGGAATGTCCTTTTTCCGAATCGTGCTCCGCTTCTTCGTGACCTTCTTCCAATACGAACATGAATTCCCGACCATCGGCTTTTACAATGGCTTCTGTTGGAAGGGCGTTAACCGCATTGGTTCCGATATCGATTAGGGCGTTAACGTACATTCCCGGAATGAGTGCATTTTTCTCGTTATTGATGTCGGCATGTACGGCAACCGATTTGGTTTCATTTTCAAATGCCTTACCAATACTGAAAATCGTTCCTTTAATTACCGTATTGTCCTGATTAGTTAGTACTAGCTGTACATTCTGACCTTGTTTTACTTTATGCAGGTCCTTTTCGTAAACCAACAAGTCAACGTGTAATTTGGAATTGTCCACAATGCTAAGAATCGGTTTGCCGACTTCGACATTGCTTCCTATTTTGACATTGATCTCGGTTGTATAACCCGAAATAGGAGCCAATATGGGAACCGTAGCCACGGCGGTATTGCCCGATTGTATATTAAGAACGCTTAATTGTTGTTTTAGCGAATTAAAACGCGCCTTTTCGATTTGGTATTCCGCTTTGGTTTTCTGGAATACTTTTTTCGAATTGACTTCTTCTTCGCTCAGTGTTTTCTGTCTTTCGAATTCCTGACTTAAAAATTCAAGATTGCTTTTCGACGTCAGATAAGCTTCCTGCAATTTAGTAAATTCCGGACTTTCTATAGTTGCTAAAACCTGCCCTTTTCGTACAAATTGCCCTTCGATCACCGAAATTGTTTTTACAACACCCTGTAAATGTACCGAAACATCGGCCTGATTTTGAGGGGGGAGTTTGGTATAACCGTTGGCATTGATAACCTCGCTAAGGTTTTTCATGGAATAGGTTCCCAATGTTACGCCGGCGGCTTTAAATTGCGCTTCATTTAATTCGACTTCTTTATCGGCTCCGGGCTTTTCCGCGGCTTCCGTTTCAGTATGATCATGACCGTCTGTGCTAGAATGATCATGTCGTAAACTAAAATACAATACAGCTCCGATAATCAGGAGGGCGGCAATGTTGAGGTATATTAAATTGGATTTTTTCATGGTATTATTGGTGGATTAAATACTGGATATTAATCGCAGTTTGGTTGTAATTATGGATGGCATTGCTGTAATTCAGTCGAATATTTAAGGCCGTTTCGATACTTTGTACGTACTCTACATACGAAATGTCACCGTTTTGGTAGGCTTTTGTCGCATTGGTACTGATTTTTTTAGCATTGGGTAAAGCCGTTCCCTGGTAATAATCGACTAGCGACTGGTAGGTTTTTAGTTCTTCAAACTGTTGTTGAAACTGACTTTTTAGCTGACTTTCCAAGTAGGCTGCATTTTTTTGCTGCATTTCGATATTGCTTTGCGCGGCTTTCGTTTTGGCAACAGTACTACCGGCAAATATCGGAATGGCAATACCTACCGAAAAGGTTTGAAAACGTAAAGCATTGTCATAGTCTACACTTTGTCCGTTTATTTCCTGTGTACCGGTGATCGATTGAATCGCATAACCAGCGGTTATATCCGGGAAAAAAGCGGACTTTTCGACCTTTTTGGCGGCTTCGGCGATCTGAACTTGTTGTGCGGCCAATTGCAGGTTGCTGTTTTGTTTTAATCGCGAACTGTCGGCAACGGCAAGTGTAACCATCGGAATAAAAGCGGTATCGGCAGGAGTGAAGTCGGAATCCCGGTTGATCAAGGTTTTTATTTTTGACTTTTCCACCCATATTTTGGCTTCATTTTGCTTGATCAGCTGTTGTAACTCCTGTTGTTTTGCAATTGCAATCGTCTTTTCGAGCGAATTGCTTTCGCCGGTCTGAAACTTCAGAGAAGCCGATCGTACAAATTTTTCCATCAATTGATTTTGTTGTACAAGTAGTTGATTCTGTTTGGTATAAAACAACATGGTATTCCACGCCTGACGGATGTTAAAGACGATATCCTGTTGCGTCGCTTTGACTCTTAACTGTCCGGCGGTATTGTTTTCGTTAAGCCATTTCTTTTTGGCGCCATATTGAAACGGATTAAAACTCTGGGAAACGCCAAAATTCTTGTCTTTCGCATTCGAATTGATCTGTCCGAATGTACCGGATAACTCGGTTTTCGGAACCTCAAAAGCGGAACGGGTTAACTGATTGTGCATCTTGCTTTCCAGTTCGGATGCCTGAATACCCAGATTGCTTTTCATACCCGTTTCGATCACTTCTTTTAACGATAGATTATTTTGAGCGTTTATTGCTATTGGTTTGATAAATAAGGTTAAAAAAGCAATTACGTAAACAGTATGTTTAAACAGAGAACTATTCGTTTTTATGTTCGATATCATTTTCATAATGTGTTATTTTCCGGATTATCAGGGTTGTTTTTAGATGTTCCTTTTTCAAAATAGAGGTATAAAATCGGAAGTACGATTAAGGTCAGTAAGGTTGCGGTTACCAATCCGCCAATGACCACGGTTGCCAATGGTTTTTGAACTTCGGCACCGGCACTGGAACTGATGGCCATCGGAAGGAAACCTAACGAAGCGACAGCTGCAGTCATAATCACCGGTCGTAGCCGCACTTTGGTTCCTTCGCGAATTCGGTCGTAAATATTGGTCATTCCTTCACTTTTGAGCTGGTTAAAATAACCGATCAGTACAATTCCGTTTAGTACCGCGACACCAAATAGGGCGATAAAGCCCACTCCGGCCGAGATACTAAAAGGCATATCGCGTAACCAAAGTGCAAATACACCACCAATTGCGGCGAGTGGAATTGCCGTAAAAATTAACAGTGATTGGCGTACCGATTTAAAAGTAAAGTATAAGAGAATAAAGATCATAGCTAGTGCCACCGGAACCGCTACTGCAAGTCGTTTATTGGCTTCGATCAGGTTCTCAAACTGACCGCCATAAGTTACATAATAGCCATCCGGAAGTTTAAGTCGGGCGTCGAGTTTTTGCTGGATTTTTTCCACGACCGATTTAACATCCGCACCGCGAATATTAAAACCGACTACGATACGGCGTTTTCCGTCTTCACGGCTAATTTGCATCGGGCCATCTTCATAATTGATATCGGCAACCTGTTCCAACGGAATCTGATTACCGGAAGGTAAGGTGATATAAAGCGCTTTTAAATTGGAAATATCCTGTCGGCTATCATTTTCCAGTCGGACTACAAGATCAAAGCGTTTTTCACCCTCGTATACCAATCCGGCGGCTTCCCCGGCAAATCCCATCCGGATCACCTTATTCAGATCTCCAATTTTGAGACCGTAAAGCGCCATTTTGTCTTTATTGTAGCGAACAGTAATTTGCGGTAAACCAGCCACGCGCTCCAGTTTGGCATCCGAAACGCCTGGGATCCCCTGAATCAACTGCATTACTTCGTCGCCTTTACTAACCAACATATCAATATCTTCACCGAAGATTTTAATAGCAACATCACTTCGTACACCGGTCATCAACTCGTTAAAACGCATTTGAATCGGTTGGGAAAACTCGGTTGTCGCTCCTGGAATATCGTCCAAAGCTTTTTCCATTTTGGCCATCAGTTCCTCTTTTGTTACAGCCGAGGTCCATTCGTCCTTGTCCTTTAGGAGAATGATCATGTCACCGGCCTCGATAGGCATCGGATCGGTTGGGATTTCGGCACTACCAATTTTAGTCACGATCATTTTAATTTCGGGAAATTTCGCTTTTAAAATTTGTTCAGCCTTAGTAGTCGCTTCCACTTCCTGTGATAGCGAACTTCCGGAAGCGATGATCAGGTGTGTAGCGATATCGCCTTCGTCGAGAGTTGGAATAAATTCACCGCCCAAGCTGTTGAAAAGGAGCAGTGCCGCGGCAAATAAAGCGACTGCCACACCAATGATGAAGGTTTTAACGCGCAACGCTTTTTCTAAAATTGGGGCATAAAAATGATACAGTTTTTCAATAATCGTATCGCTGATATTCTTTTTATGTCCGGTTTCCTTTTTAAGTACCAGGGAGCTCATCATCGGAACATAGGTAAGTGACAAAATGAAAGCACCCAAAATAGCAAAGGATACCGTTTGTGCCATCGGACCAAACATTTTACCTTCAATGCCAACCAATGCGAGGATCGGTAAATACACAATCAGGATAATGATTTCTCCAAAAGCGGCACTACTACGGATTTTAGAAGCCGCCTGAAAGACTTCCTCGTTCATCTGTTGCTTTGTCAGGGCACCTTTACGACCCACCTGCAATCGGTGAATAATCGCTTCTACGATAATCACCGCTCCGTCTACGATTAGTCCGAAATCGATGGCTCCGAGGCTCATCAGGTTACCACTAACGCCAAACAATCGCATCATCGAAATGGCAAATAGTAATGAAAGTGGAATAACCGAAGCCACTACCAGTCCGGCGCGCCAGTTTCCGAGTAGTAAGACCAGTATAAAAATGACTATTAACGCCCCTTCGATCAGGTTTTTCTCGACGGTAGAGATGGCTTTGTTAACCAATTGGGTACGATCCATAAACGGTTCGATCGAAACCCCTTCAGGAAGCGATTTTTTAATCTGCTCCATTTTTTCCTTTACACGGGTTACCACCTGACCGCTGTTTTCGCCTTTTAGCATCATTACCATACCGCTCACTTCTTCGCCTTTGCCGTCTTTGGTCACGGCACCATAGCGAATACTGCTACCAATGCGAACCTGCGCCACATCGCGGATCAGGATTGGAATGCCATTTTGGTTTTTAACTACGATTTTGTTGATGTCGTCAATGCCGTTTACCATACCGATACCACGGATAAAATAGGCATACGGCTTTTTGTCGATATACGCACCACCGGTATTTTCGTTGTTTACTTCCAGGGCATCGAAAATCTCAGAAATGGTAGTGTTCATACTTTTCAGCTTGTCGGGCTGAACGGCAATTTCATATTGTTTCAGATAACCGCCAAGCGTATTTACTTCTGCTACACCTTTGGTACCAATCAATTGCGGTTTGATGATCCAATCCTGAATCGTACGCAGTTGTGTCGCATCGTATTTTTCTTCATAACCCTTTTCAGGAAAAACGACGTATTGGTAGATTTCTCCCAAACCGGTACTAACCGGAGCCATTTCGGGCGATCCAACCCCTTTTGGGATGGTATTTTCGGCTTCTTTAAGACGTTCCGAAATCTGCGCTCGAGCCCAGTATATATCGGCACTTTCCTCAAAAACAACCGTCACCACACTAAGGCCAAAGCGGCTAATGGAGCGCAATTCGACGATTTTAGGGATCGGTTTTACGGCCTGCTCAATCGGATAAGTGATAAATTGTTCGACCTCCTGAGTGGCCAGTGTAGGAGAGCTGGTGATAATTTGCACCTGATTATTGGTAATGTCCGGTAAAGCATCAATCGGGAGGGTATAGGCCGAATAGCCTCCTACAGCAATTAATATAAGCGTAAACAGTCCAACAATAAACTTATTGTTGATACTGAAGTGAATTATTTTATCAAGCATGTTTCAGTATAATATAGAAAAGAATAGGCAGTAAATGCCTGTATCGGGTAGCAATGCTACATGACGTTCTTTCCCCGCTATTGCAGGGCTATTATACCAATTGTGGGGGTTGCCAGATACTACCGTAATACCCCGAATAAAATAGGGATTGGTAATTTGGCATTGGAGTGGTAATTTCGGGAGTGGTATTTTGCGGTGTGAAAACAATCACTGGTGCATAATTCATAATCTGAGCACCACAACAGTTACATACGCAAAAAGGTGAACACAAATCGCCTTGCTTTTCATGGGAATGATCCTCATGTTGTGCCGGTGTTTCGTTTTGTGTACGGAAATGGGTATGCGTAACCGCTGCATCAGCACAGGGAATACTGGCGAGCAGAATAAAATAAAACGAAAATAGTACGGTTAACCATTTCACGAGGGTAAAGATACATCATTTTTTAGTACGGAAAAGAAGGTTGTGTCTCTTTTTATAAAAGTGAAGGGACTCGTAAAAATGAAATTCTTTATAAAATGAGTTATAAGAATCGAAAAAATAGGACAATCGGAGTGTAAAAGTCTTTAGATAAAAGTTAATTAGTAATAAAAATCTTTATTTTTGAGATAGATTTTAACAACCTTATGGAACATCAGATTTTAGAACAACTCTGGACGCGGGCTTTATATCCTGAAAAAGCCAATCCGGAAAGTTGGAATCAGGAATTGGAAACCCTTTACCGTTATGGTGTCGGAATAGAAGAAGTGATGCGTTACCTGTATTTTGAAAAACCGGAATTGGATCAGTTTTACAATTGGATGGCAGACCGTCATACCGATACTAAATTGCAATCGGAAATAATGACAAAAGATGTTTTGTCGGAAGCCGATTTGCAATTTTGGGAAGTTAATGGTTATGTGGTTGTGCGAAATGCTATTTCGGAGGAAGATTGCAAGGCGACTACGGCCGCTATATGGGCTTTTTTAGACCGGGAACCGGAAGATCGTGACGGATGGTACCGACAACATGAAGAACAAAGGGGGTTAATGCTGACCTTTTCCGATCATCCGATACTGAATAAAAACCGGAATTCCGAACGTATTCGCAAAGCATATGAACAACTCTACGGCACGGATAAAATTTTTAAAACCATTGATAAAGTAAGTTTTAATCCACCGGAAACCGATTCCTACCGCTTTTTAGGCAGTCCGTTGCATTGGGATGTAAGCTTAAAACAGCCAATCCCATTCGGATTACAGGGCTTGTTGTACCTTACCGATTGCGGCCCTGATGACGGCGCATTTCATTGTGTGCCGGGATTTCATCGGGAAATCGGAAATTGGTTATCGGACATACCGCAAGGTCAGAATCCGAGGGAAGTTGCTTTACAAACATTGAATGCGATTCCGGTTGTTGGAAAAGCAGGCGATTTTGTTATCTGGCATCAGGCTTTACCGCATTGTGCGAGCGCTAACCATGGAGCGACTCCCCGAATGGTGCAATACCTAACTTATTTTCCGGAACAATACGAAACCGCATCGGAATGGCTATAGGGAAAGGTGATGGAAAATAACAAAAAACCGGGATTAGTTTTATAATAAATTTAACCTCGTTGAGTTCTTAAAACAATAAATTGCAATAGAATTACTAAACCAAGCACATATGAGCACGATTAAAATACTTTGGGTGGATGACGAGATTGATTTGTTAAAGCCGCACATATTATTTCTGGAAAAAAAAGGATACAGCGTTACGACCTGTAATAACGGTCAGGATGCGATCGATATATTTGACGAGGAAAATTTTGATATCGTTTTTCTGGATGAAAACATGCCTGGTTTAAGCGGATTGGAAACGCTGGCTGAGATTAAAGAGAAAAAATCGGCGGTACCGGTGATTATGATTACCAAGAGTGAAGAAGAATATATCATGGAAGAGGCTATTGGTTCTAAGATAGCCGATTACCTGATTAAACCGGTAAATCCGAATCAGATTTTGTTAAGTCTGAAAAAGAATTTGGATCATTCCCGTTTGGTTTCCGAAAAAACAACCCTGGATTATCAGAAAGAATTCCGAAAAATAGCAATGGATATGGCGATGGTCAATTCGTTTGAAGACTGGATTGATTTGTACAAGCGTTTGATATTCTGGGAAATGGAACTTGAGAATATTGAAGATCAGAGTATGGTCGAAATCCTTGAAAGTCAGAAATTGGAAGCGAATTCCCAATTTGGAAAATTTATCGAAAAGAACTACCAAAGCTGGTTTGATCCGAAAGCCGAAGCGCCTATTATGTCGCATCAGTTATTTAAGGAATTGGTAGTGCCGGAAATCCGCAAAAAAGAAGCCCCTATATTGTTTGTAGTGATTGATAACCTGCGCTATGATCAATGGAAAGCTTTTGAAAGCGTTGTAAACAATCATTATAAACTGGAAAAAGAGGTTAGTTATTATTCGATTCTACCAACGGCGACCCAATATGCCCGTAATGCGATATTTTCCGGATTATTGCCACTGGAAATGGAAAAAATGTACCCACAATACTGGAAAAATGACGTAGATGAAGGCGGAAAAAACCTGTTTGAAGGCGAATTTTTAGCAGAACAGTTAAAACGACTGCGTATTGATATCAAACAGGAGTACTATAAAATTACAAATTTTAAAGACGGTAAAAAACTGGTTGATAACTTCAAAACCTTAAAGAGCAATGATCTGACTACAATTGTCTACAATTTTGTCGATATGTTATCCCATGCCAAAACCGAAATGGATGTTGTAAAAGAACTGGCTTCGAATGATAAAGCCTATCGTTCGTTAACCTTGAGTTGGTTCCGCAATTCGCCTTTATTGGAGATTATTCAACAGGCGCAACAACTTGGATTTAAATTGATTTTAACCACCGACCACGGAACCATCAATTGTAAAAACCCGTCGAAAGTAATTGGAGATAAAAATACAAGTCTGAACCTGCGTTATAAAACCGGTCGAAGTCTGACGTATGAGGATAAAGACGTATATGCGGTAAAAGATCCGAAGAAAATCGGTTTACCGGCAATCAACATGAGTAGTTCTTATATTTTTGCTAAAAACGACCTGTTTCTGGCGTATGTAAACAACTACAACCATTATGTGAGTTACTACCGGAACACCTACCAACACGGCGGTATCTCACTGGAAGAAATGATCATTCCGTTATTAATCTTTAATCCGAAATAAAAAAGAAAAGGGCCTGAAAAGCCCTTTTTTGACCTGATTTAATGTAAGAAATTATGTAATATCGTTTGGATAAAATAATTATATTTGTTCAATATGGAGAGCACTATGCAAAGAACTTTCGCGCTGGAGGAGATCCAGGAAGTAGCCCGGCAAATTTTGTCGCAAAACCTAAAAAAAGTAGTTACGTTTCATGCCGAAATGGGTGTGGGAAAAACAACGCTGATCAAAGCATTGGTTGGTGAATTAGGCGTTCGGGACATGGCCAGTAGTCCGACTTTTTCACTGGTTAATGAATACGAAGGCCGCGACGGGGAACGCATTTATCATTTTGATCTGTATCGGTTGAATACGGAGGACGAAGCCTACGATATGGGGATTGACGAATATTTCTATTCGGGTGACTGGTGTTTTATTGAATGGCCGGAAAAAACCCCCAATCTGATTCCGATTGATCATGCGGCCATCCATCTCAAATTATTACCGGGTGGCAAGCGGTTACTGGAACTGCGAAATTAGCCTGTAAGCCAGTCATTAATAAGTCATTTATCACAAAAAAAGTTGTACATTAGTGCAAATTATTGCGTAAAATCATGTCATTGACCCCATTTACCAGACAACAATTACTTCCACAAGAAGAAAAGTTAGAAATCGCCAAACAAAAAGGTGAGCTTTTTATCGGGATACCCAAAGAGATTTCTTACCAGGAACGAAGAATATGTCTGACACCAGATGCGGTTAATTCGCTGGTCTTCCACGGACATCGGGTATTGATTGAAGCCGGAGCGGGAGAGAGCTCCAGTTTTACGGATCGGGAATATAGTGAAGCAGGGGCGGAAATTACCAAAGACCGCAAAAAGGTTTTTAGTTGCCCGATGATTTTAAAAGTAGAACCACCTACAATAGATGAAATCCACCTGATGAATCCGCAAACACTGGTGATTTCGGCGATACAGCTTAAAACACAGCGCAAAGCTTATTTTGAGGCATTGGCCGAAAAAAGAGTCACCGCACTGGCATTTGAATTTATCCGGGATGAAGACGGCTCGTATCCGGCGGTAAAATCGCTGAGTGAAATTGCCGGTACCGCATCGGTACTGATCGCTGCAGAATTGATGATCAACCAATCATTCGGAAAAGGACTTTTACTCGGAAACATCACCGGTGTACGTCCCACAGAAGTTGTAATCCTTGGCGCAGGAACCGTAGCGGAATATGCCGCACGAACCGCCATCGGATTAGGCGCGAGCGTAAAAGTGTTTGACAATTCCATTACCAAACTACGCCGACTACAGAATACCTTAAACCAACGTATTTTTACGTCTACCATACAAGAAAAATCACTCTTAAAATCCTTAATGCGTTGCGATGTAGCCATCGGATGTATGAAAGGGAAGAACCGCGCTCCGATTATCGTATCGGAAACCATGGTCGAAAATATGAAACGCGGCGCCATTATTATTGATGTGAGTATTGATACCGGTGGTTGTTTTGAAACGTCGGAAATCACGACACACGAAAAGCCGACTTTTATCAAGCATAATGTGGTGCATTATTGTGTACCGAATATACCATCGCGCTACTCCAAAACGGCTTCGATGTCGATTAGTAACATTATTACACCCTTTCTGTTGCAAATTGCCGAAGATGGCGGTGTGGAAAGTGCGATCCGTTGCAATCGCTCGCTAAAGAACGGTATTTACTTTTATCACGGTATTCTGACCAACCGTTCCATATCCGATTGGTTTTCGATTCCGTACCGCGATATCAACCTGATTGTTTTTTAGCAACTGTTGTTTGGCATAGCGCTAAACAAATAGTACTTTTGCAGCAAATTAAAAGATTATGAAATTCAAATTTCGTTTTGCGTATTATTTATTTGGTTTATTATTGGGATCGATGTTTTTGGCATTTTTCTTTAAAGAGAAAAAAACGGAGTTTTGCTATTTGCCAAACTGTCGGGTTTTAAAAGATCTGAGAAGTAAGCCAATTACGTATTCGGATGCAACCACGGCAAAGTTTGCCGAAAAATGGGTGTCATTAGAGGATATTAAAAAGACATTACAATTTGGAGACGTCGATTTTTCAAAAAGTAACGTTCCCATGGATAAAGGGAAGTTATATATTGTTGAAGGTAGAAATGCTAACAATGAGGACATTATAGTAGAGGTGATCAATTATAGCGACAGGGTGATTGTAAAAGATGTAAAAAAAGAGTAATTATTTTTTTTAAACACTTGTAAAGTCAAATAACTTGTCTATATTTGCACCCGCAATCAACAACAAGTATGTTGGATGAGACATAAGGGCGATTAGCTCAGCTGGTTCAGAGCACCTCGTTTACACCGAGGGGGTCGGGGGTTCGAACCCCTCATCGCCCACAAATTTTTAAAACTCCAACAGAAATGTTGGAGTTTTTTTGTTTTTATATCTTTTGGGACTAGCTTAGCTGGTTTCAGAGCATTCCGGTTTTATCGGAAGTGGTCGGGGGCGAATACCATATCGTTCACAGAATTTAACTCTCAAGGAAACTTGGGAGTTTTTTGTTTTATATCTTTTGATACAACTAAATTACTCGCTCATCAATGAGGGGATTATACAAGTGTAAAGTGCTGTATTTTAGCTTGACTCGTTTTAATATAGTATAAGATGCCTGGTTTGTAAGTTTTAATGTTGCGTTTGATAACAATTAATATAGCTCGGAAAAATCTATATTATTTGACTTTTTATATTTTGTTTTTCAGTAAATAAAAATTGAAACAGATTTTAAAAGTATTCTATTAATAATGAAAATTAATAATAAATTTATCCTAAATTTTATCTTTTAAAAATGATTAAAAAAGCTTATATTCAAGAATATGGGAATAGTAAAACGGAACCTGAATTTGAAGGGGTAAAAAAGGTTTTGGAATCAAGAGGGGTTGACTGTGAATTTTTCACGATCAAACGCCTCCTAAGGGATCAGTTACAGATTACTAGAGAAACGTTTGTAGTCGGCGATCACATCAGTATGTCACATATTTTTAAAAAACGAAGTATCCAGTTACCATCATCATATCCTGAAAGCCTAAGAAAATATCTAAAGAGAAATATTTGGGAAACGACTGTAAGAAAATTAATAATGAATGGTAACGATGATTTAATTAATGTTTTCGTGAAACCGAAATCTAAAGCCAAACTTTTCACCGGTTTTGTGATCCAATCGAATTATGATCTTCTCAATTTACAATCGCTTCCAAAAGAGACGGAATTATTCTGTTCACCTGTCGTAGAATGGCTTTCCGAATTTCGAGTTTTTGTTAATGAATCTGAAATAGTAGGGATAAAAAATTACAGCGGAGATGAAGCTATACAATTGAATATGGATACAGTAGAGACAGCTATTAAAGAGTTTGAAAATTCAAATGAAAGAACAAGTGGTTATGGAATTGATTTTGGAATTCTGAAAAACGGAGAAACTGCTTTGGTAGAGTGGAATGATGGTTTTGCGTTAGGTTCTTATGGTTTAGAAAAAGAAATTTATACGGATTTGATCTTGAAAAGATGGGAGGAAATTACACAATGTGATAAATTGAATTCATAAACTCTGCCAAGTTCCAATTGTTATCAAACCATTGGACAGTATATTACTATTTTGATAACTTATGTATAAAATAAAAGCGTTTTTGGTAAGCTTAATTCAAAAAGACTGGGTTAGTTTTAATAAAATTGACAATGGATTAAAGCAATCGGAAGTATACCATCAGATTTTAGATGACTTTAAAGAGTTAGTTCGCATTGAAGCTGAAAATAAAAATTTCAGTTTTAATGAATTGTATACGCTACTAAAATCATATAAAAATGAGATTTCGGAATTACCGTTTATGGGGAAATTCTACATTGTAGTCAATCCGCGTTTACTGACCGGGCAACTCACAAAAATTGCAGAAGAAATAGAATTTCATTTGGCGAAAGACAATTGTAAAGAGGCGGTTTGCGATTGTGAAATCAAATGCAAATACAACCAAATCCCTACTATAGCGCATTTGATTAAAGTTGGCTTTGGCTGTGATGGCTATTACAATTACATAATTTATGAATGTTCAAAGTGTAGTTTTAAATGGAGTTCCTATACAAGTGACGATTCCGCCGGAAATACAGTGTTTGAAAAATGGAATGAAAAAGAATTCCCCAATAATAGCAACTATTGTAACTAACGACTGGTTTTGTTTTTGAAAAATACTCCATTTATCCCAATTCTTCAATTCCTTTTTACGAAATTCCCGATGTTGCGAAGAGCAGCGTTATATACCATTACAAGATGACAGCAAAAGACTTATTATATAAAATTTTAGACTATCAATATTTGTGGACACTTCCTCATAATAAAAATAGTAAACCGGCAAATCTCAGACTAGAGCAAATAGAGTCATTACTTGACGCATTCGGACTTGCGAAAAAGAATGTAAATCTCCTAGTTCAAATAAAATATTCTATTGCAGGGGATGAGCAAAGTCTGGACAGAGCAAAACAGCTAAAAAAGTTGACCAATCTGGATTATTTAGTCCAAGGCGAATTTCTTTATGACCGAGAAGATAATGAAAATGCAGTGCTATCTGAAAAAGTCAGAGCGACTATAATTTCACTGTATCCGAACATGACAGCACATATTAATGAAAGACCGGTAAATATAAGTTGGCTGTATAATAATTTGTTTCGTTTTAGACAAGAAATTTATAAACTGACGTATCCAAACGGAGGAATGACAGAAGGTTTTTCTGCTGGGCTGTATTATAGTTTTTATCTGCAAAACAAATTAAAAACACTTATTACAGACAACTTAAATGAAATAGACGAAACGCTTTGGTTAATTTTGGATCCTACGAAACGTGATATCGATAAGAATACTTTAGTGAGTCAATACCAATATAGGGATCACGATTTCAAAGCAATTGACTTTGAATGGGAGATGGAAAATTACTAATCTAATTTCACATGATCAGTAATTGTAATTTTATGAGAAGAACAATTTATTATATAGCGATAGTACTTATAACGCTTTCCTGTTCGGAGAAAAAGAAGCAATCGGAAAAGAATGTTATTAAAAACATCAAATCGGATACGGTTTTAAAAACAGAAGTAGGCAGTGAATCAGGTACTACTTCGGATTGTATATTTGATAACGATTATAAAAAAGTAACCGAAGAATGGTTAAATGAAATTGGCATCAAAAAATATGTTTGGGATTCAAAAAATAACAAGGCCATAGTGATCTATAATGGAGACACGTTAATGGTATGTCAAGGTGGTTGTTACCATTATGCCAGTTCCGTGGAACTTAAAACAGCTATTTATCCAAATAAAGAAATCGATAGCAATCTGTTACGTAAAATTAATGATATAGCCTGTAAATTTAAATTCGACAGTTATTGCCAAAAACTTATTGAAGGTAAATTTAAAAGAATTGATAATGATGATGCCTCCATTCTTTTAGAATTTGAAGATGCTGATCCTGAAGACAATTTAATTGCTAATGGTATTCAAATTTTAGAAGAAAAGAAAAGGACAATTATACATATATCGGAATATTATAATTAAAGCGATAGTAGTAACCCACTCAAAAAACACAATCAGCTTAAAGTGAATGGAATGTACAAATACAAGCTTCGCCCGGAATATGGCTGTTCAAAACTGTTAATTGAGTTTATTGACGGTGTTGAAAATGAAACGTTCCTATCTGATTTCATACATACAATTTCAGAACTAAACCCGGTTGTCGAAGACATTATTGATTTATGGATGAATGAATGACGAGATTTTAATAAGTGTCGCTTCTGAAATGGGAAAAATCACGATCTCAAAAGATATTTGGAATTTTGCTTTTATAATGAGCAAAGACAATCAGGCATGTCTTTTAAAGATAAATTCAATTTTGGAAGCCCATGAAAATTATGAAAAAGTTGAAGTAGATTTTGAAGACTATACCATAAAAGAATGACAGACAAGGAACTGCAAAATATTTTAATCGAAAAGATAGAAGAGGGAGACTGTTTTAATATAGAAATTCAAACGATTCTATCAGACTTTAAAAATTCAGGAGGAGAACAGGAAAACGCTAAAAAACTTCTGGAACAATTGGCGATCGACTTTTCAAATGATGAAACTTTACGGGATAGAGCCTACGATATACTTGACATTGTTACCGGTTGGTGTGGTCCTAACATGAAGGTGTGGGACAAACTGATAACAGAAAGTATAACAGACGGACTTCGAATTGAGGATGACGAATCAGGAGTACTGTTTAATCACTATTCATTTTGCGAATTGGTAAAGCATATCATGGTAAAGTATGGAAAGATAGACTATAATTTAGCAACAGAAAAACTAAATGATTCCTACCTGATAAAAGTACCCAGAACCATTTCAGACGTTGAAGTTTTTACCCAAGAATTAGATTTTCATTGGGCTATGTTGTTGGTACACGGTGATATGTACTGGACAAGAGGTATTCCATGTAACTTTAACAACTTTATAGAGGAATATTTCGTCTGGGTAACCGAGGTGAAACAAAAATACAACCTGAAAGAACCGTATCAGTATTATGATAAATAATAAAGAAAGTATTCAATCCACACACATAGAGAAGCTGGAAAAGGAAATCTTAAAACGAACTTCCTTTATGAATAATGCAAAATGGTTTAAATTATTTTCAGAAATTGAGAATGAAAAAATTACAATCCATTCGGCATACATCAAATTCCTACTGACAGACCGAAAGTATACATTCCATTTTGGCGGATTTAACGAAACAGGTTTTGGCGACGTGAGTGAATTAGGACCTTTTACATTCAAAGAAATAGAATGGATTACAATTCCTGAAAAACACGAAAGAGAACGTTGGAACAGAAATGAAAAACTGACTTCTGAAATAATCGTTCAACCCTTAGATCAACTTGAAAAAATTCTAAATTCTTTAGGGCAATTCGAGTATGATATAACAGAAGATGGGCTAAAAATCTACGGATATAAATAGCTTTAAATATACTGCCAGTTTTTTGCGTTATTGTTGCTATTGTTGTCACCAGTGCGAGTTTTTTCTATAACTTCGTCTGGTTAGCCGAGCGAACTTTGTTTGAATTGCTGCAAAAGTCGTAAAGCTGCAGAACGGTAACCAACATTTTAAAATAAACAATATGGATATTTGTATAATTTGTAATTTTCAACTGGAAGAAAAACAAATAATTCGTCGGGCGAGAATGAGAGATAAGGATGGAAAGCCTCAAGCTGACAGAATTACCTACAAAGCTCGATGTCCAAATTGCGAAATTTATTTACGGAAGCATAATCAAGGAAAAACAGAAGGTCATTGGGGAATTTCAAATATAAAAGAGCGTGATTTAAAAGCTGAATTATCGGAAAGTGAATTCTTGAAATTAAAGATTACAGTCGAAAAAAAGCTAGAGGAAATTATTGATAGTTATATGTTTAAACGTGAAAAATGGATAGAATTTATTACCATAAAAAAGCAAAATGATAAAGTTTATGAATTCTCACAATATGATGGTGATTATATCATTAATGGATATGTAATTAAAAGAGACAATTATTTTATTAGTGAATATATTACCGAAATAAAAAAAAATGTCGACTAACAGTGGATTAAGTGCAAAATTGAAACTTTTTGTTTCAATTTCTACCACGTGTAACAATCGTATAAAAAGCAACCTATGAATGCAACACTTCTCAACAAACAAAAAATTATAGCAATTGAAAGTCAGCTTCTCGAAGCGATGAAGAGTAGCAATGTCGAAATCCTAGATCAATTGCTACATGATGACTTACTGTTTGTTCTTCCAAGTGGTGACGTCATTACCAAGCAAATGGATTTGGATACGCACCGATCCGGGAATTTAGTTTTAGAAGAAATAACGTCATCAATAGACGCTATAACACCAATTGGTGATAACGTTGTGGTTACGTTGTCTTCAAAGATCAGAGGGAAAATGTCGGAGCAACACTTTGAAGGCAATTTTCGTTACCTGCGGGTTTGGAAACTATTCGATGATCAACTAAAAGTTATAGCCGGAAGTTGTGTTTCACTATAAAACCAGCCACGCGTTATTGACATAAAAAAAGTAGATAAGGGAAAATAGTAAGTAAACAGAAAACGTAAATAGAATTAGGTGAAACAAGAATTTACTATATACATAGGTTTGGCCGGAACTTTAATTGGAGCTTCAGTAACGTTAGCGGCACAATTTCTTTCTTCAAATTTAACAACAAAACGAGAGCAAAACAAACTCAAAAGAGAACTTTTGGCTGAAGAAAGATGCCTTGCATATTTGTTGACGGAATGCTATAAGGTTTACATTGACGAAATTATACTTTCAAAAAGTTTCGTAAGATTAGCCACAATTTCATTTGACGCCCAAACGGATAACCACGATTTTTATAAGTCGGCAAATGAAGCGCTCGATAGAGCAGAGAAGCTTGAGAATGAAATTCGGATTACCACAGCTACATATTTAAAGGTAATAACACACTTTACAAACTTAACTAAAAGAAGAGAAATTATTAATGAGCTTTTCAACCAATTGAATAATTTTGAGAAGCCCCAACCTTCTAAGTTTTCTGAAATTGAAACAGTCTCTAAACTTGGCGATGCGAGGAAAAATGAAGTAGTAAAATTGCAGGAAGTTTATAAATTCTTTCCTAATATTTATGACAAGATATCTGAAGAAATGAGAAAATCAATTAAGTAAGCGGCTTATTAATAACAGCGATTTTACGTAATAGTTAGATTTGATAATCAAAAAATAATCGACTCAAAATGAATTCTCTAATATTGTGAGTGTAGTGGAGAAGTATAAGATTTTCAATTGCAAAATCTTTCAATCTGGAAACAGAAACTTCAACATTTTGTTTTATATGATTTACTATATCGACTTCCCATCTCCTTTAACTCAAAAAATCAAGCCTGACTTTTTTGTTATCTTTAGGACTATTTTGACAGGATTATAATCTAACAAACATACAAGTTGCGTGCTATTTTCGGACAGTATTCGCTCAAATTAAAAATGTAACGAAATCAATATTGTACAATAAAAAATCCAGTTTATGCGAATTCTATTTTTATTATTGCTGTCTGTATTGACAAGCAGTTGTGCTCAAAAACAATCCAATTACAAAGGGTTTGATGCAGCCACACACAATTCGCAAATAAAATCTTTAGAAGGGAAATGGAAAATAAATATGTTGATTGCCAATTCGGAAACCAAGGAATATATATTGAGAAAGCAAAGTCCAGATAGATTCGATAACTATGGATTCAATATTTCGTTGAATACAGACCAAACCTTTGTAAGCGATTATAGTGCCGAATGCGGAAACGATTGTTTTACGACTACCAAAGGAAAGTATAAAATCATAAATGAAAACTATATCTGCTTTTATCTTCAAGATATTGAGCGTAATGGCGACTGTTCCGGAAACGAGCAACCAAATAAAGATTTGGGGTTGTATTATTACTATAAAGAGGAAAATGGTTTTCATCTTTTAAAAAGCAGCGGAACGCTTGAACAAGACCAAAAGAACCGACATTATCGCGATTTAATTGTCGCGAAAAGTGAAGAAATTGCGGAATTTGATAAAAAGAGACCGAACCCTTTTATGTTCAATTGGAAAGCAACCCAGATAAAAGATGAAAATCAACTGGTGGCATTCTGTATGGCCGAAAACCAAATAGACGACTATGAGGTTTTATATTCCTATAAAGTAAGTACGACACGAAATGTTATTTTAGTGAAAATTGATCATCGATTGCGTTACGTGGTATATGATACCTGGGGTGAGCCTAAAGTGTGCTTGTATAACGACTCTAAAATTGAGGAAATCAATGAATTCGTTAAAAAAGTTGACGGTGATAAGTCATTAAATATAGAGGTCAAAAAAACAACTATTGCTATTGTGGCTCCATCGGAAAACAAAACCATAACCGTTTTTAAAAAGAAGCAGGAAATAGCTAAAGTATTATTCGCAATGAATTATAAAATGGGTGACAAAATGGTAGCTTATACTTGTGCAATTTACTTTCAAAACGCAATTCCCGTTTATCTGGATTACCAGTTAAGTACCGAGTCAAATAATCAGGTTTCCCGGACAGGATTATATGTTTTTGATTGGCAAAATAACAAAGATGCGACTATAACGATTCAGCAAGACTTAGGAAAAATAGAGAAACAGCTTTATTATGAAAAACCGGTAGTGGATAAAATTATGGAAGAAGTTACTCCAAACAATTAAAAATGAAACAGCTACTTCACTTATGGATTTTATGGATTCCGATGCTCTGTTTCGGGCAACAGACTTATAAAATTAATGCCGGAGAATTGGACTTTATTCATCCGAAAGAAGGGATTTTTATTAAAAAAAACAATAACCTATTTCAGCTTAGAGTAAATGATATTTCTGATGATAAAGTAAGTGCCAAAGGTTTTAAATACGAATTAGAAAAAACAACTTTAGAAGACGTTGAAAGGATAAAAAAGGATGTTACGACTATTTTTGCTACCCAAATTACAAACAACTTCAAGAAATTAGACCAAACAAGCTTTACGACAAAGGTTGCCGATGATGATAACTTTCGTTTGGTAAAATTGAACAAGGATTTTATTTCGATCGCAATTTTAGAAGATTCGCTGCAAAAACCAAGAAACGAGTACGTATTCCCATATTGTATTTTTGACTTTGGAAGCGGCAAAAAAATCATTTGTCATCAGGAAGGATTCATTATTCCAACGAAGGAAAAACTACATTTTCTTTTTGCAAATGCTACCATGAATAAGGCTTTTAAGCATTACTCTTTTGAAGATCATAAAAAATGGAAACCGGCCGAACTTCATTTGCAAACTTCGGATTTAGAATTGAATAGGGATTTTTATAAAACGGACACTTTAAAGAATAAGAAAGTGGTGATTAAAAATCGTTTTAATCAAATTGTGATCAAAAAGGAGTTCGATTCAATAAAGTACAATTCGTTTTTTATTATTGGCTATAAAAACAAAAAAATAAACTTATACAACTATACTTTCGAAGAGTTGAAAATCAGAAATGTAAGAGCATTTTACTTTAATAAATTTTATCCGATGCTTCAGATTTTACAGCAAAATAAGTTGCGAAACATTAACCTCATAGGCGCGGATTTTAAAAATGAAGACCTATCGTATCTTCCCGGTTTTAATCATTTTTTTCCAGACAATACTGTTTTCCTGAAAGTAACAAAAGAGCAAAATCAATTTTATCTTGAAACCGATAATATTGATGCCGTTGCAAGTGGTTTAAGAAGTTTTGAAAGCAAATTTAAAATCATTAATTCCGATGCTTATGACAGTATCGAGTTTCTAAATGAAAAAACGTTTATCACATTGTATTCCGAAATGGGAAACTATACGGTAAAATACCCACTTCTGATGTATACGAAACTAAAAAATGGAAAGTATAATTTAAATACTATTGAGTCGCTAATCGATTCTGATATAGATGATAAAAGTAAGGAGTTCAATGCTTTGTTGCCTAAAAATTTAGATTCAATTGCGTCACTTAACGGACGTATCTATTTGATTGAAAGAAACGGATTATTGGGATATTATCCTTTAAACAGAGACGTTAGATATAAAATACTAGAAAAATTTCAAAACAACTTTGCTCGGTTTGAACTACCAAACGGGAAAAAAGGTTGGTTGAGTCTGGATGGACATGAGTATTTGGATGAGTAGATAAACGAAGACTCATTTTTTTTAAAATCCAAATATAACGTGCTGTTATCATTTTAAAAGATTCTGCAAAAAGTAAGCTAACGGACGTGATGTTATTATGTGTTTTAAGTGGTTGTAATACAATTGCTTGTGATTACTCGTACGTCGGTTTGTAACGATTCGTACGTCTTTTTTCCAACAAATGCGTTCGATTCTTTTTATTCGGTCGCCAGGGGATAATTCCCGCCACATCTTTGTATCGAAATAATTTATAACCTAAAACGCGATACAATGAAAACGTCATTAAAATTTTTAGCCGTACTAGTATTCATCAGTAACATCACTTTTGGACAAGATGTTTTTACCCGAATCGATTCCATCGTAAAAAAGAATTATCAAGACCATCCGGAAGTTGGGATTAGTGTTGGTTTGATTACGAATGGGAAAGAATACTACACCCATTATGGCACGATCAGCAAAGAAAGTCAGACCGCTATTGATCAAAAATCGATCTTCGAAATTGCGTCGATCACAAAGATTTTAACCTCCAATTTAATCGCGCAAGCCGTTCTGGATAAAAAGATAAAATTAGACGATTATATCGATGCCTATCTTCCGAAAGCTTATACCTTACACAAGAATATTAGCCATAAAATAAAAATATCCGATCTGGCTTCACATCAATCCGGTTTACCCGATTTGGATTTTGCAAAACTGATCGAGGTCAACGCCCAACAACCGATAAAAAGTGTAACACAGCAGACATTGAGTGCTATCGTCAACAATTGCGATACCTTAGCAGACTATGGGAAATACCGTTATTCTACAATTGGATATACTTTATTAGGCCAGATTGTAGAGCATGTCTATGGAAAAAGTTATGATGCGATTATTCGGGAAAAAATGATCAACCCGTTACAGATGACTACGACTTTAACGAAGGATTTTAATGTGAAAAACAAAGTTACGGGTTATAATCCGGAAGGCGGTGCTCAGGAATTTTTCGAATGGAACATTACGGCTCCCGCCGGATTAGTTAAATCGAATGCTTCGGATATGATTCTATTTTTAAAAGCGGTTTTAAACAAAGACACCCGCGTAGGGAAAGCGGCCCTGATTACAGAGCAACTGTTTTATAAAGATCAAAAGCGAGAAATGGGATTGGGGCTTAATATATCTACGGATGATCAAAATACCCTTTATATGAAATCGGGTGACTCCATGGGGCAATCGTCTATCATCTGTTATAACCGAGCTAAAAACTGGGGTTTAATTTTACTGATCAACCAAAGAAATTCAAAAATGAGACAAAATCTGTTGAATGCCATTTATGAGACGGTGCTGAAATAAACACGGCATACTTTCTGAAACCACAAAATGCCACTCTTTTGAATGGCGTTTTTTGGTTATAGCATTCCGCTAAAAAAGAAGCTTATTTCTTTAAATACAAAGCACCGGTTTTGATCACTTTTTTATTCAACGTACCATCCTTCGTATATTTTTCAAGAATATCCGTCGCCTGGCTTACCGGAATATCCAATATTTCGGCGTATTCGCGTACCGTAAGTGTAGGATAATGATCAAATAAGGCTAAACCGGCAAGATTCATTTTTTTCTTTTTAGCGTCCGGATATAAAGCCAAAAGGGCATTTTCGTAAGATGCATAAGGTTTCGAACCATAAACGGTTAGTTTATTGCCATCACCATCCGCAAAAAATAAAGTCGGAAATCCTCTAACGCCCAATTGACGCGCCAGTTGTAAGTCATCCTGGAAATGTTTTTTCGCATCATTATCGTAATCCTGTTTTAATTTTTTGGTATCCAAACCGGCGAGTTCAGCACATACAACAATGTTTTCCCATTTCGCGATATTCTTTTTTTCTAAATACAGTTTTTCGCGCAGTATTCTCATAAATATTACGGCTTTGCTTTTATCCTGTATTTGCGCTGCTTTCATCGCGATACATGACGGATAGGAGGAATCCAACGGATCTTCAAGCCATACATCGCCATCGATTGGCATTTGGTAGTACAGGCTGGCTTCGTGCCAATGATGCGCGACATCGCTGGGTTTGCTAATGCCACCACTGTTATAACTCCAGTCGGGTAGAAGGCCACCCATGCGGTAATCGATTTCAAAATACGAACCGTATTCTAATTTTAGCTTGCGCAATTGTGGTTCGATTCCCCAACAGGATGAACAAATCGGATCGGTATAATAAATTATTTTTATCGGTTTGTTTCCAACAGGTATGGCTTCGGATTGTCCCTGTGTTGCGGTCGAGGGTATTTCACAGGATCCTGTTTCCGGATCACATAGTAGCGGATTGGTTTTGTTTTCGGTCATTTTGGATTGCGTTTGCGATTGACAACTCATACTGCCAATCAGAATTAATACTAACGAGAATAGCTTCATGGATTCGATTGCTAATAAATTTGTAGCTTTGATACAAAGTTTGAAAGAATTTTGACACCAGTCAACTAGTCTGAAAAAGATGACTATGGAAAAAGAACCAAATACAGCATACGATTGCCCGGCCGAGGCATTGTTAAAATTATTATCCGGAAAATACAAATTACAGCTATTGCGTCAGGCATTGGAAGGGCCTATACGCTTTAATACGGTATTACGGGTGATACAAGGCACCAACAAACAAACCATTTCGGTTGCTTTGCGTGAGTTGGAAGAAATCGGCCTACTGGAAAAGAAAGTGATTCGGCAAAAACCACTTCATATCGAATATAGTTTGACGGAAAAAGGACTTTCATTGGTGCCTATTTTCAGGCAACTGGAGCTCACTTCGGAATAAAACGCACGGATATTTCTACAACTCCGGAAAATGATATAAGGACAATCAAAAGATTGTCCTTTTTTATTGCGCTGAAAAGGCTTTTACTGCAAAGACAGAATACAATGGCTTAATAACTAGTTGGATAAGATTGCTTCTGATACTTTTGGGGCTTATAAAAAGACAGCCATCGAAAGCATAAATGGCTTTAAAAAACGGAAAAATAGTTATGAGCCATTCTATCCATTCCCATGAAATTATTTCGGAAAAATATATAAAAGAAGAAATACATGGCGCTGAAAAAGTGAAACAGCAAATCGATATATCGAAAAAAAATCCAACACAAAACGATTCCCTTAATAAAGACATAGAGTGGTTGGACGCTTTAATAACGATCCGTTGTAAGGAGCTGTTTTTAGCGGGAAAAGCAACAGACGAATCTTTTGGGAAAATTCCGGAATTACCGAAAATTGATTCCCATTCACCATACGGAATGACGATCAAGACACATCAACTTCAGGAAATGGATCGGGTACTATTGATTTTAGGAATAGCCTCGGCTTACTATCCGTCGTTATTCAGATCGTTTGTGCAAATAGAAGAAAGCAGCAACGCTTTAGTCATAGAGGTAGGCGGAGAATACGACAAATTTAACCGAACCTTTAAGCCCACATTTCAAACAGCACTCTTTTTATTGGCGGGAAAAAATTTATCATTATGGGCCCATTATAATGCGCAACTGCTGGAAGGAAGTGTATTATTACAAAATGATATTATTTACAATCGTTCCGATTCCGAATTTATTCATGGGAAGATCGAGTTGGACAAAGCCTACCTGCGATATTTTTTATCCGGTAAAAAACCACGATTGGATCATGGAACCTATTTTCCCGGAAGTTTGTATCAATCGGAGCTGACTTTAGATGATATTGTTTTAGAACCTTTGGTGAGAACGCAAATTCAACCAATCGGAAACTATATTAAAGCGTTAGAAAGCGGCTTTTTTTCAAGTGATCAGCACAAATTTAAACCTGGATTTATCGCCTTATTTTATGGTTCACCGGGAACCGGAAAAACGATGCTGGCCGGAATACTAGCGAATACTTTCGGCATTGACATGTACCATGTGGACCTTTCGCAGGTGGTGAGTAAATATATAGGCGAAACGGAAAAAAATCTGGAAGTCCTTTTTAACCGTCTGCAAGGGAAAAACTGCATGCTTTTCTTTGATGAAGCCGATTCGCTATTCGGAAAACGTTCCGACGTAAAAGACGCCCACGATCGGTACGCCAATCAGGAAGTGTCGTATTTGCTACAACGGATCGAAAAATTCGACGGACTTACGATTCTGGCGTCCAATTTTGAAAACAATATGGATGATGCGTTTAAACGACGAATCGATTTATCCATAAACGTAATACGTCCAACTGAAGTAGCCCGCGAAGCGCTATGGAAACAATACCTCCCTAAAAATGCAAGGTTTGAAGACGATGAACTTTTAGAATATTTGATCAACGAATACTCCTATACCGGTTCCAATATTCGCAACATTATGAAAAATGTTGCCATAGCCTTACACAGCAACGGGGAAGCGATAATTACCCATCCATTGATAAGCCCGTTTTTAACGATAGAAAGTGAAAAAGCATTTGGTAAAAATCAGGCCCGTATAAAACCATTTACAAGAAAATCAGAATTGGCAAAAAACCTTTAACCTACGATATAGCAACGAATACGATATGAGCAGACTTCAAAAAACATTTGCGCCAAGAGCTGTAAAAAAAGAAGAAAAAAATAATAATTATTCTCAAGTCGGGAACGCGGAGCAGGTTGGTATAACCGATCAGGATGCGACTATAAGTCTGACTAAAAATGAGGTAACTAAACTAACCTATGAACCCTTTCGGAATCAGGCGTTTAAAAAAATAGAAAATGGGCAGGCGACTCTTGGGTTCCGGGATAATAAACAGGCGGTATTAATACTAAACAGGGCATTAAGGAAGCTAGGCTATACGGTTGATGAAAATACTTTTTTTCTGAACGAAACCCAAAGGGCACTCGTTGCTTTCCAAAGCGAACATAATATTACGGCTTCACTCATTTTGAATGCCACGACCTTATTAAAACTGGATGAGGTACTGGCAACACAGGAAAAAAGCAGTGAAGAAAACAGCTATAAAAACCAGCTATCAGAAGAAAAAAACGGAGAAAAACAAGAAGAAACGGAATCGCTTCCTGAAGCGGCTCCGGAAGATAAAAAGGTACGACTTAGAGTTGGACTTATTCCTATGGATCTTAAAAGTGATCAGGCATTTTTCGAATTTTTAGATAAGAAGATTTTTGGCGTAGTCACGGATCTCGTATGGGATATTGGAACGAAAACCTATAAAGATTACATCGGAAAAGACATTTTTTGTACCGTTCCTGTTTCCAGTCTGAAAAAATATTTAGGGATTACCGATGTACAATGGGAAGACATGATGAACAAATCGACCGGAAGTACATTGGAAGCGGCCGATTTGAGAAAGTCCGTTGAAAACTATTTAAAAAAGGCAAAAGATAGAGAAGAAGCACTAAACGAACGCGATATTTTAGAAGCCAAATTATTTGGACTGGAAAAGTTTTATGAAGAATACAGAAGCTACAGAACTACATTAATGATGTCTGTAGATGGTTCAGGTGCAATTGCGGTATTAACCATGAAACCAGAACTTGATGAAAAGGCAAAAAAATATGGCTTTAAAGATCTTCAGGACTTTGAAGATACGATTAATGCATATGTCGATGCTTTCCGTGATGAAACAGTTCGTATGGCGGATGATTATATCAGTAAGTATGAACATATTTTGTACAAAGAAGAGGAACGACTCAAACAGGAAGGAGTACTCACAAAACTGTATACCACATTTGCCAATAGTGGTGCCGCAAAAAATATAAAAGATGGAGATGATAAGCGATTTGGAGCCTTAATGATGCCTAACAAAAATGATTCTCCAACACTTGAAATGCGAAGACTTGAGACGCATAATGAGGGAGAAGCCCAAATGACAAGAGGTATTGATCAGGTAAGAGCACTGGATTCGTTTCTTTTTAAAGACAAAACATTTGATCATAAAGGATTGGCGGAGGTACGTTCTCAAAAAGAATTTGAAACATTTTTGTTCGACTTTATAAAAAAGAAACGGGAAAGTGCAAAGAATGTACGTCAGGATTTAAAGGAGAACCCGGATGCGGTATTTAAGCGCGAGGAGTTATTGGAGCAGTCGTATCAACAACAAGGGGTTATAAAGGATAGTATTCACGATTTAGCGATCCGACAAAGAATTAGTGATATAAATTGGACGAATACCTTGATTAATATAGGATTGGCTATTGCTTCCATTGTTGTGATAGTGGCTACCTGGGGTGCAGCTACGCCTTATGTTATTGCCGGAACAGCAATATCGTTAGGAATGAGCGTTTATAATGTGTATGAAGCTTTGGATGAGTATTCCAAAGACTATGATTCGTATGAAATAGGCTTATTAAAAGAAGAACCTAGTTTTGCATGGGTAGTCGTCGCCATTGCGGGTGCAGCGTTAGATGCCGCAGCGTTTGCCAGTGTACTTCAATTTGCCAAACCCATAACGGATGCCGCAGATACCTTTAATAAAAGTTATAAAACTGCTGACGATATTTTAAAATTAAAAACCACTCTGGGGAAAATAGAAAAGCTTGCGCCTCAGGTAAAGGCTAATATTGTAAAACAGGCAGAGTTAACAGCAGAGTTTAATAGAGTTTCACAGCAATTCTTACGATCCGGTGCGACACTCAATTTTGGAGTTAACCCGGCGGCATTGGCAGATCTGGCGCAGTTGGCACGGATTAGTATTAAAAGAGGGATTGTTTCTTTTAGGAATTTCCTGATAGAATTACAGTTGCAAAAACTAATTAAAAGTGTCGATAGTCTTACCGACGATGAGTTAAAAGCACTAAAAGAAGCCTTCGAGAATGCGAAAAGCGGTAAAATAACTTTGGACGATATCGGAAAATATCTTTCCTCAAAACACAAAGACTTTTTAGAAAAAAGAGGCTTCAAACTAATAAAAGCGGATGGTGCGACTAAAAATTTAGATATTCTACACGAAGGTAAAATTATGTTTAGAGGTACTGAAGAACAGATTGAAAAATACATTTCGTTCATGAGTAAAAGCGATTCGGAACGTAAAGCAATTGTTGAAGCTTCAAATAATCAGTTAAAGAGCAGTAAGTCGGTATATAAACCGGAGGCAACTACAAAAAAAGGGTACGATATTCCGGCAAGTGGTAATGGTACTTCGCCTGATTTTAAAGGATTAAAAATGTACCTAAACGAACAAGGCAGATTGGGTAATGGTAAGAGTATACCGGGTGTTTCTGAAGAAGTACTTAACGATGCATTAAATAAAATTGCTAAATTTGGTGGGGAAGTCAAAATTCCTATAACAGGGGTTGAACGTCCTGCAGACTTTACGAATGCATGGAATGCTTTGGGAATTACGCCTTCTTTAGGTAGAAAAATTACAACGGAATTGGAATTGACTTGGCATCATTTGGATGATTTAGATGAAAATTTAAAAAGTACGATGCAATTAATTAGAAAAGATATTCATGAAAGTACTACACCTCATATGGGAAGTCATGCGCAAATAAAAGCTGTTTTAGACATTAAATAATTATAATAATAAAAAATATGATTGATTTTAGAATAGATAATGAACGTATCACGGAAGAAGAATTAAATGCGTTTGAAAGAGAAATAGGAGGTACTTTACCTGAAGATTATCGGGCTCATATGTTAAAATATAATGGGGGATTGCCATCAAGTTATTATCTTTATTTCGGAGAGCCGGATGATGGTATACTTCTTTCCCGTTTTAAATCTATAAAATACGGTGCCCCACTAGTTGCAAAACCCGATTATTTGCCTGAGAACTATCTTAGTATTGGTTATACCGAAACAGGTTATTTAGCAATGTCGCTGGACGAAAATGAATATGGAAGTATTTTTGTTTATTACTCAGAAGCGGAGTTAACAAAAATAGCATCTTCCTTTACGGCGTTTTTAGAAGGATTGACCGATTATACGGATACTTTTGAATAGTTTGTTTTACTATTGCGAATAGAATGCGATGCTTTGTGATCTGTATTTTTCTGTTTTTTTGAAGGAAGTAATTCCTATTCTAAAATAGAAAAATACTGACAATAAGAATATTAGAGCTTAAAGTCAGGATTAATATGGTTTGATCAAAAAATAAGTAAAATAAAAAAAGAACATTTTTTTCTGAAAAGCCTTGTAAAATCGGATATCTTGCCTATATTTGCACCCGTAATCAGTAACACAGTTACGGGTTACAAAACATAAGGGCGATTAGCTCAGCTGGTTCAGAGCACCTCGTTTACACCGAGGGGGTCGGGGGTTCGAACCCCTCATCGCCCACAGAATTTAAAACTCCAAAATTGAAACGTTTTGGAGTTTTTTGTTTTACAGCATCATAGGTTTGTTTTCTTATATTTTTAAAAAACCAAACCAAAACCCAGCCAACGGAATTATTATAGATCAGCAGGAATATTTTTGTATTTTAGTGAACAACAAAAATACCTTCTATGAAAGTTCTGATTAAAGACGAACTGTTAAGCGGAAAATCGGTTTATGAAACAGAAATTGATTTTACAAGCGAAATAGTAACAGTTCAGGATATTATTAACCAAAGGGTTACAAAAGAAGTCGAAGATTATAACAACCGACTTCCGGAATATTTTAACGGTTTGGTCGAACCCGGAGAAGCCGAGAAAACCCTAAACGGCTATAAACTCAAAACCAAAAAATTGATTGACGCCGAAAAACAAGTTTATATCGCCTTGGATGCCTTTCAGAAAAACGGTTTTTTTATTCTGATTGATACGTTACAGGCAGAAACACTCACGCAACAGATACACCTTAAACCGAACACCACAATTTCATTTGTCAAATTAACACCTTTAATCGGAGGGTAGCTATGGGAATATTCGACAAATTAAAGAATGTGATAAAAGGCAATGCTGTGAATCCGGAGTATGAACGTTTTGATGAAATCATAAAAAAGACACACGGAGAGTACGCTGCAGCGAACGCTTATTTTTATAATGCCAAAGTGAATGCGTTACCCACTTATAAAGAAGAAGTAGCCAAATGGACCGATAGCGATAAACTGGAATTGGTGTATTATAGTGTTGACAGGATAAAAGCTTATGCAACAGATCGATGGGGTGGCGTAAATGACAGGAAATACGAGGAGAATCAAATTCGTTTTGCCTATATAATACAAATTTTCCGATCTAAGTTGACCATTAGCAGCACCGATCTAAGTAAGGTGATCACTGCTATTTATCAGAATGAAAAACAAAATAGTTTTACCTTTCAGGATTGGGGGTTAACCTATTTTATAAATCAGTTTGAAAAGCAACATCAAGACAAACCGCTCGATTCGGTAGCCAAAGAAGCACTTACGTTTTTTAAACAAAAACTGGAAAAAGATCCGCCTGCATATCTCGCCAAAGAAATAGCCAAAATGATCGAAAAAATTGACGGTTTGCTTTTTGAACAAACGACAGAAAAAAGTATAAAACCTGTTTTATTTTTAGGAAAAGATAATTTTGGACCAGCCGCCAATACTATGATTGCTAGTCGACCGGAACAGGAAAAGCCCTTTTGGTACGAATTGATCACCAAAGCTCAAAAAGCGACCGGTTCCAAACCGACCAAAAAATATATAGAGGAGGCTAAGGTTGTAATTACAGCTTTAGGAACTGATACCTTTAAAAAAACAATACACGAACTTTTTACAATTGTTACCAATCTTAAAGAAACCGTAATTGAACACAAACAGCAGTACGGTGACCGTGAATATGTATATAACGAAATAGAATTTCTGAGTCAGATAAATGCAGAGGCACTTAAAGGCTTTGTCTGGATGTGTTCTATTTTCCATGATCAACAAACTATACAAACCATCAGTAAAATGGCCGACCGCTGTTTTAAGAAGATTCCGCAAAAAGGGCCCGCCGCTGCAGGTATTGGAAATGCCTGTTTGTATACGCTGGCCAATTCAAAAGGATTGGATGGAATCAGTCAATTGTCGAGGTTGCGTTTGAAAATAAAACAGAACAACACCTTAAAAATTATTGAAAACTATATTGTTGAAGCAGCCAACAAACTGGGAGTTACCATGCATGAGATCGAAGATCTTGCGGTGGATGATTTCAAGTTACAACATGGCGTACGAAAATGGAATATCGATGGTTTTACGGCCGTTTTGGAAATTACCCGTATCGGAAAATCAAATCTGATCTGGCTCAAAGAAGATGGAAAAGAACAAAAAACGGTTCCGACGGTTATAAAGGAAAAACACGCCGCACAACTTAAAAAGATAAAAGAAACCCAAAAACGGGTCGACCAAACTACTTCCACGCAACGCGATAGGTTAGATCGAATGCTAAGAAGCAATCGTGAAATGGAATTGCCCTATTTTAAAGAACATTATCTCAATCACGGGCTATTGGGTGTTGTCACAGCAAATCTCATTTTTAATTTTATAAATGAAAATGAAACGGTACAGGCGATAAAAGCAGCGGATCGTTGGGTTACGAATACCGGCGATGAGGTGAATATGGATCAATACAAAAAAGTAACGTTTTGGCATCCGGCTTCCAGTACGACAACACAGGTAAAATTATGGCGGGATTATCTGATGGAACACAAAATTTTACAGCCTTTTAAACAAGCTTTCCGGGAGATTTACTTGCTTACGGAAGCGGAGGTAAATACGCGTACCTATAGTAACCGTATGGCTTCCCATATCTTAAAACAGCATCAGTATGTTACCCTGGCCAAAGGTCGAAATTGGACGGCAAGGCTAATTGGAGCATGGGATGGCGGCGATATGGATACGGCAGCGTTGGTATTACCGGAATATAATCTGAGAGCGGAATATTGGGTGAATGCCCTGAATGCCGATGATGCGTTTAATGATACCGGTATCTGGAATTATGTAACCACCGATCAGATTCGTTTTATCGATACAACGACAAACGAATTAGTGGAACTGATAAATGTTCCGGCCATTCCGTTTTCGGAAACCTTGCGGGATGTCGATCTTTTTGTAGGGGTAGCCAGTGTAGGGAACGATCCTACGTGGCAGGATTCCGGAGGATTGCCGGCGTATCGCGATTATTGGCAGTCGTACTCTTTTGGTGACTTGTCGGAAGTGGCAAAAAACAGAAAGGAAATATTGACCGGTTTGATACCGCGTCTTAAAATTGCCAATGTTACGACTATCGAAGATAAGTTTGTCGTGGTAAAAGGGAAACTACGAACGTATAAGATCCATATCGGAAGTACCAATATTCTGATGGAGCCTAATGATCAGTATTTGTGTATCGTACCGGACAGGAGTAAAAAAGATGCGACGGAAAATGTGTACCTACCCTTTGAAGGCGATAACGGCCTTTCGGTAATATTATCCAAAGCCTTTTTGCTTGCCGCGGATGATACGATAACGGACAGTACCATTACTTCGCAAATCAATCGTTGATGTTACGCTATGTTCAACAAACGGCTGTACCCGAAATCGGTGTTTATGGTCAGCATGTAATCGACGAGGCTAAAGTGCTGATTGTCGGTGCCGGCGGACTTGGAGTGCCGGTAGCGACCTATTTGTCGGCGATGGGTGTAGGGGAAATCGGAATTGCCGATTTTGACACGGTACAGGAAACCAACTTGCACCGACAATTTGTCTATCTTCCGGAGGATGTCGGTCGTTATAAAGCGGAAGTGCTTTCGGATCGTCTTAAAGCGCAAAACCCAACAATCAAGGTTACGAGCCATATCACCCAATTGACTGCTGAAAATGCAGCGGAAATTATTGCAAACTACGATTTGGTTTGCGATTGTACCGATACTGTTGCGGCGCGATTGTTATTGGATCGCATGTGTTACGATGGAAATAAAAAACTGGTGTATGCCGCCGTAAAAGGTTGGGAGGGCTATGTTACCGTATTGCACGGCAAAGCAAAAATAAAGCTGACGGATATTTTTAGCGAAGCCGACTTACTGTTTGAATCGCAAAATACTTGTAGTATCGCTGGAGTGGTAAGCACGGTATGCGGGATTATTGGTTGTCAGCAGGCTAATGAAGCGATAAAGATTCTATTGGATTTAGAATCCAATCTCGATGGAGGTATTTTTTGTTATGACGGAAAAAATAACGGAATTAAAATTTTACGCCTTCAGAAACACGATTTATAAAGCATTCAAATAGATTAAAACCATAAAATGAAAAAAGCTCTATTATTTCTAATGGAGCTTTTTTCTATATGCTATAATAATGATTTGTACAAATTATATTGTTTGCAAAAATGTTTCGCCTTTTTTACATCACTTGTATAATATAATTCATTAATTCCTGACTCGGTTTTAATATGAATTGAACCATATAATACAATCGGAATTTTATAATTATCAATAAATCTTTTGTCTGGTGAACCGTCTTTATTTACCCGATACCAAGTTTCCCCTATAATTTTTGTATCTGATGCAATATTTTTAGTTTCTTCTAAAAATTGTACTTCGGAGTAATTTAGTTGAAGATCATTATAGTCAAGAATTGCGATGTCTTCTTTGCTCTTAAAATAAATTACAAAACTTGGATAAAAATAAAAATCCCCTCCATTGAAATTTTCGAAATAAAAACTCTTTTCTGTTGTTTGAATAGCTGGGATAGACTTAAATGAGAAAGTTACTTCGTTTCTTCTCATGGAAGTTTGTGCCGCCGCTTTAGTATCAGTATTTGCTTCGGAATATGTCATGTCCCAAATTATCTCTGAACTTTTTAATGTTATAAATGAATGGATAAGATCAGAATATTTTTCTTCAGTTTCACTGGTTTCATAAGCATATTTTATATTTAAATATGATTTATTTTCGATTCTTTGTAACACTTCAAGATCATTTTTACTCTGTTCTAATTGTTCCGTAAGTTTTTTAAGCCTCTTTTTTAAAAGAAATTTAAAAAATGAATTATCTGTTTTGAAATAGTACTCTTGGAGTTTCTTATAGTTTTTTGAAGATTTAGTGATTTCATCAGATATAACTTCTCTTTGGAAATAAAGATTTATTAATTGCTCTCTAATGTTATTATGACTTTTGGAATTTAGACGTTCTGTATTAAAATGACTTTCAATTTTACCATATTCGACCTTGTTAAAGAGTTGTTTTAAAATGTCATTCGCTAACTCTTTTCCTTTTTTTTTCGCTTCTTCCAGTTTTACCTGATCGAGCCTATCTTTTTTAGTACTATTTTTTCCTATAGTTAGTAGAATTTCAGGATGTATAGCAGATTTGTTTTCAGAATTATTTACATCTGTTTTCATGTTTTATATATTTTGTGAGTCAAATGTATTTAACGATGTTGCATTTTTTTTACGGAAAATCGTAATTTGAAATCTACAGATAAAAATCTTTTCGATTGATTTAATCTTAAAGAATAGAAAATAAAAAAACGCCAACATTTTGCTGGCGTTCTTTTATTTTTAAACGATTCCGATGCTGTTTAGTGTCCTGCTTGATCAAAAAATGTCAAAACCGTTTGATTAAACAATTCCGGCATTTTTTCCGGTGCTTCGTGATCACCGCCTTTAAAGATGATCAATTTGCTATGCGGAATTTTTTCAGCAATCAATTTTGTGTGTTTTTCTTTTACCACATCATATTGTCCCGCCATAACCAAAGTAGGCGCCTGGATTTTTTGTAAAGCATCCGGGTTGATATTCGGCTCGGTTAGCAAAAGTATTTTTAAACGATAATCCATATTGGATTCCGGAATTCCTTTGCTCTCCATTTCTTTTACCTGCTTGCGGATTAATGTATTCGTTTCGGAAGTCACAGAACTGTCATTATTATATAAAACGGTTCCCATAATCGCCATTTTGTTGATTTTATCCGGGTGTTGCATGCCCAATACCACGGCGATATTACCGCCATCGCTCCAACCTAAGATGTTTACCTTTTTCAGTTGCATTTTTTCAAGGAAGGTATTCACATCTTCCGCCATCAATTCATAGGTTATTTTGGTCGCATCGGAAGTCGACTTTCCTTGTCCGCGGCTGTCCAAACCAATTACCTGATACTTTTTACTGAGCGCTTCCAATTGTTTGTCAAAACTGCGCATGGAGGAATTGTTGCCGTGAATCAATAAAAGCGGTTCTCCTTTTCCATATACTTCATAATAGAGCTTAACTCCGTTAATATCCATATACTTTCCGATTTCGGTATTATTTCCCAAAGTAGGCGCAACAGTAAGCTTTGAATTATCGATAAACAGTGCTTGTTTTCCAGAAAATACGGTTTCTTTCGACAACGATAAAGAGGTGTTTTTATCCATAGTCATGGTATTCCATCTTGACAGCGAATCGCCTTCAAAATCGGAGTTTTGAATCGGGATTTCAATCCTGTTTTTACCGTCTTCTACAAATAATTTGAAATCATCCAGATAATAATTCCCGGGACCGGCAATGGCAACACCGATAGCGAGGTATTTCGCATTTTTTTCGATCTTTCCATTTAATACATACGCACTCCAGTCGTCTTTTTTATGATAATCGCCTGCATTCTCATTGTATAACGCATTTTTTATAGGTTTACCGTTAGCGTCTACCGAACGTGCGGCCAGTACGAGCCAAGAATCGTTTGCTATCGGATCTTTATAATATATTTTCCCTTCGAGGGTGAACTTTTTTCCGTGGTACTGTTCAATATGTATCGGCTGATAAATTTCATAAAATTGCGCATAGGTACTTGCTGAGGTTATAAGTAGTAGTAGGGTAAGTATTTTAAAATATAGTTTTGACATAGTGCAATTTTTATAGGTTTTTAGAAATAGGCAATGTGTTTCATTTATCTATAATCTTCCGGATAAATCAGGATAAATTCAAATAGCCATTGTAATCGGATTCCTGCATATCTAAAACCTTGCCAGTTTTGTAACGGGTAAATTTCACATCTTCTAAAAAATAAAAAAAGCGCTGCAATGATCTGCTGTAGCGCTGTTTATTGTAGTTGATATAATGTGGTTTTATTGTATATCGCCTTGTCCCACCGGATCAAAAACAAACTTCGAATTGTCGAATTCAATTGGAAATTCCGGTTTGTAATACACAAAATTCATATAACTGGCCGCGATACCACTACCGAGAATCAATTTACCGTTGCGTTTTAAAAAAATTATCGGCACGATATTGATGCCACCACCAAAAGAACGGTAGCGGTATTTACCGCGTAAGGTATCGCCGGAAATGGTACCTTCAATATTGCCGGAATCTTTTACTGCGCGACTTCCGTAATAGATTTGATAGTTCCCGTAAAAACGATCTTTATGCGTTTCAATCGCCAATAAGGCCGTGTCGGTATTGTGTATGGCACGGTAATAGGAACGGTATTCGTTAAAATCTTTTTTCTGACAACCGAAAAGTAATATCGAAAAAGTCAGAAGTATCATACCGTAGATAAGCTGTCGCTTACTGTTTGCAGGATAGGTGATTTGTATGTTGATCATTTTAAGTTAACGATAAGTTATATGCGAATATATGACAATCGATGTGGTTTTCGAATTTTTTGATACTTGTTAACCAATTACTACAAATGCGTTAAAACCATTGGCAAGCGGGCATATTTACCGTAATAAAACTTATTTTTGCTGCGATTGCAAAATCTGATACTATGGATTACGATAAATTTATTTATTGCCTGGAAGCGGTTCCGGATAGCGAAGTGGTTACGACAACCGAAGTGTACCGAAACCTTGAGAAACTGGCCGCCGAGCAGGGAATAGACAGTATTTATAAAGTTTGCGATTCGATTGAAGGGCTACAGGAAAGTTTGGGTGCCTTATTGTATGAAGATCATAATTTTAAGAATTATGAAATCATTTATCTGGTGATGCAGGGCAAGGGGAATAATATCTGCTTAAACGGTTATTATTACAGCATCGAGGAAATCGCCGAACTGTTCGAAGGCAAAATGAAAGGGAAGATCATTCACTTTGCCAATGCCAAGGTTCTGGATTTAAACGACGACGAAGCGCAGTATTTTCTGGATATAACCGGCGCCAGAGCTATTTCGGGCTACGGACAAATGCATCCTACAATTAGCAGTAGTACGCTCGATCGGGTTTTCTTTAGTTTGTTTGAAGACGATGATAATCTGGTTGATATTGTCGAAATCCTACACGAAAAGCACTATGCCTTATGCAAGTTGTTGGATTTTAGATTGTATTATTGATCAATCGATCGAATAGTTTCCTTTGGCTTCTTACTCAACAAAAAGATAGTCGAAATAATACAAATACTTCCTATCCAATCGATTGTAGAAAATGGAACCTGTAACCAGAGTACGGCCATAATCGTAGCGGATAAAGGTTCAGCGGAGGCTAATAAACTGGCTTTTTGTCCACCGATAATTTGCACCGCGGTGAGATAGCTGTAAAAAGCTACTAATGTCCCGAAAAGTACAATAAAACTCGTGTAAAGGTAGGTTTGGGTATCCCATTGTCCTTCGATAGCCCATGGTGCTTTGACAAACGAAAAAGCCAATCCGCCCAATAACATGCCCCATCCGATAATAATCGATGATTTATACCGACTTAATAATGCGATCGGCTGCAAAGTGTAAATCGCAAGGGTAACGGCCGATGCTAATCCGAAAAACAAAGCGGTTCCGGATATCGCCAGACTGTGAATATTGCCATGGGTGACGAGTAAAAAAGTGCCGCCTACGGCCAAAGCGATGGCAAGATATTCAATAGGACGCGGTAGTTTTTTGTTTTTTGCCGCCAGATAGATCGCGATAAAAACCGGTCCGGCATATTGTAAAACCGTTGCAGTTGCCGCGTTGGAATGTTTAATCGCCGCAAAATAGGTGTATTGTACCGCCAACATTCCGGTGGTGCTAAAAATCAATAGTTGAATGGCGTCTTTTTTATTTTTCCAGATCGACCATAAATCCGATTTTTCGCCAAATCGGGCAAAAAGCAATAAAATCGTACCGGATACGAGCATTCGAAGGGTGATCAACCATTCGACGTTAATGCCTCTTTGCTGAAAAAGGAATTGCCCGAAAGTACCGGAAACACCCCATAACATGGCCGCTAAAACAGCCAGAAAAAAACCTTTGATAATCGATGATGGCATAAAATAGGGGAGGGAAAAAATTATAATTCGTTTTCTGGAATGGCTTTAATCACCCGACACGGATTACCGGCGGCGATAACATTGGCCGGGATGCTTTTCGTTACGACACTTCCGGCGCCAATGATGGAATTCGCGCCAATCGTTACGCCTTGTAAAATCACCGTGTTGCCGCCAATCCAGGCATTGTTTTCGATATGAACCGGTTTGGCATATTCGATTCCGGCATTGCGTTGATCAATGGCTATGGCATGATTAACGGTATAAATGCTCACATTGGGAGCAATTAGCACATTATCACCAATGCGGACTTCCGCTTCGTCCAAAACCGTAAAATTAAAGTTTGAAAAGAAGTTTTCGCCAATATGAATGTTATAACCGTAATCACAATAAAACGGTTGCTTGATACTGAATTTTTCTCCGGTAGAACCAAACAATTTGCGAATAATAGTCGCTCGTTCTACCTCTTTTTTCGGATGTAGGCGGTTGTAATCGGTTACAAGATCTTCGGCGATATCTCTTTCGGCGGCCAATTCGGCGTCAATATAGGTATAGTAGGCTCCGGAGAGCATTTTTTCTTTTTCTGTCATTTTTTTGATCATATAAAATGCAAAAATAGATCAAATGACCTGTGTTTTTTCTTTAAATTTAGGGTCTTATTTGCAATTTTGTTTCATTAATAACCCGCATTGATTTGGAAAATCTGGATAAATTTGATTTGGCAATTTTAAAAGTGCTACAAAAAGACAATCTAACGCCGCAACGAACAATAGGAGAAAGCATCGGGTTATCGGCAGCAGCGGTACAACGACGGATCAAACGAATGCGGGAAACGGGTGTGATTTCGGCCGATATTACGGTAATCAACCGGGAGAAGGTTGGACGAATGATCACGTTGTTTGTTGAGGTGAAGATGGAAAGTGAAAAGATCGAATTGATTGATCAAGCAAAAAACAGCTTCCGGTCGGCGCCCGAAGTGCAGCAATGTTATTATGTAACCGGCGAAACGGATTTTGTACTGGTGATCATTGCACCGTCGATGTACGACTATGAGCAACTAACGCGACGATTATTCTTTAGTAATAAAAACATCAAAAGTTTCCGAACCATTGTTACGTTGGATATCGTAAAAGAAGGATTGGAAATACCATTAGACTTTATAATGTAAGCCGTAACATTTCGGGTAATTTGAGTATGAGATGTTAGAAAATAGATCATGAATTATGGAAATACAAAATAAACATAGCAATGTTATTTCGGAATTAGGATATAGCTCTATTTCCGGAGTATACTCTAACGATGAAATCGATGCAATAATACAGTTAATAACAAAAGCAGATACCACAAGAGATACTTTTAGAAAATCAAAAGAGTTGTTTGCGATTCGTCAGTTTTTAAAGGAAATTCCGAATATAAAAGAGTTGGTTTTTAATGAAAACTTGCAAAATATTGTCAGAGACTATTTTGGAGAAGACTATTTTGTGGTAAAAAGTATATATTTTGATAAACCGGAAACGTCCAATTGGTATGTTGCTTATCATCAGGATTTAACGATTTCAGTCGATAAAAAACTCGAAATTAATGATTTCGGACCATGGACGGTAAAGCAAAACCAATTTGCAGTTCAACCGCCTTTATCTGTTTTGGAAAATATTTTTACTGTCAGAATACACCTTGATGATACCGATGAAAATAACGGGGCTCTTAAGGTTATTGAAAAATCGCATGCGAAAGGAATTTATCGCCCGGAAACTATTGATTGGAACAAGGAAACCGAAGCGATTTGCAGTGTTCCTAAAGGTGGAATAATGATCATGAAACCATTGTTATTACACGGTTCAAACAGAACTACAAATAATAAAAAAAGAAGGGTGATTCATATTGAGTTTTCTAATATAACGTTGCCTGAAGGATTGAACTGGTCAGAACGGATTAATTGAAAATCTATAAGTAGGATAAATATGAAAAATGAACTTTCAAAACAAATAGCAAAGCAATTCCGGGATCTGCATTTTGGCGGAAACTGGACGTCGGTAAGTCTTAAAGAGTCCTTGGAAGGGGTTAGCTGGGAACAGGCGACAACAAAAGTGTTGGATCTGAATACGATAGCCGTTTTGGTCTATCACGTGAATTATTATGTCGCTGCGGTTTTAAAAGTCTTGGAAGGCGGATCGCTAGATGCCAGTGATAAATTTAGTTTTGATTTACCACCAATTACTTCGGAAGCCGAATGGGAGGCGTTAAAAACCAAAGTGTTTACCGAAGCGGAGCAATTTGCAACCCAAATCGAACAATGGGACGATTCTCGTTTTTTCGAGGAATTTACCGACCCAAAATACGGTAATTACCATCGAAATATAACCGGAATCATTGAGCATACCTATTATCATTTGGGACAGATTTCGCTGATCCGGAAAATAGTACAACAAACGGTGATCCAATGAAAATAGCAACCCACGAAGTAAATGGTATCCGAATCGCGGAGGTTATTTCCGACGAATGCATTATAAATACTGTCGACGAAGCCTTGCAATTGCTGGTCGATTTGTATTATCAGGAGTTTGATAAGGTTATCGCTTTTAAATCAGATTATTTCATCATCGATTTTTTTATAAACGACAATTTTATGGGTTTGTTTGCTGCCATTTTGTAAAAATATCCCAATCCTAAGAATAGAAACGGATTCCAGAATCATTTGCAAATGAGTTCTTTTTCCGGAAATAGTGCGGATAAAATCAAACACAGTTCCGTTTCCAAAAAATCCCTGAACGTTATCCAACGTAAAAGCACCGCTAACGTCCAAACCGAAATCAGGATCGATCAGCCGGAATTGATTTCCATTGATTTTCAGACTTCCGTTTTTGCCCACTAATTGTTCCCAGTTTCCCTGAACATTGTAAACAAAACTTTGATGATCGAAATAAATATTAGAAATTGGATTATCCCACGAATCTTCTTCGTCAGAAAACCGATGTAAACCGGAACTAAAAACCGTGTTGTTTGCCGTATTGGCTGTTGTTGGTGTATCGGTTTCACAGGAACTCATCATTCCGGTCATCACAATAAAAAGAAGTACGAATTGAAGGCGCATAATTAAAGAATTATTAAAACTTATATTCGACAAGTTACGGCTATTTTAAACATACCAGGGCTATAAGACTAATACAATGACGGACAGTTTGCAGACGAAATAATAATGGTAATTAATTATGAAATGTTTAATAAATGTAGAATTATAAAATGTTTACTTTTGATAAAAAAGAAAAATGAAAAAATTACTATTGGCCTGTTCCGTACTGGCACTTTTCAGCGGCCAGATTCAGGCGCAAAATAAAGCAACATCCGCAGCAACCGAAAAATTAACCGCTATGAATGCAGAAAACATTTACCAGTTTAAAGTAAAAGATATCGAAGGAAAAACCTTTGATTTTTCGAAACTAAAAGGGAAAAAGGTAATGGTCGTAAACACGGCCTCCGAATGTGGTTTAACGCCACAATACGAGCAATTGCAAAAGTTGTATACCGAGTATAAAAACAAAAACTTTATTATCGTAGGTTTCCCAGCTAATAATTTTGGCGCACAGGAACCAGGATCGAATAAGGAAATCGCAACGTTCTGTTCGAAAAATTACGGGGTGACGTTCCCAATGATGGAAAAAATATCCGTAAAAGGGGATGATATGGCACCACTATATCACTTTCTGACCGAAAAATCCAAAAACGGTTATCAGGACAGTCAGGTGGAATGGAATTTCCAGAAATACCTGATCAATGAAAAAGGACAACTGGTTAAAGTGATCAGCCCAAAAACACTACCGGATAGCAAAGAAGTGGTCGACTGGATTAAAAGTTAAACCCTACAAATAGAAGAGAAGCCTCCGTTTACCGGAGGTTTTTTTATAAAAATAATTGCAGGAATACCGAGTCCAGCCAACGGTCGAATTTATAACCGCTTTCCCGTAAGGTTCCGGCGATTTCAAATCCCATTTTTTGGTGGAACCGGATGCTACCGTCATTTTCCGCATCGATCACCGCGATCATTGTATGTTTTTGTTGCGCCCGTGCGATTTCGATTAAGGTTTCCAATAATAGTTTTCCGACACCTTTTCCCTGTTGGTTGTGGTTTAAATACACCGAATGTTCCACCGTATAGCGGTAGCCTTCCTTAAAACGGAAATCACCGTAGGTGGCAAAACCGGCAATCACGCCATCGGAAACCGCTACCAGAAACGGAAAGTTTTTGGCTTCTTTTTCGCGAATGATGGTTTGTTGTTGTTCCAGTGTTCGCGGGGCATAATCGTAAATGGAAACACCGTTCAGGATTTCGTAATTGATGATTTCCAGGACTTCCGGAATATCGGTTTCGGTTACGGGGCGGATGGTAACAGACATAGTATAAGGTGTTGTAAAAAGTAAGTCCAAAGATAGAAAGTTTCACACTTTTTTTGAAGGAAATTCGGTAGACTACCTTAAATTTGTTACTGCGTTTCCAGACGCTCAATTTAAACTACTACTACAAAATGTCATATCCGAAAATACCTTTGGCGCAAAGTATCATTGCGCTTTGTAAAGCCAAAGGACTGCTTGATATCATTATTTCCCCGGGATCTCGTAATGCACCCTTAACCATCGGGTTTGCCAGTACACCAGGTTTTAACTGTTACAGTATTGCCGACGAACGTTGTGCCGCTTTTATGGCCGTTGGGATGGCGCAACAACTCGGACGACCGGTTGCCTTGGTTTGTACTTCGGGTTCCGCTTTGTTGAATTACTATCCGGCGGTAGCCGAAGCTTTTTATAGTCAGTTGCCGATGGTGGTTATTTCTGCCGACCGACCTACTTCGAAAATCGATATTGGCGACGGACAAACGATTCGTCAGCGGGATGTATATGCGAATCATATTCTGTATAGTGCCAACCTTACGGAAGATGTTTCTGCGGAAAACGACGCGATGATCAATGAAGCGATCAATACAGCGATTTTACAAAAAGGACCGGTACATATTAATGTTCCGTTTGAAGAACCGTTGTATGAAGTAACCGAAACCCTTTCGGTGGCGCCAAAAGTGATCGAACCGAAACAAATGGAAGCCGTTTTAACGGATTTACAACCGTTTATTCAGCAATGGAATAAAGCGAAGAAAAAACTGATCCTTATCGGAACGAACAATCCGGACAGTATCGCGCCGGGGATTATCGATCAACTAGCGAATGATGATTCGGTTGTAGTGATGAAGGAAGTGACATCCAATATTTACCATCCGCATTTTATTGGAAACATCGATACGATTATCACGCCTTTTACCGATGCCGATTTTATCGATTTTCAACCGGATATTCTGATTACGATAGGAGGAATGGTGGTTTCGAAAAGGGTAAAAGCATTTCTGCGAAAATATGCGCCTCAGGAGCATTGGCATGTCGATACCTTGCGGGCATATGACACCTTTGGTTGTTTGTCACAGCACTTTAAAGTGACACCAAATACTTTTTTTGGAATGCTATTACCGGAAAGCAATCCAATTGCCAGCGATTACTTACCGAAGATAGTAGCCTTGAAGGCATTACGGGCTACAAAACACGAAGCCTATGCCAACCGTATTCCATATTCCGATTTTACGGTATTTCAGACCTTGTTACCGGCTTTACCGCAAAACTGTCAGTTGCAAATTAGCAACAGCTCGGCTATTCGTTATGCACAGTTATTCTCGATTGATCCGTCGATTGAAGTATTTTGTAACCGTGGTACAAGTGGTATCGACGGTAGTACGTCGACGGCAATTGGTGCGGCTATTGCGTCGAATAAAGATACCATCCTCATTACCGGGGATATTAGTTTTTTATACGACAGTAATGCCTTGTGGAATGCTTATATTCCGAAGAACTTTAAAATCATATTGATCAATAATGGCGGTGGCGGTATTTTCAGAATTCTTCCGGGACATCAGGAAACACCGGTTTTTAATACCTATTTTGAAACCGAACACCAGTACACGGCCGAGCATTTGGCGGCGATGTACCGATTTGGTTATACGGCGGTAAAAGAACAATCGGAACTCGAAAAAGCGCTTCCGGTTTTCTTGAGTGATCAAACACAACCGGGGTTATTGGAAATCCATACGCCTACGGAGATCAACGATAAAATTTTATTGGAATATTTTAAAAACTTGACAGAATAAGCAAGAAAATAGTTGCTGAGAATAATACATATTGGTTTTATTTTGTTAAATTTGAGAGAGTGTAAAAATCAATTAAGTAACACAAAACAAATTTATTATGAGTAAAAGAGATGAACTAATTGCAAAGTACGCGGCTGATTTAAAAGACAAATGTGGCGTAACTCCGAATATGGATTTATTGACAAAAGTGACTATCGGTTGCGGTCCCTCTATTTACAATGCAGATTCTTCGACTGTTTCCGGAACTTCGAAAACGGAGTTGGATACCGTTAAAAATAACTTTTTGATCAAAAAGTTAGGTTTAAAAGACGGACCGGATCTGGATAAAGCCATCGATGCCGTAATAGAAAAATATGGCCGTTCGAATAAAAATAAATACAGAGCGGTAGTGTACTACTTATTGACGGTTCACTTTAAAAAGGAAAGTGTTTACAAATAGGATATCATAAAAAATAGGGCTATAAGCCCTATTTTTTATGATAGAAAGAGATTTCTTATTTAAAAAGGTCCATCCCGGGAATATTTGGCATACCGTCTTTTGCCACTGCGGCCAATTCTACCTCATTTACATTCGTTGCTTTTTCGATTGCTTTGTTAATAACAAGTAACAGATAGTCTTCCAGTTGTTCTTTATCTTCCAATAAGGAATCGTCGATCTGGATGGATTTTATTGTTCTGTTAGCGGTTAAAGTAACCTTTAAAAGCCCGTCGTTACTTTGCTCGTCAATTAAAACCGTATCCAAACGTTTTTTAGTTTCTTCAATTTTTTGCTGGGTCTCCTTAAGTTTCCCCATCATTCCCATAATGTCTCCGAACATGTTAATAAAATTAATGATTAATGTTACCACAAAATTATTAAATTGCAGATTGATTAGTAAATAAAACTAAATGAAAAATCAAATTATTTTGAGTTGTGTTTGTCTTATTTTTGTAACGGGAAACGCACAAAATAAAAAGCCCGATATGGTAAAAACAATAACACCGCCTTTGGCAGCCGTGAAGCCAAAACAATTGGAAAAACACGGCGATATACGAACAGATAATTATTATTGGTTAAACGAAAGAGAAAACCCGGAAGTTATCGATTACCTGAATAAAGAAAACGAATATTACCAACAAATGACCGCGCATACGAAACAGTTTCAACAGGACTTGTTTCAGGAAATGAAATCGCGGGTAAAAGAAGACGACAGTTCGGTTCCGTATCTGTATAACGGGTATTACTACATCACCCGTTATGAAAAAGGAAAAGATTATCCAATCCACGCCCGTAAAAAAGGATCACTGGACGCCAAAGAAGAAATCCTTTTCGATTGTAACGAAATGGCCAAAGGACATGCCTATTTCCAATTGAGCGGAATAAGCATCAGTGAAGACAATAAATGGTGCGCTTTCGGAATCGATACGGTTTCCAGAAGAGAATACACCATTCAGATAAAAAACCTTGAGACCGGCGAAATACTACCGGTAAAACTCGAAAAAACAACCGGAGGTTCGACTTGGGCGAGCGACAATAAAACCTTGTTTTATACGCGTAAAGACCTGGTAACACTTCGCTCGGATAAAATCTACAAGCATAAGTTAGGAACGGATCCCAAAGAGGACAAGGTCGTTTTTGAAGAAAAAGACGATACTTTCTCCGTATTTGTATATAAAGAAAAATCCAAAAAATATATCGTAATCGGTTCGACGAGTACGCTAACATCCGAATTCCGTATTTTGCCGTCCAATACACCGGATGCTGAATTTAAAGTGTTCCAGCCCCGTACACGAGGATTGGAATACAGTATTTCGCACTTTGGCGATAGTTTTTATGTGGTGACCAACAAAGACAAGGCAACCAACTTTAAACTGATGAAAACACCGGAAAATGCGACCGGAAAAGACAACTGGAAAGACCTGATCGCACACCGTAAAGATGTTTTACTGGAAGATATTGAAATCTTTAAAAATTACCTGGTGGTGTCCGAGCGTTCCAACGGATTGAATAAAATCCGCATTATGCCATGGAGCGGAAAAGGCGAGTATTACCTTCCGTTTGAAATTGAAACCTATACGGCCTATACGACTACCAATGTTGACTTTGATACCGATATTCTACGATACGGTTACCAGTCGATGGCCACACCGTCGTCGATTATCGATTTCAACATGAAAACCAAAACCAAAGAGGTTAAAAAAGAACAGGAAGTTTTGGGTGGCAAGTTCGACAAAAACAATTATACCGAAGAGCGTGTTTGGGCTACCGCACAGGATGGAACCAAAGTGCCAATTTCGATCGTGTACCGAAAAGGGATTCAGAAAGATGGTAAAAACCCGTTATTACTGTATGCTTACGGATCGTATGGTGCCTCAATGGATCCGTATTTCTCATCGATTCGTCTGAGTTTGCTGGACCGAGGATTTATCTACGCCATTGCACATATCCGTGGTGGAGAAGACCTGGGGCGCGAATGGTATGAAAATGGAAAACTACTTAAAAAGAAAAATACATTTACCGACTTTATTGACTGTTCCAAATTTGTAATTGCCGAGAAATACACCTCTGCGAAGCATTTATATGCCGAAGGTGGATCGGCCGGTGGATTACTAATGGGGGCGATTATCAATATGGCGCCGGAGTTATACAACGGTGTGATCGCACAGGTACCTTTCGTGGATGTTATTACTACGATGCTGGACGATTCCATTCCGTTAACTACCGGAGAATACGACGAGTGGGGGAACCCGAACGATAAAGCTTATTACGATTATATGCTTTCGTATTCGCCATATGACAATGTGAAAAAACAAAAATATCCGAATTTGCTGGTAACAACTGGACTTCACGATTCGCAGGTACAATATTGGGAACCGGCTAAATGGGTTGCCAAATTGCGTGTTATGAAAGTGGGTGATAGTCAGTTATATCTGGATACCAATATGGATGCAGGCCACGGCGGTGCTTCCGGACGTTTCGAATCGCTTAAAGAAGTAGCTAAAGAGTATACTTTTTTATTAGATTTAGAAGGAATTAAAAAGTAGATAAATTTTTTTTTGTTAAATTTGCAGAGTTCAGAAGTTACTTATTACTGTAAGTAATATCGCTCGACTAATTTATATTTTATGAAAGAAGACATAAAAGCCTATAATAATGTATTGGAATTAATAGGTAATACTCCCCTAATTAAGCTCAATAAAATTACAGAAGGATTAGAAGGTAATTTTTATGCTAAAGTAGAAGCTTTCAACCCTGGTCATTCCACAAAAGACAGAATTGCCGTATATATAATTGAAGAAGCAGAGAAAAGAGGAATTCTAAAACCTGGCGACACAATTATAGAAACGACTTCCGGTAACACAGGATTCAGTCTGGCGATGGTGAGTATTATTAAAGGTTATGACTGCGTTTTGGCAGTTAGCTCAAAATCTTCCAAAGATAAAATTGATATGTTACGGGCGATGGGTGCTAAAGTATACGTATGCCCGGCACACGTATCTGCAGATGATCCCCGTTCGTATTATAACGTAGCCAAGCGTTTACACGAAGAAACAAAAGGATCGGTTTATATCAACCAGTATTTTAATGACCTGAATGTCGACGCACATTATAACACCACCGGACCTGAAATTTGGGAGCAAACCAACGGAAAAATAACCCATTTGGTGGCGTGTTCCGGTACAGGAGGAACAATTTCCGGAACGGCTCGTTTCTTAAAAGAGAAAAATCCGGCGATTAAAGTCCTTGGTGTGGATGCTTTTGGTTCGGTATTAAAAAAATACCACGAAACCAAAGAATTCGACAGTGAAGAAATCTATCCGTACCGTATTGAAGGTTTGGGTAAAAACCTGATTCCAACAGCAACCGATTTTGATGCGATCGATAAGTTCACTAAAGTGAATGATGAAGAAAGCGCGCATACGGCCAGAGAAATTGCAAAAAAAGAAGGTTTGTTTGTGGGGTATACTTCCGGAGCAGCGATGCAGGCGGTAAAACAATTTGCCGATGAAAACGAATTCACGAAAGACAGTAATGTGGTGATCATCTTCCCGGATCACGGGTCCCGCTATATGAGTAAAATTTTCAGCGACGAATGGATGAACGAACAAGGCTTTTTCGACAGTGTGAATGCCGAAGAAGTACAAAAAATCGAATTTATAAAATAATATAAATTACAATAAATAAAAAGACTCCGGATGCTATTTCGGAGTCTTTTTGTTTTTAGCCAATAATATTTTCAGATTGCTGGTGGAATAAATAATGCAATGTGTACCTTTGTGCCTTATAATTGCACAGAATACCATGATTGAGATCGGAAAATACAATACCTTAAAAATCGACAGAGACACCAAAGTGGGCTTGTTCCTGACGGACGGTAACGCGGATATACTTTTACCCAATAAATATGTGCCGGAAGAGTATGAAATTGGCGATGAGATAGCCGTTTTTGTATACCTGGATCACGAAGAACGTCCTGTTGCGACTACTTTGGAGCCCTATATCTTTTTAAATGAGTTCGCTCTTTTGCGTGTGAACTATACTAACAAATTCGGTGCTTTTATGAATTGGGGTATGGAAAAAGATCTGTTTGTTCCGTTTAAAGAACAGGCGCGTCCCATGGAACAGGGGAAAAGGTATTTGGTTTATATGTATATCGATGAAAAAACCGGCCGTCTGGTAGCTTCCAGTAAAACGAATCAGTTTTTGGATAACAAAGAAATCACCTTGGAAAAAGGAGAGGAAGTCGATTTGATCATTTCTCATATTACCGAAGTGGGAATCAATGTGATCATCAATGAAAAATACAAAGGGTTATTATATAAAAACGAAGTATACGACGATTTAAGAACCGGTGACCGTATTATCGGTTATATCAAAAACATCCGCCCGGATGGTAAAATTGACGTTTCGGCGACTAAACTAGGCTTCGAAAAACTGGAACCAAGTTCCCAGTATATTTTGGATGAATTAAAAGCCAGCAGAGGCTTTTTACGACTCAATGACGATAGTCACCCGGAAGATATCCGAACGGTACTTAAAATGAGTAAAAAAACCTTTAAAAAAGCGATTGGTGTTTTGTACAAACAAAAGCTGATCGAAATTAAAGAAGACGGAATTTATCTCGTAAAATAAAACACAAAAAAAGGAGCATTATTAAATGCTCCTTTTTTTATCCCGGTAGCTTTTCCGGTGCGGGTTCCCGGTAGATCACAGATGTGATGCTCTGAAGAAATGCTTCCAGAGCATCGAGTTCCGTTTTATCCAGTTCTAGTTTTTTGAGTAATGGAGATGTTTTTGGGAATAGTTTGTCGTTTACCTGTTCGCCTTTTGGTTTTAGATTCGGCATACCGGCATTGTATAAATTTAAAACACCACGTAATTCCGGGAAAAGACCATTGTGCATGTACGGACCAGTTCTCCCCACCTCACGAAGGGAAGGGGTGCGGAATTTACCCACATCGTCGGCATTTTTGGTAATGTTGTAACGTCCTAAATCTTCGTATTTACGACCGTAGTACGTTAAACCGGCATTGTGAAACTGATTGTCCGAAAACAAAGCCGAGTTATGGCAATTGATACATCGTGCCTTGGTACGGAACAGGTGCAAACCGGCAACTTCCTTATCGGACAACTGCGTTGAATCGCCTTCGATAAATTTATCAAAACGGCTTTTACGACTCACAACGGTACGCTCGAAAGTGGCAATGGCTTTAAAAATTTTCTCTTCCGTTACTTTTTCATCACCAAAAGCCTTTTGAAAAAGCGGCTGATAGCCTTTTATTTTTTTGATCGTTTTAACCGCAATGTCCATGTGGTTGTTCATTTCTTTGGTGTCTACAATCGGGAAACGCGCCTGATCTTCCAAACTGGCGGCACGGCCATCCCAAAAAAAGATAGTAGAGTAGGCTACGTTGATGATCGGTTTGGAGTTTCGGGTTCCCGGCGTACGGTCGTGTCCGTGGGAAACGCGTTTTCCGTCGCCCCATCCTAATTCGGGATCATGACAGGAGGCGCAGGAAATCTGACCGGATTTGGATAATCTCGGATCAAAAAATAATATTTTCCCAAGGTCTCTTTTGGCCTCGGAATATGGATTTTCGGCCGGAAATGTCACCTTTGGCAATACGCCTAAATCCTGAAAATCAACAACACTACTATCGATAGTGGGTTTCGGCCATGTGCTCACATCACCACTGCTGTAGATTTTTTTCAGATCGGCTATCGAATAATACTTTTCATCGTCTTTATTGCTTTTTAGAGAAACCAATCCGACGAATAAAAAACTAAGGACTGTAAATCCAATAATCTTTTTCATACTTAATAAATTATCGAGATACCCGTATTGAAATAGGTACTCGTTGTGGTATTGTAATCGGTTGTATAGGTTTTGTATTGATCACCTATGGCTACAAGGGTATTATAGTCGGCAAAAATACGTAACTTTTTAGTTTTTGAAAGGCTGTATTGGTATTGCAGCATAATATTGGAACGTAATTTTGAAGTGGCATCATAGGCCTGGTCCGGTTTGATCACATTATCAGCGAATGATAGGTTTGAACTGGAAATTGGAATAAAAAGCAGGCTTTCATCCAAGGCCTGATAATGCTGTATGCCTAAAGCCAGATTCAGGGTGTTTTTTTCTTTCGACAATAAGTCTTTGGTAAATGAAGCCGAAAGTTCCAGCGTATTCAATCGTTTGTCGGTACTTCCCAATAGGTCGACATATTTATGACGCATATAATTGGCGCCGAATTCCAAGCTGTACACAACACGTTTTTTGTCTTTTTTGATCACACCACTGTTAAACGAGAAAATATCCAGATTCATACGGTAATTCTGTCCGTTTTCGACCACCGAAAAGTTATCGCCTTTTTGTTTTTCATAACCAAAACGGATTTTATAATCGTTTTCAGTTCCGTCATAAAAATAATTCAGATCAGTAGTATGCGAAACTACACGATACATAAATTGTTTTAAGGCATCGTCGATATACACATAACCGCGTACATTTTTGCCGTAAAAGCTTTCCAGGGATTTATTATACCGATAGGTCGCATTCCAACTGTTTCGGTTGTTTTGGTATTGGTACCCGAAACCAAAGTTTTTGTCGATCGTATTAAAAATATAACGGGTGTACGACGAGTTAAAGATAATACGACCATAACCGGATGAAAAACGGGTAAAAGTTTCCGGATAGGCCGGCGCATTGGCAGCATCGTTCACATAGGTGATGTTGTCGGTTTCTGTTTTTTTGGCCATTCCGGCAAATACGATCAGACTGTTATTGCGGAAGTGATATCCGGTTTGAATCTCACCACCGTAATGGCTCAATTCTATTTCCGGCCGCGGATCGTTGGTACGGTAGTTTTTTCCGTTTTTATAAAACGCTTTTGCACCTAATAGAATGTTGTTGTCAAACTGATAGGCCAAACCACCGTCAAGGTTGTATTCCTGGTTGTCCCAGTTTCCTTTTCGTGGCGCAAAGAAATAATTGGGCGACAATACGTTTTGATTTTCCGTTCGTTGGGACGAAAAGTTATAACCCAGTCCTTTTTCAGACGATTTATCGAATGTAAAACCACCAAATAAACGTAGTCGGGGTTTTACATTGTATATTCCCTGAGTGGAGAAACGGTACTGCGTTGTTTTGTCGGCCGTTTGAACACGTTTTAAATTCAAGTTTTTCTGACTGAATTCTATTTGTGTTAACGTAAAGTCATTCAAATGTTGGGTGGTATAAAACAACGGGTTTTTCCAGAATTGCTGGCGGATGTCGTTGTAGAATACATTTTGAGGTACCGATAAACTATCAGTGAGCTGCGCCTGAACGGCACAACTCACTAACAGAATAAAATAGAATAGTACTTTTTTTGAAGTCATATTGTAAAGCTTGTTCTTAAAAAATAAGAAGCGTTTATAAATAAGTCTGTCGTATAAGACTAGTTCGCAAAACCTCTAGGATTCGCTTTAAATTTTACGAAATCGTTAGAAGAGTTGTTGGTGTCTTCTAAGATTTTACGTCCGTTTACGATCGATTTTACTTTACGGTAAACGGCTTGCGAATTGTAAGCTGCATCACAGTTAATCGACGAAGCATCGATTTGTGATTGTAGCATTTTTGGTCGTTGACTACTTGGGTTGTAGTGTTGTAAATCTACACCGTCGATGATCTTATTATTTGGAATCTGAATAAAGAATTTTGTAGAATTTGTGATAGTTGCGATAGACGGATCCGGGAAATTCTGGTAGCTGTTTAAATCGTCACCACGGAAAATTACAAAACTGTCACGTCCTAGGTTGTCAATAATTAAATCTCTATTCGGGCTGCTGTACCCTTGTCTTCCCCAATAGGCAATTTCCATATCGGTTACAGCCGGGTTCTGAATGTCATAACGGTAAACATCTTCTCCAATTGACAATCTATAGTCTCCTAAATACACTTCAAAATCGGCCCCACTTAAATCTACGGTAAGTTCCGGGTTTTGTACGCTAAGTAGTTCACCACTGTTGTCTACTAACGGGGCTTTGTGGTTGATTCCGGTTTGTGCAATCACAATACTTTCACCAGGTAAAATAGGGTAGGTTGTTCCCGATCCCGGAATACGGATCACATAGTCAGCATATACATAATCGGTATTCGCCGAGGAACCAGCTGTCATTCCGATGGATTTACTCCAGTCAAACTGACCGCTAGCTAATGTATAAGCTGCTGTTGTAGTAGACGTTTTTCCGTATAACTGACCGATACATAGTCCGTCGGCATAGATTGTCTCGTTTGAGTTGTTGTAGATTTCAATAAACTGATCTCTAAAAACCGCACCTTGTTGTGCATGTGAACCCGCATAGGAAATTTGTTTGATCACTAAGTCTCCGATACGAACGGTTTTTAATTTCAATTCCGTAGCGTTTACGTTAGCATTGATGATCACTTGTTCCTGAGCACCGTTAAACAATACGGTTGGTGTTTCCGGAGTATATCCGAATTGGGTATTAAATTCCGAACTGGTTAAGGTTTTAGTTGCTGTGATATTATACGTTCCGGGAATAACGGCAGGGAAATTAGCGATACCATTGGTTCCGGATTCGATAGTATAGGTATCACCCGTATTGGTATTGGTTAAAATTACCGCACCACCGTTTACCGATTGTCCGTTAAAAGTAATAGGATCGTATTTTAGATTTACCGAAAAGTTTACCGGTTGTAGTCCGTTATTAGCATTACCGAAATCATCATCCGAACAGGAGGTGAAGGCTAACGCTGCACTGAGTAATACAAGAAATTTTTTCATGTAAGGGGGATTATAAATTAATTATTAAAATTGATATTCGATTTTGGTTCCGAATGACAACTGTACCATTCCGGCTTTTGGACGTCTGGTCGGTACGCCGTTGTCGATTAACGTTTCCGTTTGTTTTAAATCCAGGAAATTATTGGAGTAGAATGAAAAACGAAATCCGTTTTTAAAATCTTTGGAAACGCGTAAATGGAAATTATGAAATACTTTTTGTAAGGATCGGTCTAGTGATGAAACGTTTGACGATAATATCGGTAATAACGGATGGGTATCTCGTTCGGCTTCTGGGATGATCACTTTATTTAGATTTTCATCAATATAGGCATACAAACGGTTGCCACTTTTATAACTGTTGTCGTCAATAATAAAATGCTCACTTCGAACCGAAATAACCAATCCGACTTTCGGAAGGTGGTAATTGATATTTGCACCTAAACGGAAACTTTTATAATTTTCTTCATAGGATTTCAAAACCGCAATCTTTTCCGTTCGTGGCGTCGTACTGGCAATACGTTCGTACGAATCACGATTCTCGTTATTTGTTGTTTCGGTATAACTGCCCTGAATATCGAACGTAACATTCTTAAGTGGAGTCTTGTCAAAACTCATAAAAAATTCCAGTCCTTTATCTCTCGACTCAAAGGAATTTACCAAACGGTTTTGCAGATAATAGAAAGGCGTATAACCCGTTACCTGGTAGGTTGGTGTTTGTGTTCCGTTAAACTGAATATCGAGTACGGCCATATTCCGAAAAGTAGGAAGCCCTTCGTTGGTGATTCCGTCGTACATTTTGTTGTAAAAACCGGTAAAATTCAGGTTTCCGAAAGGTAATTTGTAATCAAATCCCAATTCCGTACGCATACTTTTGGTCGGTTTCAGGTCTTTATTATTGGAATAATCGATAAACGTTTGTACGATTCCAATGTTGTAATAACCCGGATAACGGTAATCGCCCAAAACAGCATCATAATAACGCGGTCCGGTATAAATCTGATTTAAAGAGGGGGCTTTGGAGGTGATTCCGAAGCCACCGCGAATTTTAAATTTGTTGTATTGAAAATAACTGTTAATACGCGGTGCCAGTGTTGTAAAACCATATTGATTGTCCAAACGCAAACCGGTATTCAGATAGAAAATACTATTTTCCCAGTTTCGGGTGATATTGTCCTCGGCGTATAACGAAAACTGGTATTCGGCACGGATGTTTTCACCATAATTATACGGTCGGAATCCCTGACCGGAGCCACCATTTGTGGAAGCAAAAGCACTGATCATCGTTTCCGGACTACCCAAACGGCCGCGTCCTTTGTTATCGCTGGTGCGGAAAGAGGTACCAAACAATAGCGAGTGTGACCAGTCGCCGGTATTGAATGCCTTATATAAATCGGCCGACGCAAAAGAGGAAATCGGAATACCTTCTACCGCTTTAACCGAAGTATAACTTGGCAGGGTGTAGGTTCCGGTATAAACGCCCTCTTCGGTACTGGTTCCCACAATACTACCACCAATGTTGACAAACTTGGATTCATATGTTAGTTGATCACTATATCTGAAATTCGCGTTGACATCCAGATTGTCGAAGAAACTATTTTCGTTGAATTTCCATTTAAAACGATTGGAAATGGAAAGGTCTTTCTTTTTGTTTTTGACAATTTTATTATCCCGATCCTCTTCTTCGTAATTCACATTATCGTTGTTAAAGCCATAATCTACCGAAAAAGAGTTGCGGATATTTTTATTTTTGCTCGCCCAACTCCACATCAAATTGGTGGTGATCCGTTCGTATTCGGTATAAGAAACACGCGGTTCGGCATTCGATTTTAAATAGTTAACCGTAAGGTTTACAAAACCGATTTTGTCGTTTACTTTAAAGCCTTTGGCAAAACCGTATTCGGTTGTTCCGTCGCGTAGGGAAGTATACACCCGGAAAGGTGATTTACCGGCTTTTTGTTCAATTTTGATCAAACCAGAAGTAAGATCCCCGTATTTCGCTGAAGGAACCCCTTGAACCACTTCGACTTTTTCAATATTGTCTACCGGTATTTCCCGTAAATCGCTACCGTAATTGGCATTCGAAAAATAACCATTAAATCCCGACGACGACGACGGATCGCCAAAACCAAGAAAGTTAGGAGAGAAAGGCGAACCGGAATTACCACCATAGGATTGCATATTTTCGTTATTCGAAATAGGAATACCGTCGACTACAATAGCCGTTCCGAACGATTTATTTCCAAAACCGGTATTGGAAGCTAAAGAAGGGCGGACGGTACGGAAAGCGATTGGTTTGAATTCGTTTAATGTAAAATTGGTAATCGCTTGTCCGGGCAATTGTTCCAGTACTTCGTTTAAGGAAAAAGCCTGTACTTGTTCGATTACCTCGCGACCAATAGTAATTTCGGAGAATTTTTTTCCTTTTCGGGCCGTAACAACCACTTCATCCAAACGTAAATCCTGCTTTTGAAGAAAAACAACCAGTTTGGTATTTAGATTTTCTTTTTTGTAATTTAAAGTTGCTTCCTGTTTTCCTAATAATCTAAAGGTAATGCTTATCTCTTTTGAGTTGGGCATACGCAACTGAAAAGTCCCTGTTTCATCGGTTATAGCCCAATCGTTGGTTTCGGGATTCACAACAAATACACTGGCTAACGGTTCTTTGGTATCGCGATCGAAAACCTGTCCGTTAATGTGTTTTTGTGCCACTACAGTTTGAAAGGCGAGTAGAATAATGACGTATAATAACCTCACTTTATTTTGGGTATTTTTTATTGGCACAAAAATACCACCATTATTTTATTTAGACTAATGCCAGATAGTGTTTTTTTGTGATTTATGCTGTTTTTTTAAATAATTAACAGCTAAAAATGTGCTTTTTATTTCTTTTTTGGGGAAAATAAGAGAATAACCTAAATATATGGCAATATATTTTTTGTTTTAGAATTGTTAAATTTATGTTTTTAATGGTAAAATGTTAAAAATCAAAAAAATAAATGCTACCAATGAGATAAGCTGTATATTTGTATATACAAATATTGTATAGTAATGAATAGACTTGATTTTATTAAAACTATAATAGGAGGAGCAGGTATGGCAACATTATATCCGTTTTATAATTGGACACAAGATTTAAAGGAAGAAGATGTGAAACTTCCGGTTTTGTTTATCGGACATGGTTCGCCGATGAATGGTATCGAAGACAACGAATTTTCGCAAACCTGGGCGAAAATGGGAAAAGAAATTCCAAAACCCAAAGCGGTTCTGGTGATTTCGGCACATTGGCTTACCCGGGGGACGCATATTACTGCAATGAACCATCCGAAAACGATTCACGATTTTGGAGGATTTCCGCAGGCATTGTTTGATGTGCAATATCCGGCTCCTGGTAGTCCGGAATTGGCTAAAGCTACCGCCGGATTGGTCACAACAACCGATGTCGGACTGGATCACGACTGGGGATTGGATCATGGTACGTGGACGGTGGTGCGCCATATGTATCCCGATGCGGATATTCCTGTTTTGCAATTGAGTATCGATTATAACAAACCGCCACAATACCATTATGATTTGGCCAAACAATTGGCGAGTCTACGTAAAAAGGGCGTTCTGATCATTGGAAGTGGTAATATGGTGCATAACCTGAGAATGGTTGCTTGGGACAAACTGGCCGAGCCGGAGTATGGTTACGATTGGGCGGTGGAAATGAATGCGCTTTTTAAGGATAAAATCGCCGATAATGATCATAAAGCATTAATTGCCTACGAATCGCTGAATAAAGCCGCGAAACTGGCGATTCCAACACCGGATCATTATTATCCGTTGTTGTATACCTTGGGATTGCAGGATAGTAAAGATCCGACGACGTTTTTTAATGATAAGGCCGTGGGTGGTTCGTTAACGATGACGTCCGTTAAAATAGGCGTATAAAAAAACTCCGGTAGCAATACCGGAGTTTTTTATTATTCGTCACTTTCTTCTTTACTGAATTTGAATGGGTAATCCCCAAAATGCGGTGCCAGTTTTTTGGTCTGATACGTCTTATGGGTGTATTTGTTGGAAAGGGCAATGATGGAAACCGTGTCTTTTCGCAGGGTCACTAAAGAGGAGGTGTTCCCATGCCACCAACCGTTGTGGAAAAAGTACTTCTGACCGGTTTCGAATTCCAGCATACGTACGCCTAATCCGTAGTTTCGGGTTCCTTTGCGCTCGTAGCTGTAGCCTTTAAACATTTCGGCTTTCATTTCCTGACTTAAGAAATCGTCGTTATAGGTTGCGATATCAAATTTTAAAAGATCCCGCGGAGTGGAATAAATATTTTTATCACCATAAACCTGATCCAAAAATTCAAAGGCCAAACGAAGGTAGTTGCCTTTATACGACTGACTCACTTCGTCTTTCTTTTTCAGATCATCAAAAACAAACGTATGCGTCATTCCTAACGGTTCAAAAATCATTTCCTTCATCACCGTCGGATAGGTTTTTCCGGTCACTTTTTCAATGATCAATGCCAATAAGGCATAGTTGGTGTTACAATAGCCGAAACGCGTACCCGGTTGGGATTCCAAACCTACGTTTTTTGTCGCCAAAATGGTTAGTACATCCTGGTTGGTTAGTGTTTTTTTCTTGTCCCAAACGCCTTTATCGGCGGTAAAATAGGCATAGTTTCGCAATCCGCTACGGTGGTTAAGTAACATTCGTACGGTGGTTTTTTCATATGGGAATTCCGGTAAATAGTTTTTAACCGGTACGTCAAATTTGATTTTTCCTTCATCGGCCAGTTTCATAACCGTAACAGCCGTGATCATTTTACTTACTGAGGCAATATGGATGGGTGTGTCTTCGGTTATTTTATCGCCTTTTTCCTTATAGGCATAACCGCTATAGTTTTCGTAAATAATCTGACCGTTTTTGGCCACTAAAAAACCGCCGCTATAATCGTTGGCATTATAGTGTTTGTTGTAAAAGCGTTCTACAAAAGCTTTGTTGTCCGAAATAAAACGAGTAGAAACCTTGGGTAATTTAATCGTAAAATCGCCCGCTAGTAAGGCTGTATCGTTAGGGTTATTGTCAGAATCTCGGGAATTATCTTTTTTATTGCAAGCGACTAATAATAATATGGAAAATAGGGGTATATAGCGTTTCAGTTTCATTTAATGCGTTTCGGGTAAAATTTAGTAAAAGGCAAATATAAATAACACAGCTTGTTTTTAAAATGCATTCGGGGAATTATTTCTGTTAAAATTTCCGCCAAAACCAATTCCTAAGGCCATAAAAAAAGGACTGCCTAATTTTTAAGACAGTCCTTTTTGGTGTGTTTTTGACGTATTGTTTACAGTCCCAGTTTTTTACGGGTATCTTTTTGTAGCGCGTCTTTATGAACTAAAACCGAAATCGATTTTAGCTTCATATACGGAACACTCATATACACATAACCACCATTGGCAACACGATTCGGATCGGTTCCCCATGAGTTTTTAACTTTATAATAGATGTTTCCTTTTTGGTCTTTTACTTTTCCAACAATATGCATCAGGTGATCGTCCTGAGTAGATAAATTTTCAAATTCTGCCTGACGGTATTCCGGTGTAATGGCTTTTTCCGGTTTGATTTCGGTTAAGATGGTTTTGGTATCGGCATCATCATTTGGGATAACAGCCACGCCATATTTTCCGGAGAATGTCGGTTCGCTTACGTCACAGTCCAATTCCACGGTAAAACCATTGGCTAATGCATTGTCGATGTTTGCGATATATTCTTCTAATGGAAGGTTGTAAAAACTACCGTTCGAAAAGTTATCCGGAACATTCAGAATAAACGTCCCGTAATTTGGTGTATGCGTAAACGAGGTGATCGTCACATAGTCTTTCGGGTTGATTTTGGTCATGGCCTGAAAGCTTTTCGGGGTATACTTTTTCCCTTCGTAAGTAAATTCCGTTACGTTTTTGCCGATATAAATATCCAGCATGGCATCGATTGCTTTTTTCCAGTTTGGTGATAATTTTTTCCCCGGATTTTCAGCATAGGTTTTTAACATACTTTCAATAACGGCTACCATTTCGGCGTGGTTAAAGGTTTCGGATGTTCCGTTAAGTCCTGTAAAAACGCTATTTGGAACCAAACCGTAATCGGCTACGCTATTGATCACATCATGTGCCAATCCGCCTTCGCCAAATTGTGCTTTACCTTGACGCATGACGTAGTTTTCCGCTTTTTTAGGATAGGTGTTGCGTACCTGGTACATTTCGGACAAATCGATTTTCTTTCCGGTTAAACGAATCACTTCCGATTCCAGAAAGGAAGAGGTAGAAAAACTCCAGCAGGTTCCGGTGTTACCCTGACTGATTACCGGTAAGGCCTCAAGGTCGGTAACGGTTTGAAATTCATATTTTTGGGCCTGAGCTGAAAAAATCAAACCCAGTAAGGCTGCCGAAACAAAAATCTTTTTCATTGTATTATAATTTTTTGGAAGTGCAAGATAATGCAAAAAATGGTTTATTTTTACGCTAAAATTTAAAAATATGAGTACGATAAACTGGCAGACTGTTCGGGAATTCGAAGACATAACCTATAAAAAATGTAATGGGGTAGCCCGTATTGCTTTTAATCGCCCGGATGTGCGCAATGCTTTCCGTCCGAAAACAACAAGTGAATTATATCAGGCATTCTACGATGCACAGGAAGATACTTCCATTGGAGTCGTATTATTGTCGGCCGAAGGACCTTCGTCTAAAGACGGTGTGTATTCGTTTTGCAGTGGCGGTGATCAAAAAGCAAGAGGTCATCAAGGTTATGTAGGCGAAGATGGAATGCACCGTTTGAATATTCTGGAAGTACAACGATTGATCCGTTTTATGCCAAAAGCGGTTATCGCGGTAGTACCAGGATGGGCTGTTGGTGGCGGACATAGTTTACACGTGGTTTGCGACCTGACATTAGCGAGTAAAGAACACGCTATTTTTAAACAAACCGATGCCGATGTAACCAGTTTTGATGGCGGTTACGGATCGGCCTATCTGGCAAAAATGGTCGGACAGAAAAAAGCGAGAGAAATTTTCTTTTTAGGGCGTAATTACTCGGCTCAGGAGGCTTTTGAAATGGGAATGGTCAATGCCGTGATTCCGCATGCGGAATTGGAAGATACCGCCTATGAATGGGCACAGGAGATTCTGGCAAAATCGCCAACATCGATTAAGATGCTGAAATTTGCAATGAACCTTACCGACGACGGAATGGTTGGACAACAGGTATTTGCCGGTGAAGCAACCCGTTTGGCCTATATGACCGAGGAAGCGGTAGAAGGAAGAAATGCCTTTTTGGAAAAACGAAAGCCAAACTTCGAAAAGAAATGGATTCCATAATGGATACCGTATACAATATTGGCATTTGAATGCCGTGAAAGAGTAGGAGTTTCTCCTACTTTTTTATGCAATAATAATTGGAACACTATAAAAATCGTCGGGAACAATTGCCTATTTTTGAAACTATAGAAATTGTATACCGACCGAAACACTGCCACTATGGAATCGTTTACCAATACAAGTATTGACACCCGTGAGTTACCGCGATTTGAAGCGGTTGACTTTGAGCCGTTACAGGCCGACTATAAAAAAGTGATCTTTTTTAACACCGCAGTTTTTGCCTTGATCCTGATCGGAATTTTGGCTGCGTTTCTGCTGATCAATCCGGATCTGGTTTTGGGAACCGTTTTGTTAATCGGGATTTTGGCTATTGTAATTGTCATTATCATTACGTTGGTAATCGGATTGGTTTCGTTTCGCAAAAAAGGATTTGCTTTTCGCCAGCACGATGTATTGTATAAAAGTGGTGTGATTGCCACGACCATAACCGTAATCCCGTACAATCGGGTGCAACATGTGGCGTTACACGAAGGACCGGTTTCCCGAAAATTGGAACTTGCTACAATCGAAATCTTTACAGCGGGTGGTAGTGGAAGCGATATTCGTATTGCCGGGCTTCGACGCGAACAGGCCGATCGGATCAAACAACTGATAATGGCGAAATTAATCGAAGAAATACCGTCGGTTGCATCCGAAAATAACGAGGTTCCACCGGTAAATCCTACGGAAGATGAACTTTAACGAACCACAACGTCAATCACTTGTCGGAATCCTGGTTATGTTTACGGATACGTTTCAGCGCATTATACGTGGACTATGGCCGATTTTGGTGGTATGGCTCTTTAAATTTAACGAACTCAATAAAGCACTGGTCGTTTCGGGTATTGTCGGATTGTTTGTCTTTGTGGCGATTGTAGCCTATTTGCAATACCGGAATTTTACGTTTTATATAGACGATACAAACGAAGAGTTTATTATCAATAAAGGGGTATTAAACAAAACGCGGATTGCGATCAAGTTGCAAAAAATCCAACAGGTTACCATCAATCAGTCGTTTATTCAAAAACTGATTGGTGTGTATGCACTCGATGTCGATACCGCCGGAACACAGAAAAAAGAAGCTGTAATCCGAGCTGTTTCACACCAATTGGCGCAGGACTTAAAAAAACGTTTGCTGGAAGGTGAAAAAAACAGCGAATCGGAAACGACTACCGCTACCGATCAAAACGCGCCATTTATCAAAATCAGTTTTTCCAGTTTGGTTAAGATTGGAATTACGTCAAATTACCTTCGCAGTTTTGCGCTGCTGATCGCTTTTTTCGGAACCCTTTACGAAAATGTACAAAGCTATATGCGGGCCAATGAAATCGATGGGGACAAATTCGATGCCTATGTCGATCAAGGTCTCGCGATGTATTCGATCACAATTTTGATCCTGATTCTTTTAGGGGTATTGTTGTTATTAAACCTCGGCCGAACGATTATTAAATATTTCGATTTTAAAATCACCCGACAACATCAGTCGTTGTTATTGTCGTACGGTTTGCTGAATACTAAAAATACGATCATCCGCCCGGAAAAAGTACAGATTGTTTCGACCAGTCGGAATTATTTACAAAAGAAAATGGATACGCTTACGCTAAAAATCCGACAGGCTTCCGGGAATGCCGATCAGGAGGAAAACGACAAACAGGCGATTGCTATTCCGGGATGTTCTGAAGCCGAACGCGATCGTATTATGGCATTGCTATTTCATAAAATTCCGGAGCAAGGTGTTGCTTTAGTGCCGAATATCAGAAGGTTGATCGTAGGAGGGGTACTATACCTGTTTGTACCACTGCTGATTTTGTTTTTATTGTATGAATTTACCGTGCTACCTATAGCGGAATACCTTATTTTTGTACCGTTATATATCACGTTCACCGGCCTGTTACTGTATTTTGGCTTTCGAAACAACCGTCTGTTTGTCACCGACGAATTTATCATCTGTAGAAAAGGGGTTTGGGATATCGAACATCAGATCATCGAACCGCATAAAATACAAGCCATCCGTACGAGTCAGTTATTCTGGCATAAAAGCGCCGATATCGGAAGTGTCACGTTATATACAGCCGGAGGAAAAATAGCCTTTCATTTGGGGGATTTTTCAAATATAAAAGAACTGGTGAATCTATGGTTGTATCAGGTGGAAACCGCGCCGAAAGGCTGGATGTAACAGAGAGAAAAGAATAAAGAGAAAAGAATAAAGAGAAAAGAATAAAGAGAATACTATGAGTGCCAAAATCTGGCTTGAAGCCGCACGATTAAGAACCCTTCCGTTATCCATTTCCGGAATATTGGTGGGGAGTTTTTATGCTTATAAACACTATTCAGATAGTCCGAATTACTGGATTATCTTTGGTTTGGCATTCCTGACAACCTTGGGGTTACAGGTGCTTTCGAACTTTGCCAACGATTATGGTGATGGCGTAAAAGGAACCGATAATAAAGACCGTATCGGTCCGCAACGGGCGATACAAAGTGGTGCGATCACACCCGAGCAAATGAAAAAAGGAATCATTATTGTGTCGGTTGCGACATTAATCATTGCAATATCACTGATTTATGCATCGTTTGGTAGTGATAATTTCGGATTTTCCCTGTTTTTCTTTGTATTGGGATTAGCGGCCATTACGGCGGCGATCAAGTACACCGTTGGAAAATCGGCCTACGGATATAGAGGATTGGGCGATTTATTTGTGTTTATCTTCTTCGGATTGGTGAGCGTACTCGGAACCAATTTTTTGTTTGCACAAACATTGGATATTAAATTATTTTTACCGGCGATAAGTGTCGGATTGCTAAGTGTGGCGGTGCTGAACCTAAACAATATGCGCGATCGCGAATCGGATATCAAAGCCGGAAAAAACACATTAGTCGTAAAAATCGGCGCTCAAAATGCAAAACGCTACCATATCGGTATTGTGGTAACCGCCATGCTATTGGGATTGGCATTTGCCATCTGGTCCGATTTCGAATGGAAACAATACCTTTTTGTACTGGCGTATCTTCCGCTTTTAAAACATCTGAAAACCGTTATCGATAATAAAGATCCGAAAGCATTGGATCCCGAACTGAAAAAAGTAGCCTTGAGTACGTTTCTATTTTCGGTTTTACTATCGGTGGTATTAACTTTTTAAACAACAAACTATGAAAATTACATTTTACGGACATGCCTGTTTGGGAATTGAAGTGAGTGGAAAACACCTTTTGGTAGATCCGTTTATTTCCGGAAATCCGAAAGCAGCTCATATTGATATCAATACAATCAAAGCCGATTATATTTTACTGACGCATGCGCATAGCGACCATACCTTGGATGTGGAAGCCGTTGCGGCCAGAACAAATGCTGTTATCGTTTCGAACTACGAGATTGCGTCTCATTATGGTAATAAAGGATTGCAATACCACCCGATGAATCATGGCGGAAGCTGGAAATTCGATTTCGGAACGGTAAAATATGTAAACGCAATTCATACCAGTTCGTTTGGAGACGGAAGCTATGGCGGTCAGCCGGGCGGATTTGTAATTGAAGGCGAACACAAAAACATCTACATTGCCGGTGATACCGCGTTGACGATGGATATGAAATTGATTCCGATGCGTACCAAATTGGATCTGGCGATTCTACCAATTGGAAGTAACTTTACGATGGATGTAGACGATGCGATTATTGCATCCGATTTTGTTGCCTGTGATAAAGTATTGGGCTATCATTTCGATACATTCGGGTATATTGAAATTAACCACGAAGAGGCCATCCGCAAATTCTTTAACCGAGGTAAAGACCTGATGCTGCTCGAAATCGGAGCTTCTATTGATCTTTAAAGAAGAAAGAAGAAAGAAAACTGATACAATAAGATTTATGGAAGGAAACCAATTGCCGACTGTAAATCTTATTTTAATTTAAAACCATCCGGTTATGTCCGATTCCATAATACAAGCAACCTATCAAAAATATACCTTACAATTTAAAAGACCATCGGGAACTTCCAGAGGGGTATTGACCGAAAAAGAAACCTGGTTTATCCTACTTAAAAAAGATGGAAAAACCGGAATAGGCGAGTGTGGGATCTTACGAAGTTTGAGTATCGACGACCGACCGGATTATGAAGAAAAACTACGCTGGACCTGCGAAAATATCCATTTGGGCGAAACGGAATTATGGGAATGCCTACAGGAATTTCCATCGATTCAGTTCGGCCTGGAAATGGCTTTTCGATCGCTTGAAGCAGCCGATCCGTTTGTATTGTTTCCATCCGATTTTACCCGTTCGGAAAAAAATATCCCGATCAATGGTTTGGTTTGGATGGGCGATCAGGCCTATATGAAACAGCAAATCGAAGAAAAGCTGGAACAGGGATTCCGATGTATCAAACTTAAAATCGGCGCCATCGATTTTCAGACGGAAATCGACCTGTTGGCTTTTATCCGCAGTAATTTTGATCCGGAAACCATCGAAATACGTGTCGATGCCAATGGCGCTTTTAAAAAAGAAGACGCTTTGGAAAAACTCAGAATACTTTCCGAATACAGCTTGCACAGTATCGAACAACCCATCCGACAAGGGAATGCTGCTGCGATGGCACAATTATGTCGGGAGACCCCTTTACCGATTGCCTTGGATGAAGAACTGATTGGAGTTTTTACAAAATCCGAAAAAGAAACGTTGCTGCAAACCATCCGTCCGCAATACATTATTTTAAAACCCAGTCTGATTGGCGGATTCCGTGGTACGCAGGAATGGATTGATCTGGCCGAAAAAGAAAACATCGGTTGGTGGATTACCTCTGCATTGGAAAGTAATGTTGGATTAAACGCCATTGCCCAATGGACGTATACCCTACAAAATAAAATGCCCCAGGGACTGGGGACAGGTAGTCTTTATACAAATAATTTTAATTGCCCGCTGATAGTGGCAGCAGGGTATTTAGGATATCAGGCCGGTGCCAATTGGGATATTACGGCCCTGACGCTTTAATTATTTCCGATTGATAAAGCGTCGCTTTTTATGGATATAAAAACTTATATAAGAACCCACCATGACTATGGCAATGATCACGGTGAGGAGGATAATTAATGATTTGAACAATTCCGTTGTAAAATCCAGATCATCGAAATAGAAATACAACTGAGTAAAGGAGTAAATCGCCATAAAAAAGTAAATAACCGATAGTGATCTTGCCTTCATTTGAGTATTGTTTTACATATAGGGGCAAATGTAGCCGATACCCTAATACCAAAATAGGGGAAAAACCCGGTATTTTTTACGAATTAATACGTAACGCGTTTTTTAACACTTGCTTTTATTTAAGCGCTCTTTTTAATAATTTAACGATTTACTGACTTTTAATTATCTATATTTGTCTGTTTTTTTTCTTAATATATGATCAAAAAATACTTTATTCTCCTGTTTTTGTCCAGTATTAGTATCTACGGACAGGGAGAAGCAAACAACTGGTTTTTTGGCAACGGTGCCGGTATTCATTTTGATGCTAACGGAAATGTAACGTCACTTCCCAATGGACAGGTTTATACAACAGAAGGTTGTAGCTCGATTTCGAGTGCCAGTGGCGATTTATTATTTTATACCGACGGTCGTACGGTTTGGGATCGCAATCATGTTAAAATGCCCAATGGCGATTATTTTGCCGGTCGCGGTTTGTTTGGAGATCCATCCAGTACCCAATCCGGAATCATTATTCCAAAACCGGGAAATCCCGATATCTATTATATTTTTACGGTAGACGAACCGCATCATGAAAATGCAGCTACGTATCCGAATCGGAATACAGCAGCAACAATGGATGAAGACGACGGTTTTAATAACGGGTTTAACTATTCGATTGTAAACCTTTCCGTAGTTGGAAACAACGGAAGTATTGGAAACGTGACCACCCGAAACACCCATCTGATTACCTACGATCCGAATCCAAACGGAGAGGAGATTAAATATAAATGTTCCGAAAAAATTACCGCCGTAAGAGATGGCTCCGGTGGCTATTGGGTAATTACTCATTTTGTAAACCGCTTTTATGCGTTTCGGATTACGGCAACCGGAGTGGGACTAACCCCGGTTGTATCGACCTTAGAGCCTTATATTACTACAGCAGGTTATCGGCGTAACGCGATTGGCTATTTAAAAGCGTCACCTAATGGAGAGAAACTAGTCATTGCACATTCCCAAAACGGATCGGTAACCGGAGGAACAGAGAATAACGGATCGGTTTATTTATATGACTTCGATCGAAATACCGGTATGGTTTCCAATCCATTGGCAGTAAAAACAATGGTAAATCCTTATGGCGTTGAGTTTTCGGCAGAATCGAAAAAACTATATGCCAATATGCGAGATAGTAACCAAAATGTGATCATGCAGTTCGACTTGGAACAAAATGATATTCCGGCTTCGGGAACGGTTATCGGGACTACCGGTAATACGGGAGCCTTGCAATTGGGGCCTAATAAAAAAATATATTTTGCCAATGCCGGCGATGCTACCTTAGGTGTTATTAATGATCCGGAAGAATCCGGATTTCAGGCCAATTACGTTCCTAATGGTATTACTTTAGCCTACGGATTTTCTTCATTGGGATTACCACCTTTTATAACATCGGTGTTTAATCCGAGTTTTCAGGTGGCGAATACCTGTTTGGGCGATACGACCACATTTACGTTACCGCCTTCTTTTTTAAATCAGGCCAGCTCCGGTGTCTTAACCTGGGATTTTGGAGATGGTTCTCCGACATCAAGTGTAACCGAGCCGACACACGTTTATGCCACAGTTGGTAATTATGTGGTTTCACTAACCATTACGGTAAATGGAGAAAGTTCAACCAGTACACAAAATGTAATCATAAGCGAAGTACCTAATGCTTTTGTGGCGAATGACCTTCATTTATGCGATACGGATAGCGACGGACAAATGGCAATCGATTTGCAACAACAGGATAATGCCATTTTAAACGGACAAAGTGCCACGACTTTTGAAGTGCGTTATTTTACATCATCGGCAAATGCAACGTCCAATACCAATGCGGTAAATGCGGCGGCTTTCCAGAATACAACCGGCGCATTTACAATTTATGCTCGTGTTCAAAACCGAAACAATGCGGCTTGTTATGCGCTGACCAATTTTAATGTGACGGTAACGCCAAAACCACAAATTGCAAGTGCAACCGATTATATACTTTGTGACGATGCTACAGCAAACGGAACGCAAACGTTTCATCTGCCAACACGCGTAGCCGGTATCTTAGGAACGCAAAATGCTGCGGATTACAACATCAGTTTCCACTTAAACCAGACACAGGCCGATACAAAAACGAATCCATTACCGGATAATTATACGAATACAACTCCTAATGATCAGGAGATTTTTATCCGAATTGAAAATAAAGCCAATCCGAATTGTTATACCACGGCAAGCCTACATTTAAAAGTAAATCCATTACCGGTAGCAACTCCGGCTATTTTGGTACAATGTGATTTCGGATTAAATCCGGATGGATTAACAACTTTTAATCTGACGGAAGCCAATGCTACTCTTACGAATGGTAATGCAAACCTGACGACTACATTTTTTAGCAATGCCACCGATGAAGCCAATAATACCAACCCGCTACCGACTACTTTTACCAATTCAACCAATCCACAAATGTTGACGGTACGCGTAACCGATACGACAACTGGTTGTTATACAACGACCACACTGGAATTACAGGTGACCTTAACACCGACACAGCGATTTGAAATAAATGCCTGTTCGGATACGGCTTATGCGGCGTTTACCTTGACGGACACCGGTTTGGAAGCACCCGGAACCGATGTGGCATATTATGCGACACTTACCGATGCTTTATTGGAGCAAAATGAATTGAACACGACGTTTACCAATACGGTTCCGAACACTCAGGTGATTTACGCCCGTATCGAGACTAATAATGATTGTAGCGGATTACACGAGATAAAATTAAGCGTACGACCACTTCCACCGGTTGCAGATGACTTTGCTCCGATATTATGTGCACATACGTCATTACTATTGTCAGCCGGAATTGCCGATGCTACCCGTTATGATTTCTTATGGTCCAATGGCGTAACCACACCGCTTTTATCGGTAAACACTGCGGGAACTTATACCGTAAAAGTAACCGACAAAACCTACGGATGTTCGGCTACGCGTACCATTACGGTAGTTGCTTCGGATGTGGCGGTGATCACTAATGTAGAAGTAAACGATTTATCGGATACCGATAATAATACCGTAATCGTATATGCGACGGGAACTAGTGATCATTATGTATATGCTTTGGATAATGAAGAAGGACCGTATCAGGATAGTAATTTCTTCGCCAATGTAGATGCGGGTGTTCATACGGTATATGTAAAAGATTTCCACGGTTGTGGTACGGTTAAAAAGCGTATCGCCGTATTGGGAATTCCAAAATTCTTTACACCGAATGGCGATGGTTACAACGATCTATGGCGTATTAAAGGCGCTACAATTAGTCCGTATAAAGATGCTATAGTAAATATTTTCGACCGATACGGAAAAATGCTTTATCAGATGAAAGCCTCCGGCGGATGGGACGGAGTTTACAACCGGGAACCATTACCGTCGACAGACTACTGGTATGTGTTGATTTTACCGGATGGCAGGGAAGTCAGAGGACATTTTAGTTTAAAACGATAATAAAAAGGGTTGTTTGCAAATGCAAGCAACCCTTTTTTGATAAACCTGACAGGTCTTAAAGACCTGTCAGGTTTTATTTAAACAGCGCTACCACGCGTGCCGGTGCGGCAGAACCGCCTACGATTTTAAGCGGAAAAACCGCAATATCAAAACCGCTGTACGGTAAGGCGTCCAGATTGACCAATTGTTCGATATGGCAATATTCTTTTTCGTATCCCACCAAATGCGCTTCCCAGAATAAGTCGCGGTTATTTTCCTTTTTTGCTTGTTTAATCAGATGATGTAACGGCAAATCCCATCCCCATTGGTCAATCCCCATCACTTTAATTCCCTGGTCGATTAGCCAACGTGTGGCTTCGGCACTCATTCCGGTTCCGATTTCGTGGAACTTTTCGGTTCCGTTATAAATATCCCGACCGGTTTTAATGAGGACGATCATATTCGGTTCTATGGTAAGCTGATGTTTATCGAGAAATGATTGAATATCGGAAACGGTAATCGGATCGAAATCGGCTTTGTGTTTCATATCGATAACCATACCTTTTCCGTAGCACCATTCCAATGGAATCTGATCAATTGTTTTGGCCGGTTTCCCTTCGCAGGTAGGCGCATAATGCCAGGGTGCGTCAATATGTGTGGTGGCGTGTACGCCCATCGATTTAATCGTGTCATCGGCCCAACCGGAAAAGTGTTGTGGAAACAATCGTCCCGGTAAACCCAAAAAACGGATCAGCAGTTTCGATTTTCGATGTGGTTTGTGTTTGATCCGCACTTTCATAAACCAGGGATCTTTTTTGTTGTACTGAATGGGCTTGGATAAATCAACAATCTTCATGGTGTGTATTTTAATAATTAGAAAAGTTACAAAAATATGGGTTTAAATAATTTGTGTTATATTATTTTAAAAAGAAAATGGGCTGATAAGGGATTTATCTCAAAATAATTTGAACCAAACCTTGATATTAAGAGCCTGATGGGCGTCTGAAGTAATCCAGATAAAAAACGAATAACTGTAATTTGGTTACGCTTTTGTGTTAAAAAGCTACGTTTGATAATTTCACATAGCTGTGAATGTATTTTATTTTATATTTGGATGTTTTTATTAATCAACCAATAAAATATAAACACAATCATTATGAAAAAATTATTATTTGTAGCCGCTTTAGCATTATGTGGCACTATTGCCCAGGCGCAAACTATCGAATCAAGCAGTCGTAGTACCATCGCTAGAATTAGTAGTAACGGAACTATCGAAAACAGTAGTGGTGGGACTATAGGTTATATTAAAAGTGATGGTACTATCGAAGACAAAAGTCATGGTACTATAGGGTATATTAAAAGCGATGGAACGATCGAAAACAAAAGCCACGGTACGGTAGGTTATGTAAAAAGAGATGGAACGGTTGAGAATAGTAGCCACGGTACTATCGGTTATGTTAAAGATGATGGTACGGTAGAAGGCAGTAGCCACGGTACTTTAGGCTATGCAAAAGGTGTGAAAAAAGAATGGGCTGCGGTTGTATTCTTTTTCTTCAAATACTAAAGTATTAGCTTTCCATTTTGGCGAAAAATGTGGAATTGATTATTACTGAAATTTAATTAAAAAAGTTTTTTACAGAAAAAAGCGACCTAGCAAAAAAATGAATATAAAAGCACAGGAATGGGCAGAAAGCTATTTTAGCCGACTGGATAAAGCCATTGAAGAATTGCGCAATCACGATTTGGTAAGTCAGGTTAACGTGATCAAATATCCCGGAGCCTCCGAGGAAGAGTTAGCCGATGCCGAAGCAAAAGTCTATGAAATGCAGCTGGAAAACAGCGAAGATTATGACGGTCAGGCACCGGATGAACCTTTTGTTTTTAATCCGTTTATACGAGCATTTTACAAACGCAGTAATGGTCTTCATATATCGTGGCATTCGGTTCTTTTCCCGGAAGCCGGAATCGAAGAAGATCCGGACGGCGAAATCCCAATCGCCAAAGACGACGACGACTTTAAAGAGGGTTGGATCTCGATTCTTTCGGCGGAATGTCTGGCCACCCAACAAGGTTTTTACCTGTATGGCGAACCACAGGATACCGATCTGGGTGAATCGGTACGAAGTAATGGGGGAACACTCAACTATATTGACGGGTTTAACTATTACAACGACGCCTGTATGATACTTGAAAACGGTAATCACGAAATTGCTTTTGGTGATGACCACAGCGCTTCCTATGATATGCCACACGAGTGTGACTTTGTTATTTATATGGAATATGCGCTTGCTACGTTTTTCTCGGTATCATGTCGTTCCAAAAAATTGCGTTTTTCAGATAAAAAAACGGTTTATCCGAAACTGAAAAAAATGGTGCAAAGCCAGGATTACAGTGATCTTGCAACCGTACTTAAAAACTGCAAGCACACCGATATTGATTCGGTAATTGCTTATGGTTATAAGAAAAAAGGGCATGAATATGCTCAGGAAGATCATAGGGAAGGGTTACCGGAATCGCTACAAGAACGTTTAGGTTTACTAATAAAATAACCAAAATGCTGTCCACTTAAGTGGACAGCATTTTTAATGAAAAAAATATGAGTGCAAACTATCACATAAGAGTACAATCAGTAGAAGAAGACACGTTAACGGTTGCTGTTTTTTTAGCAGATGACACCTTTGGCTGTTTTGCCGACGAAGAGTTTGCGTTGCGTTTGTTGTGTAGTCCCGATAACGTATATAAATACGACGCCGACTATAATCAGGTGGCCAACTGTCCGCTGGCAGAAGAGATAAGTGTCGACAATTACCTTGACGAACGTTGGATCGTGAACCATAGTATTGATTTTATCGCCAATATCAAACTGGTAAGCCTTAACAATTTTCCGTTTGACGATTGGGATTACGACCGTTGGAGTAATGCCATTTCCATAAATAGCGACGATACGCTCGATTTTACGAATGTGGAATCCGATCATCCGGGTGGCGTGGTAGCCATAAAGGTTCTGAAACCGGAATACCTGCAACACTTTAAAGCAGGCGACACGTTTAGTACGGCGGCCTATTCGTCACAAAATATGGACGAAACACATTATGAGACTATCGGTAACTGGATGTTTTCTGAAGAATAAAACCATATGAAAAATATACAATTTGCACATTTTGATAAATTCGACGATGCGGCCAACTATCGCAAGGTAGCTGACAATATTTACCAAGGCCCGGACGAGGAGCATCTTTTCGGATTGTGCTACGAGCTGGAAGATGAGGAAGACTCGCAATATCCGTTAGAAGATATATTAGATAAATTTTATTTATACATTTCTGATTTTGAAGATGAAGAAGCCTTTGCCGATTCCCGTAACGTTACAATCGAACTAAGCGGTGAATTGGAAGACATTAAAGCGGCGACAGCGGCGATCATCGGTAAAAGAGTCTACAATCAGGAATATAACGACGAAGAAGGCGTTACACGTGTAAGGCTGATCATAGAATAAGTATATAGCAATGAAAAAAAAAATAAAACTTTCTCATTCCAAAAAGAAATCGAAAATAGAAGGGTTCCCAAAGCTTAGCGACTGTCTTGTCGAGGCTAAGGAATTCAATAAAAAATTAATGCCCATAGTAAAACTGGATGGCGGAGTAGTGGACGAAAAATGGGAAGGGATACCTTTTACCTTTATGCTCCAAAATGTAGATGTAGATCGTATCGACTTCAAACTGGAAGAGGGCAAATACCAGCTGCTTACTCCGCTTAAGTTGCGAAAACTGGAAGAATATAGTGCATCGGATGTAAAGCGCGAGTACCTGCAAACCACGGCCGACAAGGTCGAAGAGCTGGATTATCAGCAGGTAGACCACTATAGTAACGACGGTTTGTTGCAATACTCCGGATCGCTTTCATATAGCCCTAACAGACGTTTAGCCTATCATTATGAAACCATTAACGGCGTGCCGATGCCGGTTACCAAGACCGTACAACATTTCCTGGGTAATGGAGAATGGCTCGACCTGGAAATATTTACCTACGATTATGATTCCAATGGTTTTTTAGACAAGACTACCACACAACAACCGGCACGTGATATCAGGATGACCGAAAAAATGGCGTACAAAAAGACGCGAAAAGGATATACAGCATCCAAGGAATTGGCGCCACACCATCTTCCGGTAATCGATAAGGAGCTGGGAAATCCTTACACAAGAGTACCTTTTTCGGCAGTATTTAAGGAAAGTGAAACCGACTGGAATGTTACCATCGGAGGGCGGTATATTATTGGTAATGAAAAAGAAAATCGCCTTGCTGCTCAGGGAGAGATCATACACCTTCATGCCTTTAATCATTTCTACGATCTGAATTCGGGGCTTATTAAGTATACCTGTGAAATCGAAAATTGGGATGATATAAATGTTAAAGTCAATTGGAAAGACGAATTGCCCGATACCCTTGAATATACTTTTAGTTGTCCTGAAAAAAACGACCAATGGTCTTTAAATTACATGGAAAAAAGTGCTACGAAAGTCATCATGGAACAATGGGAAAACAAACATACCATGGAACACCTGGGACATGAAATACAGATAACCAATGAAAACAGGCATGGTACAAAACATTATACGCTTTCAGGGCATTATACCTTGCCACAGGTTATCATGATGATTAGGACCCAAAGTTATTTATGGTGTGATGATTTTGAGCAGCAACGAATTTCCGACAGGATTATGAATACAAGCTATAGAGAACCTGTGCTTTTAAATTTTACTTATACCAAAACCAAAACCGGTATGGATCGTGTGGCACATGTGGTGAAAATTAAAGAAAACAAGACTGAAGGAAAATTACGACTTGGTAAACCGGATTGGGTACAGAGCAACGAAACGCCACGTGATCCTGATGGTAAAAAAATGGAATTTGTAGCGCAGTTGGATCATAGTAATATGTTTGGTACACTGTACCTGTTTTATTCAGAAAAACACCAACTGATCTCGCAGGTTTTCCAGTGTTCGTAATTGAAACCTACGTACAAATAGTATCGCATAAACCAATAAAAAAGCCGCTCTAAAACTAGAGCGGCTTTTTCGTATTCCGTAAGATTATACGGTTGCTTTTTGTGTCATACGCAAATAAGTTTCGATCGACGAAGCGAATACAATGGTTAAAACCGCTCCGATGATATTCAGCCATAGGAAACTCACCACATCCAGATAATAGATATAAAAAATCAATAACTGACTAAAAGAGGCGCCCCAAAATACTGCCTTGGCTTTGATATATTTGATATAAAAGGCGATAAGGAAAATACCCAGTACAGTTCCGTAGAAAATCGAACCAACAATATTCACCAACTGAATCAGGTTTTCGAACAAGGTTCCCACACAAGCAAAAAGAATCGCGATCAATCCCCATAAAAGGATAAAAAACTGCGTAGCATTTACAAAATGCTTTTCGTCTTTTTCGGTTTTCAGATTCCGTTTGTAAATATCGATGGTCGTAGTCGATGCCAGAGCATTGAGTCCGGAAGCCGAGGATGACATTGCCGCCGACAGGATCACGGCTAATAAAAGTCCGATTAATCCCTTAGGCAGGTAATTCAGAATAAAGTGAATAAAAACATAATCCTTGTCGTTGGTTTCCGTTTTGGGATCAGCTTTCGTGATCAGGTCTTTTGCTTCTTCGCGAAGGTCTTTTTCCTTACTGGATAACGAAACCATTTTTTGCTGTAGAATAGGGTTGTCGAAATCCTGTTGCAACTGACCTACATACAGCATACTGATTTCCTTTTTTTCCTCCTGAACCTGATCCAGTTGTTTTTCCAGTTTTTGGTATTCCGCTTTATATGGTGAATGATTAACCGTTTTGATATTGTTCGGATTAAAATGCAGTGGAGCCGAATGAAACTGGAAGAATACAAAAACCATAACACCGATGAGTAATATAAAAAACTGCATCGGAACTTTAAGAAGACCATTCATAATAAGTCCCATCTGACTTTCTTTGATCGATTTTCCGGTTAAGTAACGTCCCACCTGCGACTGATCGGTTCCAAAATAGGAGAGGGCCAGGAAAAAACCACCGGTGATACCACTCCAGAAGGTATAACGGGTTTCCGGATCAAATGAAAAATCGACGATATTCATTTTGCCATTCGCACCGGCAATCCCCAGAGCATTGCTAAAACTAAGCTCGTCCGGCAGGTAGCTTAAAATCAGGAAAAATGTAATAAACATTCCGCTCATGATCACAAACATCTGCTGCTTTTGCGTCACATTTACCGCTTTGGTACCGCCGGAAAAGGTGTAGATAATGATCAGTAAGCCAATAATGATATTCATCAACGTCAGATTCCAACCTAACAGTGACGAAAGGATAATCGCTGGCGCATAAATTGTAAGTCCGGTTCCCAATCCTCTTTGAAAAAGGAATAATAAAGCTGCCAGGGAACGGGTTTTAACGTCGAAGCGTTGTTCTAAAAATTCGTAGGCCGTAAACACTTTTAACCGATGGTAGATCGGAATAAACGTGATACAAATCACCACCATGGCGATCGGAAGTCCGAAGTAAAACTGCACGAATCCCATTCCGTCGTGATACGCCTGACCCGGTGTGGATAGGAAGGTGATGGCGCTGGCTTGTGTAGCCATAACCGACAAACCAACAGTCCACCAAGGGGTTTCGTTATTGCCGAGAATAAACTCCTCGACGTTTTTGCTCCCTTTGGTCTTTAACGAACCATAGATCACAATAAATAATAAGGTAACCGATAATACGATCCAGTCGATACTCTGCATGGCTTAAACGTACATTTGCATTAAAAAATAGAACAATAGTATATAGAACGCATTTAGGATCAATACCAGCGTATAGCTTTTTCTCCAGGAAGTAGGTTTGTCTATCATGGGATTATGTTTTTAAAACCGGTTTTCGAAAATACAAAAAACCGGTCTTCGTTTTTTGATTAGTAACGTTTTAAAATCTATTTTCCTACGGCAATTAAATTCGCCATCAAACGGAAAGCACCGGAAACACCTTCGGGTAATTCACGGAAAAAGCTCAATCCGGTGTAGATATAATGACCTTTACCGTATTTGGCCACCAATAAAGCACCTTTTTTAGGCGTTTCGCCTTTGTCGTTCGATTGTAAGATTGGTGTAAACTCGCTACTCCATTTGTCCGGATAGTACAAGCCCTGTTCCTGAACCCAACCTTTAAAATCGTTTTGGGTAATGGTATTCGGATAATTCAACACTTTGTTTTTAGGATCCAAAAACGTAACGGTGGCGTTTTCTTCGGTAACCCTGTCGGATGAAATTTCCAATGGAAACGGCGCAATGTCTTGTGTGATCAAACTACCGGTGGTGTTGTATTGTACGATCATCGTACCGCCATTCTGTACATATTCGAATAAAAGCGGTTGTTTAAATTGCAACGCCTCCACAACATTATAGGCGCGGATACCGACAATCACGGCATCAAATTTTTCCAACAGACTACTGGTGATTTTTTCCGGTTTTAACAACGTAACAGTGTAGCCCATTTGTTGTAAACTTTGTGGCACCTGATCGCCGGCGCCCATGATATAAGCGATATTTTTTCCTTTGGTTTCCACCTCGGCACGGGTAAATTTCGCTTCGGAAGGAAGTAATACCTGTTGTAAAGCAATATGCGGATAATCGATAATGATTTGTTGATGATCAAAACGTTCTCCTTCTACGGTAGCAATGGCTTTAGCAGTGGCTTCGGTCGCATAATTGGGCGGAGTTACTTCAAAAGTTACCGTTTTTTCGCTTCCTTTTTTATGAAGTTGGAACGGCATATATTCTGGTGTAACCACCCAACCGGAAGGTAATTCCAATTGTAAGGTTCCGCTGCAATCGTCTTTTCCGGCTTTTACTTTTACCGCAACCGATTGTTTTTTTCGGTCTTTAAATAACTGTACTTTATTCAGAATTTCGGTCGTTACCTGCGGTACCACATCCAAAGGTCGGTAGACTTCGCCTTTTACCGGATCGTTGTATTTGTAGATAATAGCACGGGTGAAAGGGATTTCGACTCCTTCAACCAAAATAGAAAAAGTCACTTTCAGGTTTCGGATAATGTCCGGATAGCCTATTTTTTGTTGCTCCTTTACCGTATACATTCCGGTTGTTCCTTTTTCGCTTAACCAGTACGGGGAAGTATAGGGGATGTCTTTCGGAACTTTTACCGTAATGGTTTCACTTTCGAAAAGATTGTTTTTTAAGGGATAACTCTGCTCCAGTGTTTCGTTTTGTGGCATAAGTTGTAAAGCCAGTAATTTCATTTCGACCGGGCTACGGTTAATAGCTTCCCATTTCACTTTGAGGTTGCTTCCAGGGGTAACCGATTGTTCCTCGGCTACGGCTTCCAGATACAATCCGGCACAGTTGGCAATGATGTTTTTAACTTCTTCCAGTTTTATTTTTTTCCAATGACTGTCGTCCAGTTTTTCGATCTGATGGTATACTTTTGTCAGATCGAAAACAGAAGCGGAAGGGTTTTTAAAATCAAAACACTTTAGAATAAAGTCGACTGTTTCGCCAATAGCAGCACCGCCTTTTACGCGTTTCCAGGAGGTATCGATACCTTCAAAAAGATTCTGCTGATCGGTTATCCCGTCACCTTTAATCAGTTCCAGGTATTCCATGTCTTCACCACGTACTCCAGTGGAACCAAATCCTTGTGATTGATGTTTACTCCGACTTAACGCAGCGATTTCCTGATTGGATTTTCCAAGAGAAGGGAAGTAGACACCGGTTCTCAGGTTGATATATTTCGATTTATCGGCTTTTTCAAATTTATCTCTTCCGCCAAAAAACCACCACGAAACATTAAAAAACAAACGTTTCGGTTGCCATGGTTTTACAAATTGCAATTGCGACGGTTCGAAATTCGGATCATTCGCCAGCGTAAACAATTCCTGCGAAAGCATGGCCGACGACGTATGATGTCCGTGTGTCGTTCCCGGTGAACGATGATCAAAACGATTGATGATGATATCCGGCTGGAAGTTCCGGATGATCCATGCCATATCGCTCATGACTTTTTCCTTATCCCAGATTTCAAGCGTTTCGGTTGGTACTTTTGAATAACCAAAATCGTTGGCACGGGAAAAAAACTGCTCGCCGCCATCGGTTTTTCGGGCTTCGATAAGCTCTTGTGTACGGATAACTCCAAGAAGTTCACGGAGTTCGGTTCCAATCAGATTCTGACCGCCATCGCCGCGGGTTAACGAAAGATAGCCGGTACGGGCTTTGGTATTATTGGCAAGAAATGAAATCAATCTGGTGTTTTCATCGTCCGGATGGGCGGCAATATAAAGCGCCGAACCTAAAAAGTTTAGTTTTTCAATCTGATTGTAAATCTCAGAAGCGGTTGGTTTTTTAGGTTGCTGGGCAAAAGAATGTTGAAATAATAGTAGTAATAGTATACAATAATAGGGTAGTTTTTTTGTCATGATCAATTTTAAGGTTGGCTTTTCAAATATAGTGTACCTAACTGTTAAAAATAAAGGCAAAGACGTTAAAATTGTCTTTGCCTTTGTAATTTAAGGGGTATTAGCGTCGGCCGCCTCTGCCATTTCCGTTTTCACCGCCACGTCCACCGTGGTCGTTACCTCGTTCATGGCCTCGACCGTTTCCGCGATCATTGCTTCTTTCGTAGCTTCTACCGTTGTTACGCTCTTCGGCTCTTTCGAAACTTTTACCGTTCCCCTGACTGTTATCGGCAGTTCGGTAATCCATTCGGTAATCGTTATAGCGTCGTTCTTCTCTTCTGTCGCGATACTCATTATCTCGTGTAACGGGTTGGGTTACACGTACGTCGCGGTATTCAACACCACCTCTTGGTCTTGGCTGGTAGGTTACCTGGGCCGGACCGTGGTAGCCTCTATAGTATTTTATCTTGTGGGATTTGTAATAGATATACGGATTTGGTCCGTAATCATGTAAGCATACTTTATAAGCGCCATACAGATCATAGTGTCTGTAGCGTCTTGGTAAATAAGCGGTGCGTACCCAGCCACCGTTGCTGAAATAGATAAACATCGCTGTGTTTATATCGTAATACATTTCAATATCCGGCAGATAATAATAGCGGATATCAGTATATCCTACTGGACCCCAGGCGGGAGGATTTCCAATGTTAATATTTACGGAAACCTGTGCGTTCATACTCGACATGGACAGCAACATTCCCAACACCAATATTTGTATAGCTTTCATGATAATCGTGTTTTTAATTAAACAATTTATTTGGGTTGTTTAACTAAATCCAAGTATTGTGCCAAAAAATATATTGGAGTAGTGCAGAAGTAATAAAAAAATAAAAATAAATTTTAATATGCTGTTAATTAGTATATTACTTTTGGTTTAAAATTAATCCATAAACTCTTTTTCTTCCGATTGATGGGTGATAATCGAAATGGCTTTTTGCAGTAAAAGATTATTCGGATAGGTAATGCGCTCGCCGTCTTTTGTTTTTAGCAATGCATGGAAAGTAGTGATGTCTTCGATTTCGGCCTCGATAGGGAAATCTTTATCGTGGATTTTGATAATATCACCAATTTTAAACGGAAACGAAAAGAAGAGAATAATACCGGCCGTGATATTGCTCAAAATCGACCATTGTGCAAACATGGCCACACCAATCACGGCAAACATGGACGAAATAACCAAAAGAATATCGTCGGCTTTTACTCCCCAGATTACGGTAAGTGAAAGTACACTCAGCGCGCCAATCAGAATACTGATATATTTGATCACCAGATTACTACGACGCTCCATGGTATGCGAAAGCTGTGTAAAACGCTTTACAATCTTGGTAGCCAGGTAGCGTATAATTGCAAAAAACAGTAACGTAATTATAGAACTGATGATCTGGGCGGTGTATTCATTACTTATCATAATCGAAAGGCTTTATTTCACAAAGATAAGCAAATGTTGAAAGACTTTATCTACGGGAAGTCCGACAACATTGTTATACGAACCCTCGATACGGGCAATGGCTACCAGTCCGATCCATTCCTGTATGCCATAGGAACCCGCTTTATCAAAAGGTGAATAATGATCCAGATAATATTTGATATAATCGTCCGGCAACGGATTAAAAGTGACCTTGGTAAACTCATGGAAAGTGATCCGTTTTGTCGTACTCGTAAGACAAACGGAGGTGATCACCTCATGGGTTTTTCCCGAAAGCGAACGCAAGGTTTCAAAAGCATCGTTATAATCTTTGGGTTTTCCCAAGGCTTTACCCTCGTGCCATACAATCGTATCGCTGGTCACCAGAATATCGTTATCGGCCAGTTCGCCGGTAAAGGCATTCGCTTTTAACTCGGCCAGATAATCGGTTATTTCCGCTGCTTTTAGGGTATCCGGATAAATTTCTTCGACCTCTTTTAAACGGATTTCAAAATCCAGATCCAATTCTTTAAAGAAATTCTGGCGTCGGGGAGAACCGGACGCCAGAATGATATTGTGGTTTTTAAAAAGTGTATTAACCATGATAGTGCATGTTTAGCGTGATCACAAGTATGGAAAGAATTCCGAATAATAAAATCAGTTTTAAAACCATACTCAAATGGCGGAATTCCAGTTTTGTTTTGGCAGTCCATATTTTGATCAGAAAATAGAGCAGTGGTCCTATCACAAAAGCCAACAGATACAGCAATACAAATTGCAAGCCCATTAAATTTTGATTGATATAGTAGAGCAAACTCGCAATTGGAATAAATGCCAGAGCAAATGCTACTTTAGCCGCACGTGCTTTTCCGATAGCAATTGGTAGCGTATTCATGCCGGCGTTATAGTCGCCATCCATATCTTCGATGTCTTTCACGATCTCTCGAATAAAGTTGATCATAAAAGCAAATACCGCATAATCCAAAAGAATTCGGAATAAAATGCTTAATTGTGCCTGGTTTGCATCGTTGATCATCGGAAATAAATCGAATATGCCGACAATAATAACGCTAATCGATAGTAATAGCGCTACGATAAGGTTTCCAATAAGCAGACTTTGTTTTAAACTGGTTGCATATAAATACAAGGTCGCCGCGATGATGATAAATAAGGCCGAAAAACCGGCTTTTCCAATCAGATTGGACAGGTAGAACCCAATGGCAACGCCCACAATATTGCAGCCGATATAGATATTATAGGCCATACCTTCGGAGATAAATTTCCCAACCACCAGGTTTTCGGGTTTGGAAATACGATCCGTTTCCTGATCCATTATATTATTGATCACAAAACCACCGGCCGCGATACAAAGTGTAGCAATGACCAATAGTATATATTGAAAATCGGATAAGGCCACTACCAATCCGGGTTGTTGTTTTAAAAAGGCATAATGAAAGAGCAACTGCATGAGTGCAATCATTAGCAGGTTTTGAAAGCGGATTAACTTTAAAAAGTGCATAGATAAAGGAGCTTAAATTTTAGTCGTATTTCGCGTCAAAATGTTCCATCCATTTTCCCTGAACTTTCATTACCTGTTCAATTACATCGCGAACGGCACCTTTTCCGCCGTTTTTATGCGAAATATAACGGGAGATTTCTTTGATTTCCGGTGCGGCATCCTGCGGACAAGTTGGTAGGCCGACCAATTGCATCACGTGGTAATCCGGGATATCGTCGCCCATATACAGGACATTTTCAGGTTGGATATTGTAGATATCGGTAAACTCGTCAAACGTTTCCACTTTATTTGGCACACCCAAATAGATATCGGTTATGCCCAGATTGCGAAGTCGGATACGAACACCTTCATTACTTCCGCCGGAAATAATGCAAACGGTATACCCGTTTTCTACGGCGGCTTTCATCGCATAGCCATCGCGGATATTCATATGGCGGAGCATTTCTCCGGTTTGGGTAACGTGTATGGTACCATCGGTTAAAACACCATCGACATCAAAAATAAAAGTAGTGATGTCGTTCATTAATTCTTTGTAACTCTTAGACATTATTTTTCTGTATGGATTCTGTTAGTAGTTGATATACTTGTATTCGATCCGGATGGTTTTGTAAAAAATCCAGATGCCTTTCGATTGTTTTTTCATCCCTACGGATTGCCGGCCCGGTTTGTGCCGCTTTTGGCGAAAGGTTTTTGATCTTATCGGCTGTTTCCCGGATCAGTGGAAAAAGGATCTCGAAAGGGATATTGTTTTCATGGCAAATTTCATCTCCGATTTGGTAGAGATAGTTCACAAAATTACATGAAAATACCGCAGCCACATGCAAACTTTGCCGTTGAACAGAGTCAATTCGGAAAACTTTATCCGAAAGCGCTGCAGCGACCGTTTTTAAAAGTGCATAATCGTCCTCATTTTCAGCTTCCAGGCATAGTGGAATTTCTCTAAAATCGACGGCCTTGTTTTTTGAAAATGTCTGTAACGGATAGAATACGCCTTTTCTGTTTTTTTGATTCAGTGCATCCATTCCGGAACTCCCCGAAGTATGGACTACTAATTTATTGGTAAAATTCAGCTGACCGGATACTTCCGGGATGGCATCGTCGGATACGGCAATAAGGTATAGATCGGCTGCTTTAAGCGCTGAAATATCGGAAGTAATACAATGTTCCGGTACCAAATGCGATACCGATCTGCTATTTCGGGCAAACACCTGAACGAGTGTTACGGCTTCACTTTTCAGAAAAGCAGTAATCAGATGTTGGGCGACGTTACCCGAGCCAATAATAGATACTTTAATCATAGGGCTAAAATAATAAAAATTGTTCGTTTCGGGTGTGATACTGTAGTATTCTTAAAAATGTAACAATATCTCATTTTGTTTGATTTTCGCAATTTTAGACTTTTTTAAAATATGTTCTCAATATGTGAATATTGTAACAGTGGGTTTTTAGGTGTTTTTTGTAAGGAATAATTTGATTTTTTGAAAATATACAGTATTCTTTTACAGGTAATTACCGAAATATGTAAGAGTTTTTTTAACATTGGGTGTATAAATTTATTTTTTTCTTGTATATTCTCAAAATGTGTAATACTTTTATGGAAAGGAAAAAAAGTTCACAATATATGTCCTTTATGCTTTTTAGAATTTTATTTTAATAGTGTTAAAAAGTTGCATTTATTGATTGTTTGAATTCATTTGTGCCGGATCATTATCAAAGCGAAAAAAGGCATGTTTAATGTTTTAGAGAATGAACCCAGTGATCCGACACCAAAAAAAACCAAAATCCCAAAATTATAAGTAATCGCCATTTTGTTTGAATAAGTAGCTATTTAACACGTAGCAAAGCAGCATAAATGAAAGATTAATCGCATTCCGGCGGCTCGTATGAGTTTGTCTGATAGTCCTTTATATACTGTAGCACAACCTAATTTAAAACTATTGCTTATGAATTGGAATTTTACCATGAAAAAATGTTTTAAAAGGCTTTACCTGCTTTTTTTGGCATTTTTCTTTTTCGTTCACGTTGGCACTCATGCACAGGTGAGTTATGTGTATGCCAACCAATTGCTCGGAAACAACAGCCATGTTGCTGCACCGGGTAATGCAGTATCGGTTAGTACAACCGATTATGCCACACTGGAATCCTACGGAGGTATTGCCATTAACTTGGGGTCATACACTGGTAGGATAGAGCTGGGATTTCCGACTACGGTCCCGGCAGGAACCACTTCTTATGTGAGAATTCAAACCGATGCCACGTTGCTAAATACCCTTCTTGGAGGTGGATTAGGAGGCGCATTGGCCAATCTGACAGGAACACTGGCACTGGGGAATCATTATTTTCAAGTGCGGGCTAAGGAAACCGGCAATGCAACACCTGTTTTTACGGCGTCTTCGATTAATGGTTTTGCCAGCGAAAACGCCCGATTGGTTTACGATAGCAGCGGGAATTATTACATCGCGATTACGCCGAGTGTAGCGTATAATAGTATCGAAATCGAAGATTATACGAATACATTATTATTAGGAACGCTAAATACACTTCGTGTTTATAGTGCGTTTCATTTTTCCGGAAGTGATGTGTGTAATCCGCCTTTTGCTACTTCCTTCGATGGTACCGGTGGTACCGTAGATATATTAGGAGTAGGTGGCGCCGGAGTTGCAAATCCGAATTTCGCGATCGATAACAGTAATACAACCTTTTCACAAGTAAGTCAGGGGGTATTAACGGTAGCCGGAACGATAAGTCAGACCATATATTTTTCGACTCGGTCTGCAGCCACCGATCAGTTTCACCTGGTTTTACAACTCGACGATCCGTCGTTACTCAATTTGGGAGTGTCCGATGGTGTTAAGATCGAAGCTTTAAACGGAACATCTGTGGTCTATTCGACTGGTTTGGGCTCCTTAGTCAACCTCGATTTATTGGGACTACTCGGTTCCGGGGCCAAAACGGATGTCGGATTTAGTCCGGGACAATCGTTCGACAGGGTAAAAGTGACGATTTCCTCATTGGTACAGCTAAACGCTACTAAAACCGTAAAAATATTCGATGTATACCGTTCGCCAGCCAAACCAACAGTAACGGCCGGAAATCAGGCCATTACAGCATGTACTGGTCAAACAGTAAATTTAACCGCTTCGACGGCATCAACAAACGAGCTGGTATGGTTTAACAGTCTTACCGGAACAACACCACTTGCGGTTACAGCTTATAATGTACCTCATACTTTGACTAATGTAACAGCAAGTGCTACCTATTATGTAGCCACCCGGCAAATTGGATGTACCGGACTTTCGGAAAGGGTTCCGATACAGCTCACGGTGCATACCTTGCCAACAGCTGCAAATGTTACCATTAATACAAATGTAAACGCATCCTGTGCCGGGATAGCGGTATTGGCACCAACCACCGCTTTAACGGGAGGTGTGTTTAAATACTATACCGATCAGTTAAAAACACAGGAAATTACAACCGGATTCTCCGGACATGCCGGTATTACGTATTCCAAAGATGCAACGACCGGAGCGCTTACAATCAGTGGGCTTAATACTTCGAATACACCGCGAAATTATTATATCTCAATACAAGTAGCCGGATTGTGTGAAAATGCTATCAATACATTGGCTGCTGTACAGGTAGGTCTAGGCGTCGAAACACCGCTAACGGTATTGGCTTCGATTTCCGGCTGTGGTTTTGTCAATTTACGTGATGCCATCACCAATTTTGATACTTCAGGGGCGACAACCTATACGTTCTATGATAGTAGTAATAATCCAATTACTGCGGCGGTTGCGTCTAATATTACATCGAGTGGAACCTATTATATAGAGGCTTTTAATCCGGCCGATGCTTGTGCTTCTGCACGTAAACCTGTCGTAGTAACAGTTAATTCGTTACCGACCTTACAGGTTAACCCCGCAACTTATACGGTTAACCTGGGCGATTCAGTTACCTTACAGTCAACGTCTAATGCTACGGTAACCTGGTACAACCAGAGTGGAACCGCTTTAGCGTCCAACGTTGCCGGTCCGTTTACAACAGCGGGATATTATACCTTTACGGCAGTTGCCAATAACGGATCGTGCTCAGTGAGCCTTTCGGTTACGGTAAATGTAATTGATCCGTTAAATTGTCCGGTATTTTTAGATCGTGTTTATGCCGATACCCAAACTTCCGGATCGATCATTACCGGAGGCGTAACAAATGGCGCATTAGCGATTGATCATAACCCTCAGACGTTTTCCACGATTACAACCGGTTTGGGATTATTGGGAATCGGGACCACCTGGCAGAATATTCAGTGGAATACCACGATTCCGGCCGGAACACCGATTACCGTAAAAGTGGGAAGTGAATTTAGCGGTTTGGCTTTACTTGGAGCAGTAACGGTTGTCGGAACCAAAAGAGACGGACTAGGCAATCCAATTGATATCGGAACCTTGCAACAATTATCCGGAACGGTACTTAATCTGTTACCGGGAGAAAATAACTTCGAATATACTTTTGTGCCGTCCAACAATACAGGACCGAAAGCCTACGATGGTATCCGGATTCAAATCGGATCCGTGTTGAGTGTAGCGCAAAGTGCCCGTATTTATGAGGCTTATTATCATAAAGTTGCCGATCCGGTTGTTTGTCAGCCAGGTGACGTGGAAGATGTATTCTATGGTAATATCGACTTGGGAATCGGTGCTTTAACCAGTACGGTTGGCGTAACCAATCCTTGGAATGCTGTCGATAATAATCATGTGACCTTTGCTACGATGTCTACCGGAGTAGGTGTTTTAGCAGCATCGGAACTGACGGTTAAATTCCGATCGGTATCGCAGGAAAATGATGTTGTTAAAGTACGTTTGTCCCGACCGGGAACGATACTAAACCTTGGACTTATAGCAGGTTTCAGTATTCAGCGTTATATGGGGAATAATCCGGTAGGACCGCTATTAGATGGTAACGGAACCTTACTGACCTTACAATTATTAAATGGCGGAACGGAAGCGGTTTTGGTTTCCAATGCACAATCGCCGGCTTTTGACCGTGTTCGCATCCGATTTGGAGGTGTTGCCAGCGTATTAAACGCTTTACAAATCCACTCGGTAACCCGGGAAGCGGCTGTTGATGTGGTAGGAAGCGGTGGTGATCGTATCATTGAGGTTTGCTATGGCGATGTCGTGAGTATCGCCCCGATTGACTGTACGACTTTTAACTGGTATGATGCAGCAACAGGAGGAAACATGGTAACCAGCGGTACGTCCTATACCATTCCATACAGCCTTGCGGTAGGAACGCATAATTTCTACCTGCAACCGGTACGAAGCGGATGTGAGGTAATGGAAAGAACACAAATTACAATAACGGTTCGTGCGACTTCTCCACAAGCGTCTTTAACCGGAATACAGATCAATTCCGGAACCAATACGACTTTATGTAGTCCTAGCGGCGCGGTAACTTTAACAGCACAGTTAAATAGTACGCCGGCAGTAACCAACCCGATATATTACTGGTATAGTTTTGATGGAACAAATCAGACTTTAATCACAGGACAATCCACCGCTACATTGGCTTTAACAGGTTTAACACCGGGAACCTATACGTATTATGTGGGCGTTAGTTCCGATCTGTTTTGCGCTACGTTGCCAGCCGAAAGAAGATCGATTACCTTTACGATATTGCCACCATCAATCGCTACCAATATTACCGTGAGTGATGTGCAACACTGTTTGGTAGATCCGACTCCGATTGTGATTCAGCCTACCAGTACACTGACAAATCCGGTATTTAGCTGGTATTTTACGAATGATATCACCCAACCGATTACCAACGGAACGGTTAGTGGTGTTACCTATACGATTGCAGCTAACGGAACTTTAAGCATTAGTGGATTAACCACAACAAACAGTCCGTATACTTATTATGTAGCGGTAGTAAGTGATGCAAGCTGTCAGAATTTGCCAGGGACATTACAAGATGTAGTGGTTCAGATAAACGATACGGTAACGCCAACCACGAACGACACCACTCAGGATTTCTGTCAGTCGACGAATCCAACCGTAGCGTCGATTCAGGTGAACGAAACCGGAGTGATCTGGTACAATGCCCTAACCGGCGGAACGGTAGTAGCACCAACCACGCCATTGGTAACCGGAAACTATTACGGAGTATTGTTAAATGCTACAACGAACTGCGAAAGCTCGGTACGCTTGGCCGTAGCGGTTCAGGTAAACGATGCGCCAACGCCAACGACAAATGATACGACTCAGGACTTCTGTCAGTCGACGAATCCAACGGTAGCTTCAATTCAAGTGAACGAAACCGGAGTGATCTGGTATAACGCGCTAACCGGCGGAACGGTAGTGGCACCAACCACGCCATTGGTAACCGGAACCTATTACGGTGTATTGATCAATGCAACTTCAGGTTGTGAAAGTTCAGTACGTTTGGCTGTAGCCGTTCAGGTGAACGATGCCCCAACACCAACTACAAACGATACAACTCAGGACTTCTGTCAGACTGCGAATCCGACCGTAGCGTCAATTCAGGTCAACCAAACCGGAGTAATCTGGTATAACGCGCTAACCGGCGGAACGGTAGTGGCACCAACTACGCCATTGGTAACCGGAACCTATTATGGGGTATTAATCGATGCGACCTCGGGTTGTGAAAGTTCAGTACGTTTGGCTGTGGCCGTTCAGGTAAATGATGCGCCAACACCAACGACAAACGATACGACTCAGGACTTCTGTCAGTCGACGAATCCAACTATAGCGTCGATTCAGGTGAATGAAACCGGAGTAATCTGGTATAACGCCCTAACCGGCGGAACGGTAGTGGCGCCAACCACGCCATTAACTACGGGAACGTATTATGGAGTATTAGTCGATGCAACTTCGGGATGTGAAAGCTCGATACGTTTGGCCGTAGCTGTTGAGGTGAACGATGCCCCAACACCAACTACAAACGATACGACTCAGGACTTCTGTCAGTCGACGAATCCAACGGTTGCCTCGATTCAGGTGAATGAAACCGGAGTAATCTGGTATAACGCGCTAACCGGCGGAACGGTAGTAACACCAACCACGCCATTGGTAACCGGAACCTATTACGGTGTATTGATCGATGCAACTTCGGGTTGTGAAAGTTCAGTACGTTTGGCTGTAGCCGTTCAGGTGAACGATGCGCCAACGCCAACGACAAACGATACGACTCAGGACTTCTGTCAGTCGACGAATCCAACGGTAGCTTCAATTCAGGTAAACGAAACCGGAGTAATCTGGTATAACGCGCTAACCGGCGGAACGGTAGTAACACCAACCACACCATTGGTAACCGGAACCTATTACGGAGTATTGATCGATGCAACTTCGGGATGTGAAAGTTCAGTACGTTTGGCTGTAGCCGTTCAGGTGAACGATGCGCCAACACCAACTACAAACGATACGACTCAGGACTTCTGTCAGTCGACGAATCCAACGGTTGCCTCGATTCAGGTGAATGAAACCGGAGTAATCTGGTATAACGCCCTAACCGGCGGAACGGTAGTGGCACCAACCACGCCATTAACTACGGGAACGTATTATGGAGTATTAGTCGATGCAACTTCGGGATGTGAAAGTTCAGTACGTTTGGCCGTAGCTGTTGAGGTGAACGATGCACCAACACCAACTACAAACGATACGACTCAGGACTTCTGTCAGTCGACGAATCCAACGGTTGCCTCGATTCAGGTGAATGAAACCGGAGTAATCTGGTATAACGCCCTAACCGGCGGAACGGTAGTGGCACCAACCACGCCATTAACTACGGGAACGTATTATGGAGTATTAGTCGATGCAACTTCGGGATGTGAAAGTTCAGTACGTTTGGCCGTAGCTGTTGAGGTAAACGATGCGCCAACACCAACTACAAACGATACAACTCAGGACTTCTGTCAGTCGACGAATCCAACTATAGCGTCAATTCAGGTAAACGAAACCGGAGTAATCTGGTATAACGCGCTAACCGGCGGAACGGTAGTGGCACCAACCACGCCATTGGTAACCGGAACCTATTATGGAGTATTGATCGATGTGACTTCAGGTTGTGAAAGTTCAGTACGCTTGGCCGTAGCTGTTGAGGTGAACGATGCACCAACACCAACTACAAATGATACGACTCAGGACTTCTGTCAGTCGACGAATCCAACGGTTGCCTCGATTCAGGTGAATGAAACCGGAGTAATCTGGTATAACGCGCCAACCGGAGGAACCGTAGTGGCTTCGACCACACCATTGGTAAGCGGAACAACGTATTATGGTGCTTTGGTAGATGCAACTTCGGGATGTGAGAGTTCAATCCGATTGGCGGTAGCTGTTCAGGTAAACGATGCGCCAACGCCAACCACAAATGATACGACTCAGGACTTCTGTCAGTCGACGAATCCGACTATAACCTCGATTCAGGTGAATGAAACCGGAGTAATCTGGTATAACGCGCCAACCGGCGGAACGGTAGTGGCACCAACCACACCGTTAGTAACCGGAACCTATTACGGGGTATTGGTAGATCCGGCATCAGGCTGTGAAAGTTCAGTACGCTTGGCTGTAGCCGTTCAGATAAACGATGCGCCAACACCAACGACAAATGATACAACTCAGGACTTCTGTCAGACTGCCAATCCAACGGTGGCGTCGATTCAGGTGAACGAAACCGGAGTAATCTGGTACAACGCACCAACAGGAGGAACCGTAGTCGCTCCAAACACACCATTAACAGCGGGAACGTATTACGGTGTATTAGTAGATCCGGCGACTGGATGTGAAAGCTCGATCCGATTGGCTGTTGCGGTTCAATTTTTCAACGGAACACAGGCAACGATCACAGGTGGTTCACCAACAGCTTGTATTCAGGATCAGGTGACGTATACAACCAATAGCGGAATGTCAAACTATGTTTGGGTAGTAAGCAGCGGCGGACAAATTGTAAACGGCGGAGCAACAACCGACAATACAATCACCGTATTGTGGACACAAATCGGAGCGAACACTGTTAGCGTATCCTATAACGATGCCAATGGATGTAGCACCAGTAATTCGGCTGCGATGAATCTGAATGTGACCAACTGTTCGGACATCACCATAACCAAAACGGTCGATAACCCGACACCGTTTATTGACGACAATGTAGTCTTTACGATTACCGTTACCAATACCGGTCAGGCGCAGTTCCAAAACATTATTGTAAGTGAAGCAATTCCGAATGGCTATGCATTTGTGAGCATGATCGTTTCCCACGGAACCTATAATAACAATACCGGTATCTGGACGATTCCGACGCTAAATGCCAATCAGGTAGCGACTTTACAGCTTACGGTTAAAGTTTTATTCTCAGGCGATTATTTAAATACGGCTACAATAACGAGCTCCGACCCTGTAGATGTAGATGTAAACAACAATACCGCCAGTGCTTCGGTAGAACCGCAATGTCTGGTGGTATACAACGAGTTTACGCCTAACGACGACGGAGCCAACGATGTATTCACAATCAAATGTGCCGAACATTTTCCGAATAACTCCTTAGAGATATTCAACCGTTACGGTAATCTGGTTTATAAAACGAGATACTACCAAAACGACTGGAAAGGGATTTCAAATGTCAACGGAACGTTCGACGGAACAGTTTTACCTACAGGGACATATTACTATGTTTTCGATACGGGAGACAATTCAGGTACTGTTAAAACCGGATGGGTTTATATCATGAGATAATCATGATATAACCTTTCCAAAGTTTTTTATCAATTAAATACGACGCAATATGAGAATCAATATAAAACTAATAGCCATCAGTTTTTTAGGAGTAGCATTTTTGCTACCTCAAAAGACAAAAGCACAACAAAATCCGGAGTATACACAGTACATGTACAATACCATCACGATTAATCCCGGATATACGGGTTCACCGGGAGTACTGGAAGCGAATTTGCTACTGCGCTCCCAATGGGTTGGTATCGATGGCGCTCCGAGAACGGGAACGCTGGGTGTACATTCGCCAATATCCGGTAAAATCGGTTTGGGACTTAATGTAATTGCCGACAAAATCGGACCGTCTACGGAAACATCCGCTTCCGGAAATTTTTCATATACCCTAAATCTGGGGTATAAAGCCAAACTGGCGTTCGGTTTAAAAGCCGGTGCCAGGGTTTTAAATGTCGACTGGTCCAAAGGGCGGTATTTAGACGGAAATGATGTACTGTTAAACAATAATATTTCCAATAAAATTATGCCCTTAATCGGTGCCGGTGCCTACCTGTATGGTGAAAAGTGGTATATAGGTGCTTCGGTTCCGAATTTTATCAAACAGGATTATTACGATGATATTCAGGAATCGGTAATGGCCGATAAACTACACTATTACCTTATCGGGGGATATGTATTTGATGTGACAGATGGATTGAAATTCAAACCTTCCGTAATGTTAAAAGCCGTTAGTGGAGCCCCTTTGGCAGCCGATTTGTCGGGAAATTTCCTGATACAGGAACGGGTAACATTGGGAGCATCCTATCGTTGGGACGACTCGGTAAGTGCGATGGCCGGATTGCAATTTCTGGATCATTTCTTTATCGGATATGCATTCGATTATTCGACAACCAAGTTGAACAAATACAACGACGGAACGCATGAGATCATTTTGCGTTTCCAACTGCCACCAAAATCATCAGCAATTAAATCACCACGATTTTTCTAATACCGAAGTATATGAAGAAAATACTATTTTTCAGCCTGTTATTTTGTATCCATTTTACCTATGCCCAGCAAAAGCTGAAGGATGCCGACAAACTATTTCACGGAATGTGTTATGTTGACGCAGCCAAAGCATACGAAGAATATTTGGAAAACGAACCCAACCCGTCGATACAAACCTTAATGAACGTAGGGGATACGTACTATTATCTGAACGATATGCGTAAAGCCCTGACCTGGTATAAGAAATTATATACGGTACAGGGACAAAACCTGAACGATGTCTATATGTTGCGTTATACACAAACACTTCGTGGCGTACGCGACTATGATGATGCGAATAAGATTACCAAAGAATACCTGAAAGGAAAAGGCAATCAGGATATGATCGCCAGTTTTAACGCCCAACAGAAATACAATGACAGTTTGGCACAAAAACCGTCTTTGTATACGGTTGCGCCATTGGAAATCAACACATCGTATTCCGATTTCGGATCGACGTTCTACGGAAACCAATTGGTGTATTCGTCCAGTAAAAAAGGTGGAAAACTGATCAAACGATTGTACTCATGGAACGAACAGCCGTTCCTGTCGTTTTATGTAGCCGACAGAAATGCGTCGACCGGAGCATTGTTTAACGAAAAACCGTTTTTCGAGGAGATTAACTCCAATTATCACGACGCGACTTTAACGTTTTCACCGGATTTAAAAACAATTTATTTTACAACCAATGCGACTAAAAAGAATAAAAACAAACTGAAAAACGATAAGGAAGGCGTGAACAACTTCCAGATTTTTCGGGGAACGATTGAAAGCGGAAAAGTGATCAATATTGAAAAAATGTTTTTCAACAGTTATGAGTACAGCGTTGGACATCCGTCGTTAAGTCCGGATGGGAAGTGGTTGTTTTTTGTGTCGGATATGCCGGGTGGATATGGGGAAACCGATATTTATGTAGCTGAAGTTTTTGCCGACGGAAGTATCAACACACCGCAAAATCTGGGACCGAAAATTAACACCATCGGTCGGGAAATGTTTCCGTATTACAGTAATGGAGTGCTGTATTTTTCGTCTGACGGGCATTACGGTTTTGGAGGATTGGATGTTTATGAAAGCAAACATTTTGGGAAGTTAAATTTTGATGAACCGAAAAATCTGGGTGAGCCGGTTAATAGTAATAAAGATGATTTTTCTTATATCGTTGATACCGAAACCAAATACGGTTATTTTTCGTCCAATCGTGACGGGGGTAAAGGGGATGATGATATTTATTTCTTTACGAAGTCGAAAGCCGAATGCAACCAGTTTGTATCCGGAACGGTGGTAAATGCGAAAACCAAACTGCCTATAGCTGGTGCGGCGATCAAAGTATACGATTCGTTTGGGGATTTAAAATCCGAAACCGTATCGGGCGAAGACGGTAAATACCAGATCACGATTCCGTGTAGTGCGACCTATAAATTCGATGCTTCGAAAGAAGGATTTGCCAATCAGGACAAACCAGTTGTAGCCAACGGTAAAAACGAAGCAAAACTTTCGGTTGACTTTGAATTGGCGAAACTGGAAGATTTTACGGTTAAAGATGGTAAAAACGAAAAAATTGACATCAACCCGATTTATTTCGAATACAATAAATGGGACATCACCCCACAAGCAGTTGTTGAACTGGATCGTGTGGTTTATGTAATGCGTACCTTTCCGAAAGTCAAAATCAAAATTGAATCACATACCGACTCCAGAGGGACGGATTCGTATAACCTGAAGTTATCGGATAACCGTGCCAAAGCGACACAACGGTATATTATCGAATCCGGAATTGCTTCGGAGCGAATAGAAAGTGCGATAGGATATGGCGAAACACGACCTAAAAACAAATGCCGCAACGGAGTAAAATGTACCGAAGCGGAATATGCGGTCAATCGCCGTTCCGATTTTATTATCGTAGAAAAATAAATTAGACTTAATAAAAACAAAAAGGAGTTCCGACAGGAACTCCTTTTTTAATTAAAGATATCAAGAACACCTTTTATTTTCCAAATCTCATCTATTTTGTCTTTCTTGATCTCATTTTTAGCGGAAAAGATGGACTCTTTTCGCGATATAAGTGTCAATTGTGATTCGTCTGTTTCATTTTGCGAAACTTTAGACATATACAATCCTTTTTCTTTGCTGATCAAAACAGCGTACGAATTGCTTGCAATATCGATAGCGCTGGCTTCTTCGCAGATAACGAAAGTATTTTCTTTAATATCCGGTTCCATTTCGGAAGTATTCACCTGGAATACCATCGAACGTTTTTGTTGCAAAAATGGGATATTAATGGTCGGAATATCACTTCTTTCAAGATTTAACTCCCCGGTAGTATACTGAAAAAGCATCTCTTTCGTAATAATAGGGGTTGTTTTTTTCTTAAAACTGAAGTTCTCATTTCCAAGGAAAATCTCGTTCAGATCAATGTTAGCTTTGTTACATTGCGCGATGATGGATTCATAGTCGAGCGTATTTCGCTTCTTCCAACTAGAGATGGTATTCGGCTTAATATTCAGTAATTCGGCTAATTGTGCATCTGTTTTTATTTTAAAGACCTTTTTAACACGCGTTAAGATACTTTTCGCGGTTTGTATGTTTCCCTCTTGCATTTTCAGGTTCTAATATAATTATCAATTCATTAACTGTTCCTAAACTATTTTGTCAAAAAATATGCCATGATTGTAAGAAAAATTATTTTTTTTACAATAAGGTGTTCTTTTTTTAACGGCGCTGTAAAATGAAATTAATTTACTTATATAAATAATTTTGGATTTGAATTACGGTTTTTCCGTAATTTTTACAACAGAACAAAAATAATTACTTTTTTGGTTTCTTGGAACATAATTTTCACAATTTATTGCTAAAAAACGCTGAGGGTTGTTTTTTATAAGAAAAATAGGAAAAATAATGCCATTCCTCTATGATTTTATCATAAAGGAATGGCTGGGAGATATGGGGATAGGGTTAACGCAAGCGTTCAACAAGAATAATGGAGCGATAACTGGTTCCGGATTTTCCGGTAATGGTATACGGTACGGATCCATCGTTTTGAACCGAAAAATAAATCGGAGTAGATGCGGCTGTCAGGGTAAGGAAGTCGGTAAAAATACAATCGTTTTTCACTAAGTCGGCTGCAATACCTAAACTTAAAAGTCCGGTGGCATTAAAATTGGAATATTGACGGGAGTATTCGGTTCCGTTTACATAGAACCGAAAGGTGATGTTATTGGTGGTCGAGAGGCTTAATAGACTGCTACTGCCGTTGGTATACGATGCTTTTAAGGTAATTTTATAGGTTCCGGGTGGTAAATTGATAAAGTCTTTATCGGTAGCTAAAGCACCACCTTCGGTAAAGGAACTTCCGGTTACCGTATTGATAAAATTGTTGCCGCCCATTTCGGTCGCATCGTTATTGTCTTTAAAGCGAATGGCTTTTTCGGTAGTATCGTAAGTTGCAGTATTGAGTCCGATACGGATTAACTGACCGGCTACGTTTTCTACTTCCGATAAGCCGACTTCATTGTTCGCGTCACGTACCATAAAATAGGTTTTTGTGCTCGTTGTTTTGGTGGCAAGGTTTTCAAATTTGATAAAATCGTTATTGGCGTTGACTTCCAGACGTTTGGTAGGGTTGATTTTTCCGATAGCAACATTTCCGGTAGCGGTGACGCGAAGTCGTTCCAATCCATTGGTTCCGACGATAAAATCGGCATTGTCTTTTGTACCGATATAATCGCCATTTGCAGCGACTCCAATTGCGGCGGTGGAAGGTGAAGTGCCTTCATTGCCATAATAATTCCATCCGGAAACATAGTTCCATCGGGTTTTGTTCCAAAAATAAAATCCATCCGGTTGCGGATCGTTATTGTCGGTGTCGTCCAAATAAATCAATAAACCGGCAGTCGTGGGATTTGAAGCCGGAAAATTATTGACTCTTGGGACTAAAATTCCATCGGTGTTTGTAGGGGTCAAACTGTTTGCGATGGTGATATCCAGGCTCGATCGGGGATTAGTAGTTCCGATGCCGACTTGTGCGGATGCGGATGCACAGGATATAACAGCGGTAAAAAGAAGGGGCAATCTCATATTTGGCAAAAATTAGAAGTTGATAAAAGGTCTCGAAATTCTAATAAATCGCATTTTGCGTATAACTATGTGATTTAGTACCACTAATTTAGCTAAAAATACGATTACCTGAACAGGTGTTTTTACTTTTTTATTCGCAAAATGAGTGTTTTGTAAAAATATTCCGGCGTGGATTTTTAATGGTATACTAGTGGTAACATGAAATATGATTGAAATTGAAAATAATTTCCTGTTTTTTATTTTATATTTGTTAATCTAATTAATTATACGGTGAGCCAAATCAATAAGCTTAAAATTCTGAATGATCCTATATATGGTTTTATAACCATTCCCAATACTTTAATCTACGATCTGATCCAACATCCCTATTTTCAACGTTTGCGTCGCATTTCGCAAATGGGTATGTCCTATCTGGTGTATCCCGGAGCACATCATACCCGTTTTCACCATGCGCTGGGCTGTATGCATATCATGCAAAAGGCGGTTCAGGTTCTGCGTTTTAAAGGTGTTGTGATCTCCGACGAAGAGGAGACGGCGTTGTATATTGCTATTTTGTTGCATGATATCGGACACGGTCCTTTTTCACATGCGATGGAACACAGTATTGTGGAAGATGTACATCATGAGGAAATTTCGATGTTGTTTATGAACCGTTTAAACGAAGTGTTTGAAGGGAAATTGGAATTGGCTATTCAGGTGTTTAAAGGGGAATACCATCGGAAGTTTATGTTGCAGCTGATCTCGAGTCAGTTGGATATGGATCGTTTGGATTACCTGAAACGCGATAGCTTTTACAGTGGTGTCGCCGAAGGAAATATTAATTCCGAACGTCTGATTCAGATGATGAATGTTGAAAATGACTTGTTGGTTATTGAGGAAAAGGGAATCTATTCGGTAGAGAAATTTCTAGGCGCCCGCCGATTGATGTATTGGCAGGCTTATTTGCATAAAACCAGCGTGGTGGCAGAACTGACATTGACTAAAATATTAAAACGCGCTAAAGAACTGGCGCAAAAAGGCCAGATTCCGGAATGTAGTAAGCCGTTGCAATTTTTTATGACGCATAAAGTAACATTGGATGGTTTTAATAACGACATACTGGACAAATTCGCCCAATTGGATGACTTTGACATTATGAGTGCGATTAAAACATGGCAATTTCATGAGGATTTTGTGTTGGCTTCTCTGAGTAAAATGATTATTAATCGCGACTTGCTCAAAATTCGGATGGTTTCCGAAAAAGTAGATAATTCGGAAGTGGAAGTATTGAAAAAGAAATGGTTAGCCTTGCATCCGATGAGTGAAAAAGAGGCGGAATATTTTGTTTTTAAAGGGAAAATTAAGAATCAGGCCTATAATAAAGCCGGTGAGCCGATTCGTATTCTGAAAAAAGACCGAACGGTGGAAGATGTTGTCGAAGCATCGGATCAAATGAACCTGAAAGCCCTGTCCAAACCGGTTACCAAATATTATATCTGTTTTCCAAAAGTACTTTTAGGAAGTTTAGATTAAATTAAATTTTATATTTTTGTCGGGATGAAATTTACAGCTGAACAAATTGCAGGTATTTTAGAAGGAGTAGTTGTTGGGAATCCCAATGCCGAAGTCTATAAATTAGCAAAAATAGAAGAAGGTACAGAGGGATCGTTAACTTTTTTAGCCAATCCGAAATACCTTAATTATATATATACCACACAGGCAACGATTACGATCGTTAACGCTACTTTCGAGCCGGAACAGGAACTCACTACGACACTTATAAAAGTAGAAGACGCCTATAAATCCTTTTCCAAACTGCTGGAGTACTACAATCAGGTGAAACTGATGAAGTCGGGAATTGAGCAGCCTTCGGTTATTTCGCAGAATGTTACCTATGGGGAAAACCTGTATCTTGGTAGCTTCTGTTATATCGGAGCCAATGTGAAAATTGGAAATAATGTGAAAATTTACCCGAATAGTTTTGTTGGCGACAATGTAACGATAGGGGATGATACTATTTTATTTGCCGGAGTACGCGTTTATTCGGAAACCGAAATCGGTAAAAAATGTGTGATCCATTCGGGTTCCATTATCGGTTCCGACGGTTTTGGTTTTGCACCAAACGAAGAAGGCGTTTATAATAAGGTACCGCAAATAGGAAATGTGATTATTGAAGACAATGTCGATATCGGGGCTTGTACTACAATCGACCGTGCTACTTTAGGATCGACGATTATCCGTAAAGGTGTAAAACTCGACAATCAGATACAGATTGCACACAATGTCGAAATCGGTGAAAATACTGTAATTGCATCGCAAACGGGAGTAGCCGGATCAACAAAAATCGGTAAAAACTGTATGATCGGCGGACAAGTAGGTATTGTTGGACATATCACGATTGGAAACAATGTTAAGATACAGGCACAGTCTGGAGTGTCGCGCAGTGTAAAAGATTCTGAAACCATACAGGGAAGTCCGGCGTTTAATTACGGCGATTTTAGCAAGTCCTATGTAGTGTTTAAAAACCTGCCAAAAATCGTAAAAGATATCGAAGATCTAAAACGAAAAAAATAGCAACAAACGAAAACAAAATAAACCAAAATAGAAGCCATGGTTAAGCAAACAACCATTAAAAACGAAATTTCATTAAAAGGAGTAGGGCTACATACGGGTCAGGAAGTAACCATGACTTTTAAGCCGGCTCCTGTGAATAATGGTTACACCTTTATACGTGTAGACTTAGAAGGTCAGCCTATTATTGAGGCCGACGCCAATTATGTAGTAAATACGCAAAGAGGGACCAACCTTGAAAAGAAAGGGGTTAAAATCCAAACGTCAGAGCATGTACTAGCCGCATTGGTAGGATGTGATATTGATAATGTGATCATTGAATTGGATGCCTCCGAACCGCCTATTATGGATGGTTCATCAAAATATTTTGTTGAAGCAATTGAAAAAGCCGGTATTGAAGAACAAAATGCCGAACGAAATGTTTATGTGGTAAAAGAAGTGATTTCCTATACGGACGAAGCAACCGGTAGCGAGATTATCGTGATGCCGGCCGATGAATATCAGGTAACCACTATGGTTGATTTCGGAACCAAAGTATTGGGAACGCAGAATGCTACTATGAAATCAATCGGTGAGTTTAAAACTGAAATCGCAGATTGTAGAACGTTTAGTTTCCTACACGAACTGGAAAGTTTGTTAGAGCATGGATTGATCAAAGGGGGCGACCTGAACAATGCTATTGTTTATGTGGATAAAGAAATATCGCAGGAAACAATGGAACGTTTAAAAGTGGCCTTTGGAAAAGAAAAAATCTCGGTAAAACCAAACGGAATTTTAGATAACCTGACGTTGCATTATCCGAATGAAGCGGCCCGTCACAAACTATTGGATGTGGTTGGGGATCTGGCATTAATCGGAACCCGAATCAAAGGGAAAGTAATTGCGAATAAGCCGGGGCATTATGTAAATACTCAATTTGCGAAAAAAATGTCAAAAATTATAAAAACGGAACAACGCAACCAGGTTCCGGTATATGATCTTCATAAAGAGCCTTTAATGGATGTTACCAAAATTATGTCCATGTTGCCACACCGTCCGCCATTTTTGTTGGTAGACCGAATTCTGGAAATGTCCGATTCGCATGTGGTTGGTTTGAAAAATGTAACGATGAACGAAGATTTCTTCGTGGGGCACTTCCCGGGAGCACCGGTAATGCCGGGTGTTTTAATCGTGGAAGCGATGGCACAAACCGGAGGAATCCTTATTTTAAGTTCGGTTCCGGATCCGGAAAATTACCTGACGTACTTTATGAAAATTGACAATGTGAAATTTAAAAATAAAGTATTGCCGGGCGATACACTGGTATTCAAATTAGACCTGTTATCACCAATCCGAAGAGGAATTTGTCATATGCAGGCCAGTGCTTATTCCAACGGAAAATTAGTCACCGAAGCCGAATTGATGGCGCAAATCGTGAGAAAGAACTAAACAAACAAAGTATGAATCAACCCTTAGCATACGTACACCCGGGCGCAAAGATTGCGAAAAATGTGGTGATTGAACCATTTACAACGATCCATAATAATGTAGAAATTGGGGAAGGAACCTGGATTGGGTCCAATGTAACGATTATGGAAGGTGCCCGTATTGGAAAAAATTGTAATATTTTCCCGGGAGCTGTTATTTCGGCTGTCCCTCAGGATTTAAAATTCGGAGGAGAAGACTCTTTGGCACTCATTGGTGATAATACAACAGTACGGGAATGTGTAACCATTAATAGAGGTACAGTTGCCTCAGGGGTTACTAAAATTGGAAAAAACTGTCTTATTATGGCGGCGGCGCATATCGCGCACGATTGTCATATCGGAGACAATGTAATAATTGTAAATGGCGTACTTTTAGGGGGTCACGTAACGGTTGGTGATTTTGCCATTATCGGCGGACTTTCGGCGGTACACCAGTTTATCAATATCGGTGAGCATGCTATGATTTCCGGAGGATCGCTTTTGCGTAAAGACGTTCCGCCTTTTACCAAGGCTGCCAAAGAACCGTTGTCTTACGTAGGAATCAACTCGGTAGGATTGCGAAGAAGAGGATTTTCTACTGAAAAAATCAGAGAAATTCAGGATATTTATAGAATTTTGTACCAGAAAAATTACAATACCACTCAGGCTTTAAGTATCATTGAAGCCGAAATGGAAGCTACTCCGGAGCGTGATGAGATCATTTTATTTATTCGTAACTCTTCGAGAGGGGTAATGAAAGGATATACCGGTATATATTAATAAGTAAGCAAATAGATTTTTAAATAAACAAACAAAATAAAAAATGGCGAGTACGGCTGATATTAGAAACGGATTATGTATCAAATTCAACAATGATATTTACAAAATTGTAGAATTTTTACACGTAAAACCAGGAAAAGGACCTGCATTTGTAAGAACAAAATTAAAAAGTGTAACCAATGGTAAAGTATTGGATAATACTTTTTCGGCAGGACATAAAATCGAAGTAGTTCGGGTAGAAACTCACAAATTTCAGTTTTTATACGCCGAAGGAGAAGATTTTCACTTTATGAATGTGGAAACGTATGAGCAAATCGCTTTAAATAAAAACATCCTGGATGCTCCGGATTTATTAAAAGAAGGAGAAAATGTAATGGTTCAGATCAATGCCGAAACAGAAGCACCTTTATCAGTTGATATGCCGGCATCTGTAGTATTGGAAGTGACCTATGCAGAACCAGGAATTAAAGGAAATACGGCTACCAATGCTACAAAACCGGCAAAAGTAGAAACGGGAGCTTCCATTAACGTTCCTTTGTTTATCAATGAAGGAGACAAAATTAAAATCGATACGGCTACCGGTTCTTACATGGAACGGGTAAAAGAATAATTTTATTTTTATTGGGCAATTTTATATTGCCCAATTTTATCTTACTATAGTATGAAATTTACAAGAACCTATTCTTTACGTGAAATCGCTGCGATAATTGATTGTAAATTTGTAGGTGATGCCGAATTTCCGGTAATGGGAATGAACGAAATTCACGTGGTGGAACCCGGTGATATCGTTTTTGTGGATCACCCGAAATATTACGACAAAGCATTACAGTCGGCGGCAACGATAGTCTTAATCAATAAAGAAGTGGAATGTCCCGAAGGGAAAGCCCTTTTATTGTCGGACGATCCGTTTCGTGATTTTAATAAATTATCACGTCATTTTAAACCGTTTAAAGCGGCAGGTGTGGCGATTTCGGATACTGCTGTAATTGGCGAAGGTACCGTGATTCAGCCCAATTGTTTTATCGGCAATAATGTGGTAATTGGTAAAAATTGCCTGATTCATCCGAATGTTACCTTATACGATGATACTGTAATCGGCGATAATGTGATTATCCACGCGGGTAGTATTTTGGGAGCGGATGCTTTCTATTATAAAAAACGTCCGGAAGGATTTGATCAGTTGGTTTCCTGTGGTCGTGTGGTAATCGAAGATAACGTCGGTATCGGAGCTTTATGTACGATCGACAGAGGGGTTACCGGAGATACAACCATCCGCGAAGGTGCTAAAATCGACAACCAAGTGCATATCGGACACGATACGGTAATTGGCAGAAAATGTCTTATCGCCGCACAAACCGGAATTGCCGGATGTGTGATTATCGAAGACGAAGTAACACTTTGGGGACAAGTTGGAACGACCAGTGGAATTACCATAGGTGAGAAAGCGGTTGTGCTGGCGCAGTCGGGTGTTTCAAAATCGCTCGAAGGTGGTAAGGTTTATTTTGGTTACCCGGCCGAAGAGTCACGGGAAAAATTAAAACAGCTGGCTTACGTGAAAAAGATCCCACAAATTCTAACGCAAATCAATAAAAATGAATAAAGCACTGGTTCAGGAATTTTATCTGGCGAATGGTCCGTTAAACAAAAGTTTGATGGAAGCTTTTCTGCACGATGAAATCATCTTTAACTGGCACAGTTCCAAAGGCTTTTTACAACTGGATAAACAGGATTTACTGGAACTGGCAACTGAACTAAGTAAGTCGTATGTCGCGTCACGGATCGAAATCAATCATATTTTGGAGGATAATGAAAAGGTATCCTTACATTATACCCATTATGTAGCGCCGATAGAAAATCCGAATGAAGAGATCATTTTGGCCCATTTTATGGTCATCTGTGAACTCAAAGAAGGTAGGCTGTATAAGGTTTACCAGATGAGCCAGTTGAACTAGGCGAAAAAAATAAAAATTAGCCGATAAAAGTTTAAAAAAACTTTCTTCGATTACGTTCAAAACCCTATTTTTGCAACACAGTTTTTAAAAATAATATAAAAAAAATATCATGAGTGTTTTAGTAAATAAAGATTCTAAAATAATTGTTCAAGGATTTACAGGTAGCGAAGGAACTTTCCACGCTACGCAAATGATTGAATATGGTAGTAACGTTGTAGGTGGAGTTACTCCGGGTAAAGGAGGAACAACACATTTGGACCGTCCGGTTTTCAACACGGTAAAAGACGCTGTTGATCAGGCAGGTGCCGATACGACTATCATTTTCGTTCCGCCAGCTTTTGCTGCTGATGCAATTATGGAAGCTGCTGACGCGGGTATCAAAGTGATCATCACGATTACAGAAGGTATTCCGGTAGCTGATATGATTAAAGCTTATGATTATATTAAACACAGAGACTGTCGTTTAGTGGGACCTAACTGTCCGGGAGTAATCACTCCAGGGGAAGCGAAAGTAGGTATTATGCCAGGTTTCGTTTTCAAAAAAGGAACAGTTGGTATCGTTTCTAAATCTGGAACATTAACTTACGAAGCAGCTGATCAGGTTGTAAAGCAAGGTTTAGGAATTACTACAGCTATCGGAATTGGTGGTGACCCGATCATCGGAACTACAACTAAAGAAGCGGTAGAATTATTAATGAACGATCCGGAAACAGAATGTATTATTATGATCGGTGAGATCGGTGGACAATTGGAAGCGGATGCGGCACGTTGGATCAAAGCTGACGGAAACCGTAAACCGGTAATCGGATTTATCGCTGGTGAAACCGCTCCGAAAGGAAGAACAATGGGTCACGCTGGTGCGATTGTTGGTGGTGCTGATGATACTGCGGAAGCTAAAAAACGTATCATGAGAGAAAACGGAATCCACGTAGTAGATTCTCCGGCTGAAATCGGTAAAAAAGTAAAAGAAGTATTGGGATAATTTCCGAATCACCTTATATAAACAAAGGGCTGTCTGTTTAGACGGCCCTTTTTTGTTGCTAACTATTTAACAGAATTATTTTTAGCTGCTACACCTGACAGGTTTTCAAAACCTGCCAGGTGTAGTGTCTTAACTTTCGATGCCTGTTTGATATGCCGTTCGTTATGATAAATCAAAAAGGATAGCGTATCGCCCAATTGCAAACGGATCAACCGACTTAAACTAATCGCTGTTTTGTTTTTGATCAAATCTACATGTTGTGCTTGATCAAGAATAAGTAATAGCGTTTCCTGTTGTGTAATAAAAACATTCAGAACGCTATGGCCCAACTGACTGCCAATAGGGTTGTAGTTTTTTAACGATTTTATTTTCGTCCGACTTTCGGCTTTCATCATTCGGGTAAAATAACCACCCAAAAGTCCGGGTTTGTAAAACAAGCGCGGTTTTTTATAACGGGCTTTAGCGATACAACGATTTAATTCCGGTAGGTAAAAATCGCCATAACGGTTTAAATGTTCGAGACATTCCAGAATGCTCCAGCTTTTTTCGGATTGCCGCCAGTTGAGTGTTTTCGGATTGTTGGTTTTAAAAGAATTGGCGATTTCAATGTTGTTCCGGGTTATGTCGGCTAATTCGGTTAGCAGTTGTCTTGTTTCCATTGTTCAAATATTTGTACAAAATTCGAACATCGCGGATTAAAAAAAATTGATGCAAATCAAGACTTTTTGATACGCGACAAGGTTTCGGCGGTCATACGAAGATAGGAGGCAATATACTTATCCGGAATTTCCTGGAAAACCTGCGGACTTCGTTTTAAAACACTTTTATAACGATCAACAGGCGAGGCGAGTAGCAAATCTCTTTCCCGTTCCATTTGTTGAAGTATCAGCTGACCGAGTATGGTGTTCCACAATTTTAAATGGGCGCTATCACTTTCGATAAAATGCAGTAGCTTTTTTTTAGAGATGGTTTGCACGGTACATTTTTTTAATGCCTGAATATAAAACTGTGTGGGTTTGTTGGTAAAAAAACAATCAATCGCTGTAACAAACGAATTTTTATACCCGAAGCGGATGGTGTTTTCTTCTTCTGCATCAACGGTAAACACCCGAACACTACCTTCAATAATAAAGAATACAGTTGCATCCGGACTACCTTCGGTTACAAGATAGGCATTGCGTTTATACACGGATTCGGTTTCCCAAAGTTTGTTTTGAGTAAGAAGTAGATTTAATTGATCAATAGCTGTCATGGTATTAAAAATAATAAAAATAAAGTTTTATATTGATTTTAAATTAAAGTTGTTAAAATAATGAAATGAAAGTAAAAATCACTATACAAGGCTTTTTGTTGATAAAAGATCAAAAAAGTACCTATATTTGCATTAGTTATCACGAATCTCATAAAGAGATAGCAACCTGCAACAACAAGCAAGGTGCTAAAACGATAAGCCAATTCTGTTGGAAAAAATGTTGTTATTTTTCACACACACTTTTCTAAACCAGTTTTGCTTGTCTCGTGAGCTTATTTAATTTCTAAGCAATCGATGATGAAAAAAAACAAAACCCAAAACGGCGCACTTGCACTGCTGCCATTATTCGTATTTATTTTTACTTTTTTAGGAGCCGGAATACTTCTGGACGATTTTTATGCATTTCCGTCGCCGGTAGCGGTGTTAACCGGGATTATTGCCGCTTTTTTATTATTCAAACCTTCAATTTCTGACAAAGTCGACACTTTGATCAAAGGTTGTGGGGATAGTAAAATTATGACCATGTGTCTCATTTACCTTTTGGCCGGTGCTTTTGCCAGTGTTACCAAAGCCATGGGTGGTGTCGATTCGGTCGTGAATCTGGGTATCAATCATATCAATTCGGAATATTTTCCGTTGGGTATTTTTCTGATTGCTTCCTTTTTGTCTACGGCAACCGGAACCTCCGTTGGCGCAATAGTGGCTTTAGGGCCGATTGCGGTGAGTTTGGCGGATAAAAGTGGTGCTTCCTTACCGTTAATCGGTGGATCCTTATTAGGTGGGGCTATGTTGGGAGATAACCTGTCGATTATTTCCGATACTACTATTGCTGCCACTCAATCGCTAGGCTGTGAAATGAAAGATAAATTTAAAGTCAATTTGTTTATCGCCTTGCCCGCTGCGTTGATCACGGTTTTACTCTTATTGTTTTTCGGTTTTAATAGCGAAGTGACAACGGTGGTGATCGAAAAAGGAACCTACGAATGGATTAATTTGTTGCCGTATATACTAGTAATTGCTTTGGCTGTGGCCGGTTTAAATGTTTTTGTAACGCTGCTTACCGGTATTGTGGTAGCCGGAATTATTGGATTAGCCGGAACCGATTTTGCGTTACTCGGTTTTACAAAAATTGTGTACGAAGGATTTCTCAGTATGACCGATATTTTCCTGTTATCGATGTTAACCGGCGGATTGGCCGCACTTGTCGAACAGGCAGGGGGGATCAATTACGTACTAAAGACAGTCAAAGCAAGGGTTAAAAACAAACGATCGGCGCAATTGGGAATCGGTGCACTGGTGAGTTTTGTAAATCTGGCCATTGCGAATAATACGGTATCGATAGTGATCACAGGAAGTATCGCTAAAGAAATCAACGACGAATACCATTTGAGTCCGCGTAAAACAGCAACCATACTCGATATCTTTTCCTGCATCGTACAAGGGATTCTGCCGTATGGCGCTCAGGTATTGTTATTGTTGAATTTCGCCGGTGGTAAACTCGGTTTTTTCGACCTGATCGGGAATACCTGGTATATTCTATTTCTCTTTCTGTTTACACTTGTAGCGATCTACAGCCGTTATTGGGACCGATTAACCAATAAATTCTTTAAAGTTTAGCGGTATTACCGACAGATTAAAAACCGAATTGTTATATTTGTTACTTATTTCAAATAAACAAACTTAATCGTAATATGAAATTACTGGAAGGAAAAACCGCAATCATCACAGGAGCGAGTAGAGGAATCGGACGAGGAATTGCCGAAGTATTTGCAAAACAAGGTGCTAATGTAGCTTTTACTTATAGTGCTTCTGCCGAAGCGGCAAAAGCTTTAGAAAATGAATTAATGGCTTTGGGGGTAAAAGCAAAAGGATACCAGTCGAATGCAGCCGATTTTAATGAAGCTCAGAAATTAGTAGATGATGTCATTGCTGAATTCGGAAATGTAGACATTCTGATCAATAACGCGGGGATTACAAAAGACAACCTTTTAATGCGTATTTCAGAAGAGGATTTCGACAGCGTAATCGATGTCAATTTAAAATCGGTTTTCAATATGACGAAAGCGGTGCAACGAATTATGCTAAAAAACCGTGCGGGTTCTATTATCAATATGAGTTCGGTGGTTGGAGTAAAAGGAAATGCAGGTCAAACGAACTACGCGGCTTCTAAAGCGGGGGTAATCGGTTTTTCAAAATCGGTAGCCTTGGAATTGGGTTCTCGTAATATCCGTTGTAACGTAATTGCACCGGGATTTATCGAAACGGAAATGACGGCTAAATTAAACGAAGACGTGGTAAAAGGATGGAGAGAAAACATTCCGTTAAAAAGAGGTGGAACTCCGGAAGATGTAGCCAATGCATGCGTTTTCTTATCGTCTGACTTAAGTGCATATGTAACGGGACAGGTGTTGAATGTTGACGGAGGTATGTTGACATAATACTATAATTAAAATAATGTAAAACCTTTAAAATTAAAAGTTTAATAGCGAATATATAATGACAACATCTACAATTGTATTGCTGATATTAGCTATTATTGTTGCTTTTGGTTTAGCGTTTTACCAATACTTATACAAAGCTGGGAACAGGTCGAAAATACACCTGTTTCTGGCTTTTTTGCGTTTTTTGACCTTACTGACTATTTTTATATTATTGATCAATCCGGTTATTTCCCGGAAAACATATCAGGATGTAAAAACACCTTTGCCGGTAATTGTCGATAATTCCCAATCGATTCACGAGCTGAAACAAGACGATCCGGCGAAGTCACTATCCGAAAAAATTGCGGAGAACAGTGCTTTAAAAGAGAAATACGATGTACAGCTTTATACATTCGATGCCGGTTTTACCGCTGGAAAGCAACTCGACTTTAAAGGAAAACAAACGCATATTGATCTGGTGGCTCAGAATTTAAAGCAGTTTTACCGCAATCAGAATTATCCGATTGTACTGTTAACCGATGGGAATCAGACGATTGGGAATGATTACGTGTATAGTTTTCAGCAAAATACTACCGTTTTTCCGTTGGTATTGGGCGATACGACTACATTCCTGGATTTGAAAATCAACCAGCTGAATGTCAACAAATATGCTTTTCTAAAAAATAAATTCCCGGTTGAAGTCTTTCTGCAATACAATGGTACTAAAAATGTGAATGCAGTTTTTAGTATTCAGCAGGGAAATGGAACGGTTTACAAGCAAAATGTAACTTTCGGACCAACCAAAAAAGCACAGGTAGTTTCGGTTTTGCTTAACGCGGATAAAGTAGGTGTGCAAACCTATAAAGCGGTAATTTCATCGGCCGAAAATGAAAAAAACAAATACAACAACACCAAGAACTTTGCGGTAGAAGTTATTGATCAACGATCGGAAATTGCGTTGGTTTCGTCTTTAAATCACCCGGATTTAGGCGCGTTAAAACGAGCGATTGAATCGAATCAACAACGTAAAGTAACGATTGTTAATCCAAATGAAATCAATTCGTTAAACGATTATAATGTTTTGGTTTTGTATCAACCGAATCCGGATTTTAAAAAGTTGTTGGAATTAAACAAAAAACTGCAATTAAATACCTGGACGATTACCGGTTTGCAAACGGATTTCAATTTGCTAAACCAATATCAATCGGCGGTTCAATTTAGAATGGGTAGTCAAAAAGAAGATTTCTCAGCCGATTTTAATCCGCAGTTTAATGCTTTTGCTTTGGATAATATCGGTTTTGAACAAATGCCACCATTGCAAAATCCATTTGGTACGATAACCATAACCGGTACTGCGAATGTGTTGTTGCAATCCCGAATCCGAAATATTGTTTCCGGAAATCCGCTATTGGTTTTTACCGAAAATGGCGCGAAACGAAATGCCTATCTTTTTGGTGAAAATATCTGGAAATGGCGTGTTGAAAGTCATCTGAAAACCAAATCATTTGAACAATTCGATATTTTTATCGACAAAACAATTCAGTTTCTGGCTTCCAATGCACTAAAAAAATCGTTGGTCGTACAACACGAAAGCTTTTATAATTCGGGTGAAACCATCGAAATTACGGCGCAGTATTTTAATAAGAACTATGAGTTCGACGAAAATGCCCGTCTTACGATTCAGTTAAAAAATAAAAAGACCAATGCGGTTAAGAATTACGACTTCCTAAAAGGGAATGGCGAATATAAAGTAAACCTCGACGGACTGGAAGCGGGTCAGTATGGATTTGTAGTAAAAGAAAGTCAGTCGAAAACATCCTACAGCGGTAATTTTGAAGTACTGGATTTTGAAATTGAAAAACAATTCGTAAATCCGGATGTAACGCGATTGACCCAATTGGCTGCCAATACAAATGGCAAAGTATATTATCCAAATCAGGTGGACGCTTTGATTAAGGCCTTATCTGAAAATCCGAATTACATTCCGGTACAAAAAGCCGTGATTACACAATCGCCTTTAATCGATTGGAAAGGTTTATTGATCATTTTGATAGTAAGCCTTGCAGTGGAGTGGTTTGTGCGAAAATACAACGGACTGTTATAAAATCCGTACATTCTTAGACATTTTTTTGTCGAATACCTTTATTTTAAATATTGTAGGACATCGGGTTTTACTTTTGTAAAAACGAGAGTAGTGTAATGCTATTTGAATTTTCAAAGTATTATTTCGGTATAAAAATAAAAAATCCCGGTTAGCAATAACCGGGATTTTTTATATGGGTTTTTGTTTGAATCACAAAGATTTATTCCTCATCATCCTCGTCGTCATCCTCGTCTTCATCATAATCACGATCTTCATCGTCGTCCTCGTCATCGTAGTCTTCATCATCCTCATCCTCATCACCATCATCCTGAGACTTTTTAGGTTTGGATGGTTTCGACTTTTTCGTGTCGTCATCCTCGCCATCTTCAATGTCAAGTCCTTTGATGTCCAATGTATCCTCTGCAGCGATATCATCGTCGTCATCATCGAAGTTTTCAATTCTGTCAGCAAGCTTCGTACTTACTTTTACTAAGTAGATTGTGTCTTCAGTTCGTACTTCAACTGCTTCAACTGTTTCATTCTTAGCATTTTTAAAACGGATAACATCAGAATCATCGTATCCGTCGGGAAATTTCTCAACTAGGAGCGTTAAGATTTCATTGGTTAATTTAGCGTAATCTACAATTACTCTTTTCATTCGTTGTTTTTTAATGCTTGTTGTTGTTTCAAATGTAATATCCTAAAACGTATTTTCAAATAAAAAAGTTTGTTTTTTTTAGGGTAAACATTAAAAATTACATGTCTAATAGATAAGCAAAAATAAGCGGTGCCACGATTGTTGCATCCGACTCAATTACAAATTTAGGCGTGTTGATATCCAGTTTTCCCCAAGTGATTTTTTCATTTGGAACCGCTCCGGAATAAGAACCGTAACTTGTGGTTGAATCAGAGATCTGACAGAAGTAACTCCAGAAAGGTACATCGTGCATTTCCATATCCTGATATAACATCGGAACCACACAAATAGGGAAGTCACCGGCAATACCGCCACCAATTTGGAAGAAACCAACACCTTTATCACTGTTTTTTGTATACCAGTCGGCAAGGAACGTCATGTATTCGATACCCGATTTCATGGTCGTCGCTTTTAATTCGCCTTTAATTACATAAGAAGCAAAGATGTTACCCATCGTACTGTCTTCCCATCCCGGAACAACGATTGGTAGGTTTTTCTCTGCCGCAGCATACATCCAGCTGTCTTTTAAGTCGATTTCATAATATTCTTCCAGACATCCTGAAAGTAACATTTTATACATGAATTCGTGCGGGAAATAACGCTCTCCGGCATCTTCGGCATCTTTCCAGATTTTGTGGATATGCTTTTGTAAACGACGGAATGCCTCATGTTCCGGAATACAAGTATCCGTTACACGGTTTAGTCCTCTTTCCAATAAATCCCATTCCTCCTGAGGTGTTAAATCACGGTAGTTTGGAACACGCTCGTAGTGCGAGTGTGCTACAAGGTTCATGATATCCTCTTCCAGGTTGGCTCCGGTACAGGAAATAATTTGTACTTTATCTTGACGGATCATTTCGGCAAAAATCTTTCCTAATTCTGCTGTACTCATCGCTCCGGCTAATGTCACCATCATTTTTGCACCGTTCTGTAATTGTGCTTCGTAGGCTTTGGCCGCATCAACTACTGTGGCAGAGTTGAAATGTAAATAATACTTTTCAATAAACTGACTGATTGGTCCTTTACTCATTTCTTAATTATTTAAAGTTAATGTCTGCTTTTATCAAAAAGTCAAACATACTGAATTTATTTTTCTTTTTTCTCGTACCCTAAAATCTTTAAAACCTCATCGGCTGTTTGCTGTTCCGAAAATACTTCGGTAGCCACTATGCCGTTTTCGTCGCGGTCGATTAGGATATGTTTTGGTTGTGGAATCAGACAGTGGTGTAATCCTCCGAAACCACCAATTGTTTCCTGATACGCTCCGGTATTAAAGAAACCAATATACAATGGTTTTTCCTTGTTGTATTTCGGAAGGTAAACCGCGTTCATATGTTGCTCCGAATTGTAATAATCGTCGCTATCACACGTTAATCCACCTAATAATACCCGTTCGTAGGTATCGTTCCAACGGTTTACGGCCATCATTACAAAACGTTTGTTAATCGCCCAAGTATCTGGTAAAGTGGTAATAAAAGACGAATCGATCATGTTCCATTTTTCACGGTCGTTTTGTTGTTTCTGATACAACACCTGATAAATAGCCCCTCCGGATTCTCCAACGGTAAACGAACCAAATTCCGTAAAGATATGCGGTACCGGAACATCGGCATCGTCACACGCAATCTTGATTTGGTTTAGGATTTCGCTGATCATATATTCATAATCATATTCGAAAGCCAATGAGTTTTTGATAGGGAACCCACCGCCAATATTAAGACTGTCTAATGATGGACATTCTTTTTTCAAGGCGATATATACCTTCATACATTTTAAAAGTTCATTCCAGTAGTAGGCTGTATCGCGGATACCGGTGTTGATAAAGAAGTGTAACATTTTTAGTTCCACATTCTTGTTTTCCTGGATTTGCTTTCTGTAAAACGGAACGATATTTTTATAACCGATTCCTAAACGAGAGGTATAGAACTCGAATTTCGGTTCTTCCTCGGCCGCAATACGGATACCGATTTTGAATTTACCTTCGATTTTTTCCTGTAATAAATCCAATTCTTCATAATTGTCGATTACCGGAATGGTTTTCGAATGTCCGTTGTTGATCAGACGTGCGATATTGTCAATATATTGTTCGCGTTTAAAACCGTTACAAACAACATATGTATTTTTATTGATTTTACCTTGCGCCATCAGGTTCTCTACGATATTCACGTCGAACGCCGATGACGTTTCGATATGGATATTGTTTTTAAACGCTTCGTTCATTACAAATTCGAAGTGTGAACTTTTGGTGCAATAGCAATAGTAATATTTCCCTTCGTATTTGTGTTTTTCCATGGCCTTACGGAACCATCCTTTGGCCTTATTGATATTATTGGAAATTTGTGGCAAATACGTAAACTTTAACGGCGTTCCGTATTGTTCTACCAATTTCATCAAATCGATGTTGTGAAACTGAAGGTTGTCTTTATTTAATGTAAATTCCTCCTGAGGAAAATAGAAAGTCTGGTTGATCAGGTCGTAATATTTTGTATTCATTTTAATAAGTGCTTTTTAGGTTATAATAATAAATTCTTTTAAAAAAGATTCCTTAGTATAACGCACTTTTCAAACTCTAATATTAGCGTACATAATCTGCAATTTTTCATGCAGTGGATTGGTAAAAAGGAAAATGTCAAAATTGCGGATACTTTTAATAGAAAAAATAATCCGTTGCATTTTGGACAAGGATCTGTTTTTCCGGGTGTTTCCGCTGTTAGGGATGTGAGGATTCTGACTATTTTTCATCGCGACAAATGTAAAAAATAATAGCTCGTATTTAAAAACAATTTTTATTAAAAAAATCTTAGTTTTTATAATCGTCAAAAGCCTTATAAATCAGGTCATTTTCGATCTCTTCGTCGATTTTTACAGCACCGATTCCGTTTAAAAGGGCAAACTTCACTTTTCCGAATTCATTTTTCTTGTCGTGAATCAGCAAATCGATGCAATTTTCAATGTCTTTTTCGGTAAACGGAACCGCCGGATAAATATCGGCGATAACACTTTTTATTTCCTGGTATTCGTTTTCGGTTAACAGGTTTTTTTCGAGTGACAAATAGCTTTCCAGTATCATTCCGATCGCGATTGCTTCACCGTGAAGCAGGGTTTCCTTGTTTTCGTTTTCAAGAAAATAACTCTCGATGGCATGTCCTAAAGTATGTCCGAAATTCAATGCTTTTCGCAATCCTTTTTCTGTTGGATCTTGTGTTACCACATTGTTTTTAATAATCACCGATTGGTGAATCAATTCGTTTAAATCGTCGGTATCCAAACTGGAAAGATCGCCGAATTTGTTCCAATAGGCACGATCCTGGATTAATCCGTGTTTGAGCATTTCGGCTAATCCGGAACGCATCTGACTTTGTGGTAAGGTTTCCAGATAATGGGTATCGATTAAAACCGCAATCGGATTCTGAATCACGCCCACCTGATTTTTAAGATTACCAAGATCCACACCGTTTTTACCACCCACCGAAGCATCGACCATTGCCAAAAGGGTAGTGGGTACATTAATAAAATCGATACCTCTTTTATAGGTGCAAGCCACAAATCCGCCTAAATCGGTCACTACGCCACCGCCTACATTAATAAGGATACTCTTTCTGTCGGCACCCAATTCGGTTAATGCCTGCCAGATATGCGTACAGGTTTCAATATTCTTATACATCTCACCGGCTTCGAATTCGATGATCTCAATCGGGATTTCGGTAGCAAGATTGGCTAAAAAATCCGGCATACAGTAATTTGCTGTTTCACTGTCGACTACGATAAAAATTTTCGAATACGCACCCTTATGCAGGGTTTCGCTTAAAAATGTATAGCAGTTTTCGTTAAAATAGATGAAATAACCGTTCGCCTGGATTGTTTGCATTGCTTGAAATATTGATAATTCTATGGCAAAAATCGTCATTTTTTATGATATATTCTTAAACTGTGGTTATATTTGCACATAGATTTTCAAACGACAATGGAAAAAATATTTAACAACACACAGGTTGCTTTTGCACTAAAAAGCGACACGGAGCTTGACAGAGCTTATTTTCTTTTTAAAATGATTGATAGTGAACCTTTGGTAAAAATCGGAACTGCGGTGACGAATTTTGCGTTAAAGGCCCATTTACCGGTAGAAGGACTAATCCGGGCTACGGTATTTGATCATTTTTGTGGTGGTGTAAGTGAGGATGACTGTCTGAAAGTAGTGGACAAAATGTTTACCAAAGGTGTGACTTCCGTTTTGGATTATTCTGTTGAAGGGAAAGAAGACGAAGCACAGTTTGATGCTGCTTTGGAAATGACCTTGAAAACCATCGAATTTGCAAAAGAACGTGAAGCCATCCCGTTTGCGGTATTCAAGCCAACCGGATTGGGACGTTTTTTCTTATATGAAAAATTAGGAGAAAAAAAGGAGTTGACATCGGAAGAGCAAGCCGAATGGGATCGGGTAGTAGCGCGTTTTGAAAAAGTATGTCGTACGGCTTACGAAAAAGATGTGGCACTATTGATCGACGGTGAAGAAAGCTGGATGCAGGATGCTGCTGATGATTTGGTTGCCGATATGATGCGTAAATACAACAAAGAAAAAGCGATTATCTATAATACCTTACAAATGTACCGTTGGGATCGTTTGGATTACCTGAAAAAACTACATGCGGAAGCGAAAGCAGAAGGATTCCACATCGGAATGAAGATCGTTCGCGGGGCTTATATGGAGAAAGAGAACAAACGTGCCGAGGAAAAAGGATATAAATCACCTATTTGCGAATCGAAAGAAGCTACCGATATCAATTATGACAATGCGATTCAGTATATGATTGAGAATATCGATATGATGGCGATCTTTGCCGGTACGCACAACGAAAACAGTTCGTACCGCTTGATGCAGTTAATGGAAGAGCACCATATTCCGAAACACGATTCCCGTGTATTCTTTGGACAGTTATACGGAATGAGTGACAATATCAGTTATAACCTGGCGGCACACGATTTTAACGTATCAAAATATTTGCCGTTTGGTCCGGTTCGTGATGTGATGCCGTACCTGATTCGTCGTGCGGAAGAAAATACTTCGGTTGCGGGACAAACCAGCAGAGAGTTGACCTTACTGAAAAACGAAAGAAAACGTCGAAAAATAGAAGACAATTAATATAGAGAGCCTCCAATTTGGAGGCTTTTTTGTTTTACACGACAGGTTTTCGAAAACCGGCCAGATGTAGGAGTGTCAAGCAAGGACAAGAGTGAGTCGTCATGGAAGATGAATTGTAATTACTACGGAATATTTGTAAATTAGGGTTTATATTTTATTAGCCATTAAACCTTTAAAATACAGCCGCCATGAGTTATAGTGCCTCAACCATCGCCAACTACTTTATTAAAAAATATGCCACATCCGGGGAACTCACGCCTCTAAAATTGATTAAACTGGTCTATGTCTCTTATGGATGGTATTTGGAAACCTTTGAAAATAAAGCGCCATTAGTGAACGAAAAACCACAGGCATGGCGTTATGGACCCGTTTTCCCGTCTTTATACAATAACTTAAAGCAGCATGGCAAAAGCTTTGTCAAAGAGCCTATCAATTGTTTTACATCAGAAGTGATTAACGACGAAGATGCCCGCTTTTTGGATAAGGTTTGGGAAATATACGGGCAAAAAGATGGAATTTATTTAAGCGCTCTTACCCATAAAGACGGAACACCCTGGTCTGAAACCTATCCGAAAGGAGAAAATCTAATAATTCCGGATCCTTTAATTAAAGACTACTATAAGAAATTGCTCGAATAATGGGAATTTATAATTTTAGTGTAACCCATTTTCCTGTTGAATTAGATACCAGTCGCGCTGAAAACGAAAACAATACGTTATTTAATTCCGTAAAAAGACGATATGACGAAACGACCGATTTACGGAATATCTTGGCCAAAGTTTTTACAATACTAATCACATTTTGGCTTTTGGCGGTTATGTTATTACTCACGGGGAATACGTCTACCTATAAATTAAGCGATAGCGTATTGATTACTTTATTAGCTACCACCACCATTCAGGTTTTAGGAATGATGGTAATTATACTTTGCGACTTGTTTCCGGGCGGAAAGAAGGGAAGGAAGAACTAATCTAATATGCTACGCCAGACAGGTTGTCAAAAGCTGTCTGGTGTAGGTTGCATTTTATTGATCCTTAAGTAACTTTTTGAGCAAAGCCACTTTCTCTTTTCAAACGGAGGTAATGCATTTTCGGAAGTATTTCGACCAACTCAATTGTGTTTTTAGAATATAACAGTATTTTAGGGGCTCAAAATGAAAAATACAATTGAGTTGATGAAAAGACTAGTAAAAACCCTAACTGTATTAGCGTTCTTTTTGTGCGCAGGTTGTGCCAATTATTATTACTTAGATGGACAAAAACAAGTTGAAACAGATAAACCCTACCAATACAATAAATTCGTACTGACGTTTGACAAAGGCAAACAGCAGCTTGATTTTTATGCCTATGCCGACTATGTTTTTAAAAAGATTGATCCGGAATATATCTTTTTTAAAAACCCGGAGATGAAACGATTGTTGCAGTACCGGGTTGTTCAGAAACCAACAGAGCAAATGTTGTTTATGTATACCAACCAGCCTACTTTTTCCAATCTTTTAGGTTTTTATTATAAAGGACTAACTACAGCCGATGTAAAAAAGAAATATAAAAGTCTCGAAAAGCAAGTTGATAATCAGTTGTTATTCCGGTATTCGTTTGGAAAATTCAAAGTATTCGATTTTTATAAAGATGTTGATGGCGGCGTAATTCGCTTTGTCGCGATCAACAATCCGGAGTATTCTCAGGATCTGGGATTCAAATCATTTGACAGAGAAATCGAGAAAATGTTTTTTGAAGTCAATACTTTTTTAAAACAGGACGTTATAGAACAGCTTTATTAATTTCGGATGTATTTTGTCTGTAGAATGTGTTTTTTTCTTGATAATGTTCGCTTAATGGCTATCCTCTGTTGATAATCGCTTGATTTAAAGCTGAAACTATTTTTTTGATATAATCTTCATCGCTCGAAATAATACTATCTGTTTCGCCGGAATTAGTACTGATACGAACAGTAAATGAATCTCTAATATTGATATGCCATATAATTCCTATTGCAAGTAAAAGTCCGCCTATCATTATTTGAAAATCATTCGGTATAAAAAGAGCAATTACCCCCGTTATTATTACTACCCGAGCGTTAAAACGGCTTTCTTTTATTTTTCTGATGGTTACTGAAGAAATGTTGTGTAAGGCATAGGTTTTGTCACCAACAATATATCTTGACTGTGTTACGGATACAGTAAGATCCCGATAAAAAAAACGCTCTTTTGTTTTTTCTTTCATAGTGTTTTAGATTTTATTATGGTAAAAGAAGAGAAATTTGTTTTAGTTTCATTATGGAAATTCATAAAACAAAATCTTTGTAAAACCGAATTGCTGATTTTTTCTTTTTGTTGAGAAATATTTGATAAAAGGCATTATTTTTGGAGTTCTCTTTTAAAATTATCAAAATGAGAAACTGCATTTTTATACTTTTGTTACTACTAAATTTATCCTGTTCCAAAGTTCGTCCGGAGCTTGTTTGGTACGATCCTATTGTAGTGATGCATCTTGATAAAGATTCTGAACACGCCAACATCAGGGTTTCACTTGGAATTAGTGCACAGGCATTTTATTTATCTGAAAAAGAGAAAAATTTCACGCAACTTTTGGAAGCGCTTTCGAATAGTTATCGCAATCAGCAGCCGGTAAGGGTCGGTATTGAAAAAAAAACGAATCAGATTAAAAGTGTCACCCGAACAGGCAAAAAACAGATTCAAAATTTGATTAAAGAATAATTAATGTGTTAAAAAACATATGAAAAAAATAATAGCAATCGGTTTACTTGTACTATGTAATCCGGTTTTACACGCACAAGAGTATATCAATAAAGAATTAGACAAATTGTTTTTTAATCTGAAAGTAGCATCAGGTCCAAAGGGTATGACCGCCGATTCCGATCTTAACTTTGAGACTTTTATACAAGACGATCCAGAATCTGGCGACAAAACAAAAATACTTTTGTATGAATTCACGAAAAATAAGATGATTGATTCAAAAATTATAAATGGAGAACTTCAAATTATTCAAAAAAATAGTGAAATCGCAAACAAAGTATATGAAGTAACGCAAAAAATAGAATTGCAAAGTCTTAAAGATGTAATTCATGAATATGAAAAGCTCTCCAGTCCATTTGAAAAATCGGATTTTTCCATATCGGAAGTCGCGCATGAAATAACAGATAAAAATGAAGGATATCAAAATAAAGTTATTCGAATGATCACAAAATCACAAAGGATAGTGCTAACGTTTATGTATCCCTATCCAATTTCTAAGACAGATCAGACAGAATATAAATACGATCTTTTTATAATCTGTAAGTTTTGGAATTTATGAATCGAAACGCTATAAATAATTCGTAGTTAATAATAACTGAGCTTTTTGGGTTATTTGTTTATTAATGGATTTAATTCAATAAATTTTGAATAGGTAAAATTATAGGGCTGATTAGACATATCAAAAGTTGCTATTTCGGTATGCCACTTATAAAACATTTCGAACCATTTCATTTTTATTTCCTTATACACTTTAAAGCCCATTTTGGTAAATATTGCATTGGATTTAACTTCGGAGTTGATAGGATTATCAATCAAAAGTAGGTCGTTATAACATTTGTTTAAGTAAAAGGCAATTCTTCCAATGGCTTCATGCTGCTGTTTCTTTTGTAACGAATACATACAAGCATCAAGACATATAAAAGTGGTATAATAGGTGTAAAGAGCATGTAAAACTACATGTATGCTTCTTTTTTCAACGGGAGTGCCATTGGGTAAATTTATTGTTTCAAAAATGGTTGTACTACTTATTTTTAAAAATTTACTAATGTCATATGTTAAGGTATTAAAAATAATATGGCCGGTTTGATGCGCAATATCATCAATAAAGAAGACTTCATCATAATCACTCTGATAGGCATTAAAAAAGCTAATACCATTCGCTGCGAATGTAGCAAATGAATTTCGCTTGTTTGTATCTGCTTTAAATATAACGCATTTTGGAGCATATTTTTCGAAAGGAATACTATATTTTAACAGCTCTATTTTAGTGTTTTCGATGTAGTATATTAATTCATATTTAAAGTCAATCGGGCTATCGTTTTTTAATAGTTTTAGTTCTTTGGAGTGCAATTTTAAATTTGTTTCCTTATATGAGGTATGTAACCAACCAATGTTCGGAATATAAATTCTACCGAATTCATCTGTAGTAAGTTCTACTTCAATATCATTTTTTGTATAGCCAATAATGATGCTTTCCAAAGTTTGTTTTCTGTTTTTGACATACATGAACAAAAAGGATCGCAGTATATTTTTTTAGTATTAAAATCGAGTAATTCAAAAATGGATTGATTTTCTTTAAATAGCAATATTTTTACAGAGTTAATAAGCTCACAGGAATTCTCAATTAATAATGGTTTGATTATTTTATAGATAGGATTGTTCATGGTGGTAAATGATATTATTGCATTATCGAAATAACATTAAAATTGAGGTTCCTAATAGGTTTATTGTCATATGAGTAATTACGCTATAAATAAAGCCGAAGTGTAACCGGATATAACTAAAAATTAGACCGGCCATAAAATAAGGAAGCAATAAAAATGGGCTAAAAAAAAGAATTCTCGGAGTTATTTTAAAGTTTAGCAGATGCAGATAACCAAAAGTGATTACACTAAAAATAACAAAGAACCTCACATGCTTTTTAAAAAAGTAATCGAAGAAATGATTGTGTTTTTTTTAAAATATAAAAGAGCAAAGGGCAACCGTACTTCCAGATAGAAAAGCCAGCGTGTTTGGAATCCAATTTTCGAATAAGACTTCAGAAGAAACGAATAATATTAGAACAAATGTCAACATACCTAAAAAGAAGGATAAATTAATTCGACTATATTTTAACCAAAGCCTAAAGAGGATTTCTTCCCGGAATGGAGCTATAATTACTGGAAAGAAAAAGTGCCATTTGATGTCATGTTCTGTAGGATAAACAGCGTGAAGTTCCGGTAACAAATATTCTATTAGGAGGGAGCTAAAAAGCAAAAAAACGAAGTTAAAAAGAATTAAAAACAGTATACCAGTTATTTTATCCCGGATAGAATTTGAAATGATAAATTCCTTTGAAGGAAATAAAACAAACCAAATAAAATGTTTTACTGTATGCATACTTCTCTAAGAGTATAGGATTTAAAATAATATACGGTTTTTAACCCTTAAAAAGAGATTATAACTTAGGATGCTTATCTAAAAATTCGCCCCATTCCCGTGCAGTTTTCCCTACCTTTCCCCAAATGCCGTGGCAATCCCATAGATTTTCCAAACCGCCATTTATATTTTTGAGTACCTCATCACTTTGTATGTTAAAAGCCATGTTTTTAAATGCTTCCAAACTTAAATTTTGATTCTTTTTTTTCATTTCCGATATCCTTTAAAAGATTAATAAATTTGATTTATACTGTTGTGTTGTAATACAGTTTTGAGCGTATAAGCTTTTATTTGAAATGAAACCAACAGAGGAGGTGGTTTGTATATTTTGTTGGTTAATGTTTTAAATTTAAGCGTTTTAACTTGAATAAAGAATAGAAAAACATTTTGAGTGTATTTGCGTAGTTGACTAACGTACTTTTGAAAAGGTTTCTAAAACCTATCAGATATAAAAACAGTTATTTTCACTATATTTACCACGGCTTTAGGGGTATTCTGAAAAGAATTGAGAGAGTCCCTTTGAACCTGATCCGGTTAACACCGGCGTAGGGAAAAGTTTATCTTCTTTTATTTGTCTTTACCGGGACAACTATTGCCATTTTAGTATCCATCTAAGCGCCTGGATTATATCGGGTGTGAAGCAATAGTAATAGCATGAAAAAAAAATATACCTATCCGGTAGTCTTAACCATAGCTGGATTTGACGGAAGCGGTGGTGCCGGAATCCAGGGCGATAGCAATACCATCAATGCCTTGGGATGCTATCCGACATCGGTGTTAACAGCACTTCCGGTGCAAAATACCAGTGGCGTAAAAGCCATTCATAGCATTCCGCCGGAAATCGTAGCCTTGCAATTACAAACGATATTGGATGACATCCGACCGGATGCTATCAAAATAGGAATGGTACATACGCAGGAACTCGTTGAAGTTATCGCAGCCACGCTACGACAACATCCAGACATTCCGGTGGTTTTCGACCCGGTAATGGTGGCGACCAGTGGTCATCGTCTTATTGAACCCGCAACGGTTAACAAAATAGTATCGGAACTTTTTCCATTGGCAACGCTTATCACGCCCAATCTCGATGAAGCAGCCGTTTTAACTGGAAATCCGATATGCAGCGTAACCGATATGCAGAAAGCAGGAGCGATGATCATGCAAAAAGGTTGTTCCCATCTATTGCTAAAAGGAGGTCATTTGCCAACTGCAACGCTGACGTCTCTTTTGTTTGATAAACAGGGTGTGATGGCAACGTATATGTCCGAAAAAATTGAAACCAATAATATGCACGGTTCGGGTTGTACTTTGTCGGCGGCTATTGCGAGTTATTTGGCACTCGGAGAAAATTTATCCGATGCGGTTAGTCGGGCGCAACTGTATGTGCATCGGGCAATAACAGAAGGGGCCGATGTTGCGATAGGAAAGGGGAATGGTCCGTTAAATCATTTTTTCGAACCGCAGAAAAGGGTTAAAAAAGAAAAACCTCGTTACAAATAACGAGGCTTCTCTAAAATAACCAAAATAACAAATAAAAAATAAAAAGCTATTTACAATCAGTCTATTGGCTGATGCTTTTTACGGTTAAATACCCAAAATATAATCGGGAATACTAATAAAGTCAGTACGGTAGCGGTTATCAATCCACCGATGATCACAATAGCGAGTGGTTTTTGTGATTCCGAACCAATTCCGGTGGAAGTAGCCGCTGGTAATAGTCCGATGGAAGCCATTAAGGCGGTCATTACAACTGGACGGGTTCTGATTTTTACCGCTTCTATAATCGACGTATTGAGATCCATTTTCTCCTTGAGGTTCTTATGGAATTCTGATATAAGGATTACTCCGTTCTGAATACAGATACCAAAAAGAGCAATAAATCCAACTCCGGCCGAAATTCCAAAATTAATTCCGGTAAGGTGTAAGGCGATGATTCCTCCAATTACGGCAAACGGCACATTCGCTAATACAAGTAGGGAGTCTTTTATATTTCCGAACATGATAAACAACAGTACAAAAATTCCGATCAAACTAATAGGTACCACCTGACTCAGACGTTGTGTGGCACGAACCTGATTTTCAAATTCACCCGTCCAACCGAAATGATACCCGTTTGGAAGTTCCACATTTTTATTCACAACCGCTTGTGCATCGGCGATAGTACTACCTAAATCACGATCGCGAACGGAGAATTTAACGGCAATAAAACGCTTGGTATTATCACGGTAAATAAACGCCGGACCGGTGATTTTTTTCACAACGGCAATTTCTTTAAGCGGAATTTTAACCCCGTCGATTGTGGGAACCTTAAGTTCGCCCAAATCTTTCTCGTCTTTTCGGTATTCTTTGGTATAACGAACCCGAACGTCAAATTTCTTCTCACCTTCGTATTTCTGAGTGGCGGTTTTTCCACCAAAAGCCATTTCCAATACGGCTTGCGCATCGGCAAGGGTAACGCCATAAGCGGCCATTTTACCACGATCCAGAATTACGCTCACTTCCGGTTGTCCTACGTTTCGAAGGATTCCGACGTCTTTAATTCCGTCGATTCCTTTGATTTGGGTAAGCACTTTTGCTGCCAGTTCGTCCAGCTTATTCAAATCTTCACCATAGATTTTTACGGCATTGGACGCCTTAAATCCGGCAACGGCTTCGGCTACGTTATCGATAACCGGTTGGGAATAATTATAAGTAATCCCTTGAATCTGTTTTAATTTGGTATCCATTTGATCAATCAGCTCTTCCTGACTGATGTTGCGTTTCCATTCTTTTTTAGGATATAAATCCACCTGGAATTGCGCAAAACCGAAACCATTTGGATCCGTTCCGTCATTACTACGCCCGGTTTGCGAAAGTACCTGTTCCACTTCCGGGAAACTCCCCAATATGGTACGTATTTCGGCCGATATCTTATTACTTTCCGGCAGGGAAGTACTAATAGGCATTTCGGCGGTTACCCATAAGGCGCCTTCGTTTAACTGTGGCAGGAATTCCGTTCCTAAGAATTTCGCCGAAATAAACGTCAGTACCATAAAGGTAATGGAGACAAAAAGGGTTTTCTGTTTGTGTTTGAACGTGAATTGAAACGATTTCTCTACAATTCTGTTCCAGAAATTTACAAACGGATTGTTTTTTTCTTTTACGTTTTTGTTTAATAGAATATGCGATAATACCGGAACCAACGTCAGGGTGAAAATTAACGCTCCTAATAACGCGAATCCAAGCGTATAGGCCAATGGCGCAAACATTTTTCCTTCTACTTTCTGGAAGGAGAAAATCGGGATCAACGCAGTGATGATAATCAGTTTGGAAAAGAAAATCGCTTTTCCCATTTCCGTACCGGTTTTTTTGATCACACTACCGATAGCCAGTTTGTTATAGGCTTTCATTCCTTTTTTATGGGCGAGGTGGTCGAGTGTCACAAAGATTCCTTCGACCATTACGACGGCACCATCGATGATAATCCCAAAATCGACTGCTCCAAGCGACAGTAGGTTGGCACTCATTCCTTTTAACTTCAAACACAGGAAGGCAAAAAGGAGCGATAACGGAATAATAATGGCTACGGTCAAGGTCGTTCGCCAGTCGGCCATAAAGAGGAATACAATAACGGTTACGAAAATGATTCCTTCAAAAAGGTTGTGCATTACCGTGGCAGTGGTAAAGTTCATCAGATCGTCACGATCGTAAAACGTCACCATTTTGATGTCTTTTGGTAATACGGTTTCGTTAATTTCGTTGATTTTCTCTTTAATGCTGGTTAAAACTTCTTTCGGGTTTTCCCCTTTTCGCATCACGACGATACCCTCCACAACGTCGCTGTTTTTATCGAGTCCGACCTGACCCACACGCGGATACGAACTTTCGGCTACATCGGCCAGGTTCTTAACCAAAACGGGATTTCCACCGGCATCGGCTACAATAATGTTCTGAATGTCGTCTATCGAACTCAATAATCCCACACCACGAACCACGTAGGCTTGACCGTTCTTTTCGATCACGTCACCACCAACGTTCAGGTTACTTTTGTTTACGGCGTCGAATACTTCCAACGGCGTAATATTATATTTGGACAAACGTCCCGGATCGACACTGATCTCATAGGTTTTTTCCTGTCCACCAAAGGCCACGATATCGGCTACACCCGGAACGGCGCGTAACTGACGATCGATCACCCAGTTTTGATAGGTGAGTAGGTCGCGCGTATCCCGATCTTTACTTTTTAGTACATAACGGAATACTTCTCCGGTTGGACCATATGGCGGCTGTACATCGGGATCGACACCATCGGGCAACGAAACGGTTCGCAGTTGATTATTGACTTGCTGACGGGCAAAAAAGTCGTCGACATCATCTTCGAAAATAATTTTGATCACCGACAGACCAAACATCGTAATACTTCGAACGCTCGTCTTTTTCTGAACGGAATTCATGGCAATCTCGATCGGTGTCGTTACAAAACGCTCGATTTCTTCGGCACTTCGACCATTCCATTCGGTCACAATAATGATTTGCGTATTCGTTACATCGGGAAAGGCCTCGATGGGCATGTTTTTAAAGGCGACAAACCCGGAAATCGCGAGAATACCGACCCAGAAAAACGTGAATGCTTTATTCTTGAGGGAAAAAGCAATAATATTTCGGATAAATTTATTCATAACTATTCATTTAGGGCGCCGTAGACTAACAACTGATTTTGTGTCATTACATTTTCTCCTTCGTTGATACCGCTTGAAATATAAGCCGTTTCACCAACCTGACGGAAGACTTCCACTTGTCGGGCTTCGATATTGTTACGGTCTTTATAGATCACTACAAAGTTTTTGCTTTTGTCGAAGATCACTGCTGAAGCCGGAACGGCAAGCATTTTTTTCTCGCTTTCAACATAGGAGATTTTAATCGAAGCACGCATTTCCGGTTTTAAAACATATTCCGGGTTATTAAGCTTGATCAAAACTTTCATAGCTTTGGTGTCCGGGTCGATAATATTAAAGATTTTATCTACTTTTCCGTTAAAAACCTTATCCGGGTAACTTAGTGTGGTTACGGCGGCATTTTCGCCCAGTTTGATCTGGTTGATATCCGTTTCGGTTACATTGGCAATCGCCCAAACATCGTTGATCTCGGCGATATCAAAGATATTGTCGCTTCGATCGTTACGCAGCAGCATATTTTCGTTGATGTCTTTTTGAATGATAAAGCCGCTCAACGGAGAGCGCACTTCATAAATAGCACCCGATTTGATGTTGTAAATTTTATAGGTTTCCTGAATGCGTTGTAATTGCGATTTGGCCTTGTCGTAGTTGCTTTTGGCTTCCAGCACATCGCGCTCGGCATTTAATTTTCCTTCGAATAATTCCTGTGCGACCTTAAGGTTGTTTTTGGCTACAATTACATCGTTTTTGGCATCGTCCAGTTCTTTTTCAAAATCGGCCACTTCGGTACTACGGATGGTGGCGAGCAATTGTCCTTTTTTAACATAATCGCCCAATTCCACGTATACTTTGGCCACGCTACCGCCAACAACCGGGAATACCTCAATGGTTTTGTTGTTGTCGGTTGTAATTTTTCCGTAATAATTCAGTTCGTTGCGAAGCGGTTCTAAAGTCACCGGAGCGGTTTTAGTGGTTTGCAACATTTTATTGCTCAGCACAAAAGTTTCTTTAATTTCCGCTTTTTTTTCTTTGTCCTGACACGAGATTAAGGCCAGTAGCGACAGACAGGTTATTATTGGATATTTCATATTAGAAGATAGTTGAATTGGTGATATGATTGATTTGTTCTCCGGACAGGATGAGTTGTTTGCGCATTTCGTTTAACTGGAGTGTACTTTGGTTGTAGCTTTCCATAAAATCGGTAAATTCTAACAGGGAAATATTGCGACGCTGAAAGTTCATCAATACGCCTTTGTAAACCATATCGAGGTTTTCGTTTATCGATTTCGACAGGGAGGTATATTCTTTTTTCTGTTCTTTCCAGATCGAAAGGGAGCTGTTTACCTGGGTTTTTAATTCAAGTGTCTTTTGATCTTTATTGACTTTCGACTGACTCAGTTCGGCTTCGGCTATTTTGATATTTCCTTTATTTCGATTCCAAAGCGGTAAGGGGATTCCCAGTGTGAAGTTCACCTCATTTTTAAACGCACCACCCACCTGATCGTAGGCTAAACCGGCTGTAATATCCGGAATCGATAACGATTTTTGCAGTTTTACCGCCAATTCCTGGTTTTCAACCTGTTTCATAGCACTTAAGTATTCCGGATTTTTTTCCTTGGCGATGGTAAACAATTCGCTTTCGGCATATTTCGGACTATTGAAAGTCAGCATTAGTTCGCTTTCGTCGGCCGATGGCGTTAGTTCTTCGTCAATACCGGTCAGAATGTTTAATTTTTGTTTGTTTTCGGTGATGTCTTTTTGAATGGCAATACGATCGTTTTTAAGATTTAGCAATAACGATTGCAAGCGTACCACATCTTTTAAAGGCACGTTTCCTTTATCGGCTTGTATCTCGTACGATTGTAACAGGTTTTCAATTTGAGTGGTTTGCGATTCGATACTGGCAATTTTTTTCTGATCGAAAAAGACCGTATAAAAACTTTGTCGCAGTTCGTGTTTCAGATCCTGCATTAAGTCTTCAAATTGCAATTCGGCCAATGCCACGTTCGATTTTGCCAGTTTGATTTCGTTGCGTTTTTTTCCGCCAATATGAATCAACTGGTCAACAGCAACGGCTTTTTGTCCGTTTTTGCCCACGTCGAAATAGCGTTTGTCTTCCGGATTTAAGGCATTAAGAGCCAATGACATATTAGGATGATCCCAAATTCGGGCCTGAATAACAGCCGCCTGTGCCGCCGTAATATTGTATTGTTCGGCCAGTAACTGGAAGTTATTTTTCTGCATCGCATCTTCGCAGTCTTTTAACGTGATGCTTTTTTGCGAAAACGCCAACTGGAAAAACAGCAGGGATAGTATAAAAGGAGCTACTTTCATCTATAAAGAGTTTAATTCTCTACAAAGATGTGGGCAGTAACCTTAAAACGACCTTAAAGCCGACCTTAAAAAAAGCTTAAAAAGGTGTTTTAAACCGGAAAAGTGAGCGTAAATTCGTGTTGTTCGGAAGCATCTTCATAGGCATACGCCAGTTTTGCTTTATGCAAATCCAGAATGCGTTTGGCAATGCGAAGTCCCAAACCGGAACCTTGAATTTTCTGATTTTTGGTTCCGCGTACAAATGAGTTGAAAATTTTCTTTTCTTCTTCCGGAGGAAGTTTTTCACCTTTATTGATCAATCGAATCTGAATATGCCCCAATGGATTGTCTTCAATGAGCACATTTACTTTACGGTCGTAGGAATACAGGTAAGCATTTTTAAAAAGATTGGCAAAAACGATCTCCAATAATGAGGTTATTCCCTTGATTTCCAAATCGGATTCGGTGGTTCCGATTTCAAAATTCATTTGAAAATCCGGGAAATTTTTAAGTGTTTTTTCATATACCTGAAAGATGATTTCATCAATTCGGACTTGTTGGAAATTGGTACCAAAACTCGACGCATTGATCTGTGCCAATAGTAATAACGAGTTGATCAAATCGGATATCTGATTGACATCCTTGCTCATATTATTCAGGTAATTCAGCGTATTTTCACTATGACCACCTTGTTGTATCAGATTTTCCAATTGCAACGTCAGCCGACTAATAGGGGTGCGCAATTCGTGAGAAGCATTCGACGTAAATTCTTTTTGCGCCAGATAGGAGCGTTCGATACGCAATAACATCTGGTTAAATGCTTTGGAAAGCAGATTGATCTCATCCGATTTAGACGATTCAAGAATCTGAGTGTTTAGTTTGTTAATCGAAATACTGGTGATGATCTTTTGGAAATTATCAAGAGGTTCGAGTGATTTCCGGATCAGGAAATAGGTGGTAAGCCATACCAAAGTGATTCCGATAAAAAAGGACAGAATCAGAATCTGGTACAAAAATTCCAGTTTACTCATCCCGGATTTGTCTTCGGCGGCAATGATGATATAGTAATCGGTATTGTTATAAATATGAAAAACGCCGAGTACATCTTTCTCTTTTTCGATCGTGTAAACCCTTTTATGCTTTTTTATTTTTTGTAGAAAATTGACATCCCATTTTACCGAGGCATCGTCAATACTACTGTAAATGAGTTTGTAATTACTGTCGAAAATAAGCGTCTTTTCATTGTAAAGTTTATTAATTGTATTTTGGTCAATAAACTTTAGAATCTGATTGTCTATGTCTTTTACTTCAAGTAATAGTTTAGTAGTGGTTAAAGCCTTTTCTTCGAGTCGTTCCATAAACTCTTCTTTCCGGAACGTCGAGGAGGAGATATAGATAAATATAGCCGATATCCCGTAAATTACGGAAAATGCAATACTGACATTAACGGCGATACGTCTCTTTAGTGTCATCTTACTCGTCCTTTAGATAATACCCAAAACCCGGTCGGGTGTGAATGAGTTTGTTCTCGTGGTTTTTATCGATTTTTTTTCGAAGGAAATTAATATACACTTCGATTGTATTCAGATTGGTGTCAAAATGCGAGTCCCAAATTTGTTCTGAGATGGTTTGTTTGGATAGCGTCCGACCTTTGGCTTTGGCCAGTAGCAATAACAGTTGGTATTCTTTTTGTGTCAGTTCAACAGTAGTACCGGCCCGTTTTACCGTCATGGAGGAAGGTGCAATTTCAAGGTCGTCAATCGCGATTATTTTTTCCTCGTTTTGAGGCGTTGCACTGCGACGCAATAAGGCTAATACCCGAATGAGTAGTTCTTCCAGATGAAATGGCTTTACCAGATAATCGTCGGCTCCCAATTGGAATGCGTCCATTTTGTCGTTTAGATCGCCATAAGCACTGATCATTAGAATAGGCGTTGTCGGATCGGTTTCCCGGATCTGACTACAAACGTCCAATCCGTTGATTTTGGGTACGTTAATATCCAGTAAGAAAATATTGTATTGTCCGGCGCGTAATTGGCGAAAAAAGACTTCTCCATCGAATACGCAATCACACGCAATGTCCTTTGTTTTTAAAAAGTCACTGATTTCTTTTGAGAGTACTAAGTCGTCTTCCAGTAGCAGAATTTTGATCATTTGATAGCGGGCTGTCAGATAAGAATAGTAAAAGTAGGAAAGTTATGTGATTCTGGAAAATAATCCCCGGAATAATGTACTATGCTTTTGTGTTGCACAGACTCACAATCATCTTACAAAGTTGTTTTGGTTCAAACGGTTTGATAATGATACCGTTCATTTCGGCGGCATATACCTGCTCGGAAATTTCCTGTTTGTCGAAGGCGGTTAACGCAATAACGGGGATGGTGATTCCCAGTTCTCGAATGCGTTTGGTGGTTTCAAAACCGTTGATTGCCGGCATATTAATATCCATTAATACCACATCGAACGATTCCTTTTGCAATAACTCCAAAGCATGAAAACCGTTGTCGACAATCACATTCGGGAAATTATTATCGTCCAGAATTTTTTTGGTCACAATCTGGTTGATCTTATTGTCCTCAACAACCAGCACCCGGTAGTTTTGTTCCAGGGCATATTCCACTTCGAGATTGTCGGTATAGTATTTAATTTGTTCCGGATCCGAATCAAAGCCAATGATAACCGTCATGGTCGTTCCTACGTTTTCTTTACTTTTAATGCTGATCTCGCCGTTAAAAAGCGTTACCAGTTGTTTTACAATCGGAAGCCCAAGACCGGTTCCCTGGTAATCGTCTTCTTTGCGTTCGATCTGGACAAACTTTTCAAAAACCTTTTCCTGGTCTTCTTCGGCAATCCCGATTCCATTATCGATCACTTCAAATTTGATATAATAAACTGTGCCTTCAACTTTCTCAATCTGCGCGGTGATCTTAACACGGCCTTTATGGGTGAATTTAAGGGCATTTCCGATCAGATTCATAAAAATCTGAGACAAGCGTACCCGATCACCAATTAACAGCGTAGGAATGTCTTCATCGACTTCAAGAAGCAATCGGTTCTTGTTTTTTTCCGCCAGAAACATCAAACTGTCTGTGACCAGATGTAAATCTTCAATGACATTAAAGGCCGAATGTTCCAGTTTGATTTTATTCTCATCAATCTTATACACCTGTAAAATATCGTTCACCAACGATAATAAATATTTAGCCGAAAATTTTAACGACTTCAGATACGAACTTTCCGAAAGTTCCTTATGCTCATCGGTAATAATATCGGTTATCCCCACAACACCATAGAGTGGTGTACGCAATTCATGACTAATCGTGGAAATAAACTGCGATTTGAGTTGCGAAACCTCTTCCGCTTGCTCTTTAGCTTCTTTTAATTGCTTATTGGCCGTTTTAAGTTCGTTATTGATCTTTTTACGGATTTCGTTGTTTTTGTATAACGAAAAGAGAAACAGCAATAAAAAGATAAGTGTAATGATAAATAATACTACAATAATGCGTGACTGCTGTAGACTTCTGGCCTGGAGTTGTTTTTCGTTTTCAATTTGTGAAACAAGTCTCTTGTATTCGTCCAGTTCAATCTGATTACCGGCTTTTTTGACCTCGTTGATACGCTCCTCGTTATAAATCTGCTCTTTTGTGATGGTGTATTTTTCGAGATAAAAATAGGCATTTTCAAAGTCCTTAATCTTGAAGTAATATTGAGAAAACTCTTTGTAGAGATCGCAGGCATTGGTTTGTAGAAATTCTACTTTGTTCTTTTTACAGAGTTCGAGTGCGGCTTTGTAAAATGATTCCGCTTTTGCAAAATCATTGGAATGCGTGTAATAGGAACCTAACAAGGAGTTAAGTGATATTTGAGCTTCGAGTTGCGTACCTTTAAGAATCTGTTTTTCTAGTCCAACCAGGTATTTAAATCCTTCTTCGTATTTTTTGGTTTCGAAATAAGCACTGGCAATATTTAATCGGGTATAGATGATTTCACTACTGTCTTTTAATTTTTCGGAATAGTGGAGTCCGATTTTATAGTGTTCGATCCCTTTTTCAAAATCGAGTTTATGGTAGCAATACGCACTGGCCAGATTGTTGTGCAGCCAGTCTTTTATAGTATCGTTGTCGGTTTGATTGGCGTATTGAAGTCCTTTTTCATAATACTGCACTGCCTTTTTAAAATCGGAAAATTCCTCATGGTTAAGTCCGATGATGTTGTAGGCTTTGGCAATCAGTACTTTGTCGTTGATTCGGTAGGCTTCGTTGAGTCCGTTTTTTGCGGCGATAAGTGATTTTTCGCATTCCAGATTTAGCATATGATTGCTGGCTTTTGCAATCATTTTAGAAATCTCTTTTCGGGTCATCTCTTCTGTTTGGGCAAAAACAAACTGAGAAGACAACAGCACTAATAGAAATGTACGTAATGGCTTATTAGTCATTGATCACTTAAAAAACTACTGTTATAATTACACAGATCCGTATTTTATTAAAATTGTAATTATTTCGCATAACAATATTAGTACAAAAATACTATAAAGAGAATGTTTTGAGAATTAAATTATTCTCATTATGTGAGAATTAATTTTTTCTCACTTTTTTTAAGACTAAAATTGTTTTTTGTTAAAAAGTTTTTAAATGTTTATGTTGAACTGTTATTATTTAAAAAAAATTAACAGTTTTATTTTAATTTAAGTAGTTATTCGATTTGTGATTATTTGTTTTTGTGTCAATATGTAGAGAATAAAATAATATTTGATGGCATAAATTGAATAATATCGTTTTTTTTCGGGCTAACATTAGGAATGTAAATTAGATTAAAAGGGGTTCTGGAGCAAAATGTACTCCTTTTGTGGAGTGTGATTGTGGAATAAAAAGGTGTCCAATAAAAAAATCCTGTAAAAAATACAGGATTTTAACGAAATGTTATTGAGGGGGTTAGTATTTTCCGCTAAGCAGTTCGCCTCCAATCGATGCCTTGGCTTCAAGACCTAGTTTTTTCATCATTTCATAGGTGGTGCAAACGGCTGCCGATGTAACCGGAATTCCGGTTTCTTTTTGGATTTGATCAATAGCTTCGAGTGACGGCATTTGTACACAGGCAGAGGCAACAATAACGTCTACGCCATCTAAATTAAGTCTTTTGTAGATTTCCAAAAGGTTCATTGGATCCTGAGCCGCAACTTCAAGATTGTCGGGGATTTCCAAGGCAATGGAGTCGACTACTTCAAAGCCTTGGTGTTCGATATAATCGACTACCATATCGGTTAGCGGACGCATATACGGCGTGATTACGGCAACTTTTTTAGCGCCGAGTACTTTTAATCCGTTGATCAACGCTCCGGCGCTGGTGACAATTGGCGTAGGGAAGTTGTTTTGTACCGTTTCCTGATGTAAGTTGACTTCCGAAACGCAGTGATAACCGCGCCCCATACTCATAATGGCAACCAGACAAGCATATCCCATAACGTCGACATGCGCATCGGATAATTCCTGAGCGCATTTCAGACTCATCGCATCCATAGCCTCCAGTTCTTCTTTGGTTACTTTTTTCATTCGCATTCGACTGGAATGGAAGGTGAAACGTTCCGGTAACAGGGTTTCACGAGAGCGGAAAATAGCCGGAATTTCGGTTTCCATCGTTACGTTGGAACTGGGAACAATCTGACCTATTCTGTATTTTTTCATTATATAATTGAATTCTTTTTTTTAATTTAATGTTTTAATAGTGTTGGTTATAGTGCCGATTTTTTCAACGGTTGCTTTAACAATGTCGCCATCCCACATCCATTCCTGAGGGGATCTTCCGGCACCTACACCGGCAGGTGTTCCGGTAGCAATAATATCGCCCGGTTCGAGGGTGAAAACTGTACTTAAATCTTCAATCAGATCGTTAATGTTGAAGAGCATGAATTTGGTATTTGAGCTTTGTTTTTCAACGCCATTTAGGGTTAAGGAAAGGTTTAGGTTGTGTGGATCGGGAATCTCGTCTTTGGTTACCAAAACGGGGCCCATGGGCGCGAAGGTGTCTTGTCCTTTCGACACAATCCATTGTCCGGAACGACGACAATCACGCGCACTGATATCGTTGATCACCGTATAACCGAAAACATGATCCAAGGCTTCTTCTTTCGGAACATATTTGCCTTTTTTTCCGATGATCACCGCCAGTTCGACTTCCCAGTCCAATTGTTGTGTTAGTTTCGGGTTATGGATGATATACTCATCGGTTCCGATAACAGCAGTTGGTGGTTTTGAAAAGATAACCGGTTGTTGTGGCAATTCATTTGAAGTGTCTAGCGTACGGGCACTTTCGGCCACGTGTTCGGTATAATTAAGACCAATGCCGATGATGTTTTTACGAGGCTTTGGAATCGGAGCCAAAAAGGTAACATTGGACAAAGGGTAGTAGCAATTGCTTTTTTCGTCTTCTGTTAAACTATCGATCAATTGTTGGATACGGTGGACCTCATCCAATCCGGCATCGATCAAGTCCAGCATGGTTAGTGGTACTGTTTCTTGTTTGATTTTGGCAATATCTTCCAGGTCAATCATATGGTTGTCCTGAACAACTCCCAAACGGGGAGTGGTATGGTTAATTCTGTAGGTAGCGAGTTTCATTTATAAATTATTTACTATTTGGTATCCGTTATTGTCGGGGTAAGCTTGTTCCTGATAGAGTCCTAATGATTTGATCACTGGAAGATCGTTAAACGAAAATAAGCAGGCATCTTCGGTTTCGGAAAGATTTACGTGTTCGTGGTACACCCATGAGGGTACACAAAAAATATCCCGCTCTTTCCAGTCGTATCGTTTTCCACCAATAATGGAATAACCGTTGCCTTTGGCGCATTGGTATACGATCGATCCGGTATGTTTATGGGCTTTGGTATGTTCGCCGGCGCGTAGCAATTGCATAGACGCGCCCATGGTTTGCATAACCGGTCCACCGGTAAGTGGGTTGGTGTAATCCATAAGGATTCCGTCGTAGGGTGATCCTTCGTTGACTTTTGCGGCTTGCAGTAAGGCCGGATAAACCGCCGTCCAGGAATATTTGAAAAGGGGCGAATAGGGTTTATCCCAAACGGTATCGGCTGGAATTAAACCGGCTCCGCCATAGGTTAACGGGGAATAATTCAAGGGAGCTTCGAGTGGTTGTTTGCCATCAAAAACGGCATAATCGTTGGCTTCCAAAGCATTTACAAGCGGAATATCCAATCCGTCCTGCCAGATGCAGGTTTTTCCGTTTGCTTCGACACCGTGTTCGTGCCAGGTGGAATTTGGAGTGATCACAAAATCGTTTACTTCCAGCATGATTTTATTACCATCTACAACGGTATAACCACCGGAGCCTTCCATAATAAAACGAAGTGCCGATGCTTTATGACGGTGTGCCGAAGTGCTTTCTCCCGGACGGGTTACTTGTATTCCGGTGTACAGCCATCCTACGGCGGCGCTGACATCCTTACGTTTGTCATTCACCAGATAGACCACACGACGTCCGGCTTGTTCTGGGGTTACGAGTTCGGATGATTTTAAAACGAGTTCCCGCAGGTTTTCGTATTTCCAAAGCATCGGAACGGAAGACGTTCGCGGTTCCCAGGGTTCGATATCGTTGGCTACGGTCCATAAGGCACCGGCGCCCAGTGTTTCGAGTTCTTTATAATAGGCTTCGAGTTCCGGAGTGTCTTTTACCCGGGCTCGCCCGATAACGTCATCATTAAATTGATCTTCCATGGTTATTTTGCGTTAAACTCTTCGTGTGAATTAATAAAGGTGATTTTTCGGGTAGGAGCGATATTTACGCGCAAATCGAAAATATCAAAACGGTTGTAATGTCCTAATATATCGTGCATTTGTTTGGGTTGGATGCATTTTTCCAAGTCGATTTCAGCATAGGCAATCCCTTCGTCGTCGATAAGCGGTTCGCCAATCACCGCACCATTCGGACCGATAAATCCTGAAAAAGCGGAGTTTTTGCGGGTTAATAGGGTTTCGGCATCGGGAACGTCTTCTTTTAAAATGTCCATGATTTCCTGTGAAATGGTCGAACAGGATACAATGGTAAACAGTTTTCCTTCGAAGGAATGGGCTGCCGCGCGAATTTTGATGGCTTCGGCCATATTATAATCGGGTGGTGCAACCGGTAGCGAAATATAATTCGCGATATGGATGAGTTCGCCTTGTGATAACAGTGTAAACCGTGCCAGTGTATTGGTGTTTTCACCACAAGCTAGCGTTCCGATCGGACCGATTTTGGTCGGATATACTTTTAATGAAGAACCGTCGCCGGAAGTCCAGGTGAGTTTCTCGGCCCATGTCGGTACCAGTTTTCGGTGTTTTCCAATCTGCTTACCGGTATTATCTATGATAAGGTTGGTATTGTAGATTTCGCCATAACTCGTACCGCGCTCGTTAATACCGATTACAACATGGATATTGTTTTCCCGTGCGGCTTGTTCGATTCGTTTGATCTCCGGATCGTCTGCAGCAACGGAATTTTTATAGAGTCTTTCGTACCATTTACTTCCTTGTACCGGAGTCATAATCCAGTTCCAGTAGGGATAGCCGGCAATGAATACTTCCGGAAAAGCGATTAATTCCGCACCGTTGGCGGCGGCTTCCCGGATAATCGAAATGGCTTTGTCGACCGTTTTTTCCACATTTAGAAAAATCGGCGCCGTCTGAACGGTTGCCGCTTTAAACTTTGAAAATTCCATTTTAGTTTTGAGGTTTAGTACGGTTACAGTGTAACCAGCAGGTATTGGTTTATTTTGTGTTTCATATCGTCGTTAAATGCCTCGGCTTTAATTCCGTCCCGATTCGGGTTAAAAGCCACATTGACCAAGGTAACTTCTCCTTCCAGACACGTTGCTCCGGCTTTGTCTTCAAAGCGGAAACCACATAGGATGGAAGCGCCACCAAGATGCTTGACCCATAATTTTTTGGTGAGTATTTCGCCTAATCGGGCGGCTTTTTTAAACTGTACTTTTAAATCGACGGTAGGGATGCCGTTGGTTTCATGCATTTTGGAAAAAGGACGTCCCAAGGCTTCTTCAAACCAGTCTTCTACCAGGCAGTTGAGCATTTCGAGAAAACGGGGATAAAAGACAATGCCGGCATAGTCGACATGTTGGAAGCGTATTTTTTCGGTTTTTATAAAGATGTGATTCATTTTTTGAAGTATAGGGGATTAAAAACTTTCGGCGGTTGCCTTTTTCCAGAAAAATTGAAAAGCTTGCGGAACGGTATTCTCATTCAATAAGCAACCTTTTTCAATTTCCGGGTACATTTCATAATAGGTTTCGATTTTGGTGCCGCTCACACGGGCGCTAATTACGGTACGATCGACGTCGTCCGGGTGTTCCAGTCCGGCGGAGGCCATCAGTTCCATCGCACTTTTTACGGTTTCGTGCTGAAAACGGGCAACGCGTACACTTTTTTCTTCGGGAACCAATCCTTTTACCAGTTTTGGATCCTGAGTCGCGACTCCGGTTGGACAAGTATTTGCATGACATTCTAATGCCTGAATACAACCGAGTGCAAACATCATCCCACGTGCCGAATTACAAACATCGGCTCCAATAGAAAGGCATTTTATGATGTCAAAACCGGTAACAACCTTACCGCTGGCGATGATTTTAATTTCATTTTTGATACCAAAACCATTTAGGCTATCGTATACAAAAGCCAATGCTTCGCGTAATGGCATTCCCACGTGATCGGAATATTCCTGAGGCGCGGCACCGGTTCCACCTTCGCCACCGTCTACGGTTATAAAGTCGAAATAGGTTTGGGTTTGTACCATGGCTTTACAAATCGCCAGAAACTCCGATTTGTTTCCAATACAGATTTTCATACCGATTGGTTTTCCGCCGGAACCTTTTCGTAAGAGTTTGATAAAATCCATCAATTCCAATGGCGTACTAAAAGCCGAGTGTCTTGGAGGTGAAATAATATCCTGTCCTTTTTGTACCAAACGGATGGCTGCGATTTCGTCGGTCACTTTTTGTTTCGGTAAAATTCCGCCATGTCCGGGTTTCGCACCTTGCGAGAATTTTATTTCAATCATTTTTACATTGTCCAATGTGGCCCTTTTGGTAAACTCATCATATGAGAATCGTCCTTCATTATCGCGACAGCTAAAATAACCGGTACCGATATTCCATACGATATCACCACCATTTTCAAGGTGATAGGGCGAAAGGCCACCTTCACCGGTATTGTGGTAGAAACCGCCTTGTTTGGCTCCGGAGTTTAAAGCCAGAATCGCATTTTTACTCAGCGATCCGTAACTCATCGCACTGATGTTAAACAGACTCGCCATATAAGGTTTTTCACATTGGGACGATCCGATTTTAATTTTCGGATTCGAATCCACTTCCGAAAAAGGGATTGCTTTGATACTATGGTTGATCCATTTGTAGCCCGGTTCGTATACGTTTAATTGCGTTCCGAACGGCATCGAATCGGTTTCTTTTTTACTGCGTTGGTAAACCAAACTGCGCTGTAGTCGGTTAAAAGGTTTTCCTTCGGTATCGGTTTCGATAAAATACTGACGCATTTCGGGGCCGATGGATTCCAGAAGGTACCGCATACGCCCCAATAATGGAAAGTTGCGTTTGATACTTTGTTTGGACTGGTACATATCGTGCAGTCCCATTAGCACCAACGGGATAAAAATCAAAAGTAAAAAACTGAATTTCCAATTGACGTAAATCAGTATAGCCGTGATGGATAGAACGGTTATGCTAAAAACTACAAATGCTTTTCTCATAGTATTACTGTTTTAGTTTATAACGCTGTATTTTGCCGGTTTCCGTTTTGGGCAGGTTGTCCATAAAACGCACTTCACGCGGATATTTATAGGGCGCTGCCACTTCTTTAAACCAGTTTTGAATGGCTTTTCCTAAATCAGGTCCGGCTTTGGTTTTGTCTTTTAAAACAATATAGGAGCAGACTAACATGCCGCGTTCTTCGTCCGGTAATCCAACAACGGCACATTCGGCAATTTCCGGATGGGTGAGCAATACGTTTTCGACTTCAATTGCTGCAATATTATAACCTGACGAAATGATCATGTCGTCACCGCGGGCTACAAACCAAAAATAACCGTCTTCGTCTTTTCGGAAAATATCTCCGGTTAGATTCCAGCCATTTTGTACATATTCTTTCTGTTTGTCGGTACGGTTTAAATAACGACAACCGGTAATCCCACGAACGGCAAGCCTTCCGGGTTCGTTGGTCGGCATTTCATTTCCTTTTTTATCTACGATTTTGGCTTCATAACCATGAATGGGTACGCCGGTAGCGCCTTTTTTCATATTGTCTTCGTTAGACGAAATAAAAATATGCAGCATTTCGGTCGCGCCGATTCCGTCGATAATTTTTAGTCCGGTGGCATTGTACCAGTCTTCCCAGACCTTTAAAGGTAATGTTTCTCCGGCAGAAATACACTTCCGTAACGAAGAAATGTCGTAATCTTTAACTTTTGTGGTCAAAATGCGCCAGGCGGTTGGCGCGGTAAAACACACCGTTATTTTATAGTCCTGAATTGCCTGTAATAGTAGTTCGGGACTTGGTTTTTCGATTAAAAAAGTCGACGCACCATAATAAAATGGGAATAAAACCAATCCGCCCAAACCAAAGGTAAACCCTAGCGGCGGACTTCCGGTAAATACGTCATCCGGTTTGGGTTGTAGGGAATATTTAGGGAAAGCTTCGCAGATCAGGATCACATCCCGATGAAAATGAGCCGTCATTTTGGGCTTTCCGGTTGTTCCGGATGTAAACCCGATTAACGACACGGAATCCGATCGGGTGGGATAGTTCTCAAAATAAATTGACTTTTCCGCTATAGCTTTTTCGAGTTCCTGCTCACTTTGTTCCGAACCGTCAAAATAAATTACTTTTTGTAAGGCGGGTTCCGTTACCAGATCCATTTCGTCCCGTAGACGGTAGTCGCAAAAAGTATGACTAATCGCCGCACTTTCGATCATTACAGACAATTCTTTTTCCCGTAATAAAGGCATCGTGGCGACTACAATTCCGCCGGCTTTTAATATCGCAAACCAGCAAGCGACAAACATCGGATTATTGGCGGAACGGATTAAAACCCGGTTTCCGGAAACAAAACCGGTATCCTCGATCAGAAAGTTAGCAATCTGATTGGCTTTATCGTATAAATTCTGATACGTCCAAACCGAATCAAATGTGCGGATTGCGATTTGATTGCCGCGACCTTCTTTAATATGAATGTCGAGTAAAGGAAACACACAATTCAGGTTTTCGGGGAATTCAAAATCCGGATGATCAAAAAGGTATTCCGGCTGTAATTTTAAAGCCGGAAGATTGTTGTGTGCAAAATTATCGTGGTAATGATTCATTTTTGGGGTAGTTAAACAGTTGGTGTTGTATCAGGCTTTTTTATGGCTTTCCGGTTTGAGTACTTTTTTCATACCCTCGGTTGCTTTTCGTTCGGAACCTTTTAACGGATATAAATGCGAGATTCCCATACGGTATTGTTTTGGGATATCATCCGTTTGAAACTGTTCGTACGCCTGTGCATTTCGAACAAAATTCGCATCAAGTAATAAAGGTCGTCCCAAGGCAACCAGATCGGCACGGCCATTTAACAGGATGGTATTGATTTGATCAATATCCTGAATATAACCCGTGGTAATGGTTGGAATGGCAACCGTATTGCGAATCGTGTCGGAAAAAGGCGTTTGCCACATCCGACCCATAACCGGTTGTTGATTCGCTACTGTATTTCCAGTGGAAACATTAATAATATCTGCACCAGCATTTTTAAACGCCTGAGCGATTAGAATACTGTCTGCTTCCGTAAGTCCGTTTTCGGCCCAATCGGATGCCGAAATACGTACTGACATTGGTTTGTGTTCCGGAAACGCAGCGCGCATTGCGGTAAATACCAATAATGGGAACTTTAAACGGTTTTCGATACTGCCACCAAAACTATCCTGACGTTTGTTGGTTAACGGCGATAGGAACGAGGCTAAAAGGAAACCGTGATGTGCCTGAAGTTCGATCATGTCAAAACCCGCTTCGTCGGCATTTTTAGTAGCTTGTACAAATTCGTTAAGAATTTGTTCCATATCGTGGAGATCCATTTCTTTTGGAACCGCCATTTTTTCGCTATAGCCAATTGCCGAAGCCGATATTAAATTCCACGGATTTTCAATTGGTTCCTGACTTCCTTCCCACGGTTTTTTAATGGCACCTTTTCGTCCGGAATGCCCGAGTTGAATTCCTATTTTAGATTCGGAATTTTGATGAATAAAATCGGTTATCCTTTTCCAGTTAATAACTTGTTCTTTAGTATAAATACCCGGACAACCTAAAGTAATACGTCCGGTTTCGGAAACGGCTGTCATTTCGGTTAAAATCAAACCTACGCCACCTGTGGCACGAGCTCCGTAATGCATAAAATGCCAATCGGAAACCAAACCGTTTTCGGCGGAATATTGCCCCATCGGACTCATCACAATTCGGTTTTTTAGCACCATATCCCGTAATTGAAACGGTGTAAATGCGGCTGGTGTTTCGGGTTTATTTTGGTGTTTGGTATTGAATTCGGACAGCACTTTTTGGGTAAAACTACTATCGCGTAAGGCCATATTTTCGAAGGTTACTTTTTTGGATCGTGTCATCACGCCAAAAGCAAACTGCATAAAATCGTGTTGGTTGTGACGGTCCATATGTTCAAACCAATCCAACGATACATTTGCGGCATATTGGATCATTTCGACGCGGTTACGGCGTACTTTTTCGTATTGATCAAATGCTGCTTTGGTGTCGGTTTGATGTTGACTAACGGCTTCCGAAAGCGCAATGGCACATTCCATGGCCAGTTTTGTCCCGGAACCGATGGAGTAGTGCGCGGTTGCTTTGGCATCGCCCAATAAAACAATATTGTCTTTATGCCAGTTAGAATTGGTGATCGCCGGAAATTGTCGCCAATGCGAACGATTGGAAATTAGCGTATGACCTTCGAGTTCTTCTTTGAATAAATGCTCCAGTTTTAGAATGGTGTCGGCTTCATCGGTTTCCGAAAAACCGGCTTTTTGCCAGGTTTCGTCCGAGCATTCAAAAATCCAGGTACTACGCCCGGCTTCGTATTGATAGGTATGTGCTACAAAGGTTCCGTAAGGTGTTGTTCGGAAAAAATACGTAAAAGCATCCAGTGGTCGCGTAGAACCCATCCAAACGAAACGATTGTTTTTGAGTACTTTTTGCGTACCAAAAGCTTCCGGCATCTGATCGCGGAAAATACTGTTAATACCATCGGAGACTACAATATAGTTACTATCGCTAAATTGGGAAAGATCGGTGATGTTGGATTCAAAATGCAGGTTAACGCCTTCTTCGCGGCATCGTTGCTGTAATAATTCCAATAAGGTTTTTCGGGAACAACCACAAAAACCGTTTCCGGTAATCCGAACGACTTCACCGTCGCGGGCAACATCCAGATCGTCCCAATAGGCAAAACGACTGCGTATTAATTCGTATGATTTGGGATCTTTGGTTAGGAATTCGCTTAGGGTTTCATCGGAAAAAACGACGCCAAAACCGAAACTATCGTCTGCTTTATTGCGTTCGTATAAGTCAATCTGACAATGGGGTAGTGCTTTTTTGGTAAGAATTGAGAAGTATAAACCGCCCGGTCCGCCACCAATAACTGTAATCTTCATTTTAAGCTCTTTTAATGGAGAAAATCTCTCCTAATTTTGAATAATTTGATCCTGCCAAACGCGCCACAGGTCGGTAAACGTCCATGTTGATTCGGTAATTGTCGGACAATATGGCTTCGTCGATATGAAACATAACCACTCTTCCAATCACGATGGTCGCGCCACCGTGTTGGTGATCTTCCAGCGAATAGTGATGTACGACTTTGCATTCCATGGCCACCGGACTTTCTAAAACCCGTGGTGCTTTAATAATAAGTGATGGAGCAGGTGTGAGTTGTGCCAATTCGAATTCGTTTTGATCGGGTGGAACACTGGCCGAAGTCAGATTCATTTTCTCCACCAGTTCTTCCGTAACGAGGTTGACCACAAATTCGCCGGTTTCCAGTACGTTATTTAAGGTGTCTTTATTGGTATTGTTCGGACGAACAGTCGAAAACATGACATGAGGCGGATCTTCGCCAACGGCATTAAAAAATGAAAATGGCGCCAGATTAATAGCACCTTCTTTACTGATCGAGGAAATCCATCCAATAGGACGGGGAATAACTGTACCGGTTAGTAGTTTGTATACTGCCGATTGGTCCAATACAGACGGGTCAAAATGCATAGTGTTGTTTGTTTTATCGCAAATTAAACCTTTTTTTTTACAATTGATATTTTTATCAAAATAAAAATAAGTACTCTTTATTTTTATAGCATAATCTTTGCTGATCCTGCATTTTTAAAGGATTTCTGTCACAAACGGATGTTACTTTGTGAAACTATTTGATTTTACGCCATTTGGCTATCGGAAGGTATTCGCCTTCGGTATCCATCACCAAAAGGTATTTTGTTTTACTATGCATTTTAATATAACCAATTGGGATACAAGTTCCGAGTCGTTCGAGATAGAGTCGGCGTATTTCAATATAATAAAACGGATCTTCGACTGTTGGTTTTTGGGTGATCCAGGTTACCAAGGTATGCAAACCGCCATCACCGCCAATTTGCTGCCGTACTTCCTTTACACTCCAAATCCGATCAAAAACACGAATGTCTTCTTTTGGAAGCGCATTGCTTATTTTTTGATAAAAAGCTTCCCGGTTTTCGGGCGACAAGTATTCGCTCGTCTCGTATAGCTTTTTAACGGAAGCATCGGTAATGCTTTGCGCTACATAATCATCATCAATAAAAATAAAAGCAACATCGTTGGGATGCAATCGGATAACCGTAGTATAAAATAGTTTTCCATCCAAAAAAGCCCTTTCAATCGAATCGACCGAAATTTCAGTTTTTGCAGCTTCCGAAAGTTTATTTCCTTCTTGACAATGACTAAAAAAGAATGTGAATAGACAGACAAATACGAACAGGGATTTCATTGTGATTATCGATTCTGGTTTTTTATAAAAGCAATATTTATTATTTTTAATGTAAATATAGTTGTTTAAATATGTGTATAATGCAATTTTTGATTTAAAAAAATGAATTATTGTTAGATATATATTTGCTAAAATACTATATTTATGCAAAAATAGTATATATGGAGATTTTAGCCTGTCCGAAGTGCAAAACCAACGCTATTGTAAAAAGTGGTGTTATCAATCAGAAACAAAGATACTTATGTAAAAAATGCAACTATTATTTTACCGTTAACAAATTGGGTAAAAAGATAGACGATTACTACGTGACCAAGGCATTACAGCTCTATCTTGAAGGACTGAGTTATCGTGAAATCGAGCGTATTTTAGGGGTTTCCCACGTTACCGTAAGCAATTGGGTAAAAGAATTTCGCGTAAAACGGCTCACCCAAGGCGACTACCATCCAACGTATAAGATTTTTAGCCATTTGGAACTCGTCGAATACCTGAAAAACAAAGATCAATTGTCCGGTGCCGGGATGATCATAACCGAGTTGGGCGACAAATTTATGCTGATAAAATGGGAGCGTTTTAAAGATTAGCTATACTACTTTGCAAAAATATATATACAAAAATTTTCATTCCGTTTCCTTTTTAGAATTTGGTGAAGCAAAAAACACAGAAACAACCAAATTACAGTACTTTATGAAACGAATCATTTTATTAGCCGGATTGCTCTTTCTCGCAGCAGAAGGCTATTCTCAGGGTTCGACGGATTACGGTTCGGGATTAAAAGTAAATTTCAATGAAGACGGCTCCAAATACATGCGTTTTATCGCCTGGAATCAAATCTGGTTTCGCTCTTCCGAAATGAATCCCGGAACAATGATTGCCGACGAACCGGCGACGACCAATACTGATATTGGTAACCGACGCTTACGAATGCTGGCGTATGCCCAAATCTCCAAGCGGTATATGATTGTAACGCACTTCGGAATTAACAATCAAACCTTTACCAGTCCGGCGGGATCGACCAAAAAGCCGGGGATGTTCTTTCACGATGCCTGGAACGAATATGCGGTAGTTTTACCGGAAGCAGGTAAAAAGTTCAGTTTATCACTTGGAGGCGGATTGCATTACTATATGGGATTGTCCCGTATGACGATGGCCTCAACTTTAAATTTCCTAACCATTGATGCTCCGATTTTTAACTGGCCTTTAATCGATAATGCCGATCAATTTGCCCGACAGGTTGGGTTATTTGCCAAAGGGAAATACGGAAAATTTGAGTACCGTATGAGTATCAACAAACCTTTTGCAACCAACACGGCTCCGGTAGATGTTACGAATGCCGATAACGCGGTAGCCGTAGACAACAGCGGAAACACCCGATGGTCGAAAGCCGGTTATTTCGAATACCAGTTTTTAGAACAGGAATCGAATTTACTACCGTATAAAGTAGGTTCTTACCTTGGAACCAAAAAAGTCTTTAACCTTGGCGCCGGATTTTATACCGCTCCGGAGGCGACCCGAACTTCTGTAAACAGTGTGGTTCAAAAACACGATATGAAATTATTTTCTGCCGATGCCTTTTTGGATTTACCATTAGGTGCTAAAGAAAAGAAAATGGTACTTACAGCTTATTCCGTTTTATACGATTACGATTTTGGTCCCAACTACCTTCGCAATATAGGAATTATGAATGTGGGCACTGCCGATCCGTCTTTTACCGGCGACAGAGCTTTGGCCGGAGCAGGGAATACCCAACCGATGATCGGAACCGGAACCATCTGGTATACGCAGGCTGGATTTTTATTGCCGTGTAAAGCCGAAAAACCAGTCGTTCGCATTCAGCCTTTCGGAGCGTATACCTATAAAAAATTCGAAGCGCTCGAAAAATCCAGTTCGCAGTTTGATATTGGTGCCAATTTCTTTTTGGACGGGCATCATGCTAAAATCACCACACAGTATTCGACACGGCCGGTTTATAGTGCCAAAGACAATATCGACGGGATGAGAGGCGACTTCCTGGTACAACTGCAAATTTATCTATAACCAACACCGAACCACATTTATGAGTAATAAATCAACAAAAGGAATCTGGAGCGTAATCACCGCTTCTTCTGTAGGAACCCTGATCGAATGGTATGACTTTTATATTTTTGGAAGTTTGGCGGTAGTGATTTCTACCAAATTCTTCCCGGCTGATAACCCAACGGCCGCCTTTTTATCGACATTGGCAACTTTTGCCGCAGGATTTGTCGTTCGTCCGTTTGGTGCCCTGTTTTTTGGACGCCTGGGTGATATGATCGGACGTAAATATACGTTTATGGTAACCCTATTATTAATGGGAGGAGCCACGTTTTTAATCGGATGTATTCCGAGTTACGAAACCATAGGTTTTATGGCACCGTTATTAGTGTTACTTCTTCGATTGTTGCAAGGATTAGCACTGGGTGGCGAATATGGCGGAGCGGCCACCTATGTCGCCGAACACGCACCGGTTGGTCAACGCGGGTATTGGACCTCGTGGATTCAGACGACGGCTACGGCGGGATTATTTGTATCGTTGATGGTGATTTTATTAACCAAAACAACCTTATCGGAAGCTGCTTTTGACGAGTGGGGATGGCGTGTACCGTTTTGGGTATCGATCCTGATGGTATTGGTATCGTATCTGATCCGTAAAAACATGCACGAATCACCGGTATTTGCCAAAGCGAAAGCCGAAGGAAAAACCAGTACGAATCCGTTAAAAGAAAGTTTCGGAAACCGTTACAACCTTAAATTTGTATTACTAGCCTTATTCGGAGCGGCGATGGGACAGGGGGTTGTTTGGTACACCGGTCAGTTTTATGCGATGAATTTCCTGAAAACCGTTATGAGTGTCGATTCCACGCAGGTGGATACCTTATTGGGAATCGCGCTATTGGTCGGAACGCCGTTCTTTGTGGTCTTCGGATGGTTGAGTGATAAAGTGGGACGAAAAAGTATTATGATGGCCGGAATGCTATTGGCAATCTTTTTATACCGTCCGATTTACAAAGCGATGTATGAAACCACCGATGTGACCTTAAAAACGGAAATGGCCGAGAAGACAAAAATTCTGGCGATAACCAAAGAAAATGCACATCAAACGATTGATTCCGTTTATACGACTACCAAAGAATTTACCGACGGAACCCAGTGGACGCAAATTAAAACGGTTCACTTGGAAGATGGTAAACCGATTATCGTGGATGGAAAAGCCAAAACAGACGTAAAAACAACCGTTACCATTAATTCATCCGACCGATGGATGTTGATCTTCCTCGTATTTATTCAGGTGATTTTTGTAACGATGGTTTACGGTCCGATTGCAGCTTTCTTAGTAGAAATGTTCCCGGTAAAAATCCGATATACCTCAATGTCTTTACCATACCATGTTGGAAACGGAATTTTCGGAGGGTTGTTACCGGCCATTTCAACCTATCTGGTAACGGTGGCCAAAGACAATGGCAATCCAACCTTTTATCTGGAAGGATTGTGGTATCCGATTATCATTGCGGCGATCAGCTTCGTGATAGGGATGTTTTATATTAACAACAAAAATAAAAGTAACGACTAAAAGGCATATTTATGAACAAAATAAAACGAATACTCGGAATTGTTTGGCTATTATTAGCACTAGCCGCAGCCTATTTTTGTATCTTTATATTCGGCTTACCAAAGTTTGTGACCGGTAAACAGGACGATCTTGTTTTTGGAATCATCATTCTGTTTATCCTAACGCCTTTAATCGTGTTGGGTTTGGGAACCTTTGGCTATTATGCCCTTATCGGAGAATATGATAGTGAAAATTAACCTATAACTACCTGGTTATTACTGGTACTCCGGAATTCTTTGGAACTCCGGGGTCCTTTGGTTTTGTAGAACACATGAAAAAACGACACGAACAAAAATTAGTTATCGTATCATTAGCCTTATTACTGGCCTTTAATTTGCCATTGGTGCTTCTTTTTGATCACGCCGATGCCATTTTTGGAATCCCCGTTATTTATGGCTATTTTTTTTCCATATGGATGTTTTCAATCTTGGTTTCATTTTTAGTTGTTAAACGGTATTATGAGTAGTTATAGTTTACTGATCATATTGTTGTTTTATCTGGGGATCTTATTTTTTGTTGCCCATTGGGCCGAAAAAAAAGCCAACAGCAAGTGGACAAACAATCCATATGTTTATACTTTTTCGCTTGCCGTATATTGTTCGGCGTGGACGTATTATGGTAGTATCGGAGTAGCGGCACAGTCGGGACTGAGTTACCTTACGGTATACCTCGGACCGGTGATTATTATTCCAGCGTGGATTGTGATCTTGCGAAAAATCATCCGAATATCGCGGGTGAATAAAATTTCCAGTTTGGCCGATTTTATTTCCTTACGCTACGGAAACAGTCGTTTTCTGGGTGCTCTGGTCACTTTTATCAGTGTAATCGGGATTATTCCGTATATCGCCTTACAGTTAAAAGCCATTGCCGAAACCTTTAGAATCGTAACCCAAACCTCGATAAGTTCGAATGTGTTTAACGATACCACAACCTATGTGGCTATTGCGCTTGCCCTTTTTGCCTCCTATTATGGAACCCGCTATGTTGATGCCTCCGAAAAAAGAAAAGGAATTGTGACTGCCGTTGCAATGGAATCGGTTTTAAAACTCTTTTTCTTTATTCTGGTGGGCGTATACGTAACCTATTTTGTATTTGATGGTTTCGAAGATATTTATGCGAAAGCCAGTTTGATAGAAGGTTTCCGCGAAAAGAATACGATAGGAGGGCTACCGCAGGCACTCAATTGGTTCTTTTTATGCTTGCTATCACTGTTTGCGATGTTTCTGTTACCGCGTCAATTTCAAATGGCGGTGGTCGAAAACAATCGGGAAAGTCATATTAAAACCGCCATCTGGTTGTTTCCGTTATACTTGTTACTGTTTAATATTTTTGTGTATCCGATCGCTTGGGGCGGAAATATACTGTTTTCGGAAGGCGCGGCTAATGCCGATACCTATTCGCTGTTAATTCCGCAATATTTTAATAATACAACGATAACCGTTTTGGTATTTCTAGGTGGTTTTTCGGCTTCGATCTCGATGATCGTGGTCGCTTCGATCGGATTATCAATTATGCTGAGTAACAACTTATTAATTCCCTACGGATTTCTGGGGACGCTGCAAAGTGATGTTCAGGATAAAAACAGCAAACGGATCGTAAACATCCGTAAAGTCTGTATTTTTCTGTTGATCATTGTGGCATATCTGATCTATCGTTTTTATGTATTGGATTACAACCTGTTTTCCATTGGATTGGTTTCCTTTGTGATTATGGCGCAATTGGCACCGGCTTTTTTTGGTGCGTTATTATGGCGTCGCGGATCTCGTTTGGGTGCCATTTATGGAATGCTAATCGGTTTTTTAGTCTGTGTTTATACACTTCTGATTCCGTATGGTATCGGGATTACAAACAGCAATAGCACTTTTATATCCGAAGGTTTGGCGGGAATTGAATTGTTAAAACCGTTCCAATTATTCGGATTGGATTATCTGACACCGATTCCGCAGGCGCTTTTCTGGAGTTTACTGTTTAATACGATTATTTATTTGGCGGTTTCCGTGAGTTTTAAAGGAAACTATCGCGAACGCAATTATGCCGAAATGTTTATCGACATTGACAAATACAGTACGATGCACGAAAATGCTTTTGTCTGGAAAGGAACGGCCTATACCCGCGATATTGAAAAAGTCCTCAAACGTTTTTTGGGAGAAGAACGCACCAAACGGGCATTAACGATTTTTAATCTGAAATACAATGTCGATAAAAATCAGGAGCAGGCGGACGCCCGATTGATCAAGTTTGCCGAAAACCTGCTTACCGGTCATATAGGAACGGCTTCGGCTCGGATATTGATTTCAAGTGTGGTCAAAGAAGAAAAAGTATCGCTACAGGAAGTGTTGCATATTTTGGAGGAATCCCGCGAAAACATCATTATCAATAAAAAACTAACGGAAACGTCCAACGAGTTAAAACAGATTACCGCGCAGTTGCAAAAAGCAAACGAACAACTTTTGGAAAAAGACGCGCAAAAAGATGAATTCCTCGATACGGTAACCCACGAATTGCGAACGCCAATTACAGCTATAAAAGCATCCAGTGAGATTTTATACGACGATGACGATATTCCGGAAGCGTTGCGCAAGCAGTTTTTAAAGAATATTATATCGGAATCCGATCGTTTAAATAGGTTGATCAACAAAATTTTAGACCTTGAAAAATTCGAGACTGGAAAGCAACAGATTCATGCGACAAAAAATAGCTTGGATCATACAATAGTTGCCGCTTTGGAACCGTTACAACAACTGATTCGAAACAAAAACATAACCGTTCATTTTTTAACCGAAACCATAGCGGAAGCCTGGTATGACGAAGAACGAATTATACAGGTGATTACGAATCTGGTTTCGAATGCGGTAAAATTCTGCCCGGAAACGGATGGTCAGATTTCGATAACAGTAACGGAAAACGGGGCGTATTTGCAAACCAGTATTCGTGATAACGGGAAAGGAATTAATCCGGAAGATTTGGATGCGATTTTTGACAAATTTTACCAGTCGACGAATCAGAATATTAAAAAACCGGTTGGTAGCGGACTCGGATTGGCGATCTGTAAACAGATAGTCGAACATCATAAAGGAAAAATATGGGCTGAAAATAAAGAAAACGGAGCGGTTTTCCATTTTACATTGCCCAAACACAATAGCACAGAAAATGAATAAGATGCGGAAAATTTTAATTGTAGACGACGAACCGAATATCGTCATGTCGTTGGAGTACACGTTTAAAAAGAACAATTACGAGGTATTTATTGCCCGTGACGGACAGGAAGCGCTGGAAATCCTAAAAGTCCAACAGCCCGATATTATCATACTCGACGTCATGATGCCTATGGTCGACGGTTTTGCGACACTTGAACAGATTAAAAAAGACAAGCGTTTACAACACTGTAAAGTCATATTTCTGTCGGCTAAAAACAAGGAAAAAGATATTGAAAGAGGACTTTCATTAGGCGCTGACTTGTATATGACCAAGCCTTTTTCGGTCAAAAAACTGGTCGAACAGACCAATGAATTGCTAACGGACTAAAACAACCACTTACCATGAATTATAATGAATTTTACCAACGAAGTCTGGACGATCCCGAAGGCTTCTGGAAAGAACAGGCCGATGTATTGGAATGGTACAAACGGCCACAAACCATACTGTCTAAAGACAAAAACGGCTATCCGTTATGGTTTGCCGATGGCGAACTGAATATCTGCTATTTAACGATCGACAAACACATCGAAGACGGTTACGGCGATCAGGTGGCTTTTATCTACGATTCACCCGTAACCCAAACGATACGAAAATACACGTTTAACGAAGTAAAATCCGAAGTGGCAAAATTAGCCGGTGGATTACTTTCTTTAGGTTTAACCAAAGGCGATACGGCGGTAATCTATATGCCAATGATCCCCCAAGTGGCTTTTGCGATGTTGGCCTGTGCCCGAATAGGCGTGACGCATTCGATGGTTTTCGGTGGATTTGCACCACACGAATTGGCCATCCGAATTGACGATTCCAAACCCAAAGCCATTATTACAGCCTCATCCGGAATTGAAATCGACCGACTCATTGCATATAAACCATTGGTGGATGAAGCGATTGGAATGGCAACGCATAAACCCGAAAAAGTGATCATCTTTAATCGGAAGTTAGGCGCCAAAATACCGTTTCAGGATTATGACGTCGACTACGAAAAATTAGTTTCCCAATCCGATGAAGCAGCTTGTATACCGGTAGCGGCTACCCATCCACTTTATATATTATACACTTCAGGAACAACAGGAAAACCAAAAGGAATCGTAAGAGATACAGGAGGTTACGCTACGGCACTTAAATTTACCATGCACTATGTATACGACATCCCGGAAGGCGAAACCTTTTGGGCGGCATCCGATATGGGATGGGCGGTAGGACATAGTTACATTTTATACGGACCGTTGTTAAACCGCAATACAACCATTATCTTCGAAGGGAAACCGATCAAAACGCCGGATGCAAGTACCTATTGGCGGATCATCGCCGAACACAAAGTACGCATTATGTTTACGGCGCCAACTGCCATCCGCGCCATTAAAAAAGAAGATCCCGACGGAAACTTTATCAAAAAATACGATTTAAGTCATCTGAAAATACAGTTTTTAGCCGGCGAACGTTGCGATGTGGCCACACTGGAATGGTACCGACAACACATACCGGTTCCGGTTATTGATCATTGGTGGCAAACCGAATCCGGATGGCCAATGATTGCCAACATGATGGGCGTGGAATACCTACCGATAAAACCAGGCTCGGCCGGGAAAGCGGTAACCGGTTACGAAATCGTTATTTTTGACGAAAACGGGAAAGAATTACCGCCAAACGAAGAAGGATATGTGGTAATAAAACTACCTTTGCCGCCGGGAACCATGTTGGGACTTTGGGAAGATGAAAACCGCTTTAAAGCGGGGTATTTAACCCGTTTTCCGGGCTACTATTTTTCGGGCGACGGTGGCTATAAAGATGAAGAAGATTATATTTACATAACCGGTCGGGTAGATGATGTGATCAACGTTGCGGGACACCGCCTTTCGACCGCCGAAATGGAAGAAATTGTAGCGTCACACAATGCCGTGGCCGAATGTGCCGTTATAGGGATTAACGATGCCTTAAAAGGGCAAATTCCATTGGCATTGGCCGTTATTAAATCGGGCGACACAACCGAACATTTTCAACTGGAATATGAAGTCGTTCAGCTGGTTCGCGAAAAAATAGGCGCTGTAGCTTCGTTACGCAATGTAATTGTCGTACAACGCCTACCGAAAACCCGTTCCGGGAAAATCCTGCGCAAATTACTGCGGAGTATTGTTGACGGTGAAAAATACCAAATCCCGTCGACCATCGATGACGAAACCATCATCGGTGAAGTAACCGAAGCCTTCACAACCTATGGCATTGGTGCATTTAAATAGAATATGAAAAAAATAAACACACTATGAGTTATTATAAAATAAACAACTTAGAAGAATACTTCAAACACTATAAAAAATCGATCCGGGAGCCACGTAAATTCTGGGGAAAAATTGCCGAAGAAAATTTTACATGGTACCAAACCTGGGATAAAGTAATGGAGTTTGATATGGCCGAAGCCGAAATCAAATGGTTTACCAATGCGAAAGTCAATATCACTAAAAACTGTATTGACCGTCATTTGGCCAAAAGAGGAAATAAAAATGCGATCATTTTCGAACCCAACGATCCGAAAGAACCGGCACAATATATCACCTATAACGAATTATACGATCGTGTGGCTAAAATGGCCAATGTATTGCGTGATCAAGGGATTAAAAAAGGCGATCGGGTGTGTATTTATTTACCAATGATTCCGGAACTGGCGGTAGCAGTATTGGCTTGTGCGCGTATAGGGGCGATTCACTCGGTTGTTTTTGCCGGATTTTCAGCTTCGGCAATTGCATCTCGAGTTATCGATTGCGGTTGTAAAATGGTGATCACTTCCGATGGCGCTTATAGAGGAAACAAAACCATCGATCTAAAATCGATTGTGGATGAAGCCCTGGAAAAATGCCCGACGGTTACGAGTGTATTGGTGGCTAAAAGAACCAATACCGAAGTAAAAATGAAAGAAGGCCGCGATTTATGGTTACAACCCTTACTGGACGAAGCCATTCCGAATAACGTAGCCGAAATCATGGACGCCGAAGATCCGTTGTTTATCCTGTATACGTCCGGATCGACCGGAAAACCGAAAGGGATGCTACACACTACCGCGGGGTATATGGTGTATACGGCTTATACGTTTAAAAACATATTCAATTACGAAGAAAACGATATTTACTGGTGTACGGCCGATATTGGCTGGATAACCGGACATTCCTATATTTTATACGGACCGCTTTTAAACGGAGCGACGACTGTCATTTTTGAAGGCGTTCCGTCGTATCCGGATTTTGGACGTTTTTGGGAGGTAATCGACAAACATAAAGTGAGTCAGTTTTATACCGCGCCAACAGCCATTCGTTCGTTGGCCAAAGAAAGTACCGAATGGGTTGATAAACACGATTTGTCGTCGTTAAAAGTAATCGGATCCGTAGGGGAGCCAATCAACGAAGAGGCGTGGCACTGGTATAATGATCATGTTGGAAAGAAAAAATGCCCGGTTGTCGATACCTGGTGGCAAACCGAAACTGGAGGCATCATGCTTTCTCCGATTCCATTTGTAACCCCAACCAAACCGACCTACGCGACCTTGCCATTACCGGGAATTCAGCCGGTATTGATGGACGAAAAACGCAACGAAATTGAAGAAAACCAGGTTGTAGGTAGCTTGTGTATTAAATTCCCTTGGCCGTCGATTGCGCGTACAATTTGGGGTGATCATCAACGTTATAAAGAAACCTATTTTTCAGCTTTCCCAGGTAAATATTTTACAGGGGATGGTGCTTTGCGCGATGAAGTAGGGTATTACCGAATCACCGGTCGGGTAGACGATGTGGTAATCGTTTCCGGTCATAACTTAGGAACCGCACCAATTGAAGATGCGATTAACGAACACCCGGCAGTGGCAGAATCGGCCATTGTAGGCTTCCCGCACGATATCAAAGGAAATGCGTTATACGGATTTATCATTTTAAAAGAAATTGGTGAATACCGTGATCGTGATAATCTGCGAAAAGAGATCAACGAACACGTAGCGAGTCATATCGGACCGATTGCCAAACTGGATAAAATTCAATTCGTATCGGGATTACCCAAAACGCGTTCCGGAAAAATCATGCGTCGTATTTTGCGTAAGATAGCCGAAGGCGATTTTTCAAACTTTGGAGATATCACCACGCTGTTGAATCCGGAAATTGTAGAAGAAATTAAAAACGAACGCTTGTAATATAAATTCGATCAGAACTAAAAAAAGCAACCTATTAAATTAGGTTGCTTTTTTGTTTTAGTGAAAAAGCATTCATAATACCGTGTTTTTTGATTAGTATTTGTTACTGTTTCAGTTGATTTTACTCTCTTTAAATCGAAGTAACTTTCGAACGTATAAATAGCTTTTGATAGCGTTTGCTCAAAATAAGTTTGCTACGTTACGAAGTGATTTAAAGATAACAGCTAGATGAAAGTTGTAAAATCAAAATATAGTAATAGTGCTTTACAGCCTTTTGTTATTGGTATTGTATTATTTGGCTTCGTTTTTAAATGTTTGGTAGCCTTTCTTGTAAGAGGTCATTTTTTATATCCGGAATTTATTGAAAGTTTGCTGTTGGATTATGTTGTTGGAGGGCTTCTCCTCATTTCTTTTTCGGCTTTGATGATACATATTTATCATTATTATATAACCCTGAAAATTACCACTGATCATATAACAGTAAGGCGGTTATTTGAAAAAGCTTATGTAATAGACCGAAAAAACATTATTTATTGTGAAAAAGAAAAAGAGGATTATTTTACGCGCTATTCAACTTCAGGCCGGTATTTTATACTAAAAGACAAAAGTAATATCGAAATCAGAATAAAAATATCGGAATATTACATTCGTAATTACGACGAAATACAAAAAGCATTACTTAATTGAATTCGGATTATAATTTTAATTTTCGTTTTAGTTTTAAAAACAACAACGCAATAATATAGGCATCACCGGAAGCCGTATGACGATCACTCTTTTTAATTTTAAAGAGATCGCACAATTCATCCAGATTGTGGTGCTTGTCTTCCGGAAGGTTTTTAAACTTCTGATACATCACATCCACATCCAATACAATGTTTTTAAGCTTACCCAAATTCAGACGTTTAAGCGCCTGATTGATCATTTCGATATCAAAATTGATATTATGACCAACCAGCGTTGCATCTTTTATAAAATCCAGAAAACGGATAATCGCTTCCGCTTCGATAATCTTTTCTTCTTTACCTTCTTTTAGGATTCCGGTTAAAATGGCATTTTCCGGATTAAAAACTTCCTGCTTTAGAAAAACTTCAAAAAAATCACCCACTTTTATTTCGTCGTTGATCACCGAAATAGCGCCAATGGAAAGGATCACATCTTCTTTCCAGTCCAAGCCCGTCGTTTCGGTATCGAAAACAATATAACGCTTTGGTCCGTTTTGCTCTTCTTTGTCAAAATGGGCCAAATATTGTTTCCAGAATTGCGGAATGTCTTTTCCTGTAAGCCAGTCTAATACCATAATATTATGTGAAATAGGTCAATTGAAAGCGGTTTTTAATCAGATCCTGTATGTCGTTTATCGGTTGGAAGCAGTTTTTTAGTTTTACCTTATCGACTTTCGAAAGTTCCTGCATATTGATATAGCCTCCGTTGGAATTGTTTTGCAAACCTTCGTCTGTTCGAAACCAGGTTAAGGTATTGAAAGCCTCGGCACACTCCAGATACAAATCGGAATTTTGTTCTTCCATATCCGCCAGTTTTTTAAAACGCTGATAGGTGTTGGTAATCCCTTTGATACCACGGCTAATGGTTAATACCCGTGCGGCATCGACCAGCGGCATGATGGCTCTGTTTTTGATGTCGAAAGCATCTTTGTGCTCTTCGTCCTGTTCCAGTAGAAACTGACGGAAGAACCCCAATGGTGCCGGTTTTTTGATTGCATTCGTTCCTAAAAACGCATAAAACAACTGATTGTTATCGGCACTATTAAAAATACTTTCCGTTAGGGAATTTTCAAAGGAAACATCACCATAAATCAGATCGTAATCAAAGAAAATGGTGCTGAGATTGATTCCTTTTTCACCTGGAGTATTAATCCAGGTATTGTATTGTTTTATCCAGTCAGTTAGTGATTTACACCAAAGTTCATTATTAGCCATTAACCCTTGCGGACAACGTTCGTAGCCGATTTTCTCAAGTGTCTCAATGACCTTGTCGGCCAATTGCAAAAAGTATTGTTTGACATCGTCATAACGTTCGGCTTCCACATCTTCAAATATCAGAATATTATCGACATCGGTCAGCAATAACTGTTCTTTTCGTCCCTGACTTCCCAGGTTAAACCAGGCAAAACGGGTAGGAGGTGGTGTTTCCATTTTTTCGATCGCCAGATCGATCGCTCTTTTTGTCAGCGCAATATTGATCTCGGCTGCGACACTCGTAATATGTGTGATCGGGATATTTTTATCGATTGAATTCTGAATCAGATCGGTCAATTTATCGCGAACGGCTTTTAATTCTTTTGAACGCGTGGCACGGCGGGTTAATTTTAATAGAATTCCCGGATTATTGGCTTGTGCGGCCACAATATCGTGTTCGGTGATGATACCGGTAGTTGGGCTTTTTTCCGTTCCGTCGCGGGTCACGCACAAATGCCCAACATTGTGTTTTAACATCATCATTTGCGCTTCGGCAATCGAAATATTTTCCGGTACGGTAATCACCGGAGACGACATGATTTTATCGGCTGTTGTATCGATCGAAAACAATCCGGTGGCAATTTTGGAACGCAAATCTTTATCGGTTATAATACCGATAGGCAACTGATTATCGTGAATGATCACGCTACCAATTCTGCTATTCGACATCGTCTGAGCGATATATTTGATAATATCGCTGGAACTGGCCGTGATTGGGTTTTTAGTATATTTAATCGGCTGGAAATACTGGATATCCGTAGCACTTTGTTCGTCGAAAATAATATTTTCCGAAATCAATTTCCCGCGGTGATCCTTGTCGTACGGATTTCGTGTATTGGACGCAAAGCTTTCCAACAGGAAATTCTGCACATTTGTATTATTGGCCACATAGGGCTGAAAAACGGCGATTGGAATTGCATATACAATACTTTCCTCGCGCGCTTTTGCCGTCATCAGGTAATTGTTTTTCGCAAAAAACGGACGTAATCCCAGAATATCACCCTCGTCACATTTATCGATCAGGAATTCTTCCGCATCGGAAATAACCGATAATCCGATCGCACCATTTGCAACCACATAAAAATCGCTATGGGTTGCATCGCCCACTTTAAAAAGGATTTGGTGTTTTTCCAGGTATTTGACACTGATATGTTCGGAAATGGCCACTAATTCCTGGTAGTTTAAACTGGTAAAAGGAGGATAGTGTTTTAAAAAATCCGCTATTCTTTCTGCAATGGGGTTTTTCATAATCGGGAATTAATTCTTAAAAATACTAAATTTTATAGAACTTCAAAATATAAATTGGCGTTAAAGTGTATACAATTGTGAAGCCGTGATCACAATAATGGCCAGAAAAGCAAGGAAAATCCCAACAGCATTCAGTCGGCTGATTTTCTCTTTAAATAGCAGTGTTCCGGTCAGCGTTCCCAGTAGGATTACCCCGAAATTCATAGCCGCAAAAACGGTCGACGGATTGTCGTGTAAGGCTTTATGCGCTTTTAGGTAAAACAAGATATTTCCGAAATTCAGCACGCCTAACGCCAAACCGAACAACAGACTTTTGCCATTTATTTTTTCTTTTTTTACCAAAAGTGTGTACAACGTAATCGCCGTTGCAACCACGAATGCGCCACAAAAAACCACAAACAGCGAAGTTGTATACGGGATTTCGGTATAAGCAGCGATCAGCTTAAAACAAACATCAATAATTCCGAAACCTAACAATACGATTAATGGATACCACCAATTCTTTTTTTCGCCAGAAGTCGTTTCCTTTCGGTACAAAACCAGGAAAATCGCCGTAAAGCCAATTGCCAATCCGATCCATTTTACCGGACTAATCGTTTCCTTAAAAACCAGAAAAGCCGCCAGAATTGAAATGATCAGTGAAAAACGCTGTGCAATGTCCGTTTTTACAATTCCGATATGCCGGATTGAAGTCGCCAGAACCAGAAAAACCGTTGGTAACAACAGCGCTAATACACCGTATAACAGCCATGGCGCATTGGAAGTAACAGCATTGGTATCGGGTTGATAGGCCACGTAACACAAAACAATCGCTACGATATAATTATAATTGATCATTTGCTGAAACGAAACCGTATAGCGCTTGGCTATTTTAAAAAGAATCCCCACGGATACGCTACAAAGTATACTGAAAATTAAAAAGTGCATTTTTATACTGTATAAGATTCAAAAAAGAATGTAAAGGTAAAGTATAATCGCGTTCGCGAGCGATTCGCTCCATTAAAAAAATCCTGTAACGAATTACAGGATTTTTAAAAAGCGTAGGTTATGGTATAGTAGGATTTACTATGGATTTGTTGACCAAAGGCTTACGTCTTTTACGAAAGCCCTACGGTTTAATTTTAGTTGCGAAACCAATACTTCGGCGAAATCTTCCGGTTGTAATACACTTTCCGGATTCCCATCCGTTAGGTTTAGATTTACCGATAAATCGGTTGCAATCGTACTTGGATTCATCGTAAACACCCGAATATTCGATTTACGAACCTCCTGCATTAAAGCCTCCGACAAACCGTTTAATCCGAATTTCGACGCGCTATACGCACTCGTTAACGCCGAACCACGCTGACCAGCACTCGACGCCACATTGATAATATCACCCGTTTGACGTTCCAACATTTCCGGTAATACAGCACGGATCACATAATAAGCACCCAAAAGATTCACTTTAATAATGTTTTCCCATTCGCTTACTTCATAATCCATAAACTTGGCGAATTTCCCGATTCCCGCATTGTTGATCAAAATGTCGATGTTTCCGATTTTAGCTTTTAGGTTTGTAATAGCTGTAGTAACCGAATTAAAATCGGCCACATCAGCCGTTTCAAACGCTACGTTAACGTTCGGATATTCGCTTTGAATCGCCGTTGTTACTTCCGCTAAATCCGATTCGGTACGCGATACCAACGCCAAATTTACTCCTTCGGCAGCCAATGCGAATGCCACCGCTTTTCCTAATCCTTTTCCAGCTCCTGTAATCAGGGCTGTTTTTCCTTTTAATTGTTCCATATTATTATGCTTTACATGTAATTAAAGTAGTCTCTTTTTGTTTTCGGTGAAAAAATAAAGCCAGCGCGATCAAAATCCCGACAAAAGCCAGTGCAACACCCACCCAATCGGGTGACGTATAGCCATAACCCATTGTTAGCGGAATACCCGCCAAATAAGCCCCTAAGGCATTTCCGGCATTCATCGCAGCCGGGCTAATGGACGATCCCAATATTTCGGCTCCTTTTGCCGATTGCATCATCATGATCTGAACCGGTGCTACGATCGCAAAAGCCACCGCACCAATCACAAACGTCATAATCGTTACCGTGATCTGATTATCGGCTACAAAGGTAAGCAACATCAAAACGATACACATTCCGATTAATAAACCGATCGTAGCCATAAGCGGTGAATACGTATCCGATAATTTTCCGCCCAGAAAATTCCCGAAAGTCATTCCCAATCCGGCCACAACCATTAAATAGGTCACCGAACCGGCATCGAATTTGGACACTTCGGTAAACAACGGCGCAATATAGCTATACCAGCTAAAAAATCCGCCCGTACCGATAATCGCAATCGCCAATACCAACCATAAATCGACCCGTTTAAAAATAGCCAAATCCTTTTTAAAACTCGAATTCTCACTGGATTCGAATTTCGGAAGCCAATAAATAATACTTACAATCGTTAGCAATCCGATCACACCGACGATACAAAACGTAATCCGCCAGTCGATATAATGGCCGATATACGTTCCCAGCGGAACACCGATTACATTGGCAATCGTTAATCCCGAAAACATCACCGCGATCGCCTGAGCTGTTTTTCCTTCTTTTGCCAATTTTCCCGCTACAACGGCACCGATTCCGAAAAAGGTTCCGTGTGGTAAACCGGATAAGAAACGCAAAATCAATAAGGACCAATAATCGTTTGCTACGGCCGATAAGCTGTTAAAAACCATAATCCACGCCGCCAATACGATTAAAGCGGTTTTAGGTGGTTTATTTTGAAGCATTACGGTTAAAAACGGAGCGCCAACCACGACACCCAACGCATAAGCTGAGATAAAATGACCGGCTTCCGGAATTGAAATTTTAAGCGAAGCCGCCAGATCGGGCAGGATTCCCATCATTACAAATTCCGTCATTCCAATAGTAAAAGCCCCGATAGCCAGGGCAATAAGTCCTTTTTGCATATAAAAATTAGTTGTTTTGAGCGCAAAAATCCGCTAATTTTGAAACTTTAAGGTTAATTTAAATTTAAAAAGCGAGTTTATTCATCATTATTGAATTTTATGATACAGTCGGTAAAAAGAGCCTTCGATATATTGGAATATATCACGCAAAACGGAAACCTGGTACGCCTCAACGACATCGCCAGCGCACTGGAATTACAGAACACCACGGTACACAATTTTCTAAATACCCTAAAAGAATTGGGCTATGTGGAACAAGACGAATTGAGTCCGCGGTATCGGGTCACGACCAAAATGCAATGTATTTATCCGCCGCCGGTATCGGTATCGGTTTTAAAAAACACCTTGCGCCCAACGTTGGAAAAAATCACCGAACTGACCAACGAAACTTCGTATTTGTCCGTGCAAATGGGAACCTATTTCCGACACGAGTTGATTTCGGAACCCGACCGATCGGTTAAAATCTCGTTAGAACTCAACAAAGACTACGAAATGACCCGAACGGCGATCGGAAAAGTGTTTATGGCGCATTCGGAACACCTGCAAAATACGCTGCTTAAAAACCTAGAAGTGACGGTACAAAAGAAATTACAAGCAGAATTAAGTGAAATTTTAAAAAATGGCTATGCCTTAGATTTGGAAGAATACGAACCCGATTTAAACTGCGCCGCGATTCCGTATTACCAAAACAATAGAGTAGTGGCGGTGTTATGCGTTTCCGGACCGGCCTTTCGATATAAACTTCCGGAAATGATAAAAGCAATAGAAATTATGAATGGGGTGAAGTAATGTTTTTTGTGAAGATATACTTCTATGGTATAAAAAAACTAAAGAAGTGCTATAGATCTGTCGCCAAAATGAAAAATAAAATTTCTTAAAATATTTAATATCATTCTCTTTTTCATATGTAAATGGAATAACTCATATATGAAAAAGAGGCTTTTAAATAGTAAAATTATTTTTTAATAGTAGAAATTTTACAATTTATATCTCTTATAAATCTGCAACTTGTGCTTGAATCAAGAATATCAATCAAATCATTATCTAAAATTGATTTATCTAACCCTAATTTGAAAGTAGTTCCATTAGAGTAAAAAATATCGATATGATGTATAGGATGTCTATGTTCTTGTTTTTTTTCTTTTGCCTCTCTGTATCCCGTTTCATCCATGTCATATCTGAGATAACCATCTTCTAGCATTAACAGATCCTTTAAAACTGGCCAGTAATTAGTTGTACTTTCAGTTTCCAAATCCAATACTGGCTCAACAAAATCAAGACAATTATCACTATTTATAAGTGGATTTTTTAGCAAGATTATTAAGCTTGAGATAGCATAGGAATCTATTTCAATAAGATTTTTAAAGTTTAAAAGTACTTTATCTTTATCATCTATTACTAAATTAAATGGAAATGAAATGGAATAGATTTTGTTATTACTAACAAAAAAGATTCGTGTCATTTTTTCTCTTAGGAAGACAATTTTATGATCTTTGATAACTTTTTCTTCTCTCTGCCCATGCATTATATATCTGGCTGATTCCAATAAAATTTCAAGAATTTGAGTTTTACTTTTAATCCTGAATTTAGGAAAAAAGATTGAGAGAGAACTAGTTGCTATTTCTATTTCAAAACGTGTTTTCATTCTTAATAAAATTCTTTATTTGCCTGTATAAACTTAATGGTCTTATCTTTATCAAATCTTTCAAAATCTGTATCTAAAATAGCATTACTTAATTTTGCTCTTATTGGCTTATCAATTTTTAACTCATCGAAGATTTCATTTATAAAGTCATCGTAAGAAATATTTTTATTCTGATTGAAATTTAAAACTTTATTTTCAATTTCTTTTTTTTCCGTATCTGTCGGTTCTAAAGTTTTAATATATCTATGCTTATTAATTATTTTTAGTCCTTCAAGGTTATTTTCCAGGCCATTCATATTAGTGACTAATAAATATGATTGTATGAATGACCTTGTTAGCATTGTATATAAGATATTTTTATATTTATAGGTATTTTGAATAACACCGCTTAGGCAAAGCACAAAAGGAAATTCTAAACCCTTTATATTATTTGTGTTTGAAATATAAAGAGTGTTTTCAATTTTTCTTTTATTTTCATATGCTCTATTAATAGTCCATCCAAGTTCATTTCCAATTTGAACATTTAGATAGTCAATGTAATCGTAATTGTTTTTTCGATTTTCTTCCATAATGATAATTGCAACATCATCTGGTTTTAAATTTGTATGCTGAGCTTTTAATTGTTTAAGTATGTTAATTACGTCTTTGGGGTAAGTCGTATTATGAAAAACAACACTCTCATATTCATCAGTATTTAAGTTTTCAAATCTTCTAATTGGTTCTCTAAAAAAATGTATTTCTCGGTCTGGAAGACGTTCTATTTTGTAACCTATTGATCCCCAATATTCATCCGAGAACCAGTTTAATTTATCTTTATCAAAAAGCCCTAAACCAATTGCATGAGCAAACATTAAAGTCCGAGGATCAGTTCTGTAGCATCTATTTAAAACAATATCAACTCCCAATTCGGTATTTCCAGTATTCTCAAAAATATCTTGAAAAATGTCTCCAGCTATATATACTTTTTTACGAGCAATCTTTTCACATAATTTAAAGAACACATCAGGAAAATCTTGTCTTTCATCAATTAGAATATAATCTAGAGCATATTCGAATTCATCATCATCAAGTGAATTTACGTGATTTAAAACTAAACTATATATTTTCTCATAATTGTTTACCGCACTCCATTTTAAAAACGGGACTTTGTAGAAATGACATAGGTAACTATAAAAACCTGAATTAGGAAAGTTTCTTGATCCCCAAGCGTGAGAAACCCATAATTTTGAATTCCATTCAATCTGTTTTTCGACCTTCATAAAATTAAAAAATGAAGGAATTCTTTCTTTTAAAGTATTTGATAATGCTATGTTATGGCAAGTGAAGTAAATTTTTACTTCATCCTCTTTAAGATATATTTCCTTTAATTTATGAAGTAGTAACTCTGTTTTTCCGGTTCCGGAAAGACCTTGAATGGTTACTATTTTTGAAGGAAAATCTTTATAAATAAATCTTGTTTGTTCACCATCAAAAAGTATTATGTTTTTCTTTACTTTATCAAGTAGAGTTTGAGGAACTTCTGTTCCTACTTTTTCAATATCATTAATACTGCCAATTAAAAGAGAAATTAGCAATTCACTTATCCTTTGTAGTTCAATAGAAAGTATATTATTATCTAAAATTTCCTTGAAATTTGTAAATTCGTTATAATATATTTGAACGGTATTGTTTTTTTTCCATTCTCTGGGTCTTCCAATATGTTCTTTATAATTATATTTATCGGATATAGAGCTTAAATCTTCAATAAAATCATTATAGTATTCATCAAACTCTTCTTCATTACCAACTAAATCAATGAATACTATTTTATGTTTAGGTGATAAAATGACTAAACTATTTTTTTGAAATGGATATACGTATTTGTCTCCTAAGGGGGCATTTAGTACATATATTTGCTCATCAGATCTTTCCTCTATGTACTCTTGTATTTGCTTTAAAAAAAAAGAATTAACTTTATTTTCCTCTACTTGTTTAAAATATAAACTACTATCCATAACTATAATGTTTTTTTAACTCTTGATTCTTTACTCAAATATAACAAAAATCACAAGTTATTTATATCAAGCTTTGGAATGGTTAAGATAATTTTTGAATGAAGTCTTTTGTTGCTATAATTTCTATGTAAAAGATTAAAAAGATGTTGATGTTTTTTCAGTTGATTGATTACGTTTTAGTTTAAATGACATGTGAAAAACATCTAGTGATTATAAGATGGAATGTTAAACTGAGTTGTTCGCTACTAAGTGAAAATTAATAGACGAATATAACTTAATATTCCACTACGCATGCAATCTAACAAAAAAACAAAAGCTATCAGGAGACCCGAAGTGCGTAGCCTGAAAATTCAACCGAAAAGAAGGTTTAACAAATACAGTCATAAAGACGTTCCGGAAATCAAACTTTGTGGGGACTGGTTACGGGAACTGGGTTTTCAAATGGGAGAACGAGTAGTCGTTACTTCAATGCCGAGTTTGTTACTCATTCGGCCAACCGAATAATACAATCCAAGAGCTATTGACAACCTTATGTTGATAGCTCTTTTGGTTAAAATAATACGCCATATACGACCTCGTTGTAATGTCCTGTTTTATTATTTGATCAACTTAATTTTGGAAAGAAAAAGTTTATATTTACATAAGAAATCAAGCCGTGAGATACGCTTGTGATTTAAAGTCCATTTTAACGAGGATCAAAAAACGAACAACAAACTATTTAGCCTATTATCCGATGAAACGCCCACTATTCCTATTGGCAGCTTTACTTTTTGTTGTTGCAACAAATGCCCAAAACGATTCACAAACCGAAAAAAAGGTTTTTAATAATCAAGGAGAACAAGAAAAATACAGAGTAGAAGTCTTTTTTAAAGATCACTATAGTACTCAAAGTTATCCCGAATTTAGCGGTAAAATAACCGAAATCGATTTCAACACGTTTAAATTCGATAGCGAAGTAATTGTTTTGGATAATATCAATCGGACTCTAAAATCGATCTTTTTAAAAGGCCTGCTTTATCCGCAAATTATAGCAACCGACATCTCGTTTATAAGCAGTTTAGAAGAATTAAAATTTTTAAACACCTCACCAAAAGTGAAGCGCTTTAAATTTTGGTTATTTCGTAAAAATGTAAACAATCCAACCGTTTGTTTATTAGAAATCACGAACGAACAAGCAACCGAAAAAACGGATATGAAAACGTTTATCGAAAATGGAAAACTTACCTTTTTAAAACAAGGTTGGACTATTATATAACGAAGCGGAATAGAAATGTAACATTGGTATAAAACCCAGAGTCGTAATATAATTAATTAAAATAACATACTCTTGTAACTATCAATTTTCTAATGAAAATCTCAAAAACAATACGTATCATTCAATTTTGTTTGCTATTTATCATGCTTTCCTGTAACAACAATAAGGGCAAAATTTCCGAGGTTATTTTGAAAAATGATAGAGGTGAAGATGAAATTGCAATACTTCAAAACTATCCTTTACAATCCGGTACAACATTTTATCCGCTAACTCATCAGGATATAAAGTTAATAGAACAAATTCTAAAAAAAGAAGTCGATTCGTTGCAAAATATACCCGATATTTCAAGGACTAAAAAACTGGAGAATTTAGGAAATTATATTCGACAGTATCTTGGTTATCAAAATGCAGATGGAGATAATGAAGTCTTTATTTTATGTGTGTCAAAAGAAAGGAAATATCCAATGTGGAGAGAAGAATTAATTCTGACAATAGGAGGCGGAAATGCAGTATTTAAAGGAGCTATAAATCTTTCAAAGAAAAAAAGCCTGGGATTTAGTATAAACGAACCATTATAGTAAACTAGTAAAAAGGTATTTTAAATCAAAAAACAATATACAATAAATGCAATCGGTTCGTACTAGCTCTTTTTTAGTCTTATTTTTTATGCTAATTGGCATTAAATCACATTCTCAATCTTTAAAAACAATTGAAAAAATAGAAAAATCATACCAAGAGTGTTTAGATTCCGGCAATAATATGCGCGGTTGTTCCATAAATTATTATACAAAAGCCGATAGTTTACTGAATGTTGTTTATCAAAAAAAGCGCAATAAACTAAATGATTCAGAAAAGAATAATTTTAAAATAGAACAATTAAAATGGTTAAAGAAAAGAGATCTTTATTTCAAAAAAGAATATTCAAACCTTAAAAAAGAAGACTTGGTAATGGAAGGAAGTACTGATTTTGATATGATTTACTATGACAGGAAAGCTTCATTTGTAATGAAACGCGTAAAGGAATTGATAAACCGATTTTAATGTTATGTATTCAAAGTTCTTAACCAAACAATTTTTAAACAATCTCAACCCATGAAATACCTTACAATCCTTGTGCTTTTTATAACGGCACCGCTGTTTGCACAATCCAAAGCAACTTCAGAAGATAAATTCGTTACCCTGGCCAAAGTATGGGGTGTGATCAAATATTATCATCCGGCGGTTTCGCAAGGGAAAGTCGATTGGGATAAAACCTTAATCAACACTCTGGAAAACACCTCCAAACGCTCCGAAGACGCGATCATTACCGAATGGCTTGAAATAGCCGATAAAACGGCTTTCGAAACCATCGCTTCTCCAAAAACAACTTGTGATAGTATTACACTTCGGAATTTCGATAGTAAATGGATTGCCAAAACAAAACTCAGCCCTAAAACCAAAGAACGTTTGTTGGAGTTGATCAACGATCATAAGAATGTAGGAACCTATTATAGTAATCCGACCTTACAAAGCATCCGATTGGACAGTCAAAAGGAGCAGGTTTATAAAGACTTTTCACCACAAATAAAACTACTCGAACTCTTTAGAGTCTGGAATGCCGTGGCCTATTTTTATCCCTACAAATATTTACTCGATTCCAATTGGGATAATGTGCTGAAAAAATATGTTCCGATTTTTAAAGATATCAAAAACGAACAGGATTATCAATGGGCGATTACACAATTGGCCGCGGAAATTCAGGATACGCATACCAGCTTAAAAAACAATTATAACGAAGCTATTTTTGGAAAACTAGGCGCCCCTTTTACCTTTCAAATAGTCGATAATGGCGCGTTAATTACAGCTGTCAAAGACGAAAAGAAAATGCAAAAGGCGACAATCCAGATAGGTGATTGGATCACAAAAATCAATGGAAAATCGGTTGCAAGAATCATTGCGGAAAAATCCAGCTTTATTCCTGCGTCGAATGCATCGGTGCAATTCAGAGAAGCCTATAATTATTTGTTTAGCGGAAAGGAAGCCGTTATTACAATTGAAGGTCTTAGCGCAAACGGAAAACCATTCCAAACAAATTTAGAACGAATGCCCAGGTCGTTTGCGAATGAATGGGATAAAGATGGTATTCCCAATTATCACCTATTATATAACGGAAAATCATACGAATATCTTGTTTGGAATGCTACTGAAAATCGTTTAAATCCAACATTTCGATTGGATAACAAAGCCTATGTCGAATTTTCGTCGCTACGCGTAAAAGAAATCGATAGTCTAATGCAGTCTTTTCAGAACACCAAAGGCATCGTATTCGATTTAAGAGGTTATAACGATAATGGTTCCTTGCTTAAAGTTTTTGATCATCTTTTTTCAAAACCGCAGTTTTTCGGAATAAAATCGCAACCTTCTTTTGAGCAACCCGGAAAATTTTGCTTTGTTGATCATATCATCACCGAAACGTACAAATACGTCGGAAAAGAGAATCCGGAAGCCTATAAAGGTCAGGTAATTGTTTTAATAAACGAACACACGCAAAGTGCAGCGGAATTATGGGCGATGATTTTTAAAAAAGTGCCGAATGTAATTTTTGTGGGAAGTCAGACTTCCGGAGCCGACGGAAATATAGTTTCCATAAAATTAACCGACGGAAATGAGCTTTATTTTTCAGGATTGGGGATTTATTATCCCAACGGAGCAGAAACACAGCGTATTGGTATTCAGCCTGATGTGGTGATTCGTCCCACACTACAAAGCATCCGGAATAAAGAAGATCTTTTGTTAGAAAAAGCGTTTCAATTGATCGATAAAAAATAAAGTTGTGATCAAAATACTAACAAAACCGATACCCTAAATCAGGAAAACTAGAGTCGTTAAAAAATGAGACGCATAATACATATAAAGGTATGTCCCGGAGAATTACAAATCTTTATGCCGAAGATTCGCTACAAACAACAATGAAAGTACATACGCTAGCAATAAATGAAGCCATGTAAATTGCTTTCCTGTAACAACAATAAGGATGAAATTTCGGAGATTATTTTTAAAAATAAATCAAATGCATAAAAGAATTGATAAGAAAAACGTAACGTTATTTATAAAAGCGACATGAGATTTTATTTCAAAATACAAATGAAATTATATATAATTACGACCATTACTTTCATTTTTATACTGAATTCCTGCACGCCAAATTTTGAGTCTTTGTCCATAAAAGAAGCTGATACCGAAACGTTACTTAAAAATATCGAACCGAACGATAAGGTCACCTATTGGCAGCTTGAGCGAGTTTTATCGGACTCTAAAGTATTGTTTTCCAAAGGAGAAAAACCGGCTGAAATAATTATTTCTAATGCTAAATATGATTTTAACGGTTTTTTTGTTGGCTGTGAGCCTATGTTTTGCGCATATCGAATCACTTATTTTGAAAATGGAAGATGGGGCACGGTGAGAACCGAACAAGAATTAAAGAAGTTTATTGATACTGTAGAAAACGTATCCGAAGCCTTTCTTATCGGAAAAATAAATGACTATATGATTGATATAAAATCAGACTTCGGGAATGGATTTATAGAATTGAAAAATGGCTTTAAACTCAACATGATGAAATATGAAATTTGTCCCGAATCGAAAGAGAGTTTTACCTTTTTTGTAACTAAAAATGGTACCATCGAAAATTTAAAGAACAACGGATTTTATATGAAAAGCAAGGATTGTATCGTCTACTAAGACCACACTACATGAGTAGTCTACCCAATCCGGGACATTGACAACACTAAAAAAAGGAGTCGTAAATAATGTATTTATCGAACTGAAATAGGAGTACAGATGAAAAAAAGAATTTTATTTATAGTTCCGTTAGTATTACTAATCGTTTATATTTTCTGTAATCCGATGGTAATCAAACTGATATTTGGTTCGGCAAGGATTATTGGCAGTGCGGCCAAAAGTGAAATAATGATCAATGGGAAAAAAGATCCGGATGTAAAAGTGTATCGGTGTGATACTGATTTTTATGGAAATCGTAGAAATTATCTGATTGTATATTTAAAGGATTCCTCACAAAATTTAAAAATACCGGTTTTAGTCATCGATAGGGAAACACAACAGGTGAAGTTGCCCAACGCAAGTGCCGACGATTATAAAGTAATATTGGGCAAATTACTACAAAGTGAATCCGGAGCCAATGGGATGATTTCGTTGAACGATCCCATTAAGGGACTGGGATTTGATCTGAAGCTGCATATGAACGATCAGGAGATCAGTTTTACAATAATGGCTCAAAATAAAATAAATACTATAGTAGTATACTTGAATTAATATTTTTTAGAAAGAAATTAAAATAGCTTTTATAAGCTTTGGAATAATTTTATGTAGTTTAATTTATGTTAAAATATATTTTATAAGTAAAAAATTGTATTTTAACAATGTAAACATCTAAAAAATTAATATAATGATTGAAAATGTAGATCCAATTATAACGGTTAATCGATTGCGTAAAGGTGTCGGTATTTTAGGAATAAGTTTACCTATAGTAATTGTTTTGTTATCATTGATTCCTTTTTTTGAAACCGATATTCAAATTTCGTTAAGTGCGTACTATTATACCAATTTAAGAGAAATATTTACGAGTGTATTATCGGCTGTAGGCTTTTTTCTATTGCTCTATAAAAGTGATATTGCAGATAAAAATTTAAACCGAAGAGAAAATATACTTGTGAATATAATGGGAGTTACGGCCATTGGTGTGGCTTTTATTCCTACAACATGTAATGTATGTAATATAGGAAAGATAAAATGTGAAAACGCCTTTTCATTTATTCCTCATGCAGGCGATACAACAGCTGCATTTCATGCAATAATAGCTGCGATATTGTTTTTAACGTTTGCCTACACATCCTACTTTATTTTTACGAAAGAAGATCCAAATGTTAAACCTGGAGAAGTTAAGATTTATAAAGGTTCCGCGATTGTAATCGTATTTGCTACCATTATGATACTTATAAATGGCGTTTTCGATTTTTTTGCATATACGACGCTAATTTGTGAAGCCTTATTGCTATTTGGTTTTGGAATATCGTGGTTGGTTAAAGGGAAGCCTGTTTCTGACAAAGTCACTTTATTTAAAGGGCTTTATAAATAATCACAGCGCAAGTAGCCGATTAACTATTGAAACAGACATTGCTGTAGTATAAATAATAAAGCCCCATGAAAAAACGAGTTATTCGATTTTTGATATCTTTCATTTGTGAATGTGTAATTGGTATGCTTTTTTGAAAGAAAAAACGCTATATTTATCCGGAAATATTAAATATTTCGTACAACTTTTAATTTGTTAAACCACATCCGATTTTTTTAAATACTTGTGAAAAAAAGTACAATACTATTACTCCTGTTTTTAGGACTTTCCTGTGCTAAAAAAACTGAAAATAACGAAACGTTACAATCGGACACCATTGTAAATGCTAGCGACAATGAGAAAGCGAATACCATTGATAAAAGTCAGATAAACCATTTGTTTATTGCAAACGGAGGAACCCTGATTTATTTAAAAAATGGTGATGTTAAAAGCTGTGCTAAATGTGATTCGGATGAGGACCCTATAGCAGCGGTATTACAAACAAAAACAGCCTATCAGTATAAAGATTTTGACGATTATCTTATCGAAGATAAGACCGACACCATTCGTTTCTTTGAAGAAAACGGTCGTATTTATTCCGGTTGGAAAATCATAAAAGGAATGCCTATTACGCATGAATTATCCGTTATTTCGTATTCGAAACCGGAAAAAAATGTAAAAGACATCACAAAAATTACCGATACCCGATTGGTTGTTTTTAAGCCTGAGATAAAAGAGTTTGCAGATGAAAACACCCCGGAAGCCAATGCCTATTTTACAGCCATGGACGATTGGGGCTGGTATTCTGCCGAACTTACGGAAGCCTTTGAAAAACGTAGTATCAAAACAGCGTATTTAAAGACTCGATTCGTCTCCTTTTTAATTGAAAACAACGAGACAATTACAATCGATACCCAAAAGCCGATTAACAATACAAAAGTTTTTGCGCTTTTATATCAAAAAAATAAAAGGCCTATCATCACGTATTTAATTCCAGGTGATAATGAAGATGATCAAATAAAAATGTATTTAGGTGAAATAAAATAAATAAAAATTATTGATTCACATAAAACGATCAAGTATTTATAACAAAAACAAAATCCAAATGAAAAAAAGTTTTTTAATCCTTTGCCTTATTGTATGCGGTTTTAAAGGATTCAGTCAGGAAATCAAATTTAACAAAGACATGGTACTCATTGATGGAAAAGAGTGTCTGAAAATTGATGATTCTGATTCCAACCATGTTTCTATTCTTGACTTAGAAGGAAATGAAATAGTATTTTTAAAATTTATCCATAATAGTCGTTACGGCGCCTTGTATAATAAAATCACTTTTGTGAATCAAAAGCTAACCATGACTTCACAATCGTATATCTTTACTAAAAAATTATTGATCAAAAAATTAATTAGCGATAAAACCCTTACTGATTGTAAGTTGGATGATGCTAAAGTTGAAAAATTCGTTATGAAATACGACGAAAATGTAGAACGAAATTAAAGTACTATTCTGCAGTTTGGCAGGATTATTAAAATACACTTTTGTAATCGTGCCAAACCGTAAAGTAACGTTTTGATTCCCCTTTTAAATACAATTCCAATGGATATACCAACACAAATCAAAACGTATATCGACAGTTTGTCGGAACCAAAACGAAGTGAAATGGAAACACTACACCAAACCATTTTACAAGTACGCCCCATTGATAGATTATGGTTTTTGGATGGCAAAAATGATACGAATAAAGTTGTTTCGAATCCCAATATAGGTTACGGATCACAAACGATGCATACCGGTGGCAAAACCCGGGAATTTTATAAAGTTGGAATTAGTGCCAATACGACCGGGATTTCGGTTTACATTATGGGAATTTCCGATAAAACCCACTTAGCTCAAACCTATGGCGAAAAACTCGGAAAAGCACGTATAACCGGATATTGCATATCGTTTAAAAAACTAAATGATATCGATATAAAAGTTCTTATGGAAGCTGTACGCGATCGATTGGAACAACAATAATAGAAGATGCAATCGTGCGTTCTAAAACAACAGACTTTAATTAAAAAAATAAGATGAAAAGAAGCAGTCTCATTAGTTACATTTTCTTGTTGATTTCTACTATCGGGTTTGCACAGTTAGAAGAAGTGAAAGAAGTACCGGATTATAATGCTATTAAAACGGAAATTGAGAAAAAAAATTCCGATTCCTATTATCCGAAATTGCTGAGTCGATTCCGGGAATATGACAACACACTAACACTGAAGGATTATAGAAATCTGTATTACGGGTACGTTTTACAAAAAAACTTCGATCCGTATTATGTGAATCCGAATGAAGAGAAACTTCAAAAATATTACAGTAGTGACGAACTAAATCAAAAGGATTACGAAAGTTTTATACGCCTGGCGAATGCATCCCTAAAAGAAAATCCATTTGATTTGAGAATACTAAACTTTTTAGCGTACGTCTACCATTTAAAAGGTGACGATGATATGGCTAAAAAAATTTCGAATAACTTTCAAAATATTCTACAAACCATATTCGCTACAGGGGATGGCTTACAATGTGAAACCGCTTTCCATGTTATTTCGGTATCGCATGAATATGTGTTATTAAATATGCTTCAACTAGAGCGCGATTCACAATCGTTAATTGGAGATTGTGATTATTTGGCTTTCGAAAAAGGTAAATACGGAGTAGACGGCTTGTATTTTAATATCAGTAAGCTATACGGCAATAAAATCCCGAAATAATAATTCAAATGGCGGCTATAAGTCAATTGGAAGAAACTAAAAACAAAGAAAAACGTGAAAGATATTTTAAGAATCGCGTTTGGCACGATCTGATGCTGTGTAACAAGAGCCTGCGTACAATCTATGGTAGCAACAACCGAATTATGATTTGGATACTTATGATTACAACACTGCTGGCCTATCTAGAGTTATTGTACAATAGATTTTTTTAAACTTTGATATAACACTTTTGAATTTCAAGCCATGAAAAAATTAAAGTTATGGAAAAGGTTGTGATTGATAATTAGTTAAATAACAAATAGATATGGCAAGTTGTTTTATTGTTTTTAAAGATGGTAGGTGTTTTTCGAGACGGTGGACGGGTTATGATTATATCCTTAAAATTGCCATTAACGAATTACAATTTATTCCGGGAGGCATTCCGTTAGCCGAATGGCTGGAATTGCAAATTCCTATAGAAAACGACGAATTGGAAAGTGATGGTGGTTATGGTTTTTATAATTCAAGATTGGATGATTGGATAAACCGGCATTTGGACACACGAAGCCTGACGCCCGAAAATCAAAAGTTTTTTTGGCAAGCAATAGAAAAGGGGAGAATACGCTTGCACCATGAAGGTGCGGCCTATTCGGAACTAAATCCCGATTATTTCGAGGAATTCTATAAAATGTACCAACTTGCAGAAAAGGGCGAACCGCCTATGGAATACAACCATTTAGTGAAAATTGAAGCGCCTTGTTTGCGTAAAAACGGACCGGGTTGGTAAGATTGATCAAATAATTAAATAAAAATGAAAAAATACGTACTAGTAACCGGCTTGGTTTTGTTTTCTATTTTAAGCTGTACCACTAAAGAAAAAGAAGCAGTGGAATCGGAAGCAAAAACAATAGTAACCGATAGTATCAAAAAAGAAATCGTAACCTTAACTCCAAAAGAAGAAGATTTTTTTGAGTTGTCTTTTATTGGTAAAAAATCGGATGAAGTAGCAGGATATTCTCTACATGAATGTAGTGCGTTTGTGGTAGAAAGTGATTCGGTAGCCGATAAATATTTTGTTTCGACATATGCCAAAACCATTGATGACTGTAGGAATGGGAAAAATAAAATTATTTTAGGACGCTTTCTCGACACTTCAATTACAAAAGATATACCTTACGAAATAGTCGATGAATTAAATGTGGTTTCCGAAAATGATAAAAAAATGTATTCCCGCGTAGAGTTGTCACTTCCGGATGATGAACAAAATGGAATTTATATTGCGGAATATAACGATGATCGGAAGCCATTGATCACAAAAATATACCGAATTTGGAAGGTTGATATAAAAAAAGGAAAGTTTATTCCGGTTCGTAAACCCCAAAAACTGACCTTTGATAATCCGGATTATGTGGAATAAAAGGTGGTAACATAGATTTCCAGAATTATATTCAATATAAGGTAAAACACATTTAAAGGCAGTATATTTAAAAGAATAAAACCAAACCGAATGACCATCACTACAGCCATTATACTCGGATTAATAATAGCATTTATTATAATCTATATCACTTTAAACCCACAAGTGCTAAAACCCAAAAAGAGAAGCGAACATCAGGATTTAATCGACAGTATTCATGCGCGTATCGCCAAAGCCAATGCGGGTTCGGGGGAGCAATTCTCCTTGGAAAACCAGTCGAAAGCAAACAAAGATTTTTATAAAAATGCCGAGTTTGTCAATAAACACTGTACGAATCTGGATGACTTTATCATTAATGATCAAATAAATGCATTTGACCTGCGGAAACTGGCCGATTTAAACGGTATCCAGCTTCAGATTAGGGAAGGTTGGTATCCGATGGCTATCGATTTGATCAAAGAACTATACGAAAATGGTTGGGATAAACGGGTTAGCTGCATCAAAGAAAAATATGCTTCGCTGCGATTTTATACCGATCATAGTTATGGTGATACGATTTATACTATCATCGAACATTATGAACAGAAATCGGAGTATGTTTGTGAAACCTGTGGCGAAAAAGGGGAGATCCGCCATCAGAGCAGTTGGGATTATGTGGCTTGTAGGAAACACTATCTGGAAGATCTTGGAACCGTTAAGGCGGAAGCAAACGGTTTTTGGCATAATGAAAATTTTTACGAATGGAGCGATGTAAAAGACGCCTATTTTGAAGATTTAGATTATTATAAAAAGTATAAATTCCTGAAATTGGAGTTTAAGAAAGCCAATATTGAACATCGGGGCTGGGTTGATAACAAATTATTTATCACCAAACACACGATCGGATTTGGTGCTTTTTTAAATCGTTTACCGAGAACCTTTCAACGTTTGGATTTGGATTATCTCGAACATTTTGAAAATCCGGAATATTGTGAAATCTGTGGTTATCAGGCAGTTTATTTCGGTACCTGCGAATGTTGTGAAAAGGATACCTGGGAAAGTCACGCTCAAAAATGGAGTAGCCCTAGAGCAGATGATGAAAAAGAGTCGTATTTAAAGCACCATCAGATATTCTGGGCGGAAGACGAAGGGGAACTCTATGAATTCCATCAAAAAAATTACAATAAAAATCCCGATTTTAAAGTCCTCTATACGGAACAGGAAAAAGAAGCGTATTTAAAAGGCGAAGACGAAGACAAAACTTAAAAAAAATAAAAAGATGAGTTATATAATGGTCGACATTGAATCTGACGGGCCAATTCCCGGGGATTATTCGATGATTTCATTTGGAGCGGTTCTGGTTGATGAGCATCTGGATAAAACTTTTTACGGTCAACTAAAACCGATTTCAGAAAAATGGGTGCCCGAAGCCTTAGCGGTTTCCGGATTTAGTCGGGAAGAAACCCTGGCTTTTGACAAACCTCAAACAGTCATGCAAGATTTTGCCGATTGGATCAAGGAGCATTCCAAAGGACAAGCGGTTTTTATTAGCGATAACAACGGTTTTGACTGGATGTTTATCTGTTGGTATTTCCATCATTTTCTGGAAAAAAATCCGTTTGGACATAGTTCCCAAAACCTGGGGAGTCTATATAAAGGGGTAGTGAAAGATATGTTTCAAAACTTTAAACATTTACGCGTCACCAAACACACGCACCATCCCGTTGATGATGCCAAAGGGAATGCCGAAGCCTTGCTGACGATCAAAAAAACATTTGATTTAAAGATTAGTTTGAAGTAAAATACCACAACCAAATAGATAAAACATGACTAAAAAATTACGTTTTACCATTCTATTTTTAACCGCATTAGGAGGAAATGCTTTTTCACAGGCTTATATCCCGATGCTAAACAATTCTTCATGGAATATTGTTAGTGCCAATTTTGGCGGCAGTTCTAACTTGATCATTAATCCCGGCACTGATGTCGTAATTGGAGGATACACCTATAAAAAATTCTTTGATCCGACGACGAACGCCGATGTTTATTTACGTGAAGATAGTGCAGCCAAAAAAGTATATCGGAATATTGGAGGTGTAGACCGGATTTTATATGATTTTAGTTTGCAGGTTTCCAATACGATTACCTTAGGAAACGGAAGTACGTATACTGTAATTTCGATTACAAACGTTCCGGTCAATGGCGGTACACGAAGAAGGTTCCTTTTAGATAATGGCTTTTTTAGCGAAAACTGGATCGAAGGTGTAGGAAGTAGTCAGCATCCATTACGACCATCGTATGAAATGCCTTCCGATCCGTATATTTATCTGACGTGTAGTGCTCAAAATGGCGTAAATATATACAATCATAACCTGGCAAACGGCCAGCCTACGGTAACGGATTGTTCGATGCTTGGTGTAGCCGATTTGTCCTTTGAAAACCGTGTGATCCAATATGCTCCGAATCCGTTTACAACCGAGCTTTTTATAACAGCACCATCCGATTTTAAGAACGCAACCATAAAAGTGTTTAATTCCGTCGGACAATTGGTGAAAGAGTTAACGAATGTAAACGGAAACGCCATACCGGTTCGACGAGACGGCCTAAACAACGGTATTTATTTTGTACAAATACTGGAAAACGGAAAGGTAAAGACAACGAATAAGATAATATTAGCGGATTAAATAAAAAATGACACCAAAAAACAATTTTTCAGCAGAAACAATTTTACCGATTATTGTGATTCTTTTAAGTATCATGAATATCTTCAGTAATGATCATGGTCTGATTTCATTATCAATTTTAAATTCATTAATCGGAATAATTGGCTCCGTTTTATTTTTTCTAAAGAAAGTAAATTCAGTAAGATTAATATATGTTTGGATCATCGCACAAATAGTAATCATTGATCCCTTTTTTGATTTATCGCAAGGCATTAATTTTAAATTAGGTTTTATATTGGGATTGAAAAATGGAGATGTAGTTCTGAATGTCAATGTTTTGGCTGTCATAATGTTAGGTTTTATTAAAATTCTTGAGGCAGCAAATATGGTTGGAAAGAGGATTACTCTTAAAAAGTTCAGAGATGGAATCTTGGGTGAAATTTTTCCAATAAACGGTACCATAACCGAACGAATTTCGTTAGAAAATGAGAAGAATTGGTTATTAGTAGCATTAGATAAATCATTTGATTATGAAGGACAAAAGATCCATAAAGTTTTGATCAAAAGAAAAGATGATAAAACCGTAAAGTTAAAGGAGAAAAATCAGATTACTTTCTTTAGACTTGTTCTTGATGAAAACGATTTGATTAATTCATCTGACAAATCGAAGTTTCCGTTTATTGACTGGATTATTTGTGAATAAATTACGCTTGTTAAAAGTAATTGGGCTACAGGGATTTTAAATTATAAATTTTGAAAAAGGAAACAAAATATATTTTTAGCGTCATTACCATAAATCTGATCATCGCAACTTTGATTATGCTGTTTTTAATTGATTTTGATTTTTCAGAATTACTAAAATTTATCATCGATTTTTTACTCAATTTCTTAATCGGAATTACCGGATTATATGCTACAGGCTATGTAATAGGTCAAAATCTGGATAAATTAAAAAGGAATAAATATACTATTGCACATGGAATCCTTTCCATTTTTTTTGTTTTATTTTTTGGAACCCTACTTGGTTCAACTATAGGATTTATTCAGGAAGGACTTCCAGATGGAAAAGAATATTGTTTAAAAGACGAACTGTTTGATTATTTTGTTAAACCACTGTATTGGATTTTTCTATTTGGTTTTTTTCCAACTTTAATTAGTGGAATTTTGTTGGGAATTAAGCTTAGAAAAGCTTTATAAATGGAAACTAAAGAAATACAACATCTTGAAATTCTATTTACAAACCGAAGTGCCACAATTAAAACGTAATTATGATATTTATATAAAGGTCTACGGTTTTCCGTAGCTACGCTAAACGACCTTAAATTACTTTAGCGATAAATAAAAATTCTATATCATGAAAACAAACAAAAAATTAGCTATTGCTTTGGTAGCCGCTTTTATTTCTTTTGGAGCTTGCAAGAATAAAGACAATGAGCATTCTAGTGAAAAGGATCTTAGCTTAATTGCAAATGATACTGTAACGAGTGATCCCGTAGTTTATGAGGAATATGATTCAATTATACCTACTAATCCAAATACGAAGACTAACAATTGGGATAAAATGCTTGATGATTATGAAGAGTATATTGATCAATATATCGTTTTTTATAACAGATCATTAGACGGAGACATGGAAGCACTTGCGGCCTATCCTGAATTTTTGCAAAAAACCGAGGCCTTACAACGAAGTCTGCAAAAGGCACAAAATAGCAATGACTTTACATCTGAACATCTAACACGAATGACAAAAATTCAAAATAAGATGCTAAATATGATGGAAGAGTAAGAAAGAAACAAAACAAAAAACAGGCGATCTATAATGGACCGCCTGTTTTTTATTTCTAAACCCGACAGGTTTTCAAAACCTGTCGGGTTTCTTTTTAATTATTTAATTACAATTTTCTGAACTTCTTTTCGGTCACCATCCTGAACCGTAACAAGATAGATTCCGGTTTGAGCGTTTCTCAATTCCAGATTCTGGTTAAATAAACCGGTATTTTGGAACGACTGGTTAAAGATCTCTCTTCCGCGGATATCGTGTACGTTTACTTTGATCTCATTCGCAGAAGCCGATTTAAACTGAATGTTGAAGTTACCGTTGTTTGGATTCGGGAAGATCGCGAAATCCTGTAAACCGAAACTTTCCGTACCTAATACAGCCGACTGATAACAAACTTCAACGGCCCATGAGTTTAAATTCCCGGTATCACCCTGGAAATAATCGTTGATCAATAATTGCCAGTTTCCGTTTGATTGCTTACCATTTAAAGCAGCCAAGGGTTGGTTTGGTGCAAATGTACCTGTAGTGATTGGTGCCGTACAAACAATGTTTGGCGATCCGTCGTTAAAGTTGATGTTAAATCCATCCTGATCATTACAGATACGGCTTGCTAAAATAACTTCTGTTCCATCAGGGTGTTTTAATCGGGTTACCAAATCACGAATCCACTGGTGCGTAACGTTTACGTTTACATTTACATCCGTAAGTGTTTGTGCTGCAGTGATATTCAGGTTTGACGTTAATGTTGGACCGGCTGTAGATGTATTCGGATTTGGTCCGTCTGGAATAGCGCTAACGGTATTGTTGGTAAACGTCTCACAAGAGTTTGTAATCGTATAACCAACAGCAATATTTTTAGACAAAGCGTAGAAAATATTGCCAACCGCTTCTACCATAATACGACAATATGGTGCCGCAGTATTCGGAACCGTGATTACTTCCGATCCGTCGTTAGGGGTATTGGCTACCAATGTTGTAAACGTAGCACCGTTATCCATTGATATTTTAATGTTGACATTTGCAGTATTGATTCCGTTGGCTGTAGTACCGGCTACATCCCAGGTAACGGTTTGTGAAGAACCTCTGTCCCAGGAAACGTTAGCCGTTGCTGGCGATGTAATACGGAATGGACCTGTATTGGCGAAAGTCACGGTCATATCGCCACGTCCGGTCTGACCGCCGTTTGGTGCACGGTTATCACGAACGGTTAAGGCAAAATTCATTGTACGAGCCACATTTGGAATAACTTCCCAGGTAGGGGTCAGGTTTCCGGCTAAAACATCTTCGAAACGTGGCATATAGCGGTTTGGCGATGTTGATGGCGGTAAAGATCTGAAGTTTGGCCCCGTAGTAGCTGTAGCCGTTGGCGGTTGTGTCGATACCTGATTGTTGGTTTGTTCCCAACAATAGGTAAGTGCTTCTCCAGCCGTATCGGTAGCGCTTCCTTTTAAAATAAAAGCTGTTCCGTAAGGAATAGTGTAGTTCGCGCCGGCATTAACCACGGGAGCAGCATTACCGTTATTGGTTGTAACCGCACAGCTACCACCGGCGTTTACAAAGGTTTGCATCTGAGCGATACTTACTGTGTGGAAATGCGCATCGGAATGATCTTGTACGTTAGGTGCACAAATTCCGGCATATCCCATAATCGTACTGGCACTTCCCGGTTCTACTGCAGTGGCGTCGGTACGGTTACAAGCATTGTTTTGCGTATGAGTAGCGCCATATTGGTGACCCATTTCGTGGGCTACATAATCGATATCAAATGGATCTCCAACCGGGTTTGGCTGACCTGTAATTCCTCTGGCTTTTGTAGACGAACAAGGCGAGTTTAACTGAGCGATACCGGAGTCGGTCGTACAAACCCCGTGACCGATATCATAGTTAGCCGCACCAATAGCTGCATCAACAATAGGTTGGATTTCGTTGATCATTTGTGGTGAATTCGTGAAGTTATCACTGTCAATATAGATGATCAAATCGTTATTTGCTACGATGTTCATATGCAACGACATGTCTCTTTCATACAGACCGTTTACGCGCGTCATTGTTACGTTCATCGCCGCTAAAACGGCTGCTTTTTTCTGAGCCGTAGTACCACCACTTAAACCGGCTGCATTAACATGATAGGCTGCATATTCGATTGTACAAGCCATTGCCAAACGGTATACACGGTATTTTCCGTCGCTGGCCATAGCCGTTTCAGGACTATTGATCAATCTTCCGGAAACTGCTTCATGATCATCCTGCACCATACACGAAAAAGCACGTGTAGGTTGTAGATCTCTTTTACTATAGATAATGTAATTTTTAAGATCTTTAGTAAACGGATCGATATAAGAAGTACCTGTTTTACCAGATAAGGTCATCGTGTGTAATCCAAAAAGCGTTACGCTGAAATTGATCGTTGCACTCGGATCTTCAATACCTTTTCCTATATAGGATTTGATTCCCGGATATTTTGCAGCCAATTCGGCTTCCATAACGGGAGATTCGTAAATCTGGTAATTCTCCATTTTCCCGTTTGGAGCAGGGAAGGCGAGGATTAAGGATGAAGTGGCATTGGAACGCATCGGTGCGGTTTCCAGTTTTGCTTTTAAAGCCGGTAAGTCAAGTGAAAACAATTGGAAGTTTTGAGGTTGTGAAGCCCGTTCCACTTTTTCATACATTCGCAGTCGTTCGGGACTGACTTTCGTCCACAATGAACTTTGACCATAAGATGACGCGAACAGACAGAAACTGGCCGCGACATAGAGTAGCTTTTTTTTCATTAGTTTTTAATTTTTTCAGTTGTTATTTAGTTATTTGTCATAAAAATACATTTTTAAATTTAAATTGTTGATTAAATTGAATGCTTTTAGTGAAAAAGATAAAAAAAAGCGATGAAATACAACAAACTAAAATGACAATAGTTTGGATGTAAATCGGCACAAAAGATTTAAAATTGCAGCTCAAGAAACGGATATTTTACGAGGCTACGATTATGCAACTATTATAAGATACGTTTTATTTTACTTTTTGGAAGCATATATATCCTAAGATTTCTATTTAGAATAGGATTTCGAAAAAGTAGCCAAATGGGTTGTCTTTTTAGACTTTCTTAAAACTTAAAAAGGGTATTTAAAATGCAACATTCAATATAAAGCTACAAAAACAGTATTAATATTTTCTATTTTACATAATGTATATTATGGTTTATTTTAGGATTGTTAAAATTGAGAGTATATGCAGTTGTTTTGAGTGTTATCCTGTATTTAAAGTGAATTCTATATTCCATTAGTTTGAGTGCTATACTACGACAATTGTATAACAACCAGCTTTACGCTTTGTGGCAAAAAAACTCATATTTTAAAAAAACTTTATGTGTTTATTTTTTACGTTATTTATAAGCCTGTACCGGACTTAAATTTTATTTAAAATTCAGCGAAATATTTTTTTGATTTCATATATGGAATTATGCGATCCGAATTGTTTCCAGGATTTTAATTTTGATGCAGCTATTTCGGCGCGGATATTCGTTAATCCAAAAGAATCCCCACAATTGGGTTTTTCATTAATTTGCTTAGATTCTTTTTAGATTTTGTCATTATCCAATTTAAAAGTCATCTATATACTTTGATGGTTTAATTTTTCCATCTAAAGATTTCTATTTTACATAATGTTACGATTCCCCAGAAAACACAGAAAAAATATCAGATTTTGTTAGTAAAAAAAATATAAAACCTTATTTTTGCATACCTATAAAAATTGCAACCTAAAATTCAACTGATAGTACTGTGGAAAATCCAACTGCACAAAAATTAATTAATAAAATCCAACTTGACCTGTTCAAAACCGGATTTGATGCCGAGACATTAATTGGAGATTTAAAAAAATTACGCGAATTAGCTTTAGACGAACAAAATCCTGTTTTGGTTAAAGCAATACGTTTAACGTACGAACATATTGAAGAAAACAATGCCTTTCTAATTGCAATTCCGGACGACGAACCACTTGAAGATTCAGAAGAAAATGAAACTGAAATGGTACGTCAGGAAGAAACTGATATCGAAAGTTTGGAATATCTGATTTCATTATTCTCAGATTTGAAAAACAAAAACAATATCTCCGATTTAAGAGAATACAATAAAGCATTTTTAGCATTCTAAGAATAGCATTCTATTTTACATACTATAAAACTGTACTCTAAATAGTACAGTTTTTTTTATATCTTTTAGTGAATTATTAACGAATTTTCTGCTTTTCTGTTATACATTTGACGCAGCAAAACCCGGATAAGTACCCGGTTTTTTTGTGATTCATTATCAACTATTTAACTCTAAAATAATGTTGCGTTTCTTTAAAATTATCGCCTTTTTGGAAGGAATTTCCCTCCTGTTATTGCTCTTTGTAGCCATGCCTTTAAAATATATGTACGACAAACCGGAAATGGTTCGTATGGTCGGAATGGCTCACGGATTATTGTTTATCGGGTATATCGTTTTGGCGAGTATGCTTAAAATGGAAGAAAACTGGTCGCTAAAAAAATTCCTTATTGTTTGTGTAGCGTCGGTAATTCCGTTTGGGACGTTTTATGTTGAGAAAAAAATTCTGTAATTTTAGAATATGAAAATCTTTAATTGGGCATATAAAATTCTGAAAAACATGGATTTCAGTGATACCTGGGCTTCGTATCTGAACCTGGCGATCAATATTGTAATCCTGATTGTTATCGCTTATATTTTAGATTATATTTTTAAAAAAATACTGATTATCATATTGGCTATCGTAGCCGAAAAAACAAAATCGAGTTTTGACGATTTCCTGGTAGCCAATAAAACGGCGAAATATGTAGCCCACCTGGTTCCACTCTACTTTATTAGTAAAGTGGTACCGGTAATTCTGAAAAATTTTGTCTACTGGGAAAGTTTTTTTGGAAAAAGTGTCAAAGTCTATATGGTTTTCCTGTCGCTGTGGATTATCCGAAGTATTTTTAATTCCCTTAAGGATTATTTAAAGGAGAAGCCCAAATTTAGCGATAAACCGATCGACAGTTATACGCAGGTGATCATGATCATTCTCTGGGTTTATGCGATCACCTATTTGGTTTTGATCTTGTTTGATACGAATTTTAAAACCCTTTTGGGGACTTTTGGGGCCATTTCGGCAATTATCATCTTGATTTTTAAGGATACAATTTTAGGATTGGTGGCCAGTATTCAGGTTACGGTTAATGATACCGTTCGAATTGGTGACTGGATTACGATCGATAAATTTGGCGCCGATGGTGATGTAATCGAAATCAATCTGGCGACGGTTAAAGTGAAAAACTTCGATAATACCACGACTACCGTACCGACCTATAGTTTGATTTCGGATTCGTTCCGAAACTGGCGTGGGATGCAAAATTCCAACGGGAGGCGTATCAAACGACATATTCTGATCAAAGAAAATAGTGTCCGGTTTATTCATCCGAGTGAGATCGATCATTTTAAGAAAATTCAATTGATCACGTCCTATATCGAACACCGTCAGTCGGATATCGAAAAATTCAATACGAATAACAGTATTAATAAAGAACTAGCCATAAACGGTCGGAATCTGACCAATTTAGGGTTGTTTCGAAAATACCTGACCAGTTATCTGGAAAGTCATGCCGGAATTAATAAAGAGATGAATCTGATGGTTCGGCATTTACAACCTACGGATAAAGGAATTCCAATTGAAATCTATGCCTTTGTTTCGGACAAGCGCTGGATCAATTACGAACATATTATGGCCGATATCTTCGATCATATTATTGCTGCGGTAAATTATTTCGATCTGGAAATTTTTGAATTACCGTCCAATAGCAATCGTAAAGACTATTCTGAAGAATAATTCGAGACAAGATAAAAAATCATAAGGGGTACTTTAGTATCTCTTATTTTTTGGTGCAAAATGTACTTTAAATATCAAAAATGAGATGTAAATACGATAAAATGAAAAGTATTGTGGGATTAGAGCAAATAAAATGTATATTTAATACTACTTAAATAGTTATGAAATAAAACAGCAGCGGGATGCTAATGAAGAAATCGGTTTACATACTCCTATTGGTCTTATCATTTCTGATAAGTTGTGTTTTTTTTATGCATTCCAATGCGAGTGATTTTAAATATCCCGGTATAAAAGTGGTGTTTGTTTTTTTAAATCTGAGCCTATGCCCTGTCTTTTTTGACCGTATCATAAAAAGAAGTACGATTTCAAAGGAACAGAAACTGTTGTTCTATGCCGTACCGGTCATTTTATTGGAATATTTGGGAATTACCATGCTGTTTTACTTCTATAAAACAGGGCCGTTTTTTTTTAACCATCTGTTTGTCAACGGACTTGTAATTGCTTTGGCAGTTTTTATAATCTACTATACGTTTATGATTTTAAAAAAATTGCGTTCTAAATTAAGTCCCGAAAAAACAAATCGTTTAACCGAATAAGTACCTATTCCGACTGACTTTCTGTACGGCCGGAATAGGTGCTCTATTATTATATAATCTCTACTTCTGTTTTACCGTGTGAGGCCGGACGACCAAAACTGTCCAGATTTACCATCGTAATGGCTTCAACAGTAATAATCACATCTTTGGTCATTACATTGCGAACTTCACATTTCATAACGATTGAAGTACGCCCAAATTTTACAAGGTCAATTCCAATTTCAATAATATCGCCCTGTCTCGCGGAACTCATAAAGTTGATTTCCGACATAAATTTGGTAACGATCTTGTTGTTTTTCAATTGAATAATGGCAAATAATGCCGCTTCTTCGTCAATCCAGGATAATAATTTTCCTCCGAAAAGTGTACCATTTGCATTCAGGTCTTCCGGCTTAACCCATTTTCTTGTCTGATAAATCATAATATAAATTTTTGCAGCGCCAAAGTTACTATTTCTTGGTGGTCAAATGCTAATTTAGGGAGCTCTTTTATCGGAAACCAGGTGGCTTCTTTTGCATCATCGGCTGCTATTGCTGTTGTATTCTCAGGAACGATTCCAAAATAGGCCACCGAAACGGTATGGTGTCTCGGATCGCGAAAGGGCTTTCCAAAGGCTCCAATTTGCTCTAAGTGATCGATTTTTATGGTGGTTTCTTCAAGAAGTTCCCGTATGGCGGCATCTATCAAGTCTTCATTCTGATCGACAAAACCTCCCGGTAACGCCCAGTCGTCTTTAAAGGGCTCGTTAGCCCGTTTTATTAGAAGCATACTATAGTTGGAAAGCGTTTTTTTGACAATGACCGCGTCAACGGTTAAAAAAATGTTAGATTTTCTCATAAAGTACGAATTATGTATCTCGAAATTTTAAGTATTTTTTTGTCATAAATATGCAACTTTAACGCATACTTAAATGAAAGTTCTTAAAAAAACAATCTTTTTCTTAAAGATTAATAAGCCAAAAGCCTTAATTATCGCAACAAAGTTAATTAATTGTTACTTTAGTCATGTCCTATTCTCATTATCTTTGCCCAATCAAAATAAATAAGCCAACATGCTACTGTTGGAATTAAAAAAAAGTAAAGCGAATATGAAAAAAATTATGCTTCCCTTATTTGTAACGGTACTGGCTTTCGGAACGGCTATGGCTCAGGAAAAACCAGTCTTTAACAAATGGTCGATCGACATCAATGGAGGATTTAGTAAGCCTATTGCTCCATTTACGACTGGTTATTATGCAAAAAACTACAATCTTTTTCATGCCGATTTAGGTGTACGTTATATGTTTAACACCAAGTTCGGTTTGAAAGTTGATCTAGGGTACGATCAGTTTGACAATGATTCTAAAAGTGCTCCTTTCGACGGACAGTATTATAGAACTACGGTACAAGGTGTGGTCAACTTGGGACGTGTGCTTAATTTTGAAGAGTGGACACAACACTTAAACTTTCAGGCACATACCGGTATCGGATATGCTTTTATGAAAAACGACCGTTTTGAAGGAGTCGACCATATGTTAAACCATATTATTGGTCTTACCGGACAAATTAAATTATCGGAACGTGTTGCTTTAAATGCCGATTTTTCGATGATCAACAATGTACGTCAAAACAATACCTTCGATGGTGCGATTGCTCCGGAAGACAGAGGTTTTAATGGAACTTTATATAACGCAACAGTTGGTTTATCGATTTATTTAGGTAAAAACGAAAGACATGCCGACTGGTTTTATGCAGAAGAAAAAGTGGATCGTTTAGAGGAATTGGAAAAACGAATTGGTGATTTGGAAACCTTAATGAACGATTCAGATAAAGATGGTGTGCCGGATTATCTGGATGCGGAAGCCAATACCATTCCAGGTGTAGCCGTTGATACTAAAGGACGTGCTGTGGACAGAAACAAAAATGGAATTCCGGATGAATTGGAAAGCTATTTAGAGCGCAACTATGGTGCAAGCAGTAAAGGATCCTCTCTAAACGGTGAAACGTTGAAAGAAATGATCAATCAAGGATATGTGAATGTATATTTCGATTTTAACCAGTCGCAACCAGCGTCGAATTCGGTTAGTGGAATGGATTTCTTAGTGAAATATCTAAAAGCACATCCGGATGCAAAAGCAGATGTAGTGGGTTATGCTGACGAAATCGGAGATACCAATTATAATAAAAACTTATCTCAGAAACGTGCTGAAAACGTAAAAAATACTTTGGTTAAAGCCGGAATTGAGGCATCCCGATTAAACATTATCGGAAACGGTGTGGATAGTTCGGTGGCAAAAGATTCGAAAGCCGCACGACAACTGGTAAGAAGAGTTACTTTTAAGATCAAGTAATTAACAATATCTTATTCATAACTTATAAAGAACCGCTGTAATCCTACAGCGGTTTTTTTATAACTTTAAAATAAAAATGGAAAATCGCGATACCTTTTTGATCGATCTCAGAGGCGAAGCCTTGGGAATGATCTCGGATCAATCTTCATCCGAAGAAATTTTTCAAAACAAAATCCTGCGTCCGATCTTACGACTGCAAAACGAACTTTTCATTCAGGTTTTCCTGAATTATGCGGTAAAACAGAAAAATGTTTTCTTTTCGCTCACACCTGAAAAAAAGATGGCCTATATCGAGAATGTTATCCAACGGGATATCAAATTCCGGAATTCATTAAAAGGAATGATCATCGGCCTTTTTACAGTGGACGAATACCAGGAATACATTAAAAACTCCTCGAACTTAAACAAAAGAATGATGAATGTGCTGATCGAGCGCCTGAAAAGTCAGGTGCAATTATTGGAACTGGATTAACGTAAACAAACGAAAGCTTTTTGCTTTACATTAATAAATTATAAGGACCGTGATAACACGGTCCTTTTTAAATTATAATTAATCAGGCTATTATATTGCATAAAAGATAATTAGCAAAACTCCTAATAGAAGTTCTTCTTTGTAGTTTTTTGAAAAACTTTACTTGTTTTTATTAGAAAGACGCAAACTCTCAAACTTGGCAATGAAATTTTCCCAAGTCCAATCCGGGAATATTTTTGGCATCTCGGTTTTAAAAGTTTCTGTTTCTACCGAACCAATACCTACTCCATTCATATAGTATAATAGTACGACTTGCCAATCATAAAACACACGTGCTTCTATTGCCATTTGCGTATAACCATAATAATCTAAATCTAGATAATCTAATTCATAGTCATCAATGCTTTTATAATACATAGACTTTTCGATACTATCCGGTCTAATGATAAAACCACATCGACTTTCATTTGAACAATAATCAAAAGGTTGAAAATATTGAAGGTCTTCTCCATGTACAGACAATATTTCTTCATCATAATATGCTTTCATATCTGCAAATAAATATTCCGTTTCTGCTAAATTCATCCTGCCTCCCAGGCTTTTTTCTTTATTAGACCACCATTCTAATTCAAACCCATCACTTCTTTTTTCATAGTACTCTTTAATTCCTTGATGAACAGCATCTAATTTATTTAAGCTTTCTGATTCGATTTCCATAGGAAGGTGATTCCATGTTTTAAAATCTTTAATTTTCTTTTCTTTTTTTGCTTTTAATAATAAATCGTCTAAATAATCATCAAAAAAAAATGTATAGCCCATATTATTTTATTACTGTGGTTAATGTTACGTTACTCCTATTCTTTTTTTAATTTTTCAACAACTATCTATATTCAAAAATTGAATATTTTTTATTATTTATCTTTTAAATACTCTTCTAAGCTCCATTCATCCGTTGGCTCTAAATAACGTTCTACTTTTACCGGTTTATCCAAATTATGCAAGCGCAAGCTTTTATCTTCATCACCGCCTACGTGTTCCCATTTTTTAGCATCTGAACGCACTATAAAATCAGAAACAATTTTTAATTCTTCATTAATTGAAGCTACTAAAAAACACTCTGCTATTTTTTTACTTGATTCACTTGGGTTTGAAAAAGAAACGTAACAGGCCCAAACGGTGCCATATTTTTCAGAGATATATTCGCTGATTTTAAATAAATAACGCGGGACTGGGTAAGAACTCTTTTTGGACTGCTCGTAAAAACGATCCGAAAATGGAGATATTATTGTACCTTTAATATTAAATGCTACTTTTTTGCCTTCAGCATCATACGAATCTTCACAGTAAATGTTCAGCTCTTTTTCTACAAATTCATTATATTTTTTAATATCATCTTTGTTCCTTTGTAAATGAATCGCAATTTGCTCTTTTTCAAAAACAATAGCTATAAATGTTTTGATTTTTTCCATTATTTATCTTTATAATGATTATAAAACTCCATTTGTTCGGATAAAATATTATGAATTTCAGTCCAGCCCTGTGTTCTGGAAAGATCAATAGCTAATCCCCAACACATTTCTACTTTATCCAGATCTCCTCTTTTTCCTGCCCAATAACTCGCGCTTAGTAAAGCATTCCAGCATCCAATTGGATCGTTATATTCTTCTGCCAATATTACAGCAGCTTTGATGTGAAGATCACCTGTATAACCTCTTATTTTCCTGATAGCTTCCGTAGCTTCAAAAAGAGGGTGTTTTTGTACTTCTTTAGGAAACATTTTATATTTACTTTCCCGCTCTGAATTAAATGCATCTGCTATAGAATCCAGTAAGGAATCTGAATGACCAACATTAATCGTATATTCCTCAAAACTGTTATCATCACAATCAAAACCATGAGGTAATTGAGCACAACGCCAATAATGTTTCCATTTATCTTTGTCCTCTATTGTAATGTTCGAATAAGCTCTCTTAGCAAGTACATTTCCTATATAATTATTCCAAAGCCCGTAATCCTTATTGGTATCGTTGTATTCGGGTAAATAAATACCATCTTCTACCAGTTGATCAAATAATTCAAAAGCTTCTGAATTTTCAGAAGTATTGTAATAATGACTCCAGAATTCTTTATAAAAATCTTCCTTATATTCAGGAGCATTTTCAAAACGTTTCTGATTAGATTCCGACAGTAAAAACTGTTTTAAAAATTCCAGATCACCACCTCCGAAATAATCAAAGAATGGCTGGGATAATACTATGGCATCCTCTATTTGCTTCTGAAGCTCCTGTACCAGCACCAACTTTGTCATAAGCTTCAAGTTAGACATAGGAATCGTTGCTTTTATATTGGGAGCGAATGTAAAACATTCCTGATATACTTTATCAAAAGATACAATTGGAGATTCCTGAAGTATTGCTTTGCCAGGGATTAACTGAAAGGCTAAAATATCATTTCCCTTATAGCCATAAAAACCAAAAGGCATTACCGACCAATATCCTTTTTTTAAAAGCTGTATGAGTTTTGCTTTTTGGTCTTCGACATCAAATTCAAGATAGAATTTTTTACTGATTTCTTTGTCTTTATAAATTTCCTTTAAATCAGAGTGTACTTTATTTATTTCCATATTTAATTCTAATAATTTAATGCTTTTTCTAAAGACTCACATTTTTCCTTAAAATAAGTCAAATCTACATCTGGAAATAACTTAGGAAAACGTTTAATAATATTCCTCATCTGATGTAAAACCCCCTCTGCAGAATACGTAAATGTCCCCTCTTTAAATTTATCACTAAAAGGGTGAGGTCCTTGTAGATATTTTGCCCCGTATTCTATATAAACAGGTTTATAGTTTCCTAACTTTTTTACAATTTCCTGTGTGTCAATATAAAAATACTGCCAATAGTAAACAGCCTTGCAAGCAATCATGGTATCATAATATTCTTCCAGATTCATATCCATTTTAAACCAAATACCCGAATCAAAAAAATAAATAGGACAAGGATAAATACCCTCTTCTCTCAGTATACAGCCATACGTACCATCATCCCCATGACCTGACTTCTGAAAATAATTAAGTTTAGGTAAAAAGTCTTGCCAGATAGCCTCGGCTTCTGGTTGCGGGTTATTTTCCCAAAAACGGCTGTCGCTATTATAATTATCCCAAAAATGAGAAGGGTATCCTAATGATTCAAAAAGACCTAAAATTTTAAAACCTCCCCAAAGATATTCTTCGTTTGGTTCATTCGTTGTTGAAGACCAATCTAAGGTTAAAGCACTTATAGAATTGTACTGATAATCTTCTTCAGGGATTTCAACTTTAATCGAATCTTTAGCTCTTGTTAGTATTCTTTGACTTAAAAATCCAGCATTTTTTATTACTTCTTCACTATTATTTTCATTTACTTCTAAGCTAGTATTATCCAGCTCTTTAATAAAGTTATTCAATTTTTCAATTATGATCATATTATTTGTTTTATAAAATAAAACTTTATTTAATTTTTAAGGTCTTGTTGGAATAATACCCTCCCAATTATAAGAATAGCCATTAGTATAACTATAAAAACCCTCCATTGCATTTAATTACAGGTTTTTATAGTTGTTAAAAAATGATTTTTTGGTCATACTCCATCTGCCTCCTGTATATTTTATAGTCTTTTGAAGTTGAGCTTCTACTAATGGTTTTAATAATTCACGAAATTTGTATTTATCCAACGCCAAAGTATAAAATTTTTCTTATAGTTTGGACTAAATTTTAAAGATGATTTAAAGAAAAAAAACAAATTGGATTGATCCATTTTGGTATATAAATACCAGAATTAATAGAATAAAAAAAGGACAGTGAAAACTGTCCTTTTACATTACAACACGAAGTAAGTATCCTTAACCGGCTGTATATGCGAGATATCTACGGATTTCGGCTCCTCTGACTCGAATTCGTTTCGATACTCGTAAACCATCTGCAAGAGGTTTTTTTCAATATTACTGGAGATAAGATTCATTGGCGTGTCGGTTGGTCGGTTTTCGAACGGATCCTGTAAATGGATCGCCATCTTTTCGATTAAGAAGAAAGCGGCACCAATAGTTGTCACCAACGGTATACGGAACCATCCCAGAAAATCGGTTAATCCGAATGGTAATAAAATCAGGAACAAACACAACGTAAAACGGATGTACAAACTATAGGTCGTTGGGAAAATCGTGTTTTTAATACGCTCACATTTCCCCATCGAATCACACAAACGTGTTAAGGTATTGTCGATTTCCACTTGTTGGTAGACGTTAATTTTGCCTTCGTCGTTTGCTTTACGCAATTCTTTTACGTGCAACATCAAAATGGCATTTGGAACGTGTTTGTGCTTTTTAACAAAACGCAGCTCTTCTTCCGTTAGCAACGACTGAATCAATTTTATGGGATCTTTCCCTCGAAGCGACTGACTCAAGCTATAACACCATGCGGCTTGTCGTTTTGCAAAGCGCTCTTTAAAGTCGTTTGCATGAGTCGAAAAATCCGGGTCTTTATAAAATCCGATTACTTGTCGTAGTAACGAACGGGAATCGTTTACGATCGCGCCCCATACAATTCGGGCTTCCCACCATCTGTCGTAAGCCTGATTCGATTTAAAAGCCAGTAATAACGAGATAATGGTACCGATAATAGACGGTATCGCAATTGGAATTTTGGTTGGAACAGCCTGAAACGTATGGTGAAATACTTCAAAAGCAATACAGTAGAGTACGATTAAAACCAACTCCAACTTAATTTTTCCCAAAACATATTTAAGTGGTACTCTTTTTTTTAGTAGCATATTTTTTTAATTTTTAGATGAAACAATCAGACCGTTTCCTCATGTAAGGAAAGCACCGGTAGGCCGAGGTTTTGATGAACCGGAGTGGCTGCGCTCTTTTTTAGCCGTGTTTTTTCCGGTTTTCGGGTTTCTACCAATAAATCGATATTGTTTTTTGAAATGGTTTCCGATAAAAACGGGGTGATTTCTTCCGGTCGTTCTTCAAATACAGAAGCCTGACTTACAATTTTAAAAGTAAACCGTTCGCTCACGATACGCTGTAAGTCCTGTACTCCTATTCCATTGGCAACACGCTCCAGGTACAACGCATTATTAAAATGATGTTCCTCCGAATGTTGTCCCAGATGTAAAATCGGACTTTTACAATTCCCCAGTAATTTTAAAAAATGACGTTGAAAGGTATTGGTTTCCGATCGGTATCGTTGTGATAGAATAACCAATCCAATTTCAAGATGGTTTAACAGATTTTTTAATAAAGGAGCTGAAATACCAAACTGATGGCGTACTGTTATGGTACAATTGGCGGTTTCGTTAACAATCGCACGGCATTCGTCTACAACTGTGTATTGTGCCTCGGTCATTTCGGGACTCATGCTGCGAAGTGCCGATAAAGGCGAAAACAAAGTGTCGGGTAAATCGTTGATTGTTAGTAAAACGATAGTACAATTTTTAGTTTCAGCGTGTTTTACAGCCGTTTTTACAGCGTGAAGGGTATCGGCTTCAAAGGCGGTTGGAATGAGTATGTTATGCATCGGTGTAATTGTTTATGATTTATATCAGCAAAACAACTACACCGGGATGAGAAGGGAATTAAATTAAAATTAGAATATTCTAAAAATTGACATTAGAAATTTTAATGTGCGTTTAACGCTTAAAAACGATGGTTACTATAGTACCTTTATCGGCTTCCGATTGTATCGATAATTCGCCGTTGTGCATACGGATAATCTTCATAGCCAGCGGAAGTCCAAGGCCATAGCCCACATAACGGGATGCTTTTTTACCGCGGAAAAACGGCTCGTATAAATATGGAATGTCTTCCGGTGGAATTCCGATTCCAATATCTGAGATTACAATTTTTAATTGTTCTCTATTGGCCGTGAGGTTTACAAATACTTCTTCATTATCGGAATATTTAACCCCATTGGTAATAATATTTCCGATAGCAAGCTCCAAAAGCGGTTTGTTACACGGTAAGACCAGTAACGAATCCTCTTCCGGGATATCGCTCATGTTAATACTCACACGGTTGCCCGGATAAATTTTATCCAGATCACTTTTAACATCCAGCAATAAATCGTCAATGCGGACAATATCCTGAACTTGTTTTTTACCATCATAACCCGTTTGGGTGAGTTTTAGTAAACTTTCGGTCAGGTTACTCAAACGGGATGCCTGTTTGTGGATGTTATTTAATGTATTAGTATATTCCTCTGTGTCACGGTCTTTGAGTAAGGTTACCTCCGCTTCAGCCATAATGGTTGCGATTGGCGTTTTTAGCTCGTGGGAGGCATTGTTAATAAAATTGGCCTGAATTTCAAAAGAGGTTTCCAAACGATCCAACATATCGTTGAAAGTCTTCGTAAGATCGGAAATTTCATCTGAATCGTTTACTTCCGGTAAGCGGTTGTGCAAATTAGAGGCACTAATCCGTTTTACTTCACTGGTAATACGTGATACCGGATTGATAACCCGCAAGGCCAAAAAACGGCCAAAAAAATACGCCAGTATGATAAATCCTAAGCCGCATAATAGTAAAATTCGGGTAATAAACAACGTACTATCACTGCCACGTAAATCTTTTGCGGAAATGATCACCATATATTTCGTACCGGCTTCATTAAAAACCTGACCGTAATAGTAAACTTCATTTTCTTCGATCCAACCGGAATTGTATTTCATTACCGAGGCATAAAATTCCGGTGGTAGATGCAATTCGGTGTTGTATTCGAACGAGCTGGCACTGTTTATTTTTAAAACGTATTCCTTTTCCTCTTTAAGCTCCTCCATCCCATTATTTTTGAGCTCCTGATAGTATTTTGCCTTAACAGGATCCTGCTGATAATGCATCGATGCGACTATTTTCGCCCGGTCTTCCAGTCGTTTTCTAAAATAATACTGGTTGTTTTGTCGGAACAGGAAAAACACGACCGTACAGAGCAAAAGCGTGCTAAATCCGGATAGTGCGATATAGGTGACGGTTATTTTCTTTTTGATCTGCATATTATTCCTTTATAACATACCCTAATCCTTTTATGGTATGGATTAATTTGTGTTCGTATGGATGATCAATTTTTTTTCGCAAATAATTGATATAAACATCCACAACATTCGTATTCATATCAAAATTGATATTCCAGACATTGTCCAGAATTTTGGCGCGGGAAAGTATGATGTCTGAGTTTTTGGCCAGGTAATACAGCAGGTTAAATTCTTTTGCCGTGAGCACAATGGTTTCTCCGTTTCGTTTTACCATTTTGGTGCGGACATCAATTTCAAGATCGTCGATCGTAATTTTTTCCGCCGGCTTCTGATCTTGTCCGGCTCTTCTGGCCAGGGCATTAACCCGGGCTTCGAGTTCAGAAAACTGAAATGGTTTGGTCAGATAATCGTCGGCACCGGCATTTAATCCGTGTACGATATTATCGCTACTGCTGAGTGCTGTAAGCATGAGTATCGGAACAAAATTACCAGCAGCGCGTAAACGACGGCAAATTTCAATTCCGTTAATATCGGGTAGCATCACGTCCAATACGATCACATCGAATTGGGTATACTGTATCATTTCTAAGGCTGTTGTTCCGTCTAATGCCGCACTTACGTCGTGGTTTTTTTCGGAAAGTCCTTTCCGCAAAGCCGAAAGCAAATTGGGCTCGTCTTCAACGATTAATAATTTCATAGTACGGGAGCGTTTTCACAAAAATAGAAATTAAAATCATAATGATTCGTTAAACCCAATCCTCTTTTATAAAAAAAGAAAGAGTCTTTATTTTAAAGTGAAACTTCAATATAAAGACTCAATTTATTGGTAGGCAGCTATTTAGGTCTAATCTATTTTTCTAAATATCAATTTTAAACCATCCGGATTTGAAAGGTATAACCTGTTATTTTTTATTTCGTAGGCCGTACTGCTTTCCAGTGCTTTTACGAATTTAGCTTCGTTAGCCATTTTATCACAAGCCATACGAGTAAGTCCTACATTGGTAAAACGCAACAATTCCCGTTCGGAGAATAATTTACCGAACATACGGTTGCATCCCGCAATGCCGCCAAAAGTAGCTTCTTTGGCTTGGATTTCTAAAGTGGGACGTTTGTTAAAATCGGAATCGTCTATTTTTTTACCTTCCATTTCTTCCAACACCCAAATATCATGTAGGCGATAGTCAACGATATAGTTTCCACAACCCCTCAAATCTTTAAATTCGTTTTCACCGGCTTTTTTTAAGGCTATGGTAACCGAATAATTGTGATCCATATCCGACATGCCATCGGAGCATTTTCCATAGGCGATCGTAATTTTTATTTCGCCGGCTTTCGATTTACTTTGATAGGTTTTAATGTTGGCATCCATTACACGAACCGGTTTCGTGGCCGGAAACAGAATTCCTTCGGGATCTTCCGGTGTGGTATATTTAATCTGACTGTTGCTTATTTCCACACCCCAAAATGGTTCTGTCCCGATGGCTTTAAAATAAACCTGGTCGGGATTTTGAGAAACCATTTCCTTTGATGTTGCATTTTCCTTGTTTTTCGTACTGTTACAGGCACATACTATGGCAAGCAGCATTACAATTCCGAGTTTTTTCATATTCTATATTTTTATACGGACCATACTGTGCAGAAATCATACCAGATTAATACAAGGGTTCCCCGTTTAGGTTTGTCGACAAGACTTCGCTCATATAATCAAAAAACGGACGCATGGCCTGAAAGGTAGCCAATACTTCTTTTTTAAAATCGGGACTTGTTACCTCTTTATCGGTAAAACGTCTGGAAATCAGGTATTGTTTTTTACGGATCAGATCAATGGCCGGGTGTGTTTTGTCGAATCCTTTTGGTGCCGTTTTAAGCTCCTCGCCTTCCAGTGTTCCGAAAAAGGCTTTAAAAGTAGGGTCTGAAATAATTGCTCTTATTTCTTGATCATCTACTTCAAATTCCTTGCGGATTCGGTTCAGATCTTCGGCATTTGGATCCCAAAAACCACCACCGACAAAACTGGCACCGGGTTCGATATGCAAATAATACCCACCGCGTAACAACGGTTTTGTACGGGTAAAGCCTACGCTAAAATGACTCTTATAAGGGGATTTGTCTTTCGAAAAACGAACGTCGCGGTAGATTCTGAAAACCTGCATTTTTTCGATGCTGTCCTGTTTACCCAATTCATCATAAATTTCCTGAAAAAAGACTTTTGCTTTTTTTTCGTGTTGTTGAAATTCCTTTTTATGTTCGGTAAACCATTCCCGATTGTTGTTGTTTCGTAAGGCTATAAGAATATCGAGTTCCGCTTTTGTGATCATTTTTTCTTTTAAAAGTACGCTTTTTTTGATTGTCCTTTTACAATTAGCGACTCCTTTTTTTTAGAATTTCGACAACATCCTGTAACTGAAATCCTTTTGCCTGTAATAAGATCAGATAGTGAAAAAGCAGATCCGCACTTTCATTTAAAAACAGACCCGAATCGGAATCTTTCGACTCAATAACCATTTCTACTGCTTCCTCGCCCACTTTTTGTGCGATCTTATTAATCCCTTTGGACCATAACTGACTGATATAACTCGTTTCCAGAGGTTTTTCCGTACGATTTCGGATGCATTGCTCCAATTCTGATAAAAAGCCAAAATCCGCCTGATTGGATCCTCCCCAGCAAGTATCGGTTCCTTTATGGCAAACGGGACCCTGCGGATGTACCTGAATCAAAAGGGTATCGTTATCGCAATCGGTTGCAAGACGTACAAGATTTAAAAAATTACCGCTTTTTTCTCCTTTTACCCATAATGCATTGCGACTGCGGCTAAAAAACGTCACTTTACCGGTTTCCAATGTAGCGGAATACGCATCTTCATTCATATAACCGAGCATTAGCACGGTTTTGGTGGTGGCATCCTGGACAATAGCCGGAAGCAAACCATTTTTCGATTTTGTAAAGTCTGGTTTCATAATTATACAATTCTTACAGGAATGTTGTGTTGTTTTAATACTTGTTTTAGCACCGGAATCGGAATGGTATCATAGTGAAAAACACTGGCTGCCAATGCTGCATCGGCTTTTCCTTCGTTAAAAACAGCTATAAAATCGGTTATTTTACCCGCACCGCCCGATGCAATTATTGGTACATTTACCGTTTTGTTTAGTGCTGCCAACATAGTGTTTGCAAAACCCTGTTTTCGCCCGTCGTGATCAATAGCCGTAAAAAGGATCTCACCGGCGCCATTTTCAGTGACCTGCTTTGCCCAATCCAGGAGTTCCCAGTCGGTTTCGAGTTTCCCTCCCATCCTGAAAACCTTCCATCGATCACCTACAAGTTTCGCGTCAATTGCTGCCACGACACACTGATTGCCAAAGCGTTTTGCCAACTCGGTTACCAATTCCGGGTTTTTAAGTGCCGCCGAATTCACCGCTACCTTATCCGCGCCATTTTGTAATAGCTGTTCCACATCAGACACCGAACATATTCCTCCGCCAACCGTAAATGGAATATTGATTGTCGCGGCTACATCACGCACCATTGGCATTAAAGTCTTCCTTTTTTCTTCAGTCGCCGTAATATCCAGAAATACCAACTCATCGGCCCCATCGCGAGCGTATTTGCGAGCCAGTTCCACCGGATCGCCGGCATCAATCAGTTCTTCAAACTGAACTCCTTTTACCGTCCGTCCGTTCCTGATGTCCAAACAGGGGATTATTCGTTTTGTAATCATCTTTGCAGCATTAATTGTTCTAATTCCTTTAAACTTATTCTGTTTTCATAAATCGCTTTCCCGATAATGGCTGCGTCGCAACCCAATTCGTCGAGTTCTAACAGGGCTTTAACGTCTGAAATGCCGCCCGAAGCGATCAGCTTGATTTCCGGAAAAGTTTGTAACAATTCGGAATACAAATCGATTGAAGGACCTTCGAGGGTACCATCGCGGTTAATATCGGTACAGATCACGTATTCAATCCCTTTTTGAACATATTCCTGTAAAAAAGGAATAATTTTTTGGTCGCTATCTTCCAACCAGCCTGAAATAGCCACTGTAGTATCTTTAACATCGGCTCCCAAAATTATTTTAGAACTTCCATAGTCGCGTATCCAACCGGAAAATCGTTGCGGATCGTTAACGGCAATACTTCCACCTGTAATCTGGGAAGCCCCACTGTTAAAAGCGATTCGCAAATCGTCGTCTGATTTGATTCCACCACCGAAATCAATGGTCAGATTGGTTTTAACGGCTATTTTTTCCAGTATCTTATAGTTGATTATCCGGTTGGATTTGGCACCGTCCAGATCGACCAAATGCAAATGTTGCATCCCATGTGCCTCAAATCGTTTGGCCATTTCCAGCGGATCGTTGCTATAAACCGTCATTTTTTGGTAGTCACCGTTTACCAGTCGGACGCATTTCCCATCGATAATATCCAATGCGGGAATAATTCTCATTTTCATAGGTTTAAAAAATTCGTGAGTACTTGTGCTCCAATTTCCCCGCTTTTTTCCGGGTGAAACTGAACGCCGTAAAAATTTTCTTTTTGTATAGCCGAACTAAAAGGCCTGTCATAATCGGTCATAGCAATACATTCCGGAAGTAATGGAACATAATAGCTGTGCACAAAATAGAGATAGGATGCATTCGTAAGTCCGCGAAACAATTCGGATTTTAAATTTGTAATGGTATTCCAACCGATCTGTGGAACTTTAACCCGGTTTGAAAAACGAACCACGTCCACATCAAAAATTCCCAGTCCGTTTACATTGGCTTCCTCCGTACGTTTACACAGCAACTGCATCCCCAGGCAGATACCCAATACCGGTTGCTGCAATTCCGGAATAATCCGATCGAGTTTTGCGGCTTTTAAGCGCGTCATCGCCATGGACGCTTCCCCAACACCCGGAAAAATCACTTTGTCGGCCTTCCGAATCCTTTCTGCTTCGGCTGTAAGCGTAGCGGTATAACCCAATCGTTCCAGAGCGAATAAAACACTTTGAACATTTCCGGCGCCATAATCAATTATTGCTATTTTCATTTTATAAAAGTTCTTTTGTTGAAGGGACAGTCATCTTATCCGGATCGCGTTTTAAAGCCATTTTAATCGCTTTGGCAAATGCTTTAAAAATGGCTTCAATTTTATGATGCTCGTTGTTTCCGTCGGCTTTAATATTTAGATTCACTCTGGCTTCATCAGTAAATGATTTAAAAAAATGGAAAAACATTTCCGTTGGCATTTGCCCGATAGCTTCCCGTTTAAAATCGGCTTCCCATACCAACCAACTTCGACCGCCAAAATCAATAGCTACCTGCGCCAGGCAATCGTCCATCGGAAGTGTAAAACCATAGCGTTCGATCCCCAGTTTGTTTGGTAAAGCCGCTGCAAAAGCCATTCCGAGTGTAATTGCGACATCTTCAATGGTATGGTGCTCGTCAACATTCAGATCGCCAACAGCATTGATTTCCAGATCCAATTGTCCATGCCGCGCCAGTTGGTTTAGCATGTGATCAAAAAAAGCAATCCCGGTTTTGATATTACTTTTTCCGCTACCGTCGATGTTTAATTTTATCGTAATCTCCGTTTCCTCCGTTTTACGGGTAATAACCGCGTCGCGTTGTGGCAGTTTTACAAAATCATAAATCCTTTTCCAATCAACTGTTTTTAAGGCAATCGTATCCTGAAGTGCTTCTTTTTCAAAAGACAGCTCGCCTATGGCCAGATGCTCATCTTGATTGATAAAGATGGCTTTACAACCCAGATTTTTAGCCAGTTCCACATCGGTATAACGATCGCCAATAACATACGAATGCTTTAGATCATATTCCGGATTATCGATATATTTTTGCAACATTCCCGTTCGCGGCTTCCGATTCGGACTATTGGCTTCCGGAAAACTCCGGTCGATATAGACAGCTTCAAAAACAACCGATTCGTTTTTAAAAGCTTTCAGAATAAAATCCTGTATCGGATTGAACACCGACTCGGGATAGGCCGCAGTTCCCAATCCGTCCTGATTGGTCACCATCACCAGCTCGAAATTCAGTTCCGTTGCAATTTTCCCTAAATAACGGAACACCTCCGGGTAAAACACCAGTTTTTCGAAAGTATCCACCTTGTAATCTTCCGGCTCTTTGATCAATGTTCCGTCACGATCTATAAAAAGTACCTTTTTCATAATTCCGTTTTTTGAATGTTTTGTATAACCTGTATTAAGCGGCTGTTTTCCTCGGGTGTACCAATTGTAATCCGCAAACAATTATCGCATAACGGATCGCTATTCCGGTTCCGAACCACAATGCCATTTTCTAATAATTGGCGGTATCTTTTGTTGGCATCATCAACCCGGATTAGTAAAAAATTTGCCTCCGACGGGTATATCGTCTTTATAAAATTCACTTGAAGTAAAACTTTATATAATTGTTGTTTTTCATTTTGTATTAAAGTTACTTCGTTTTTTACAGTATTGCGCATCGCTACTACTTTTTCCGCTGTTAGCACTCCGATATTATACGGTGGTTTTATTTTGTGCAAAAGCGCTGTGATTTCGGGTGACGCAAAAGCCATCCCTAGTCGGATGCCAGCCATTCCGTAGGCCTTTGAAAGCGTCTGGATGACAATCAGATTTTCGAAAGCGATTCCTTTTTGCATCCAGCTTTCCTCAGTTGTAAAATCAATATAAGCCTCGTCCAGGACCACAATCCCGTTAAATCGATTTAAAAGCGTCCGGATACTTTCTTCCGACAACAAATTACCGGTCGGATTATTCGGAGAACAAAGGAAAAGCAGCTTGGTACGCTCGTCAACCTGAGCTAAAATCCGATTTATATCCGGCTGAAAATCGGCATTCAATAACACTTGCTTATTTTCAACTCCATTAAGATCGGCCAACACCGAATACATCCCATAAGTTGGTGGCAGACTAATTACAGTATCTTTTCCCGGTTCGCAAAAGACCCTGAAAATCAGATCCAGTATTTCATCACTACCGTTACCCAGCGTAATCCGGTTTTCCGATACCCCTTTTATAGCGCTAATCTTCTTTTTTACTGCCAATTGTTTTGAATCCGGATAACGGTTCCATCCATTTTCGAACGGATTTTCATTTGCATCGAGAAAAATCATACCTTCGGCAGCACCCTTAAATTCGTCTCTGGCCGATGCATACGGTTTCATTTTTAACACCCTGTCCCGAACCAGTTTATGGAGATCAATTGATTTCATCCTGCAACTTTTTTAATCGGATAGTAACGGCATTTTTATGCGCCTCAAGTCCTTCGGCTGCAGCCATAACGGCAACACTATTACCAATTGCACGAATGCCCTCCGGCGTAAGTTTTTGAAAACTGACCATTTTTTGGAAACTATCCAGTGTGACACCACTATAATTCCGCGCGTAACCGTTGGTTGGTAAGGTATGATTCGTTCCAGAAGCGTAATCACCCGCACTTTCGGGCGAATAATTTCCCACAAAAACCGAACCTGCATTAGAGATTCCTTTGATAAATAAATCTTCATTAGCCGCGCAAATCATAAAGTGTTCCGGCGCATATTCATTGATAAAGTCGAGTGCTTCGGTTTCGGTTTTCAGATAAATAAACCGCGCATTGCGAATGGCTTCCGCCGCTATTTCCTTTCTGGGTAAATCGGCTAACTGAGATGGTATTTCCCGAATGACTTTTTGCAATACGGATTTACTAGGAGAAACCAAAACCACCTGACTATCTTTTCCGTGTTCCGCCTGACTTAATAAATCGGCCGCTACAAAAGCCACATTAGCCGTTGTATCGGCAAAAACAAGCAATTCTGACGGCCCTGCTGGCATATCTATGGCTACTCCGAACTGTGTCGCAATTTGTTTTGCCCCGGTAACAAACTGATTTCCGGGACCGAAAATTTTATACACTTTAGGAATCGTTTCCGTTCCGAATGTCATACCGGCAATTGCCTGGATCCCTCCGGATTTTATAATCGTCGTAATGCCACAACTATGGGCCGCATACAAAATTGCCGGATTAATTTTTCCGGATTTATCCGGTGGTGAACAAAGTACAATTTCGTTACAACCAGCCAGTTGCGCCGGAATAGCCAACATTAACACTGTTGAAAATAACGGAGCCGTTCCCCCCGGAATATATAACCCCACCTTTTGAATTGGCTTTTTTTCCATCCAGCACGTCACTCCGGGCATGGTTTCAAGGCTAATTGGTATTATGTTTTGTTTTTTATGAAAGCGTTCGATATTACTTTTAGCCTGTTCGATTGCCGCTTTAAGATCGGCTGGAACCTGTTGTATTGCTTCCTCTATTTCGGCTTCCGAAACCGCCAGATCCTCCAGTACGACACCATCAAAAAGATTGGTATACTTGCGTATGGTAGCATCCCCTTTTACTGCAACTTCCTTAAAAATAAGCTTTATAGTTGCTTCAATGGATTCATAACGTTGTACCGGACGCTTTATTAATTCCGCCCAGCTGTCCCGTGTTGGATTTTCAATAATTTTCATAATGCTATTTTTTCAATTGGACAAACCAGTATATCCTGAGCGCCACTGGCTTTAAGTTTATCAATCACATCCCAAAATGCCGTTTCACTAATAACCGTTTGAAGGCTACTCCATCCTTCAAGGCTTAACGGAACAACTGTTGCACTTTTTAAAACCGGTAATAATTGGCTTATTTCCTTGATTTTGCTATTCGGAACATTCATCATCAGGTATTTGGATTGGGACGCCCGTAAAACCGATTGTAGTCGGAACAGCAAACGATCCATCGTAACTTTACTCTCCGGTTTTATTTTTGGAGAAACAGCCAAAACAGCTTCGCTTTCAAGAATTACAGCCACTTCCTTCAGGTTGTTTTTGGCGAGCGTATTACCGGAAGAAACAATATCTACAATCGCATCGGCCAAACCGATATTAGGAGCTATTTCGACAGAACCCGAAATCTGGTGTAATTCCATCGCTATATTTTGAGATTTAAAATATCGATTGGTGGTTTCCGGGTAAGACGTTGCAATCCGTAATCCGTTAAGATCCTGCATTGAAGTAAATGGAAAAGCTTTTGGAACCGCTACGGCAACCCTACATTTCGAAAAACCTAACGGCATTACCGTAGCTATCGGAAATCCCTTTTCGAACAATAGATTCTGACCGATAATGGCCAGATCGGCCACACCGTCCATCAGGTATTGCGGGATATCCGAATTTCTCAAAAAAAGGATTTCCAAAGGGAAGTTGGCGACCCTCGCCTTTAACTCGCCGTTTTCACTTTCGATAGCAAGTCCGCATTTTTTTAGTAAGCTAAGACTATCTTCGCTTAGTCTGCCCGATTTTTGAAGGGCAATTTTTAATGTACTCATAAAAAAACAGGAATAAGTTTGAGTACAGCAATGACGAAGTAAAAAGAAAAACCCGTTTGATGTACTCAAACGGGTTAAAAATATATATGTTATCTACATACCATTATAACTACGCTTGAGCGGAGGAATAATGATGATGATGTAATTGGTTGCTAAACATTTTTCTTTTTTTGTGTTTACAAAGGTATTGACAAATAAAACAAAAAAACAAATTTTTGTTTTATTTTTTTATCAGGCATTCTAAAAAAACTACACCACGACACGAAGTGATTCTTGTAATACACTGATTTTAAATGTGTTTTCATTAAATTGATAATACTCACCATCCAACTGCATTGCTATCGTATCCTGACCGGAAACTTCCACATGTACTTCTTTTATAAGTTGGTGATTGGCTTTTTTAAAGCGTTCGGTTTTGTTCAACAACACCAAAGTACCGAAATACATTTGCTCCAGGATATTCAACTTTGGTACCACCAATAAATCCAGCCAACCATCCTGAAGACTTGCTTTGGGTGTTAAACTCATATTGTATCCCATTTCGTTCGAATTGGAAATGAAAAACAACATCGGATTCGTTTCGAAAGTCACACCATTACACTGTACAATAGCCTTATGAGGTTTATAATTAGCCGCTGCAAACAACGACGCTTTGATATAGGACGAAAGATTTCGCGTTGGCATACTTTCATATTTCTGAATAATTTTGGCATCGATGCCAATTCCCATATTACTAAAGAAATAGTGCCCGTTAACCATTCCGACATCAATTGCCGAAGGAGCTCCGTTTTTAATCGTTTCGACAGCCTTTTTAAAATCTTTGGCAATATTCAGATTTGATGCCAGACCATTACCTGATCCTACCGGTAAAATTCCCAATGCGATATCGGTATTCACCAACCCGGAAGCCACTTCATGTATTGTTCCATCACCACCACAGGCCACTATAATATCCGGTTTTTTCGCCACCGCATTTTGCGTTAACGTAATCGCATGTTTTTTATATTCCGAATATTCAACAACTAATTTATAGTCTTCCAAAGGAAAGAATTGTTCTAAATCCTGTTTTGCAATCTTGTGTTTTCCTTTTCCTGAAATAGGGTTAACAATAAAGTGGATGTATTTCATTAAAATTATCGATAGTGAATTATTGGTGCAAAAGTATGGAATTTTAAGTGCAACTTTTTTAAAATTCAATATCGTACGGCTTTTTTTATATTTTTGCTAAAAACTATATTATGATTTCCTATCTTAAAAAGCTAACTCCTTTTTACAATTTATTGTTATTTTACATTACAGCAAGTATTATTTTAAGAATAGTCTTGATTTTTCATCCGATAACACAGGCAAAGTTCAGCTTTTTTGAGGTCGTAAAAATATTTGGGATCGGACTTCTGTCAGATTTCTTTGTTTTTGTGATTATAGGATCATTACTATGGCTTTATCTTGCTTTCCTCTCAAACTCAAAATTTTACAAGCCCTGGGGCTATATCATTTTTGGAGCATTGGTCGCATTACTGGCCTATGTTAGCTTTGGGAATACCATTTTAAACGAATATGGCGGTGTCCTTCCCGAAATTGGAATCAGTTTTGTAGCACTAAAAACAGTACTATTCGGTGCCTTATTATTTCTGCCAAAATACCGGTCTAAAATCCGCTTGGCCTTATATTCCATTACGATATTTATCTTTGTCCTTTGTATACTTCAAAACACAGTTAGTGAATTTTTCTTTTGGAACGAATTTGGAGTACGCTATAATTTTATAGCCGTTGATTATCTGGTTTATACGAATACCGTTATCGGAAATATCATGGAATCCTATCCGGTTGTTCCACTTTTCACCGGAATCGGAATTGTAGCTTTACTCGTTACCTGGTACGTCGTAAAAAAATCTCAAAACTATTTGGACAACCTGCCTACCTTCAAAGAAAAGATTATCATAACTCTTGGTTATGTTGTATTATTCGGACTTTCGATAACCGCAATACCAGCATTGGCCCGATTAGAAGATTCCCAAAATGTTTTTACCAACGAGCTGGAAGCCAATGGTAGCTATCGTTTTTTCCTCGCTTTTAAAAATAGTGAACTCGATTATTTTAAGTTCTACAGCAATGTACCGGAAGATCAGGCATTCGCTTTATTGCGCAAACAAATTCCGGAATTAACCGGAAATACAATGGAAAGACAGATAAGCGGCAAAGGATCCGAAATCCATAAAAATGTGGTTCTGATTACTGTAGAAAGCCTTAGTGCCGAATTTATGAAAGCCTATGGCAATGAGCAAAACATTACCCCTTTTCTGGATACATTAGCAAAACAGAGTCTTTTCTTTACGAATTTATATGCGACCGGAAACCGTACTGTCCGCGGATTGGAAGCCGTAACACTATCCCTTCCTCCTACAGCTGGTGAAAGTGTTGTAAAGCGAAAAGACAACAAAAATAAATTCTCCACAGGCCATATATTCCAGCAAAAAGGATACAATGTAAAATATATGTACGGTGGTGACGCCTATTTTGATAATATGCGGGACTTTTTTGGCGGAAACAACTATGATATTGTCGACAAAACCACATTTACACCTGAAGAAATTACATTCCAAAACATTTGGGGTGTTTGCGACGAAGACATGTTTACAAAGGCAATCAAGGTTATGAACGACGAAGCCAAAGAAGGCAAACCGTTTTTTAACCATATTATGACTGTCAGCAACCACCGACCGTTTACCTATCCGGACAACAAAATCGATATTCCATCCGATTCCAAACAACGTGAAGGTGGTGTAAAATACACCGATTATGCACTTCGCAAATTCTTTGAAGCCGCAAAAAAACAACCATGGTTTCACAATACTGTTTTTGTGATTGTAGCCGATCATTGCGCTTCGAGTGCCGGAAAAACAGAACTTCCGCTTGATAAATATCATATCCCGGCGATGATTTATGCGCCTGGTTTTATCACTCCGGGGCAGAATAACATATTAATGTCTCAAATTGACTTGATGCCAACCCTATTAGGAATCCTTAATTTTAATTACAAAAGTAAATTCTTCGGACAAGACGTACTTCAAAGCGGATACCAACCGCGTGCTTTGATTGCCACCTATCAGGATCTTGGATTTATAAAAGACAATATCTTAACCATATTGTCACCTGTGCGAAAAGTAAAACAGTTTTCCCTTCAATTACAACCCGTAGCCAAAGGAAGTAGCGCCATACCATTATTTTTTGAACAGCAACCACTTAATGGAGAACGCAAGGGATTAACGCAAGAAACTATTGCCTACTATCAGATCGCTTCCTATTACCTCCAAAAGCAAATGTATAATAACAACTAAATACAAAAAGAGCCACGCTAAGCGTGGCTCTTTTTATTATGATAAATACCGTTCCTGATAAACGCGGACATGATGGTTTTGGTGTCCGATGATCATAAATCCTAAAGCCCGAACCGACATTCGGTTTTGAGATGCAATTCCCGATTTTAGTAAATCTTGCGGAGTATAACTTTTAAATAACGTAATCGTCCCCTGACGCACGATGGTCAGCTCTGTTAATAAGTCCTTTAAATGACGTTTGTTGGCCACTGGATTCACCACATCAGCAAAACTATTTTCATCAAATCCCGGTAATTCAGTAGCATCGTTACGGGAAAAACGCAACGCACGGTATGCAAATATTCGTTCTGTATCGATAATATGCTGGATAATTTCCTTAATCGTCCACTTTCCTTCAGCATAACGATAATCGAATTTATCCATTGGAATATCCTGAATAAACCGGATCGTACTATAAAGACTAATTTCCAGTTCTTCTATAAGATCGATAGCCGGGTCCAAAGCATTGATATAAGTTTGATAATACGGTGCGTACTCAGACGGATCCAATTCGGTAGGTTTCATTGTTCTAATTTTTATGGTTGGTGTAAATGTAAAAAGAAAAACCCTCAGGATTAGCTGAGGGTTTTCAAAATATAGTCAAATATTACATATCTTTAAAGATGGTGTGCATCAGACGTTTTTTGTCGTTAATGCTTTCTTCCAATGAAATCATGGTTTCCGTTCTGTATACGCCATCGATATCATCGATCATAAAGATAACTTCTTTCGCATGTTTGGTATCTTTAGCTCTAATTTTACAGAAGATATTGAATTTACCGGTAGTAACGTGCGCTACGGTAACAAATGGAATTTCATTAATACGCTCTAATACAAATTTGGTTTGAGAAGTATTGTGAAGGAAAACTCCGACGTAAGCGATGAAAGAATATCCTAATTTCTCGTAATCCAGTGTTAACGAAGACCCTTGAATAATTCCTGCATCTTCCATTTTTTTTACTCGTACGTGAACAGTACCAGCAGAGATCAACAATTTTTTAGCAATATCGGTAAAAGGTACTCGCGTATTATCAATCAACATGTCTAAAATTTGATGATCTACTTCATCCAAACGAAACTTACTCATAAAGTTATATTTATCAATTTATATTCAAAATGCAAATCTACGACAAATTAACACTAATTCTTCAGTATAATTACTGAATTATCATTTTTTTAGCAAACCATTAACAATTTTCTGTTCATTTGCTACTAAAAAATCAGCTTTGTCATTTATTACCGGTACGCCTCCATCCGAATTCCGAATTGTTTCATTTTTGAAATCGTACTCGATATGTCCGTAATAATCCGATAATGTCCCTGTTTCTACAATATAGGCCTCAAACACAATTTTATCATTTTCGAGGATTTCTTTATATTGGGCTGCGAAATTAGTAATTTTTTGGTTATTGACAGCATCAATTTTGATATTTTTATAAATAAAATCAAAAAAGACAATCATATTTTGAGGAATTTCAAAATATTCGGCCGTTTTATTGTTAACATGTTCGCTTTTTGAAATAGTTGTCATAGCAACTAAATAAGCTCTAAAAATATACTCCCGGGTCACTTCCCTTTCATAATCTCCTGGATAATGCCCTGCTTCAAAAAGAATAGTCGGAGTCCCCAACGATTGGAAACGATCACCGATACAATTTATATTAAACGAATCATCGAACCGTCCTATTTGTCCCGGAATATACTTTTGCAACGCCACATTCATAGCAACAATAATGCCAATAGCCTGTTCCCGTACCGAATTGATCGCCCTTTCTTCATTATAGGCCGGCGCTAAAAAAGAGACCGTAGCCGGCTTACCGGTGTTTCCTACTCCGAAAATAGTGCGCTGGTCGTGTAGGTTAAAACAAAAATCCGGCTGAAAAGAGTCGTATAAATCCCGTAGCAATCGACTTTCCGGCTGACTTAAATTAAATGCATCGCGATTCAGATCCACTTCATTAGCATTAACCCTGGTATACGCCGCCGCACCATCCGGATTCGCAATCGGAACAATCATAAAATGAAAATTGTCTTTTAATTCAATTGCCAGAGGGTGATCACTATTTAATAGGTTTAGAAAATCAAACAAGGCTTTCGTTGTTGTCGATTCATTGCCATGCATTTGTGACCATATATAGACTTTATGACGGCCACGACCTACTTCAATAGTATATATTGGTAGCTGATTAACCGATACTGCTGGAGTACTGATTTTAAAATCGGATCCCAGTTGTTGTAAAATCGGTGCTATAGTACTATTGGTAATATAACGACCGAAAAGTGTTTTTTCTTTGAACTGTTGGTATATTGATTCGAACTCCACGAGTATTTATTTTATTTACAAAAGTAAACATCTAATAAATTACAATTGTAAACAAAACTTTAAGGTTATTAATTTACCCTTGTAAACAATAAGATGATTACAAATGTTTACAGCATTACTAATAGTAATTAATTTAATTATTGAGCGTGGTTTTATTTAATTATCAATTAATTATGTGGTATTTAATAAAGTTTTACTATAGGATATGAAGTCCTGTTTACAATTGTAATCATATATAATTATTAAAAATTAGTTACATTTGTAATTTATTAATCGTAAGCGACTTTACAATGGTAAACACGGATGACTTTATTAAACGTCTTGAAATACTACTGGAGTATTACGGGCTTTCAGCTTCGGCTTTTGCCGATACCATTGGGGTGCAACGTTCCAGTTTGTCACACCTACTCTCCGGTAGGAACAAACCGAGTCTTGATTTTATACTTAAAATAACAGCCTATTATCCCGAAGTGGATTTGTATTGGATTTTAAACGGAAAAGGAGAGTTTCCAAAACAAGAACCCGGCACTACCACGCCAGCTACAACTGCACCACTACCCGATTTATTTACGAAATCGGAAGAGCCGGTTACGATGCGTTCGGAACCAAAACCATATGGCTTTCCGAAAGATTCTGAAGCAATTGAGCGCATTGTGATTTTTTTTAAAAACGGAACTTTTAAGGAATATATTCAAAAATAAAATCTCCGCTATCAATATATCAACAACGGAGATCTATAACCAACCACAAACTTCAAATAAAAAAATAAACAAACTTTTCTGCCCTAAACTGTATATTCTCTAAACATTAATTCATAGCAATTTTTCCCTGACGTTTCCTCCCAAAAACCGGAAATACAGTTACCTACTGCAATTCTCCTACCCCGGGCAGAAAAGATGTCAATTAGTTTTGCCTGGTAAAAGCCTGAATTATTACCAAAACAATACGCTAATTTCAGGTATATACGAAAGGGGTTAATTTATGGTTTTACTAAAGTTGATTTTTTTTTATTTTTTTTCCGGCACAAAACTATACTCCGGAATTTTACCGATTACGCCGACATAATTTTGCTCCAATATTTCAAAATCGTTGTCCTTATTCCCTGTAGGGTAAAACGGTTCGCCAATTTTCACTTCCTTTTTACTGTAGTTAAAAGCGACAGGAATTATTGGTACGCCTGCTTTTATGGCGATGTAATAAAAACCGGTTTTCCATTCGGTTACTCTTTTTCGGGTTCCTTCCGGTGCGATCGCAAGGCGAAAAACGGATTTGCTTTCAAAAACCTTTGCTATTGCGTCGACTTTATTTTCGTTTTTTTCACGGTTTAAGGGTGCGCCACCCATCCATCTGAAATAAGCTCCAATGGGAAATCGGAATAATTCTTTTTTTGCTACAAAATTCATTTCCTGATTTAGAATTCCCCGTGTAAAAACACCAAGGTAAAAGTCGTGCCAACTCGTATGTGGCACTACAATCATCACACATTTTTTGATTTCCGGAGCAATGGTCCCGTTAATCGACCAGCCCATACACTTAAAGAATATAAAACGATAAAGATTTTGTTTCATTTTAAAAAGTTTGCTGTAAAAATAGCATTATATTTACGAATAGAAAATGTTGCCAAATGATATCGAAGAAACTGCTGAGTTACTTTATTCCAATTAAAATTCATCAAAAAAAATCAGCAATCAATAAAAACCTGGAAGTTACCTGGACCAATGGTCAGCTGGTGATGGATTCAAAAAATACTAATTACTCCTACGGCAGTTTACAGCGAATCCTTAGAAAAGGATTGCATTATATCGGTTTCGAAAGAATTCGCAATTTTACAAACATCCTTGTTTTGGGTGTGGCTGGTGGTAGTGTGGTAAAAACGCTAACAGACGAAATTGGTTTTAAAGGTAAAATTACTGGCGTGGAACTTGATCCGGAAGCGATAGAACTGGCTAAAAAATTCTTCCAAATCGACAGTATCCCAAACTTTGACATCGTACAGGATGATGCTTTTGAGTTTGTTTTAAAAACCCGCGAGAAATACGATCTGATCATTATCGATGTGTTTCAGGATACGGTCATGCCAAATTTTTTATTTGAAGAATTCTTTATCAACAGGGTTAATTTCCTACTCAATGTAAATGGTTTTATCTTATTTAATACCATGGTTTTAAATAGTGATCATAAACAACGAAATAGCGATTATCGTTCGCGGTTTGATCCGAATTATTCGGTGCGAATGTATCCAAAAGTAGAAGATCACAACGAATTATTTACCATTAAAAAACTAGCCTGATCATGCTAACGAATACCATCGCACTTGAAATCAAAAAAGCCTCCAAAGAAAGTACACCGATACTGACAACGGAAATTTCAATTGCGGATCAAAGCTGGCCATTGCACACCAATTATTTTGCGATTCTATGGATCCACAGCGGGAAAGGTATTCTAGAAACCGACCTGATGAAAGTGCCTTATTCCGAAAATGAGGTCTTTTGTTTTAATACTTATCAGGCATTTGCGGTACATGCTAAAGGGACAACCACAGCGACATTACTCTTATTTCATGCTAATTTCTTTTGCATCGAAACCTATCACCATCAGGTAGGTTGTAACGGAGTGTTGTTTAATAATAGTTATGCAACCTCCAAAATTGCTATTCCGCCTAACGATCGTGATGAATTACAGACCTTATTTCAAAATATCAAAAGTGAAATCAAAGAAGACGAACTCGCTTCGAACGAACTTGTTTTTTCCTATCTTAAAATATTCCTGATCAAATTAACGCGTCTGAAAAGCGAAACGGAAACACTTGTTTCCCCAGGTATTGCTGCCCTTCCCGATTATGTATTGCAATTGGGTGATTTGATTAACGACCACTATACATCACAACACCAACCGGCTTTTTATGCCGAAAAATTAAACATCACCGTTAAAACGTTAAGCACCGCAACCAAACAATATTATCAGAAAACCGTTTCAGCGCTGATCATTGAAAAACTGATCCTAAAAGCCAAATGGGAATTATTGCATACAACTACTCAGATCAAAACGATTGCGTCCGATCTCGGATTTAAAGACGAATACTATTTTAGTCGGTTTTTTAAAAAACATATCGGACTTTCACCAAAACACTTCCGGGAAGAAGAATGGAAAATCCGAAAAGGATTTTTGTCCATTCCTTAGCTCTTTTTGTTCATTTTCTATTGTACGAATAGGCCGGATCTTTGTTCCATAATCTAAAAATAAGCATTATGGACAAATTATTTGAATATGCGGCCCGTTTACAGGAAACTGGAATTCAGTTGACGCGAATTGGTTTAATTGTGGTTTTAATCTGGATTGGCAGCTTAAAAGCGTTTCGTTATGAAGCGAACGGAATCGTTCCATTTGTAGCCAACAGCCCGTTTATGAGCTTCTTTTATCATTATGACGCACCGGATTATAAAGCTCATATGAATAAGGAAGGCGAAAATAAACCGGAGAATATAGCCTGGCATAAGGACAATAATACCTATGGCTTTTCGTATGGATTAGGTGCTTTGATTGTTGGAATTGGAATATTAATAGCGCTTTATCCAGTTGCACCCGGCGTATCGGCCATTGGGAGTTTTTTAGCTTTTGGAATGTCATTTGTAACCTTATCTTTTCTAATCACCACACCGGAAGCCTGGGTCCCTGATTTAGGTGATTCGGAACACGGATTCCCCTATCTAAGCGGAGCAGGACGATTGGTGATAAAAGACGCCATTATGATGGGGGCAGCATTGGTAACCATGAGTCAGGCTGCCCGTCGTTACCTCGATCTTAAAAGTGAATAAAGTATGTAATTGTTTAAACGGTTTGGGTTTTACTGTTTTAGCGTTCAATTTCCGGTGTCAATTTTAGACACGCTGTAAAAGACTACAAAAAATCATAAAATCAAAGGTACTTTGGTAAGCTTTTTGATAGGAATTGTTATAAATAACGATAAAACAAAAAATTATGATGAAAAAACCTTTAACATCGTTGGTATTCGTCGCTTTATTGTCGCTCGCTGCCTGTAAAAAAACAGCAAATACGGCAAAAGAAACGAGCGCTGCCGACAGTACACAAGTAACCAGAACCGTTTCGGGTATGTATGAAGGTGTTTTACCATGTGCTGATTGTCCCGGAATTGAAACTACAGTAGCGTTTAATGACGATGCTACCGTTTCGAAAACCATTCTGTACCAGGATCGGGATAAAACCAGCGAAACTGAAAAGGGGAACTGGAAATTAAACGGCCCTTATGTAGAAGTTACTTTCGCCGACAATCAGAAAGAATTTTATCTGATCAAAACCGACAGTACTATCGCAGTACTCGATCAGGACAAAAAAGAAGTACAAACCGATCTGGCCTCTCATTATATTTTGTCAAAAGAGAAACCATTGGAACCGAAATCACTTAACGGAAATTATATTCAGGGAGAAGTGGGAAAAGGCTACTATCAAACCTTATCCTTAAAAAATACAACCGATAACGAATTTGATGTTGCGGTAACTTTTAAAGCAGCGACCAAAAAAGGCTGTGAATTTAAAGGCAAAGGTGTTTTGGTAAATAACCGAATCGAAGTCAACTTAAAAGATACTAATCCCGATTTAAAAGCCATAATGACCATTTCGTTTGACAGCAAAACGGCAACAGTATCAACTTCAAAATTTAACGAACGTTATGATCTGATGTATTTCTGCGGTGGCGGTGGTACTTTAGGTGGTGATTATATACGAGAGTAAAGAATAAAGAGTCTAGAAAAAAGAAAAATACGACTATAAAAAAGGAGAAATTAATTTCTCCTTTTTTATATTATATCATTTTGCGAGCTTTTTCCAGATCTTCCGGTGTATCGATTCCAATTCCAACATGGGCCGTTTCGACCATTCGGATGCGTTTGCCATACTCGAGATAACGCAATTGCTCCAGTTTTTCGGAAGCTTCCAGCGAAAGCATCGGCAAACGGTAAAAATCCAATAAAGCTTCCTTCCGAAAGGCATAAATCCCAATGTGTTGCATGTACCGAACGCCTACATTTACCTCACGTGGATAGGGAATTACCGAACGGGAAAAATACAACGCAAAGCCCTTTTGATCTACAATAACTTTGACATTATTTGGGTTTTCAATCTCTTTTATGTCGGTAATTTCACGCATTACAGAAGCCAGATCAACTTCTTTTACCGGATCATTTTTAAAAATTTCCAATACTTTTTCCAGCGGTTCTTTATTGATAAAAGGCTCATCACCTTGTACGTTAACAACAATATCAACCTCCATATTTTCGATCGCCTCGGCAATACGATCGCTTCCACTTTCGTGTTCTTTGATACTCATAATGGCCTTACCACCATTAGAAGCAATCTCCTGATGGATCAGATCGGAATCGGTAACGACAAAAACATCGTCAAACAAACCGGTTTGTAATGCACTTTCATAAGTTCTTAAAATCACTGTTTTGCCTCCTAAATCCTGCATTAATTTGGCAGGAAATCGCGTAGAGGCATATCGTGCCGGAATTACCGCTATTATTTTCATAGTATGTCTTCTATTTAAAATCTAAAAATACAATCAATCTTCGAAATACTCGTCCTTAAAGCCAATAAGATACAATTTGTCTTTGGCTCGCGTCATGGCGGTATACAACCAGCGAATATAATCCCGATTAATACCTTCGGGTAAATACGGTTGTTCAATAAAAACCGTATTCCACTGACCACCTTGCGATTTGTGACAGGTAATGGCATAGGAAAACTTTACCTGAAGCGCATTAAAATACGGATTCGCTTTTACTTTTTGCAATTTGCGATATTGTGTTCGTTCGTCTTCATAATCCAATAATACTTCCTGATATAATAAATTGGATTGCTCGTAGGTTAATGATGGGGATTCACTGGTAATAGTATCCAAAATCAATACGGTTTCGAACGGAATCTGATTCGGATAATCGACCATTCGGATTTTTACTTTGGCAAATTTAAACCCGTATAACTCCTGAATTTTAAAAATTTCCAAAATTTCAATAATATCACCATTTGCAATAAAACCGGCTTCATCCGAATCTTTAAGCCAGAAATAATTGTTTTTTACCACCATCATAAAATCGCCCGCCGACAATTCACTTTCCTTGTCTAAAATCCGCGACCGAATCTGCTGGTTGTACTGATTCGCTCTTTTGTTAGAACGCACTATAAAAGCCGTGTCTTCGATACTATAATTACTATACGCCTGATGAATCGCATCTTGTATGTCGTAGCCATCCGTTAATCGGATAATATCTTTAAAACCGCGTAATCGGAATTGAAAAGAATCGACAAATTGCGATTTCAAAATTTCCCGTAACTCGGTAGCATTAAACAAAATACCGGATTTTTCCTCCTGTCGCATGACTTCGTCCAATTCGATATGCTGGACTTCCATACTGTAATTCATCGCCAATCCGTCAATATTCAAAGCCGGACTCACTTCCATATTTACCGGTGGCAACTGTGCAGTATCCCCCACCAGAATCATCTTGCATTTATAACCCGAATAAATATAAAGGATCAAATCGTCTAATAAGGAGCCATTTTCATACAGCCCCGAATCGCTATTGGCATCGGAAATCATCGAAGCCTCGTCGACAATAAATACCGTATTTTTAAACTTATTCGGTTGCATCGTAAAATGTACCCCTCCACCACTTCCCTTTTTGGGAAAATAAATACGTTTGTGGATCGTAAATGCCGGTTTTTGAGCGTAATTCGAAATTACTTTTGCCGCGCGTCCCGTAGGTGCCAATAAAACATATTTTTTATTGACGTCTTTTAATTGATTTACAATGGTGGAAATTACGGTCGTCTTACCTGTTCCGGCATATCCTTTCAATAGAAAAATTTCATCTTCATTTTCATTGGTGATAAAATCGGCTATTTTTTGAAAGAAGATATCCTGTTTCTGCGTGGGCAAATACGGAAAGTTTTGTTTTAAAGTACTATAAAATCTACCGGAGTTCATGAAAACCAAAAATAATATATTGAAGTTGTAAAACCCGCGTGATTACTACTACGGGAAAGAAGTCCAAAGATACATACCTTTTTTATCCCAAATCCGTTTCCGTGGCAAAAAAAATGTAAATTTGCTATCAATTACGAATCCAGATAATGTCATCAACAGCCACGATAGCTTTAAAAAACTATAAAAAACTGTCCCTTCAGGTCGCTCCAAACGGGTTTTCATTTTGTGTTACCGACACACTAAATGACCGTATTCTGGAATTAAAATCTGTTGCGTTTAACTATACGCAATCGCTTGAAGAACAATTATGGAGGACATTTGTGGACTATCCTGCGTTAACGCGGCATTATGATGAAATTATCGTTTTACATGACAATAATTTTAGCACTTTTGTACCCAAGGCGCTATTTGATGAAAATTTTCTGGGAAGTTATTTGCAATACAATACCAAAGTATTTGAATCGGATTTTTTTGCTTTTGATGAAATTGAAGTTCATGAGATGAACAATGTATATGTTCCGTTTATAAATGCAAACAATTTTCTGATCGATCAGTTTGGTAGTTTTGAATACAAAAACAGTAATACCCCGTTGGTGTCTGCTTTGTTGGATTTATCCCGTAACAAAGATGAAAAACAAGTTTTTATCCATATTCAAAATACTCATTTTGAAATAATTATAACTCATAATCTAAAGTTGTTATTATTCAATTCATTTGAATACAAAACGCCTGAGGATTTTGTGTATTATCTATTGTTTACCCTCGAACAATTACAGCTAAATCCGGAAACGGTAGCGGTGAATCTGTTAGGTAAAATAACAAAAGAACATCCTTGCTATGAAATTGCTTATCGTTATGTACGCAATATAGCTCTATTAAATACCGATGCGTTACAAGAACGCTATTCACTCGAAGAAACTACTATTTTAGAAAATTTTATCCTCCTTCATTCATGAGAATAATTTCCGGAAAATATAAAGGAAGACGTATCAATGCTCCTAAAAATTTACCTGTCCGACCAACAACCGATATGTCGAAAGAATCCTTGTTCAATATCTTGAATAATTATTTTAATTTTTCAGAATTACGGGTTTTGGATTTATTTTCAGGCACCGGAAATATCAGTTATGAATTTGCTTCCCGTGGTTCCGGGCCTATTACCAGTGTAGACGGTGATTATGGTTGTGTTGCATTTATCAAAAAAACCGCTAAGGAATTTGAGTTTGATATTACCGCTATTAAAAGCGATGTGTTTAAATTTCTGGAAAAGAGCAAAGCAACTTTCGATATAATTTTTGCCGATCCTCCTTACGGAATGGAACAGAAGGAATTCGAGCGTATTGTGAGTCTGGTATTCGAAAATGAATTATTGGAAGAAGATGGTATGATGATTATCGAGCATTCCAAGCATACTCCTATTGATCATATGATTAATTTTTCTTTTTCGAAAAACTACGGCGGTTCTGTATTTTCATTTTTTGAATTTGAAAATGACGCTGAAGAAGATGTAACCGACGAGGAAGATGAATTTGACAGTTAAAATAAAAAAAGCAGACCTGTAAGCCGGATTCTGTATTCCGATACATCGGAACCCTTATCATTTATCTAGGCTGAACATTACTGTAAAGCTCCATCTGCCTACCCCTCAACAACGGACGAGTAGCCCTTAAATGTTGATATACATGGCATTTCACCGCATAGAGTTTACCTGGTTTCACTACAGCATTACCTGTACATACTTTCTGTTGCACTTGTCCTAATCCCGACGAATCGGAACTGACGGGTGTTACCCGCTATGCTACTCTCTGGTGTCCGGACTTTCCTCCCTCCGCCAAGGCGGACGACGATAAGGCGGTCTGCGGCTGCAAAGATAGTAGAATATTCGTGTTTCGGGCATTTTAAACAACAGTACTTTAACATTGCTTTATAGTCTGTTGAGAATAAAATGCTTATCTTTAAAGTGTAACCTCAAATTTTAAATCATGATCCGTATGTATCACTATGCCACCGTTACCAAAGCTTTGGAAGAACTAGCCGAAAAAGGTTTTTCTGTCGATTTTAATATTCATGAACAGGATATTATTCAAAATCCTTCCAACTACGAGATCGTTCATATTTACCGTTACGAAGGTCAGACTAATCCTGATGATGAAGCTACCGTATATGGCATTAAATCCATTACCGGAGAAAAAGGCGTATTTGTGGCCGGACAATTAGCATCTTCCGAAAATGATATTGAAAAAGTATTAATTGACCTAAGTATAAAAGGCAGAACCGAATAGCGGCTTATCCCTTTATATTGTTAAAAACTATCTGCAGGCGGTTTTGCAATTTGCTATTTTTACCGCTATATTTGCCTGTAATATAAAGTCATGGAACAATTCATCGTATCAGCCCGTAAATACCGACCGCAAACGTTTAAAGACGTAGTGGGACAACAGGCTATTACCAATACTTTATTAAATGCAATCGACAACAACCACCTGGCGCAGGCCTTACTGTTTACAGGTCCGCGTGGTGTTGGAAAAACTACTTGTGCGCGTATTTTAGCCCGCAAAATCAATCAGGAAGGATACGATGATCCGTACGAAGATTTTGCGTTCAACGTATTTGAGCTGGATGCCGCTTCGAATAACTCCGTAGACGATATTCGTAATCTTATTGATCAGGTGCGTATTCCGCCACAAACCGGAAAATTTAAAGTGTATATCATCGACGAGGTGCATATGCTTTCCCAAGCAGCTTTTAACGCTTTCCTGAAAACATTGGAAGAACCGCCAAAGCACGCTATTTTTATCCTGGCAACAACCGAAAAACACAAGATCATCCCGACTATTTTGTCGCGTTGTCAGATTTTCGATTTTAAACGGATCACTGTTAAAGATGCCAAAGAGCATCTGGCCGAAGTAGCCAAAAGTCAGAACATTGTTTTTGAAGACGATGCGCTCCATATCATTGCTCAAAAAGCAGATGGTGCTATGCGTGATGCTTTGTCTATTTTTGACCGTGTTGTTTCCTATTGCGGTACGAATCTGACACGTCAGGCGGTAACCGAAAACTTAAATGTACTGGACTACGAATATTATATTAAAGTAACCGATTTGATTTTGGAAAACAGAATTCCGGAATTATTATTGGCTTATAACGATATTCTGGCCAAAGGATTCGACGGTCATCACTTTATTGCCGGACTGGCTTCCCATTTCAGAGATTTACTGGTTTGTAAAAACCCGGCAACTTTGGTATTATTGGAAGCAGGTGAAGTCGCTCAGAATTTATACAAAGAGCAGGCACAAAAAACATCTCAGGAATTCTTATTACAAGGAATTGATGTGGCAAACGATTGTGATTTAAAATACAAAAGTAGTCAGAATCAACGTCTTTTAGTTGAATTATGCCTGATGCAACTGGCCTCCATTACTTTTGATGGAGAAAAAAAAAAGCTAAGTCATACATAATCCCACCCGATTTTTTCAGGAATAATCCGCGACCGGTCGCACCAAGCCCGGAAGTAGCAGCTATTCCACAGGCTCAGGCGCAACCCAATCCACAACCGCTAAGTATTCCGGCACAGGAAGCTGCAGCTATACCTGCTATCAATCCGGAACCCGTAGCGGTAAAAGTAGTTACGCCCGAGATAAAACCAATGGTTCCACCTGATCTGAATGCCGAAAAGAAAGTTTCTGCTTTTTCATTGGCCAGTATTCGGGCTAAAAAAGAACTGGAAGCCCAGCAGAAAGCCAATGTGTTGCAACACGACGAACTTCCGCGGGAAACCTTTACCGAAACCGATATGTTGTTGCAATGGAATAAATTTGCTCAGCGATTGAGTGATAAAGGCCAGAAAATTATGGCAACCTATATGCAGATCAACGATCCTGTTTTGGAAGCCGACGGTACCACTATAAAACTGGAGTTGCCCAACGAAGGTTCCAAAGTCGATTTTGACAATAGTAAAATTGAACTTCTCGGCTATTTACGCGGAAAACTACACAACCACGATATTGTTATCAATGTCCATGTTAATGAAGTAGTTGAAACCAAATATGCTTTTACCACTCAGGAAAAATTCGACAAATTAAAAGCAATCAATCCGGCATTGGAATTGTTACGCAAAACATTTGACCTCGATTTATAAGCATCAGGCCAGTTTTTGTCCTAAATAAAAGGTTTTTTCCAACCATTTTTTGCGTTGCTCCGCCTTGGACGTTTTTATAATTCCAAAATAAGTCACCTTTACCGGTTTTATTCCGCAAAATTCCAAAACGGCCTTTTTTAACTGATTTACACTGGGCTTACCATATACCAGCCAATAATAAAACCCCGGCTGATCCAATGTGGTTATAATCCGGGCGGTTTTTCCTTTTAACAATTTGTCCCACCAAACGGAATCTTTACGGTAGCGAAATGCTATTCCCGGCAAAAAAAGACGGTCTAAAAATCCTTTGGTAATCGCCGGAAGTCCGCCCCACCAAACCGGGTGTACCCAAACCAGATGATCGGCTTCCTTTATCAAATCCCATGCTTTTTGTAAATCCGGCTCCAATTCCATTCGTTTTTGATACCCAAAACGTAAATTCGGATCAAAATTCAGATCGGCTATCGCAAGCATCGAAACGGTTGCATCAGTTGTTTCGGCTCCTTTTAGATATGCATCCGCTAAAGCGAAATTAAAACTGTCTTTATTCGGATGTCCATTGATGATCAGTACTTTTTTCATATACCAGGCGTTGTTTTATAGTTTAAATGTATTGATTTTAATCGTTTTATTCGTCATTAGTGCTATTATCATTTCATTCGGTTCGTACAATTGATGACTAAAATAAACGCCATTGGAAAAAGAAGTGGTGTGTAACTTTTCAATGTGCAAAACCGTTGCGAACGCTGTTAATTCCGATTGTCCGTTATCACTCTGTAAAACGGATTTTGTTCTTCCGTTTGCAGTAGTCGCCAATACTTCGAAGACAGTCTTATCTCCTTTTCCATTGGCGCTAAAAAGTAATCTTCTGTTTTTTAAAGACAAATGATCAAATAGTCTCACCGACTGAAAAAAGCCTAACAAACGGGTTACTATTTTCGAACTATAGGTCATTTTAACCGAAACCGTCGGGACTTTTTCGACTGTATTCAGAATGAATAAATCCGGTACATCAAAATTATACACCTGTCGTTTTCCAATTTCAAAGCTAAAATCATATTTTTCGGAATCTAAAAAGTGTTTGATCGTTATCGGCTGATTGTCGTGATAACGCAGAAATGGTTTGCTCACATTTTCCGCCATAAAATGCGCCGAACTTTCACCGGCTTTATCCTTTATCGAATAATACACCAATAAAGCCACCGCCGTACTATTTTTTAAATCCGGTATTAAACCAGGAACAACACCTGCCATCCATCCGGAACTAAAAATAATTTTACTGGACAATTTTGTCTCTTTACCGGCAATCGAAAACGCTTCAGTTAAATCGGGTGTGGGTTTGGTAATGTCGATATAATCGATTTGGTTGTCAATTGCATAATAAAGTACATTATTTAGTTTGTCGTTTACACACAATACAATCAGGTCGATAGCATGTTTGGAAATTTCAGAAAGTGTCGTATAATCCAGCACATCGATTGTCAACCGATTTGCAGCAATACTTTTTTTACGACTACCAATAAAAACGTTAGAATCGGGATTTCTGGATTTTAAAATTTGGGAAATGTTTGTACCGATCAGGCCGGTTCCTCCAATAATAAGAATGTTTTTTTGCATAACAGGAATTGTTTTCTGCAAAAATATCGGAGGATTAAGAAGCAATTGCCGGACATATGTCCAATAGTGATCCTATCGGAATTTAAAAATTTAGACTGCTTTTCGGATGCGGCTCAAATGTCGTGGTGTAATTCCTAAAAATGAAGCCAGGTATTGCAACGGAATTAATTTGATATATAACGGTTGTAACCGAAACAGTTCTTCGTAACGTTCTTTTCCGGAAAATTTCTGAAAAGACGCAATTCTTTTTTCCAACTGGACATATTGCGTTTCGGCCAAAATACGGCCCACTTTTTGCCAGTTGCTATTCTGAAAATAAAGTCGCTCGAGGTCATCCTGGTGTAAAACCTCCAATTCGGTATCAAAAAGCGCCTGAATATTTTCGTCTGTCGATTTTTTAGTCACAAAACTGGAAAAAGCCGACATCAATTCCTTTTCAAACGTAATACAATTGGTGATTTCATCGCCATCACCATTGATATAAAAGGAGCGCAGCGCACCGGATTTAATAAAAACAATTTCATCACAAACGGTATTCTCCTCTATCAGGTACTCCCCTTTTTTTAAACTTCGTTCGGTAAGGATATCATCCAGCATATCCAACTCGTTGGATGTCAGTATTCCGAGTGTTTTAAATAACGTTTTCATCTAATAAAGCACTAAATTATTTTTGAAGTTCCATCGATAAAATAGGAAATGGTTTTCCGCCAGAATCCAGAGGCTCCCTGCGCACCGTTTTAAACCCCAGGTATTCATAAAAGCCCACAGCCTGTTCATTTTGCTCATTTACATCTACTTTTCGGGCATTTTGTTTGTTCACTGCAAAATCAAGTAATGCTTTCCCAACTCCTTTTCCGCGATAATCGGGTCGAATAAAAAGCATTTCGATTTTATCGTCATCCAAACCTAAAAAGCCGGTAATTGCATTTTGATCACGGGTACAAAAAAGGCGCACCGATTTTAGGTACTCCTTCAAAATCAGCGGTTTATAATATTGAATATCCTCTTCTGTCAAAAAGGTATGCGTCGCGCGAACGGACGCTTCCCAGACTTCGGTAATTTCAACATAATCCGTTACCGAAGGTATCTCAATTGGCGACTTCATTTTAAATCTTATCGTAATACATGGCTTTTACAATACCGTCGGATAAACCGATTTTCGGCACATAAATATTTTTGGCACCACTCCATTTCATCGCATTCAGATAAATCCTTGTAGCCGGAATAATCACGTCCGCACGATCCGGATTTAAACCGATTTCGGAAATACGCTGTTCGTACGAAAGTGAATTCAGGTATTGATACTGTGCATTTACATAAGCATACGACAGTGGTTTTTCCTGTAATTTCCCCGAAAGTTTAAACAGTTTATTGATATTTCCACCGGAACCGATCAATGTAATATGATCATACGGTTCGGTTTGCACTTTAATCCATTTTTCGATTTCTTGCCAAACCACTTCATTGACCATATTATTCAGCAAACGAACGGTACCGTTTTTAAACGATTTGGACGCGATCATTTGCCCTTCTGAAAACAGTGAAAATTCAGTACTTCCCCCACCAACATCGACATACAAATACGTCTGATCTGTTTTAATAAAATGACGTAAATCGGAAGAAGCGATAATTTTGGCTTCTTTCTTTCCGTCGATAATATTGATTTTAATGTCAGCTTTTTTCTTGATGATATCAGCCACTTCCTGACCGTTATATGCCTCACGCATAGCTGAAGTAGCACACGCCATATAACGTTCTACTTTATATACTTTCATCAATAATTTAAATGCTTTCATCGCGTCGACCATTCGTTCGATATTATCATCGGTAATTTCACCAACAGTAAAAGCATCCTGTCCCAAACGAATGGGAACACGAACCAATTCACTTTTGTTGAATTGCGTTTCTTTACCGACCTGCTCAACGATATTGGTGATCAATAATCGCATGGCATTGGATCCGATATCGATAGCGGCATATTTTTTTATAGAAATCATGCTATTCTAAAATCAGGTTATAGTTTTTTTTCTACAATCACTTCCATTTGATTGCGATAGTAGTTATAGGTTTCCAATTGCGCCCGGAACATTTTTTCTTTAGGTCGTTTCCGGTATTTGTTTTCCAGGTTTTCCGAATGCAATCGGGCTTTTACGTTTCCTTTCCATCCGATATTGAAGGTTTCGATCAATTCATTTTTAATATTCGGATCGTAAATGGGACAGGTAACTTCCACACGGGCATCGAGGTTTCGGGTCATAAAATCGGCCGACGAAATATAAACTTCCGGATCACCTTCATTTCCAAAGATATAGATCCGCGCATGCTCCAGATAATTATCAACAATACTGATAGCTTCAATATTTTCGCTCATTCCCAGTACACCTGGAATCAGCGAGCAAATACCACGAACAATAAGCTGAATTTTCACCCCCGCACGGCTAGCCTCATACAATTTGTCGATCATTTTAAAATCAGACAAACTGTTCATTTTTAATTTAATATAGGCCTCTTTTCCTTCCTGAGCATTGTGCATTTCCCTTTCGATTAGTTTAATAAACTTCGAACGGGTATAATGTGGCGAAACGATCAGGTGCTTATAACGATGCACGCGGTAATTCACATCAAAGAAATCGAAAATCCGGTTAATATCCCGTAAAATCGGTTGGTGACTGGTTAGCAGTGTCACATCGGTATAAATTTTGGCTGTTGATTCGTTAAAATTTCCGGTAGAAATAAAACCGTATCTAAAAATTTTACCCTCCTCCATACGTTCAATCACACAAATTTTACTATGTACTTTTAGCCCTTTAACACCGAAAATAAGTTCAACTCCTTCGGTTTGCATTTGTTCGGCATACGAAATATTACTGGCTTCGTCAAAACGCGCTTGCAATTCAATTTGTACAATAACCCTTTTTCCGTTTTTTGCAGCATTGATCAAAGAACTGATAATCTGTGAATTTTTAGCCAAACGGTATAAGGTAATCTTGATAGATGTCACTTTAGGATCCAAGGCAGCCTCCCGTAGAAATTTGATCAGATAGGAAAACGACTGATACGGCGCATTAACCAGAAAATCCTGTTCTTTAATACGCTCTAAAATACTTCCTTCAAGACTCAGCCCAACAACCGGTAACGGTGGATTTTGTTTAAAAAGTAAATCGTAACGTCCTAAATTAGGGAAGTCCATATAATCGCGACGATTATGGTAACGTCCGCCAGGGATAAGACTATCGGTAGCATCGATTTTCATTCGGGTCAGAAAAAAAGCCAAAGTATCTTTATCGATAGATTGATCGTATACGAAACGTACCGGTTCCCCTATTCTACGATCTTTTACGCTGGTTGAAATTTTTTCAATCAAACTTTTATTCAGATCGGAATCGATATCCAGTTCGGCATCACGTGTGATTTTAATCATGTGTGCTGAGATACTTTCGTAATCGAATATATTGAAGATACTGTGCAGGTTATAGCGGATTACATCATCCAACAATATCACATATTGTTTATCGTTGTTTGATGGCAGTACGACAAAACGGTTGATAGTTTTAGGAATTTCGACCACTGCATAACGCACCTCTTTTTTCTGAACAACCTCAGATTCTTCCGAAACTTTATTCCGGGGATTCATCACCAATTTTATCGCCAGATATCCGGAAGTATCTTTTAGCAAAGGGAATTCATCAAGGTCATTAAGGATGATCGTCACCAATTCGGGACTTACTTTCTGGATAAAAAATTCCTTGATAAAATTTTGTTGTTCCTTATTCGTTTCGGTTTCATTAATAATAAAAATGTTCTCTCTTTCGAGCATTTTTTCAATGACACTCAGAATACGCAAACTTTCGGACTGTTGTTCGATTACGATTTCGGTAATATCTTTCAATAATTGCTGTGCCGAAATACCACCCAGGATTTTCTCACCGGAAATCCCTTCCATACTCAGTCTGCGTATAGCGGCATAGCGAACACGAAAAAACTCATCTAAATTATTGGAAAATATCCCTAAAAACCGAAGTCTGTCTAATAGTGGAACGCTTTCGTCTGCTGCTTCCTGTAAAACTCTTGCATTAAATGCCAACCAACTTTTTTCTCTGTCGATATATCTGTTTTCGTGAGATGTCATACTTTTAATTGCCTTGGAAATAAGGTTTTTATTGTTTTTCCTTTATGGATCGCGTTCCAGTCCTCTTGTTCGAAGCTTATCGAAACAAAACCGGCGGTAGGCACATTATCAATATAAAGGTCACCAAATTTATTAACAAAATCTGTGATAGCCTCGTTATGGCCAAAAAGAATTAGGCTATCGAACCTGTTTTCACATTTCTTAATAGCGACTTCCAGATTTTTACTGTCAAAAGTATATAAGTCTTCGTTTATAATAACACTCTCATACGGGATCGACAGATTTTGTGAAAATATCATGGCTGTTTCTCTGGCCCGTTTTGCAGGACTACTCCAAACCAAAAAAGTTTTAGGTAAAAAACCATTTAGCTGACTACAGATGATATTGGCATCGTGAATACCTCTTTTAGAAATAGGTCTGTCAATATCTTTACTTGGGGTTTCCCAACTCGATTTAGCGTGACGTATTAGAATTAAATTTTTCATAATGAAAAAGATTTATTCTATAAAGTACGACAAAAAAAAAGAAAAATACCAGTCTGTAACTATCAAAAAAATGTTAATTCCGAAGACAAAATACCTTGTTTTATTCAAAATACGATTTCTTTATGCTAATCCTATTGCATTTCAATAACTTAGTCCTATTCTAATGCATTATAAAAGAACAGTGTCTTTAAAATAACAAAAGCATCCTTGTAAATTAAGGATGCTTTTGTGTTTTGGGTATTTGGATTTGGATATTTAGTGGTTCATTCTTTTATAGAATAAAGTAATACAGCTACAAATCTACTTTATTCTTACCCTGACATTGTATTACACGAAGAAATTGTCCTAAAAATCAGTTCTAAAGTCCTTATGGATTCAATCCGACATGACACTTATCCTAATCATATTTTATAAAAAAAAGAAAATTATAACAAAAGAAGTTTAAAATAAATGTTAATTCACGGATAAAAAAAGCCATTTTATCGAAAAACCTTACGGAAACAAGGTGTGCCCATTTTATTTGAATAATTTAGTATCACTAGAAACACGGTAAGGCACTGTTTTTATTTTAAGTAAATACCACACTACCACTTAAAATAACGAACAATGTTCCGCATAAAATCCGTGTGACTATTGCGACGCCACTAATCGTATCGCAATACCGCTTCGTATTTTCAAAAGCATCGTAACCTACTTTAATTGAGTCACCACACTTTTTGTCTGTTATCCAGATGATTTGTTCCATGACTTTGCATATCGTATTTCTATAGGTGTTAGAACGCTATTGTTTTATCGCCCGGGGATTCCTTATGCCTTTCGTTTTGAAACTAACTTAATTAAATATATTGATTATGAACGCTTTAAAACAAAAAGCAGCGGTACTGTTTCTGCTATTCCTCCTGGCAGAAATGGTACATTCACAAACTTTTATATCCTACCAGGATTTAATGACAAACAATGGATATGAAAGTAAAAAAGATGGTTCCGCTTTTGATTTTGATCATGTAAAATCATTATTAAAAGAATTGCACCCAAAACTTTACATCCTTAATGGTAAAGAGAAAAACCTAACGCAGGGTTATATGTATTATGCCGAAGTTGATGCGGCTTCATTCAGGCAATTGCTGGCGATGGATAATACCGGGTCATTGGAAATGCTTACGCTTAAGCTCAGTGCCAATGATGCAGCAAGAATTGATACGACAGCATTTGAAAAATTCAAGAATCTGAAGTATATCTATGTGATCTGTGATTTTAAGTGCAATCCGGATTATATCAAAGGCCTGTTTCTAAATAATCGCCATGATTATTTAATCATATACTCGATATCTATACCCAGTTAAGTTTTATTAAAAGTCATCAGATTATGAGAAACTTTACCCAATTAAGTAGTATCATATCGGCGACATCCACCAAGTTTCTACTGACATCTCTTTTGATGTTTATGGCCATTGGTGTGTTTTCGCAAGTTCGGGTTCCGTTTACCCAACGTACCTCCCAGTATTCACCAACCAAAAAGATATACAACATTCAGGGCGATTTTACTATGATCGGGAACACCAACCTGACATTGGTAAATTATGGGGACAACACGAACAACAGTAACAACGATATGCAATATGTAGATGTAGACAGTGATCCTAATACATTGAACTCATCCTCCGCAACACTGAACTTTTCTTCAGAAAACGGAGCGATTCCCAATTGTTCCAAAATTATTTATGCCGGATTATATTGGTCGGCTAGAGCTACTAATGGTAGTTCCAGTCCCGATACTTTTTCGGTGACTAAAAATTTTCCGGGCGCACCACAAACTGTAAATAGCAACCAGACTGTTGGCCACAATGGTGCGATTACGAACTCACAATATACGATGAGTGTTTCGCGTCAAGGAAATAACAACAGCTATTATGTACGCTATGATTTTAGTGGCAATGGAAATACGGTCCAATTCGAATTTCAGAATGCCTCACCGTATATTCGCTATCGCGTTAACAGCGGAAGTTGGATCAATCCGACTAATCAGGTGGTGACCAATAACGGAAACACCCGGGTGGTTACTTTTGATCCCGTTACCGTATATACCGAATCCGGCGGAATCACGCTCACCGTAAACGGTTTGGAACGCGACTCCCGACAAAACCAATCGGCATCCCAATACCAGTCGACTGCTTTCGCCTATACCAACGTTAGCGGAAGCATTCCGACCACAGTAGCCGTGACCAAAAACTTCAATAAAAGAGAAGTTTTATTAAAAGGTCCTGGCGCTTCGGGTTATACACCGGTTACGGCCAATACCAACGATATTTACTATCCGAATTCCACCGATGATTTTATCTATTCCGCCTACGCGGAAGTAACCGATTACGTAAAACAATACGGTTTGGGTGATTATACCGTTGCCGATGTTGCGATGATCGAAGGAAACGGTGGATCTGTAGGCTATTATGGTGGCTGGGGACTTATTGTGGTTTATGAGAACTCCAAAATGAAATGGCGTGATGTAACCGTTTTCGACGGACATGCTTATGTGAGCGGAAGTAACACCACCAGTTTCGAATTACCCGTATCCGGATTTAACACCGTTCAGACCGGTCCGGTGAATCTAAAACTCGGATTAATGGCCGGTGAAGGTGACCGTGGTATTAGCGGCGATTATTTCAGCATCCAAAAACAAAGCGATAACAGCTGGTTGGATCTGAATCATTCCGGAAATACAACCACTAACTTTTTTAATTCCTCGATACTCACCGGCGGCAATACCCGAAATCCCAACCTTCTGAATAATACCGGTTTGGATATCAGTATGTTTAACATTCCAAATGCGGGAAATAGTGTGATCACCAACAACCAGACGGCAACCAAATTCCGGTACGGAACGACGCAGGATACTTATTCTATTTTTACGATAGCCATGTCGGTCGATGCCTATGTTCCGCAACCTCAGGGAATTTCGTCTGTTACCACGATCAATGGTAATCCGGTAAGCGGTCCGTTAACCGTTTTACCTGGTCAGGAAATCGAGTTTAAAATCAAAGTTTTAAACGAAGGCTCCGAAGCCATCAACAATGCAACGGTAGAAATTCCGGTACCTTTTACCGCAACTTATGTAAATGGTAGTGCTTCGGGCAATATCCTTTTTAGTCCTGCTCCGACACCAAATGCGGTATCGTTTAATCCGTCACAAGGCGCCAATGGTTCAGTGATCTGGAATATTGGAACACTTCCATTACCGGCAAATCCATCGGATGTTTTGGGTGAACTTACGTTTAAATTAAAAGCAACCGAAGATTGTAGTATCCTCAAAAATACGCACTGTAGTCCGGCAATAACGATATATGGTTACATCAACGGAGTCGGTGCTATTTCCGGCGTGACCGTTAGCACCAAACCGTTTATTCAAGGATATACCGCTTCCGGAATATGTCAGGGCGAACCAATAAAAGACCCGCTGACAATAAGTATCAACTCACAGGATTATGTAAACAGTCATTGTCAGAATACACCGGACGAGATTGTATTTAATTTTTGTAATGCATCCGGCAGTATTGCGGTATCCCAAGTGAGTGGCGCGTTTCCTCCCGGAACCCGTTTTTACAACAGCTATCCGGTTGGTTCCAACACGGTTGAATATACCGCCACGAATCCGTTTCCGGCGACTGTAGGAACACAAACCTATTATGGCATTCCTCCGGGAAGTACCGATTGCTATTACACCTTTAAAATTAGCATTGCTACAAGCCCTGTTATCACAGCTCCGGCTAACTATACGCTCGAAGGCTGTAATACCGGTTCGATGACAGGTTTGGTTTATAGCGCCACACCGGTTAGCATTACACTTGCTCAGTTTTTAGCCGCCGGTGGAACCACAACCAACCAATCGTTAAACTATACCATTACCTACGCCGATACCCAATCCGGTACCTGTCCGTTGGTTGTGACCCGAACTTTTACGATTAGTACACCTTGTGCGGCGAATCAGCATTTTACGCAGCAAATCACTATAAAAGACACCACTCCACCGGTAACTCCAACACCTCCGGCGGCTATAACCGTAGCTTGCGGTAGCGCGGTTCCGGCGATGATCAGCCTAACTGCCACTGATAGTTGTTCCGGTTCGATTACCGTTCAAGGTGTGGATACAACCACTCCGGGTAATTGTCCGAATTCTTATACTATCGTTAGAAAATGGACCTTTACCGACGCTTGTGGCAATTCATCTAGCGTATCACAAAACATTACTGTCAACGATAATGTAGCACCAGTTCCTCCAACACCTCCGGCAGATATAACCGTAGCTTGCGGTAGCGCGGTTCCAGCGATGATCAGCTTAACAGCCAATGACAACTGTTCCGGTGCTATTACCGTTCAAGGTGTGGATGTGACCACTCCGGGTAACTGTCCGAATTCCTATTCGATTGTGAGAACCTGGACCTTTACCGATGCCTGTGGTAATACATCTAGCGTATCACAAAACATTACTGTCAACGATAATGTAGCACCAGTTCCTCCAACACCTCCGGCGGCTATAACCGTAGCTTGCGGTAGCGCGGTTCCGGCGATGATCAGCTTAACAGCAACCGATAGTTGTTCCGGTGCTATTACCGTTCAAGGTGTGGATACAACCACTCCGGGTAATTGTCCGAATTCTTATACTATCGTTAGAAAATGGACCTTTACCGATGCCTGTGGCAATACATCTAGCGTATCACAAAACATCAACGTAAATGATACCATTGCACCGGTGGCGCCTAACGCTCCGGCAGATATCATACTTTCTTGTGGTGGCGACGTTCCGGCGATGATCAGCTTAACAGCCAATGATAATTGTTCCGGTGAAATTACCGTTCAAGGTGTCGATGTAACAACACAAGGAAATTGTCCGAATTCCTATTCGATTGTGAGAACATGGACGTTTACCGATGCTTGTGGCAATACATCTAGCGTGTCACAAAACATCAACGTGAATGATACCATTGCACCGGTTGTACCGACTGCTCCGGCAGATATCACACTTTCATGTGGTGGCGATGTTCCGGCGATGATCAGCTTAACAGCAAATGACAACTGTTCCGGTGAAATTACCGTTCAAGGTGTGGATATAACCACTCCAGGTAACTGTCCGAATTCCTATTCGATTGTCAGAACCTGGACGTTTACAGATGCCTGTGGTAATACATCTAGTGTGTCACAAAACATCAACGTGAATGATACCGTGGCTCCGGTTGCACCGACTGCTCCGGCAGATATCACACTTTCATGTGGTGGCGACGTACCGGCAATGATCAGCTTAACGGCCAATGATAACTGTTCCGGAGAAATCACCGTTCAAGGTGTGGATGTGACTACCCAAGGTAATTGTCCGAATTCGTATTCTATCGTAAGAACCTGGACGTTTACCGACGCTTGTGGTAATTCATCTAATGTATCACAAAACATCAACGTAAATGATACCGTGGCACCGGTAGCACCAACCGCTCCGGCAGATGTAACACTTTCATGTGGTGGCGATGTTCCGGCTATGATCAGTTTAACAGCAAACGATAACTGTTCTGGGGAAATCACCGTTCAAGGTGTAGATGTAACCACTCAAGGTAATTGTCCGAATTCTTATTCGATTGTCAGAACCTGGACCTTTACCGACGCTTGTGGCAATACATCTAGTGTGTCGCAAAACATCAATGTGAATGATACCGTGGCTCCGGTTGCACCGACTGCTCCGGCAGATGTAACACTTTCTTGTGGTGGCGACGTACCGGCAATGATCAGCTTAACAGCAAACGATAACTGTTCCGGTGAAATCACCGTTCAAGGTGTGGATGTGACTACCCAAGGTAACTGTCCGAATTCCTATTCTATCGTAAGAACCTGGACGTTTACCGATGCTTGTGGCAATACATCTAGTGTGTCGCAAAACATCAACGTAAATGATACCATTGCTCCGGTAGCACCAACCGCTCCGGCTGCGATAACCGTAGCATGTAGCAGTGATGTTCCAGCGATGATCAGTTTAACAGCCAATGATAATTGTTCCGGTGAAATCACCGTTCAAGGTGTGGATGTAACCACTCCGGGTAATTGTCCGAATTCCTATTCGATTGTAAGAACCTGGACGTTTACAGATACCTGCGGAAATACATCTAGCGTGTCACAAAACATCAACGTGAATGATACCGTGGCTCCTGTAACTCCAACACCTCCGGCGGCTATAACCGTAACTTGTGGTAGCGCTGTTCCAACGATGATCAGTTTAACAGCAAATGATAATTGTTCTGGGGAAATCACCGTTCAAGGTGTGGATGTGACTACCCAAGGTAACTGTCCGAATTCCTATTCTATCGTAAGAACCTGGACGTTTACAGATGCCTGTGGTAATACATCTAGCGTATCACAAAACATCAACGTGAATGATACCGTGGCTCCGGTTGCACCAACCGCTCCGGTAGATGTAACACTTTCATGTGGTGGCGATGTTCCGGCTATGATCAGTTTAACAGCAAACGATAACTGTTCCGGTGAAATCACCGTTCAAGGTGTGGATACAACCACTCCGGGTAATTGTCCGAATTCTTATACTATCGTTAGAAAATGGACCTTTACTGATGCTTGTGGCAATACATCTAGCGTATCACAAAACATTACTGTAAACGATAACGTTCCTCCTGTAACTCCAACACCTCCGGCTGCGATAACCGTAGCATGTAGCAGTGATGTTCCAGCGATGATCAGTTTAACAGCCAATGATAATTGCTCCGGGGAAATCACCGTTCAAGGTGTGGATGTAACGACTCAAGGTAACTGTCCGAATTCGTATTCCATCGTGAGAACCTGGACCTTTACCGACGCTTGTGGTAACACATCTAGCGTATCGCAAAACATCAATGTTAATGATACTATTGCACCGGTGGCGCCTAACGCTCCGGCAGATATCACACTTTCATGTGGTGGCGACGTACCGGCAATGATCAGCTTAACAGCCAATGATAATTGTTCCGGTGAAATCACCGTTCAAGGTGTGGATGTAACCACTCCGGGTAATTGTCCGAATTCCTATTCTATCGTAAGAACCTGGACCTTTACCGATGCTTGTGGCAATACATCTAGCGTATCACAAAACATCAACGTGAATGATACCGTGGCTCCGGTTACACCGACTGCTCCGGCGGATATCACACTTTCATGTGGTGGTGATGTTCCAGCGATGATTAGTTTAACAGCCAATGATAATTGTTCCGGTGAAATCACCGTTCAAGGTGTGGATGTAACCACTCCGGGTAACTGTCCGAATTCCTATTCGATTGTGAGAACCTGGACCTTTACAGATGCTTGCGGAAACATATCTAGTGTATCACAAAACATCAACGTAAATGATACCGTGGCACCGGTAGCACCAACTGCTCCGGCCGATATCACACTTTCTTGTGGTGGCGACGTTCCAGCGATGATCAGCTTAACAGCCAATGATAATTGTTCCGGTGAAATCACCGTTCAAGGTGTGGATGTAACAACACAAGGAAATTGTCCGAATTCCTATTCCATTGTAAGAACCTGGACCTTTACCGACGCTTGTGGCAATACATCTAGCGTATCACAAAACATCAACGTAAATGATACCATTGCACCGGTGGCGCCTAACGCTCCGGCAGATATCATACTTTCTTGTGGTGGCGACGTTCCAGCGATGATCAGCTTAACAGCCAATGATAATTGTTCCGGTGAAATCACCGTTCAAGGTGTGGATGTAACAACACAAGGAAATTGTCCGAATTCCTATTCCATTGTAAGAACCTGGACCTTTACCGACGCTTGTGGCAATACATCTAGCGTATCACAAAACATCAACGTAAATGATACCATTGCACCGGTGGCGCCTAACGCTCCGGCAGATATCATACTTTCTTGTGGTGGCGACGTTCCAGCGATGATCAGCTTAACAGCCAATGATAATTGTTCCGGTGAAATCACCGTTCAAGGTGTGGATGTAACAACACAAGGAAATTGTCCGAATTCCTATTCCATTGTAAGAACCTGGACGTTTACGGATGCTTGTGGCAATACATCTAGTGTATCGCAAAACATAAACGTAAATGATACCGTGGCTCCGGTTGCACCAACTGCTCCGGCAGATATCACACTTTCATGTGGTGGCGATGTTCCGGCGATGATCAGCTTAACAGCAAATGATAATTGTTCCGGTGAAATCACCGTTCAAGGTGTGGATGTAACAACACAAGGAAATTGTCCGAATTCCTATTCCATTGTAAGAACCTGGACCTTTACCGACGCTTGTGGCAATACATCTAGCGTATCACAAAACATCAACGTAAATGATACCGTGGCACCGGTTGCACCAGCTGCTCCGGCAGATATCACACTTTCATGTGGTGGCGACGTACCGGCGATGATCAGTTTAACAGCAAACGATAACTGTTCCGGGGAAATCACCGTTCAAGGTGTGGATGTGACTACCCAAGGTAGTTGTCCGAATTCCTATTCTATCGTAAGAACCTGGACCTTTACCGACGCTTGTGGTAACACATCCAGCGTGTCACAAAACATCAACGTAAACGATACCGTGGCTCCGGTTGCACCAGCTGCTCCGGCCGATATCACACTTTCATGTGGTGGCGACGTACCGGCGATGATCACTTTAACAGCCAATGATAATTGTTCCGGTGAAATCACCGTTCAAGGTGTGGATGTAACCACACAAGGTAACTGTCCGAATTCGTATGTTATTACAAGAACCTGGACGTTTACGGATGCTTGTGGTAACACATCCAATAGTATTCAGATTATAACCGTTTCGGATGATATCGCTCCATCGCTGACATCAACATTAGATGCAGAAGTTAGTGCCGATTGTGCCAATATTCCACCAGTTCCGGAACCTACATTTACCGATAATTGTAGTGGTACGGTAACGGTTGAATATAGCGAAACGACAGCTAATCAGACCGCTCAGGCCTACAGCATTATTCGTACCTGGACGGTTAGTGATGCCTGCTTTAATACACAAACTTACACACAAACTGTGAATGTTACGATCAATAATCCGCTTACAGTAGTATCAAAAGCGATTTGTATTAAAGATGAACCTGTCAATCTTTTTAGTATCTTACCGGAGGGAACACCACAGGATGGCACCTGGTCCAGTACGAATGCCGGCGCAGCCTTAGAAGGCAGTATATTTAGTCCTAATCAAGTCGCATTAGGCAACTATATTGTCCGCTATACCATTTCAAATGGAGACTGTCCGCGTATTTTTGAGATCAATATCGAAGTACACGACAGATGTATTGTACTACCGGCCTGTTCTATTAATATCTATAATGCCGTATCACCAAACGATGATGGTTATAATGATGTCTTTTTTATTGACGGAATTAGCTGTTATCCACAAAACAATGTTGAAATTTACAACAGATGGGGTATATTAGTATTTAGTACAGATGGTTACGATAATACAACCCGGGTATTCCGGGGCGTATCGGAAGGCCGTGCTACCTTTAATAAAGGAGCCGAATTACCTGATGGCACTTATTTTTATATTTTGAAATATAAAAACGAAAGTGGTACCGAATATACTAAAACAGGCTATTTATATCTTAACCGATAGTCGTAATAGCTTTATTCTTAGTTCAATTTAAAGTAAGGATACATGAAAACATATCTTATATTATTCGCACTGATATTGATGGGTACCACCGGATATTCGCAACAGGACTCGCAATATACTCAGTATATGTACAACACCATTACTATTAATCCGGCCTATGCGGGTTCGCGTGGCGCGATGAGTATTTTTGGAATGTACAGACGGCAATGGGTCGGATTAGACGGAGCACCAACTACGGCTACCGCGTCGATCAATACCCCCATAAATGAATCGAATGTAGGTTTAGGCTTGTCATTCATTAATGATCAAATAGGTCCGGCTACCGAGAACAATATCTCGGTGGACGTTTCCTATAGCATACAAGCCTCAGATGATTATACGGTTTCCTTTGGATTAAAAGCTACGGCCAATCTGTTTAGTCTGGATATCAACAAACTGAATATTCAGCATCAGGGCGATCCGCAGTTTCAAAACCTTGATATGGATTTTAGTCCAAATGTCGGCGCCGGGATTTACGTTCATTCCGATAATACCTATTTTGGTCTGTCGGTTCCCAATTTCCTGGAAACCAAACATTATAAAGACAATTCCGTTTCGGTAACCAAAGAACGCCTACACTATTATTTTATCGCAGGTCATGTGTTTGATTTTAGCAGTGAATTAAAATTTAAACCGGCTTTATTGGTAAAAGCAGTAGAAGGCGCACCATTACAGGTTGACGTATCCGGAAATTTCCTGATCAGTGACAAACTTACCCTTGGTGTGGCCTATCGTTGGGATGCCGCTGTAAGTGCCCTGGCTGGATTTCAGATATCCGATTCCTGGTTTATCGGTTATGCTTACGATGCCGAAACTACCCGATTGGCGAATTACAATTCGGGGTCCCATGAAATCTTCCTCCGCTTCGAGTTTTTCAATAACTATAACCGGGTGTTAACGCCTCGTTTCTTCTAAATGACACGATCATGAAAAAAATAGTTATACTTCTGATAGCTTTTATCGGCACGACTGTTTCCTTTGCACAAAAAGCCAGGATAAACAATGCTGATAAAAAATACGATCACTATGCTTATATAGATGCGATCAAAGTCTATGAAAAAGTGGCGGAAAAAGGTTATAAATCGGCAAACCTGTTCGAAAACCTTGGAAATGCCTATTATTTTAATGGCGAATTAGATAAGGCCGAAAAATGGTATGGTGAACTTTTTGCTCTTAACAAAACCATCGAACCAATCTATTATTTCCGTTATTCACAGGCTTTAAAATCGGTAGGGCACTATGATAAAGCCGACCAGATGCTGGCTGCTTTTTATAAAAAAACCAACGACCCGGCGGCAAGTGAACTACTCAATAATCCGGATTATGCTAAAAAATTGCGTGAAGATTCCGGACGCTTTCAAGTGGAAAACTCCGGAACCAATTCTAAATATTCCGATTATGGCCCGGCATTCTACAATAACGAAGTCGTTTTTGCTTCCGCCCGTGATACTGGTGGCGTATTTCACCGTAAGCACCGATGGACGAATCAGTATTTTACCAAACTTTATGCCGCTCAGATTTCCGATGACGGTTACCTGGCTCCAGCACAAAAGTTTTCAGAAAGCATTGATACCCGTTTCCATGAAGCTACTCCGGCATTTACCAAAGACGGCACGACGATGTATTTTACCCGAAATAATTACAACAATGGTAAAAAAGGGAAAAGTTCCGACCGGATTGTAAAACTAAAAATTTATAAGGCCGTGCTATCCGATGGGAAATGGGAGAATGTGACCGAGATGCCATTTAACAGTGACAACTACAGTACGGCGCATCCAGCCTTGAGTCCGGATGAAAAAACATTGTACTTTTCGTCTGATATGCCCGGTAGCCTCGGAAACTCCGATATTTTTAAAGTAGCCATTAATAGCGATGGAACCTATGGAAAACCTGAAAATCTGGGCAAAACCATCAATACCTCCGGTAGGGAAACCTTCCCCTTTGTATCGCAGAAAAACGAATTGTATTTCGCTTCCGATGGTCATTTGGGAATTGGCGGACTGGATATTTTTAAATCCAAAGTCCTTTCAGACGGTTATTCAAAACCCGAAAATCTGGGAAGTCCGTTAAACAGTTCAAAGGACGATTTTGCGCTGATCATGGACAGTCAGAAACAAATGGGGTATTTCAGTTCCAATCGGGATGGCGGACAAGGATCGGATGATATTTATAAGGTTCAGGAATTCCGATGTGAACAGCTTTTAAAAGGGATGATCACCGATAAAGAAAGCGGACTACCGTTGGCCAACGCCAAAGTATCTCTTTTTGATGCTACTATGAAACCTATCGGTTCAATCCAAACTGATTCCGGTGGATTATACCGTTTTGAAACCATCGATTGTGATAAAGCCTATTATGTAAGAGCCGAAAATGACGGCTATCAAACCCAGGAAGTGAGTGTAACGATACCGGCCAAAACCGGTGAAACCACACTAAACATCGAATTGGAGAAAAAAAGTGTTCCTATCGAACCGGGTATCGACCTGGCCAAGGTATTGGACATAGAGATTATCTATTTTGATTTGGATAAATGGAATATCCGTCCGGATGCCGAAGTGGAACTTCAAAAAGTAATTACCGTTTTAAAAGAAAATCCAACGATAACCCTCGATATTCGTTCGCATACCGATAGTCGTCAAACGCATAAATACAACGAACGTTTGTCTGACAGAAGAGCCAAATCGACTCTGGAATATATGGTAAAACACGGTATCGACCGAAGTCGCCTTACGGCCAAAGGTTATGGTGAAACCCAACTGGTAAACCGTTGCTCCGATGGTGTTCCCTGCTCTGAAGCCGAGCATCAGCAAAACAGACGCAGCGAGTTTATCGTCGTAAAAATGTAAAGTGTTCATTTTATTATATTGCTTTAAACGACAAAAGCATCCTCTTAAAAAAAGGATGCTTTTGCATTTTTGGTACTGGTCAGTTTATTTTTTAATAAAAATGTTTGTAATGTACATAGTCCCGTTGTTGTCTTTTCGAACGGCAACGCCAAAATTTGTATAATCCCCTTCAATATTCATCCGGTGCAAATCGCTGTTTAGCCAGGCATTAAAAGTGGACGAAATGGTTTCGTAACCATAGGCAATATTCTCGCCTACTTTTTTAGCGCCCAATGTGGTTTTCAGGTTTTGCTCCCGTTCATTAAAATAGGAATGATCCACAATTTTAGTGGTAATCATATATTCGTCGTGTCCTTCAGACAGATACGAAATATGATTGATCTTTTCTAAAGGTGTTAGACCTTTACTAATCCGATACTCGTTAATTTTTTGTTCAATCTGTAATTCTTCCTGATTGTACGTAAAATTATTTACTACTTTATAATCCGTAGGGGTTTCATTGGCACTTTCTGTCGAACAGGAAGCCATCATCAAAAAGCACATCAAAATCGATGCGCCACGCAATAATCTCATAAGCATTAATCAAGTCTATTAAACACAGGGGCAATCTTTTACATATAAAAGACGCTACAAATGTATTTTAATATCGATTACGCGCAAAAAAAATCGATGAAATGACTTAAAAATTAACGTTTTTGACTTAATTGTCTTATTTTTAGGACGAAAGGCGTTCTATTTTCCAGTGGTAATCCGCTTCCAATGAATAGCGGATACGATCGTGAAGTCGGTTGGGACGTCCTTGCCAGAACTCTACAGCTACCGGGCGAACCAAAAAACCACCCCAATGTTCCGGGCGTGGAATGATCTTCCCTTCGTAGGCTTTTTCGAGATCAGACAGTTTTTGTTCGAGATAATCGCGGGATGGAATCACATCACTCTGATCGGACGCGATCGCTCCTAATTTGCTACCATCCGGACGACTGTCAAAATAATTATCGGATACCGTTTTGGAGGTTTTTTCGGCAATCCCTTTAATGATCACCTGTCTTTCGGCTGTAGGCCAGAAAAAAGACAAACAAATATGCGGATTGGCCACTATTGCCTTTCCTTTCTCGGAATTATAATTGGTAAAAAAAATAAAACCTTCTTCGTTGAATTTTTTAAGCAGTACAATACGCGATTTCGGAAAACCGTCGAGACCGATCGTGGACACGGTCATCGCATTCACTTCTTCAATACCGCCAAAATCTTCCACTTCATAAAACCAACGCTGGAAAAGATTCATCGGATCTTCCGGAATATTGGTTTCCACTAAAGCTGCTTTGTCATAAGATTTTCTGTAGTTGCTCAAATCGCTCATGCTATCGGTATTACAATTAACAATGCTAAATTAGGATGTTTTAAAATGCGGATAAAAAAATCCCCGTTAAAATTCGAATACTTTCCCGTCGTCACTTAGCAGTACGTTTGGAAAAATGGATTCGGCTTCTTCGCGGAACAGACTTATTTTTTCATATCGGGTTGAATAATGTCCTAATAAAAGTTGCCCGACATTCGCCAATCGGGCGATATTTGCCGCCTGTTTGGCTGTGGTATGCAAGGTTTTTTCGGCCAGATGTGCTTCCGATTCGAGGAAGGTACTTTCGTGGTACAATACTGTAGTTTGATCAATTAGCGGAACGATGGTTTCATCGTACACCGTATCGGAACAAAATGCATAACTTTTTGGCGGTTCCGGGTCGTATGTGATCAATTTATTTGAAATTACAGTACCATCGTCTAACGTGATATCGCCACCGTTTTTAATTTTTTGGTAATAGCATTGATCAATCCCAAAATTCAAAATGGCATTGATATCGAGTTTGCGTTCTTTTTCTTTTTCCTGAAAAAGATAACCATTGGTATAGACACGGTGTTTTAGCGGAATGGTTCGCACCAAAACTTTATCATCTTCATAAACGACCTCACTTTCGGTACTTTCCAATTCATGGAAATACAGGTTATAACCGGTGAACGAACCGGACAAACGCAATTGTAACAGAATGATTTCTTTTATTCCTTTTGGTCCGTAAACATGTAAATCGGTAACCCGGTTTAGGAGCATAAAAGTAGATATCAATCCAACCAAACCGTAAAAATGATCCCCGTGCAAATGGGAAATAAAAATATGCTCAATCCTTGAAAACCGAAGTTTATTTTTGCGCAATTGCACCTGTGTCCCTTCGCCGCAATCGATCAGGAACATCCGGTTTTGGATTTCTAAAACCTGCGCGGTGGGATTGGTTATGGTGCGTGGTGTGGCTGCATAACAGCCTAATATGGTTAATTTCATGAAATGGGATTCGGATTAAAAGCCTAAATCGCGTTCGATTTCTTCCATTTCAATCATATCGTGTGCTTCCAACTGTGTCGGAACGACCAAAAGAGAAGCCGGAACACTATTAAAATCAATCGCGTTGGCCACGATTACAAAAGATTTTTTTCCTTTTTTGTGTGTTTTAGACAAAGGAGAAAACAATTTTAAGGAAGCTATGGAGGTGCTTTCATCCTGCGTTACATCCAAAATCAGATTGTGATTTTTATAACTATTGTGCTGAGCCGTAACTTTTTCTAAAAAAGACTCGATGTTTCCCTCGGTATCCCGGATAACAATGGTATGACCTTTCTCTTCTACTTTCATTCGCTGTAATAATAATAGATGCTAATGTACTGTATTTTTTAGAATACTGCAGGAAAATAAACCGCCTAATTGGCGTACATTTCCGGGCTAATGCGGATTTTAAATAAAAAAGCGCCGGTTTTATCACGGTAGGAATAAATGAGCTGCACTTTATTATCCCGAAAATATTTCATATCGGGATTGGTTTTTATATTGCTTACCAGATTGGGTTCGATTACTTTTTGTGCCTGATCGATGTCTACCTGTTCTTTATTCAGATTGATCAGTGTATAATTATATTGAAATACTTTATTGGGCAATACCATCGAATTATCAAGCCGGGTCTCACGGTCGACAGGAATAGGACATTGTTTATTGATTTCATGCGATACCGTAGTCAAATAACTTTCCAACGACGGTTTCATTAAATTGTGAACTGCAAAAAAGACTGCCATAAAAACGACAACTCCCACTGCAATCCCAACAATGACCTTTGTTTTATCATTATTCTTCATCCTTCTTCATTTTTAAATCCAGACAGTACACCAAACTCATAAAGCTGGGTTTGTACACTGCTTTCCGGGCTTTGATCTTTTTGTATTCCTTACCCGGCAGAAGCGCATTGATTTTCATTCCTTTAAAATTAATTTTAAAGCGTTCCAGATACACCGTACTATGTGCCGGAACCGTAAATTCCACCCGATTATTTTTAATGGACTTTTTCCACGTTTTAAAATACCTTAGAAAAGAATCACTTTTAATTTCATTTTCTGTTAGCAACCAGTTTTTGATTTCAATCTGGAAACCATGGTGAAATGATTTTTCAGGAAATGAAACCTGTATGGGTTGGTTGGTATAGTTTCGGATACAACAAAATTCCGCCAGTGTACATCCTGACAGCGTTAAACAAAGCAATACTAACGCAAACCATTTTTTCATTTTCGGTTATTTAATTTTTGAAGCCAGCAAATAGATTACCGCCATTCGGATAGCGACACCATTCTCGACCTGATTCAGGATAACCGATTGTTGCGAATCGGCTACATCTGAAGTGATTTCGACACCACGGTTAATTGGCCCCGGGTGCATGATTATAATTTCTTTATTTAACGAATCCAATAAGGCTTTATCCACTCCATATTGTTGTGCATACTCACGCGTTGACGGGAAATAATTCACATCCATTCGTTCGTTTTGAACGCGCAACATATTGGCTACATCACACCATTCTAATGCTTTACGTAAGTTTGGTTCAACCTTTACACCAAGACTTTCGATATACTTCGGGATCAAGGTATTGGGACCACAAACTTTAACTTCGGCACCTTGCATTTGTAGTGCGAAAATATTCGACAACGCCACTCGGGAGTGCAAAATATCACCTACAATTACGATTTTCTTTCCGGCTACTTCGCCCAGCTTTTCACGGATGGAAAAACTATCTAGCAACGCTTGCGTCGGATGTTCGTGCGCACCATCACCGGCATTAACAATACTGGCGTTTACGTTTTGCGACAGAAAATGTGCCGCACCCGGATTGCTATGACGCATAACCACCATATCGACTTTCATCGAAAGGATGTTGTTTACGGTATCGATCAGGGTCTCCCCTTTTTTAACAGACGATTGGGCTGCAGAAAAACTGATTACATCAGCCGATAAACGCTTCTGTGCCAATTCGAACGACAATTTCGTCCGCGTACTGTTTTCGAAAAAAATGTTTGCAATAGTTACATCCCGTAACGAAGGTACTTTTTTAATCGGACGGTTGATTACTTCTTTAAAATGATCTGCCGTTTCAAAAATCAGATCGATATCGTTTTTATTGATGTATTTTATTCCAAGTAAATGATTGACACTTAACTCTTTCATTGTTGTGTTGTTGCTTAATTAGTTGTTGGTTGTTGTTTTAGACACTAAAAGAACTTCATCCGCTCCTTCATTCTGTTTCCAGTTTACGATCACTCTTTCATTGTTAATCGCATCTACCTGTCGCCCGCGATAGTCCGGTTGTATCGGTAAATGGCGGCTAAAACGACGGTCGATCAGAACCAGTAACTCAATTTCTGACGGTCGGCCAAACGATTGAATCGCGGTTAAAGCCGATCGGATACTCCTTCCCGTATATAAAACGTCGTCGATAAAAACCACTTTTTTGTCTTCCACCAGAAAATCGATTTGGGTTTTATTGGCTTCCAGCGGTTTTTCATTCCGACGGAAATCATCTCTGAAAAACGTAATATCCAAAAATCCGAGTGCTACGTCTTTTACCTGGTATTCATCCTCTAAAAGTTGTTTGATTCGTTCTGCTAAATACTTCCCTCTGGGTTGAATCCCAATAAGAATAGTGTTTGTAAAATCAAGATGTTTCTCGATTAACTGACAGGCCAAACGGTGCAGAATGATATTGACTTCTTTCGAAGTGAGCAATATTTTTTGACTCATAATGAAGTGTTGTGTTTGGAGGGTAAAAGTACAATAAATTTGTGTAAACTACGAAATGCTTTTTCTTAAAAAACATTTTTTAAAAGAAGGCTTACTGCTTTGTAACGGAACCTTAAAAAAGTGCAAAATCCTCCGTATTTCCCGGAAAAATATAACTATATTTGACTATGACAGTCGCTTTACCCAATCTTAAAAACTACCTGCAATCCAAGGCCGGAATAACCGAAGAACAATTCGAAGCGCTTACCGGGAATCTTAAAACCGCTACAATCGAAAAAGGAGGTATATTGCTCAAACAGGGTGAAATCTGTCATCATTCCTTTTTTGTAGAACAGGGTTTGCTTCGCTCCTACACTATTGACGACTCCGGAAAAGAGCATATCATACAGTTTGCCACCGAAAGCTGGATCATTAGTGACCGGAGTAGTATATTTTTTAACGAACCGTCCGATTTTTTTATCGATGCCGTCGAACCCACCACTTTTGTGTATCTCGACCAACACTTTATTCACCGTGCGTCCGAAATGAGTAGTGCCTTCCGGATTTTTAACGAAAAAGCCTTGCAAAATCATATCCGCCATTTACAAAAACGGATCAACCTGCTCCTTGCTGCCACAGCCGAACAACGTTATCTCGATTTTATAAAACTGTATCCGGATGTAACCCTACGCGTTCCGCAATGGATGATTGCTTCCTATCTTGGCATTACGCCCGAAAGTTTAAGTCGGGTGCGGAAAGAACTCGCCAAACGCAATTTCAAACCGTATTGATTCATTTCTTATCCTATATCAATGCCTAAAAAATGTTCCTGTGGTACTTTTGTACTATAATTTTAAAAAGGAACAATCATGGCAACAAAAAATATTGAAATCGTAGTCGCACCCAGAACCCCTCATTTTGTAGGCGACGGTTTTCGCGTGCACAATTTTATTCCAAGTGGTTATCATTTGGATATGGAACGTATGAGTCCGTTTATTATGATGGACTATAATTCCAAATATCACTTTTCACCTTCCGAAATCCCGAGAGGTGTTGGCGTTCACCCACACCGTGGCTTCGAAACGGTTACCATTGCCTATAAAGGAAAAGTAGCCCACCACGATAGCTCGGGAAACAGCGGAGTAATTGGCGAAGGCGATGTACAGTGGATGACCGCTGCATCGGGCGTATTACATAAAGAATACCACGAAAAAGAATTTAGCAAAATCGGAGGCGAATTTCAGATGGTCCAATTATGGGTGAACCTACCGGCCAAAGACAAAATGTCCCAACCGAAATACCAGGGCATTACCAATGATCAAATTGGAAAATACATATTACCGGACAATGCCGGATTAGTTGAAGTCATTGCCGGAGAATACCAAAATGTAAAAGGCGCTGCGTCTACTTTTACGCCGGTACACCTTCAAAATGCAAAACTGAACAAAGGCGGAAAAGCCGGATTTTCATTCCCTCCTGAATATAACACCGCGTTATTAGTAATTCAAGGTAGTATCACCGTAAACGGAACGGAAGAAATCCCGACGGATCATTTTGTATTATTTGAAAACGAAGGCGAAGATTTTTCGATTGAAGCCTTGGAAAACGACACGATTGTATTAATTTTAAGCGGAGCTCCGATTAACGAACCCATTGCTGCTCATGGCCCGTTTGTAATGAACACCCGGGAGGAAATTATTCAGGCTTTTGAAGACGTTAATATGGGACGTTTCGGTTATCTGGAAGACTAAAAAACTAAAAACAATATAAAATGTCTAATATTCAATTGATCATAGAAGAGCGCGCTGCCAATATTGGTAACTTTATGGTAGGGCGCCTCTTACCTTTTCGCGAAAAACGAACGGTTGGTCCTTTTGCTTTTATCGACCATATGGGGCCGGCATATTTAAAAGAATACCAAAACCTTGATGTGGCGCCGCATCCGCATATCGGTTTATCAACATTAACCTATCTGTTTGAAGGCAGTATCATGCACAAAGACAGTCTTGGTTCGGAAATCGAAATTCAACCGGGTGCCGTAAACTGGATGACTGCCGGAAAGGGAATTGTACATTCTGAAAGAACGCCACAGTATTTGCGAACATCGGATAAAGTACTACACGGATTACAAATTTGGGTCGCTTTGCCAAAAGAACTGGAACAAATGGAACCATCATTTGTACATGTCGACAAGGATGATCTGCCGCATTGGGAAGAAAACGGACTTTCTTTTAAACTGATTGCCGGAGAAGCTTTTGGTCGCAAATCGGCCGTACCGGTTTATAGTCCGTTGTATTTTATAGAAATTAAAAGCACTGCGGCACAAAAAGTAAGCATTGGGAAAGATTTATACGGTGAAAGTGCCTTATATATACTGGAAGGAAGTATTACAAGTGACGGTAACACTTTTGATCCGAAACAAATACTGATCGCAAAAGACAGTACGTTATGCGAATTTGAAATGGGCGAAAATACAACTGTCTACCTTTTTGGCGGAGACGCCTTTCCGGAAGAACGTTTTATTTTCTGGAATTTTGTAGCATCCGACAAAGCCTTGATCGAAGCCGCCAAAGAACGTTGGGAAAAACAGGAATTCCCAAAAGTACCAGGAGAAACCGAATTTGTCCCTTTACCACCACCACCTAAATTTTAAGCCTATGGAAAGCATCACTGCACAAATTGGGAAAGATCGTTATACCACGACGATAAGCGCCCGAAAACACCATCTTATTTCGGATGAACCGGAAGAAATGGGTGGTCAGGATCTCGGATTCGCACCACAGGAGCTCTTTGCCGCTGCTCTCGCCAGTTGTACCATTATTACGCTGCGAATGTATGCCGATCGTAAAGGTTGGGATGTCGCAACCATTACTATTGATGTTACTTTCGATCGGGACACTACAGCCAACGTCACCCGACTGGAACGCAAAATTGAGTTTACCGGCACATTGGACGAAACCCAAAAAGAGCGCTTAAAAGTGATTGCCAACAGTTGTCCGATACACAAAACATTGACCAATCCGATAGAAATTACAACAACCGTACACTAATACAATCATGACAATAGAACAAACCAACGACGACAAAAAAGGCTTTTTTAAAGCCATTTCCGATGGAAAAGAAGCCGGATTAATGACGTATAGCTGGGCCGGAGCAGACAAAATTATCATCGACCATACCGAAGTAAACCCGGAATTTAAAGGTCAGAATGTAGGGAAAAATATGGTTATGGAAGCCGTAGCTTTTGCTCGTGATCAACATATTAAAATCATGCCGCTATGTCCATTTGCCAAAAGTGTTTTTGACAAAAATCAAGACATTCACGATGTTTTATTTTAAATAAAGACACCTTCGATAAAATTAAAAACTCCCGCTAAATGCGGGAGTTTTCGTTGTTTACATCACCCTTATAATAAACAATCCACTATTTAACGATAAGCTTGGCTGTAAACAATTTTCGGGAATGAATTTTCAGGATATAAACACCGGTTGGTAAATCCTGAGTGATCAATGAATATTTATTGTTGTTGACGTTTTTCGTCGCATACATTAATTTTCCTTCGGTATTAAAAACCTCGATCAAATCAATTGGATAATCCGATTGTACAATCGTCTGATTTGTATTATTCGTTGGATTTGGATACACTTTTAGTCCGTTGTCAATTTTAAATTTATCCCCCCCTAAAGTGCTGTCAACCACTTCAAACGAAACACGGTTGGAAACTTCATTATACGAATCGTTCGTAAACATTACCAGAAAATAATTTCCGGTTTCGGTTGGTAAAGCAGCACCGGTTAACGCCTGTGTTCCTTCGGCCTGACCGTTGAAATAAGTATAACTTAACAGCGGATCGATATTTGGATTTTCTCCTTCGTGGTAAATTCCCAGCCAGTCTTTTACAATCCCCGGTGCATCTGTCCAGGAAGCTACAATTTGCTCTCCCAAATCGTAAACCGGCTTATTGATCCACAATTCGGTAACCAGATTTCCTACTTTAAAAAAAGCTTTATTACCGATCGTATTATACCCGTCCTGTAGAAAATACGCTGCATAATAATATCCGGTTGGCAAATTCGTAAAGGTCAATGTTCCCGATGTAGTTGTCACATATTGATAGGCAGTAGCCGTTACCTGTCCCGGAATATGTCCCATTTTATAAATACCGATCCAGTCTTTTACCAATTGTGGTCCGTTGGCAAATGTAACGGTAACCGGCATTCCTACTGCATATTCTTCCTGATTGGTGGTTACCGTTGGTACCGGTCCGACATAGAAATACTTTCGTGGTGCGATTTCGGTATAACCGCCATTGGAGAAAATAGCAGCGTAATAGCGTCCTTTATTCGGTAGACCATTCGTAAATGTTATAACCCCGTTTGGATTTCCATTTGTATACTGCCAGGTTTGTGATGGCGAAGAAGATCCCGGCGTCTGACTGTCTTTATACAATCCGATCCAGGTTGATGTGCTGGCCGGAGCATCGGTATAGTTTACTTTAATGATGGCATTCTGCGCATACGTCAACGAATCGGTAACTATAGCAGTATTTACGACATTACTTCCGGTAATGGTAAATGTTTTTACATCACTCCACGGTGACCATTCCAAATTGCGATCACGGTAGCGTAACTTCACATAATACTGACCATTCGGAATCGAATTGGTACCCAACGTCATTTTAGTAATATCAACCCCTAAATTGCGATCTACAGTAGAATCTCTTCGTGTTTGGTACATTCCGTATAAATTTTCAAAATCGCGGTATACCTCTTTTGTGATAATATTAAAATCGGCTGTCTTTGAAACCAGAAACTGCGTCGTATTTAACAATTCGCCCGAAGTCGTCGTATAAGCACTTCCATCCAGGGTTAATGGCAAAGTTGAACTTGCGGCAAACGTATTTTCGATAGCCGGTTTTTCCGGTGCTGGTTTGTTTTTATAGCGGTGGAATTCGTCCATCAACTCGTTGTTTTTCCAGCCATCCACACTTCCGATTGAATAACTTTCCACATCCATTTTTCCGTTAACCACATCGATATCCACAATTTGGTAAATCCAGTTACAGATTGTTTTCTGAACATCTTCAAAATCCTCTTCCGACGACATTCCCCAATACTGATCCCAAGCCGTACCTCCGGAAATAATATTATAAGCAGGTGAATTTTTCAACTGACCACGGTGGTATAAATGATGATGCGCCCCAATATGCATAATATATTTGGACGAAGTAGTTAAAAATGGAACCGCTGTATTGCGCACCCAGGTCGAAATATCCCCTACATACTGTTCCGCCTGGTACGGACGGTGACTTAATGAAAAAATCCAGTCCACCGTAGTATCGGCATTTGCAGCGGCAACTACCTGTTGCAACCAGTTCATTTGAGCCGCACCCGTATGCTCCGAACTCATACTGATAAATAACACATTTCCAGCTTGTTGGGCGTAATAATTTTCCGTTCCGGAAGAAATTCCTTTATAAGCCAACTCACTGATGTAGAAATGATCATAATACGATTGCATCCCCAACGTACCATAGGTTTCGTGATTTCCAACCGTAGTCTGAATTGGGATATTACCCGACAAAGCGCGATTCTTTTTAAAGTGAACATGCTCATAATGATCCAATGTTCCCACATCCACCTGATCGCCTACCATAAATGTCATCGCGATATTATCTTCAGGGGACAAACCGGCTCCCCATTTTTCGCGAACCTTACGCTTTGCTGCCGACACCAAGGAGTCGTAGCGCGGTACTGCTTTTAACTGATTATCACCCATGATCAGAAAGCGAATATGACCATCAGATGTCGCAGCTTGTCCCGGATTAGGCAATGTTTTAAACGAATACACCTCCGAAACCGAAGTTCCCGTTTTAATTTTGTAATAATACTTGGTGTTGGGCGCTAAGTTGATCAACTTAACATTGTGGTAGAAATAATTTCCGGGATAGCCGGAATCGGTAAAAATGTTGGTATTTCCGGTAACCGTAACATTTAGATCGTTTGCGGCAGTTCCATATTCCACAATCGATTCGGTATTACTTTCGGTTTTCCAGGTCACATAAATCGAGTTGGGCGTGACGTTCTGTAAATACGGATACAGCGTTTGCGCCCCGGCAGTCAGGCTGACCACCAGGAGCAGTAACAAGTACATTTTTTTCATAAATAGTGTGTTTAGTTAGACGCTGCAAAAGTATCTTTCCAACTTGCGATTGCCTTTAAAGCAACGTTACCCTTTCACCCTATTCTTTTACTTTTTAGTTAAAAATGTTAAATTAACGTAGTTATTTAGCTTTATAATATAAATAACCATCTTTTCGGGCATAACAAAAGAATTTTCCTTCATTATCCACCAATCCGAAAAGAAGCAGTCCTTTCTCTTTTTGATAATTCCGATCATAAAACCCTACTTTATACGGAAAAATCGGCTGTACGATATTAGCTTCTTTAAAATCGGCACCTAATACAAAACCATATAGTCCGTCTTTTTTAAGACTTATAAAATCATCCTGATGTCCCGAAAAGCGAGATGGGTTCCATTCAATCCCATCATATTCAGCAGCTAACACCACGCCGTCAAAAGGCGTTATTACACCATATTTCCCATTTTCTTTAAATCGCCAGTTTTTAGTATATACTTTGATATCACTTCTGGCGCCAAAATAAGACCGTCCCAAGCCATACGGATCCAATTCCTCATAGTTAATCGGAAGAATCACTTTTTCATCCGTATCAATAAGTCCGTATTTCATACTTTGGGTAGCTTTGTCTTTTCTACCAACAACAAACAACAACTGCTCTTCATTGGAAACCGCATAGCGTATCGGGCTAATGCTATCATAGCTGGCTTGAATTAAACGTCTCTCAGAAAGTACAATCCCATATTGAGTACCAATTTTATAACGGATTATATTTTTCTGTGTGATTCTTTTCTCTTCCGTATCCTGAGTTATAGCAGTATTGACAAAACTGTCGAAACTATAGGTCTGACCTGCCGGTGCCGGTGGCATTGGGAATTCTGTTCCGGATTTTACCTCTTTCTCCCCACCGATTCGCTCATTCAGGAAAAGCTTTCCGTCTTTTATGTCGAACGTTTGAACGATATATTTTTTGACCACTTTTGGCTTACTTTTTTCCAAATTAGCCTCATCAGGCTTTTCATATGCTTTTCCATAAGCCGGCGGTGGTGGTGGTACCGCTTCTGTAGTATAATTGGATTTACCTGTACCTGTACCTGTACCGCTACCGTACCCAGGTTCAGCGATAACCTCGGTTCTGCCATATTCACTTTCGAATTGCTCTTTAATTCCCGGTTGGTATTCCGACGTTACTGGTTGCAATACAAACTTTCCATTTATATGGTTTATCCGCATTGGTGAAGCACTATCTGATTTATCTTTTGTAGCAGTTAAAGCAATAGATTTACCTGGAACGGTTAAACCTCTGTCTAATTTAATTTTATCATAATCCTTTAAAAGCCACTCTGAAATTTTTTGTTTGTCACAATCATATACAAATAAGCTAAACCGATCGTCAAAATTAGTCGTCGCCATTAAGGCATAACGCGCTCTTTTAGGGGCAAGGCTACTAGCGCCTGTAGTATCAACAGGAATAATTTTTTTAAAATTATCCGGATAAATATTCTCCCCTTTTAGGTTAAATAAAGCATACCCTTCCCGATTTCTTCTCTTAAAATCGTTGTATTCTTTTTCAGTTTTAAAAGCAGACGTCGAACGACTAACGCTATTCTTCTTTAAAACGGCAATGATAAACTTATTCGGTTCCACGCCAAATTCATCATATTCTGGTCCGGAAACCACTATTTTACCGTTATAAACCAGTCCATTATCTTCTTTATTTTTAAAGGCAAAATACCCTTTTGGCATCTTACGATTATAATTTATTTGATCGTATTTATTTTTATTGATCAGCTTACCATTGTAATCCGATAATCCATAACCATTTCCAACGCGAAATGGAATAGTAACCTCTTGACTAAAAGCTTGTAACGAAAAAAGTAAGCCGAGTCCGACTTGTAAAAATAACCTCATAGTAATTTTGATTGCTTTTCAAATATAGTATTTATTGATAACCCAAAAACCATGCCTTTCCCGTTAAACACAAATTTTAAAAAAATGGTTACAAAAACGGCATAAAAAAAGCTGCTTGTTAAAGCAGCCTGTTTCTATTTTCATTTAAACCTGACAGGTTTTTGAAACCTGTCAGGTTTGTATCGTTTATACCGTATACATTTTTTGTCTTAATTCTTTGATTTTCGGATCATCCAAATAATCATCGAATGTCATATAACGATCGATTACTCCATTTGGCGTGATCTCCAACACACGGTTTGCAACAGTTTGTGCAAATTCGTGGTCATGCGTGGTAAACAATACCGAACCTTTAAAGTTTTTCAACGAGTTGTTAAAAGCGGTAATCGATTCCAAATCCAAGTGATTCGTTGGTTCGTCCAACATCAACACATTAGCACGCAACATCATCATTCGGGAAAGCATACAACGTACTTTTTCACCTCCGGATAAAACACGCCCCGTTTTTAATGCTTCCTCTCCTGAAAAAATCATTTTTCCTAAGAAACCACGAACATAAACTTCGTCTCTTTCCGGTTCTGTTTTCGCCCACTGGCGTAACCAATCCACCAAAGTAAGATCGTTTTCGAAGAAACTGTGGTTATCGGCTGGTAAATACGATTGAGAAGTCGTAATTCCCCATTCTACCACGCCGGAATCAGCTGTCATATTTCCGTTTAAAATTTCGTAAAAAGCCGTTGTTGCACGGGAATCTTTCGAGAAAACCACGATTTTATCCCCTTTAGCCATATTTAAATCCACATTCTTAAACAAAGATTCACCTTCGATGGATGCACTTAAATTCTGTACGTTTAGGATTTGATCACCTGCCTCACGCTCCTGATCGAAAATGATCGCCGGATAACGACGGCTAGATGGTTTGATCTCGTCCAAATTCAACTTATCGATCATTTTTTTACGGGAAGTAGCCTGTTTTGACTTCGCAACGTTCGCACTAAAACGACGGATAAACTCTTCTAATTCGGCTTTTTTCTCTTCAGCCTTTTTATTTTGCTGTGCTCTTTGTTTGGCCGCTAACTGACTCGATTCGTACCAGAATGTATAGTTACCGGAAAAATGATTGATTTTTCCAAAGTCAATATCCGACACGTGCGTACAAACCGCATCTAAAAAGTGACGGTCGTGCGATACTACCAACACCGTATTGTCATAATTCGCAAGGAAATTCTCCAACCATCCGATGGTTTCGAAATCCAGGTCATTCGTAGGCTCATCCATGATCAGAACGTCCGGACTTCCAAATAAAGCCTGCGCCAAAAGGACACGTACTTTTAATTTCGCGTCCATTTCGCCCATTAGCGTATAGTGGTATTCTTCCGAAATACCTAAGTTCGACAGCATGGCAGCAGCATCCGAATCGGCATTCCAACCGTTCATTTCCTCAAACTGCACCTGTAACTCTCCGATTCTTTCGGCATTTTCATCTTTATAATCCAGATACAATTCGTCCATCTCCTTTTTAACGGCAAATAACGTTTTGTTACCCATCATAACCGTTTCAAGAACAGTATGCTCATCAAACATATTGTGGTTCTGGTTTAAAACCGACATCCTTTTCCCCGGCTCCAGTATTACCCGTCCGGATGTAGGATCGATCTCACCTGCCAATATCTTTAAAAAAGTTGATTTTCCTGCTCCGTTAGCCCCGATGATCCCGTAACAGTTACCTTGCGTAAAGGTTACATTTACTTCGTCGAACAAAATTCGTTTACCAAACTGAACGGATAAATTTGAAACTGTTAACATTTGAAATTGATTTTTATAAAATTGTTGCAAAAGTAGAAAAAATAGTGCAGTTTTGAACTATCTAATTTAGAATCTGTAAAGCTTTATTTTAACTGTACCTTAACAGCCTGTTCTATAATATAGAAATACTTTTGTTTAGAGATAAAATTGTTTGAATGTTTGCCCATATAAAAAACGTACTCCTCCCGCTTTCCACAGTGCTGATTTGCTCCCTCACTTCCTGTAATAAGAAGTTTGAAAGTGACAATTATACAGCCTATTTTGGAGGAGAAGTGATCAACCCTCTTAGTCGCTATGTCCTTTTGTGTAAAGACAATAAGGTTATTGATACCCTTATCTTAGACGAAAAAAACCGTTTTTTAAAGAAATTTGACTCTTTAACACCGGGAATGTATACATTCCGTCATGACCCGGAATACCAATATATCTATTTTGACAAAAACGACAGTTTGATGGTACGTATCAATACGGGCGATTTTGACAATTCGATTGTTTTTTGTGGCCGTGGTGATCAGAAAAATAACTTCCTGATGGAGATGTATCTCAAAAACGAATCGGACAAAAACAATATGTTCGATCTTTTTGACAGAAGTTATGATCATTTTACCAAAAGCATCGATTCCATTTACGCTCGTAAAAAAGCCTTTTACCTTCGTAAAAAAACAGAAATCAACTGGGATGATAAATTTGATTTGTATGCCAAAGCCAGTTTAGACTTTAACCACCTGGCAAAAAAAGAAATTTACCCGTTTGCACACGAACGTCGTACCGGTGAAGTCGTTAGTACCAAATTACCTAAAGATTACTACAGCTTCCGTAAAGAAATTGACTTTAATAATGCCGAACTGACCAACTATTCGCCTTTTGTACGCTATCTGACGGCGATGTTAAACAACGTGGCCTATTCGGAAGCGGATAACACCTTTAATCTGGAAGAAACGGCAATCGAAAACAATATCAAAAAGCTAAATATTGCCGATACGCTGTTTAAAAATGAGAAGATTAAAAACAGTGTTTTAAATAATATTGCCTTTATGTACCTGTTGGAAGATCAGAATATGCATAATAAAAAGAAATTTTTTGACCGCTATTCGCAATTATCGACCGACAACAGTAGTCATAATGAAATCAAGAAAATCGGCGATGCGATTCAAATGCTAACGGAAGGAAAGAAATTACCGGATGCGGACTTGATCAACGAAAAAGGTGAAAAAGTAGATTTGAACACCATAACCGATGGTAAAAAAACTGTGATTTTCTTCTGGACATCGAATGCCAAAGCTCATATGGTCACCGTTCATAAAAAAGTAAATGAATTAAAAAAGAAACATCCGGACCTGCGTTTTGTATCAATCAATGTAGACGATTCCGAACAGGAATGGAAACAAATTTTATCGCAATATGCCTTTGAAAACACCACCGAATTGCATTCGGCGAATTTCGAAGCGTTAAAAGATCATTGGGTGATTACGAAAATACAACGTACGATCCTACTTCAGCCAAATGGTATGATCAAAAATGCGTTTGTCAGTCTTTTTGATTCCGATTTTGAGAAGAACCTTAAATAAACAAACTAAACATAAAAAAGGCGGTTTCATTAGTGAAACCGCCTTTTTGCTTTTATACTAAGGAGTATTATTTGTTTCCTTTTTCGTAGTCGGCTAAAAACTGTGCCAAACCGATATCGGTAAGCGGGTGTTTTAGCAATCCTAAGATAGACGACAATGGTCCTGTCATTACATCGGCTCCAATCTTCGCACAATTTACCACGTGCATCGTATGACGTACCGAAGCAGCCAGGATTTGTGTTTCGTAAGCATAGTTATCATAAATCAAACGGATTTCGTCGATCAGGTTTAAACCATCTGTCGAAACATCGTCCAAACGACCTAAGAAAGGCGATACATAAGTTGCTCCTGCTTTGGCAGCCAATAAAGCCTGACCAGCAGAGAATACCAAGGTAACGTTTGTTTTAATACCACGATCTGAAAAATATTTACAGGCTTTGATTCCTTCTTTTGTCATTGGGATTTTCACCACAATTTGCTCGTGTAGTTCAGCCAATTCTTCTCCTTCGCGAACCATTCCTTCGTAATCGGTAGCAATTACTTCAGCACTTACATCGCCGTCAACAATATTACAAATGGCAACATAGTGTTTTAGAATATTGTCTTTTCCAGTGATTCCTTCTTTGGCCATTAGCGACGGATTAGTAGTTACACCATCCAATACTCCCAAAGCTTGCGCTTCTTTAATTTGCTCTAAATTAGCCGTGTCAATAAAAAATTTCATCTTAAATATATTTAATGATAGTTGTGTTAAAATTCGGATTACAAAATTACAACTTATAATGGTTCATTAATAACTTTTCGTATACTTTATCCGGAAGCACCCGTTTTAAAACAATCGAAAACTTCTGCATAAATGCCCCAACCTTATAATGGATCTTCGGATTCGGGTTTTGAATAATCGCATATACCGCAGCAGCCATTTGACTAGGATCGCTTCCACTATCGACATGATCATTCATCATACTTAACGTATTCCCATACGGAACTTCATAAGCCGATCCTTTTACCAACGGCGCGTGATAACGTCCCGAAGCGATATTGGTAGCAAAATCCCCAGGTGCCACATTCGTAATATGAATACCAAAAGCCTTTACCTCCATTCGAAGTGCTTCCGTAATCAATTCCAAAGCACCTTTGGAAGCCGAATACACACTTCGGTATGGTAACCCCATATAACCGGCAATGGACGTCACATTGATGATCAATCCGGATTGCTGTTTGCGCATATACGGTAAAACCGCTTTCATCACCTCGATCGGTCCAAAAAGATTGGTTTCGAAATTATTGCGAATTTCATCGCCCGGAATTTCTTCCAGCGGACCGGTAATTCCTACGCCTGCATTATTGATCAAAACGTCTAGTCGTCCTTCCTTGGCTATAACTGCTTCCACAGCCGTACGAATCGTATCGGCATTGCGCACCTCCATCGCTACTAACGGAAAAAGCGTTTGCTGTATTTTTTCGGGGTTCCTGCTGGTCCCGTAAACGGTATATCCTTTTTGAAATAATAATTCGCCTATGGCTTTTCCGATGCCCGACGAGCCTCCGGTAATTAAAACCACTTTTCCCATAGTATCCGGTTCAAAATTTGTGTTGCTAAAATAAGGAAGAAAAACGTTACAAAAGTCCTAAAACAAAAAAATCTCCCAAAAGGAGATCTAAGAAAAAATGGCAAGCGACCTACATCGCACCGCTACAACCACATACCTTTGCTGTGTTCCCACCCTGGAGGAGTCTGCAGGAGCTGGTCGTGTAGGACTTGCCGGTGCAAATATACAATCTTTTTATATTTTTGCAAGGCAATTGTGAGATATAAAATACAATTGTATATTGTGGTATCCAATTTTAAGAATCATGAAAAAGTATAATGCATTCGCATTCATTTTATTAAGCTCTTTTTTCTTTTCGTGTGACAACGGAAAAAAAAATGAAGAAAATTTATTTAGCCTCGATACAACCGACCTAAAAGAGGTCTATCAGCCCAAAGAAAGCCTTGGACTGGGTATCAAAAATGCCGAAAACAAGACAATCGACTCCATTATTTTTTACATCAACGACAAAAAAGTCGGACAGGTAAAAGGAAGTGAAAAATTTGTTTTTGCTTTAAAAGAACAAAAACTGGGGTATCAAAATATTAAAGCCTTGGTATATTCAGAAGGAAACGCCAATGAAGTGACCGGTCGTATTGAAGTCGTATCGGACGTACAACCAAAACTTTTAAACTATAAAATACTAAACACCTACCCGCACGATATCAAAGCTTATACACAGGGATTGGAGTTTTACCGTGATACGTTAATTGAAAGTACCGGAAACGGCGCCGGAAACGGAACCGGATTACGCGGGATTTCCAGTTTGCGCAAAACCGATTATAAAACCGGAAAAGTATATAAGAGTATCGAATTACCACAAAATGTATTTGCAGAAGGTACGACTGTATTAAACAATAAAGTCTACCAGCTGACGTATCAGAATAACGAAGCCTACGTATATAATGCCGATACCTTTAAAAAAGAAAAAACCTTCCCTTATTTCAAACAAATGGAAGGATGGGGATTATCAAACGACGGTAAAAACCTGTTAATGTCCGACGGAACCGAAAAAATTTGGTTTGTAAATCCGGAAAATTTTAAAGAAGTAGACTATATCAATGTGTATACGGCCGGTTCTAAAATTAAAGCAGTAAACGAAATGGAATGGATCGACGGTAAAATTTATGCGAATATCTATACCAAAGATGCCATTGCGATTATCGATCCGAAAAACGGTGCGGTAGAAGCGATTATCAACCTGACCGATTTAAAATCGAAAGTAACCGCACACCCGGATTTGGATGTTTTAAACGGAATCGCTTACAATCCTAAAACCAAAACCATTTTTGTGACCGGTAAAAACTGGGATAAAATGTTTGAAATTAAAATCGAAAACTAATCGTTTGCAACTATCCTTAAATCGTATAGACCAAAAAATTAAAATATGAATCAAGAGGAAATCAACAAGGAAGTAACGGAACGATTAAAGCAAATTTACGCTCCTTATTTCGATTCGGAATATCTTGATCAAAACCTTGAGGTACCACGAACCTATACGGATAATGTCCAAAAATTAAAAGTGGGCGATTTACACAGCCTTTCCAGTGCGTTATCCAGTACCAAATTCTGGATACAAATGTTTGGCGATGAATTTTTAGAACGACGGGATACCAACCAACTCACCAAAAATGATACAATTTTTCTGGTCATTGGCGAATGGGGATCACACCATGAGTTCCTACTATGCTGTGATAAATCTTCAGATGATTTTGAAAAAATATTCGACTTCAATGATGCTCACCCTTGGTGTGGGCATCATAATGAAGTGGAATGGGCCGATTTTAGAGAATTCCTCAAAGAAGATTTTAACATTGACTTAGAATAATCAAACAGTCTTACTTTACCTAAAAAGCCCTACTCCTATCTAATGATCAACTGAAATTTTTAACCTTAAAATCCGTACAAGTAAAGGTCCAAAAAATGGAAAGACTTACCAATGATCCCATAGCCGTAATGCGTGCGGCCGAAGTTGAAGTCGAAAGCTTTGATTTAAAAGACGGAGAAAAAATCCTGGCTTATTTCGCCCAGTTTCCATTAATTGGCGGATTTCCGTATAAAATAATTATCGTTGAAAATACAAACGGAACCATCCGTTCGGCGTTTAGACAATGGGACACCGAATACAACTACTCCCAATGGCCCAGCGGGATTTACAATCTGGATCGGCTTAGAATTGTAACGGGCGAAAAAATCCTTTCCGAAACCGATACGATACTATTAAAAGAGCAATTATCGAAATTGGAATCCATCGCATTACCCGAAAGTATCCGGAATGAAAATGGAATCATTTTAGACGGTTCCGAATGGAAATTTGGATTCCGTTTGACCTATAAAAACGTGGATTATACCTGGAGAGCGGCAACAGATGCCGTAGAAGTATTCGTTCCTATCATTGAGCTTCTCCGAAAACAGTACCAACTCCGATAAACAAAAAACGGCTATCTTACATCCAAAATGGAGAAACCGTTTTTAATTGCGTTCTTGCATTACCCTTACTTTTCTATTTCATCTTTCTAACGAAATAGAATTTATAAAAACATTACAACCATTTAACTTTAAAATATGAATCCAGATTTATTAAATCAAATCGAATACCTAAAAGACTGTAAAGGAACTAAAGGCAGTGCATTCGAAAATTTAGGACAAAGTGTTTACGACAAAATCAAAAACATCCACCAGAATCCGAATCTATTTATCACCCATTTGTATATTCCAAAAGGATCGGCAGAAAACGCACAAATGCTGGCCTCACAATACAAGCAATTGTTTAACAAGGAAATCGATCCGGAATTGGCCTCCTTTTACGAGTGTTTTGACGGATTTGAATTCCGATATATCAATCCGAGCAAGGTTTGGGAAGAATACGATAAAGATGAAATCGTTGACTGGGATCAATTTGATGTCGATCCGGAAGCGTTGAGTTATACCGATATGATCAAAAATGAAGAATACAAAGATGACGTCAGAGATGAGTTTCATGCCATGATCGGATTGGATTTTGACGAACCTGCTTTTAACAATCGTATGTCGGATCCAAACATGGTAAAAGAATTTGTATTCTATGGTGAATCTGCTATTGAGTTTGCCGATTCGGGAATTAAAACCATCATTCCACCGGCTGCTCAGTTATTCGCCGACGGTAATAAAGTAAAATACCAACCGGATAATATCAATGTTTTCTATTTGGACTATTTTGATTTTTGGAGTCAAACCGTCTTGGGTCAAAAAGAGAATACGATCGCTGTTTATGCCGGAACCGATTATTCGGCTTGTATTGAAAACTGGGAATACAACGAAATCGCATCCTTTCTGCAGAAAAGATTGATCAAATAAATTATCAAAATAAAATGAGCGAAACCGCTACACACCTTATCGTCAATTGGATTGAGATACAAGATACTGTAATTTTAGTTGGCGCGACCGACGACCTACGATGGAAATGGGACACGGAACTGGGAATGTCCGGTGTGGATGCAAAGACTAGTGTTTGGGTCACTTTAACCGATCATGGTAAAGGTTATGCCCCTTCGGAAGAAGCGCATTTTTTTTGCTCGCCTAGCGATCCCATCCGGCCACTCGTCATGTCCAATATAATTGGATTGTTTGACATCGCCTGGATCATTAAAAACGAAAAACTTACCAGCGATAAAGCACAAGAACGGTTCTTCGGAAAAGTGATCGATAGCACAATTTAGGCATTCAAAATAAAAATATATTCCTCTAAAAATAATCAGAATGGGAACACTACATTCCGTATACCAGCTTCAATCAAGAGTTTTAAACTCCGGTGCTATCCTTCGGGTTCGCAAAGACAAAGAAAGTCTCTTTTCGGAAAAATACACCATTATAAATCAAGCCAATGATGATGGAACATTCGGTATTTTTTCCAATACTTTTATTATAAACGCTCGCGATGGCAAAGTGAGAAGATACTCGGTCTATGCAGCAGAAAGGATAATCGATTGTAAGGAACCTGGTATTTATGTCTGCATACAAAGTGGGAGTAAATATGGTTTTGATGATAACTTCAATGCCTTTCTAAAGGAAATGGCTCCTTATTTGGAAGATAGCTTATACTACGTAATCTGGGATGATGAAATAAGTCGGTATGAAATTACGGATGGGGAATTCTATTTCAAAAGCACTACGGATTTTGATCGTTGGAATTACAATTTTGAAGCCTATTTACTGGCCAACTATTCCGATTCCAAACAGCTCATGGCCGATTATTATGTTGAGGAAGCAGATGAAATGATACTACGCCATAATGAAATGATCAAAGTTGGAGACGATCCGAAAGAACTCTATTACGAAATAGAAGATTATGAGGATTTATTCCATAAAATCTCAAATTATCAGAGTTATATTGAAACGGGAAAATTTACACAACTAACCAATTGGCTCCATGCTCAGATATATGATACCATTTGCGTAAACTGGTCGTTACGGCTTCGCAATCGATATATGATGAAAGCGAAGTATATATGCAGGGAAAATTTGAAATCCGGATCAACGCTGAAAAGCCCTATGCTGAAAGTGACCTTATTGCTATTCCGGAATTTCTAAAAAGTATGGAGCAAGATGGAGAATACTTTATCTTTTCATGTTGTTGTGGCGTTCCTTCGTGTAGCGGATGGGAAAAAGGTATTTTGGTGGAGCATTCGGATACCAGAGTGTGCTGGACCAATCTGAATACCGGAAAGACATGGTATTTCGAAAAGCACAGCATTGAAGAAGACATAAAAACCATCCGGGAAGATGATAAGGTTTACGAAGCCTTTTTCACTAAAAAAGAAATCGAATATATAGGTGTTGGCGATTATTGGAATACCGACGACGGCTCTAAAAAATAACCAATCAATATGCATTAAAAGGAATCACAAGCTTATAAAGGCAACCCTAATGAATAATAATATCACACAAACAGGCTAATGACAATCATTTCTTAACAAGAAAATGCTTTTTTAATTCATTTTTGTTGTAAATTAGTTCAATGTTTTTTGAATCTGAATAGTAGTAATATCCTAATATTCAGATTCTTTTTTTTTACGGCTGACGCAGCGTCAAAATATTAAGTATTTTTTAACGCATCCGTAAAGTTCGGTTGGTTCGGTTTCAACCAAACTAATCGTATCTTTGCGAACCAAAAATCAGACAATCCCCATGAATAAACAGCAGGAAGAAAAAGAAGAATTAATCGAATTATTCGGGATACACTTTGAAACGTATTATCATTTACCGCCCTGTGCGGCCCGAATATTAGGGTTATTAATTATGAATGTCCGCGATAAAGGCATGACATTCGAAGAACTGGTCGATCAGGGTTGTGCGAGTAAAAGCACCATATCGACCAATATTAATTTATTGCTCAAGTTGGGAAAAATCAGTTATTACACCAAGACCGGCGACCGTAAAAAATACTTTATGCCCTCCCCTCCCAACGAACGTATTCAGAACCATCTGAAATTTATTGAATCCGAAAAAAACATGCTTAACCGCGTAAAATCCTATGAGCTTACGTATCCGGCAGACGACAAAGCCCATACGGAGTTTGTTGTCAATGCCATGGATACCTATATGAAATACCTGAGCAAGTTTGAAAACATACTAACCGAGTGTATGAAGGAAGACTCCTTATCCAAAGACGAATTTTAAAACTATTTACAATTATATATAAATATTTTACCCTATGAAGAATAAAGTAATATTTAGCATGTTGGCCCTGTCGATGGTACTGGCATCGTGTGGAGACAAAAATCCGCAACAGCAGCAACCTAGTGGTCCCATGCCCTTTCCCGTTCAGAAAGTAGTCAAAGAAAATACCACAACCTATCAAGAATATTCCGCCAATTTACAAGGTCAGCAAAATGTAGAAATCCGCCCGAAAGTAAGCGGTTTTATCGAGCAGATTTTTGTCGACGAAGGACAAACGGTACGCAAAGGACAGGTGTTGTTTAAATTGGAAACCAATACCCTATCACAGGATGCCGGTGCGGCCAAAGCTGCCGTAGCTGCCGCTCAGGTGGAAGTGGATCGTTTGATTCCATTAGTGGACCGTAAAATTATCAGTAATGTAACCTTAGAAACGGCTAAAGCCAATTTAGCACGTGCCAAAGCGAGTTACAACAGTATTGCGGCAAATATCAGCTTTGGAACGATTACCAGTCCGGTAGACGGTGTTATTGGTAGTATTCCGTATAAAGTAGGAAGTTTGGTAAGTGCTACTACTGCCGATCCGCTAACTACTGTATCAGACATCCGTAATGTCCGTGCTTATTTTACGATGAACGAAAAACAATTGATTCAGTTCAGTAGAACCTTCCCGGGTGCTACTTTGTCCGACAAAATCAAAGCGATTCCTTCGGTAGAATTAATCCTTGCTGATAATTCGGTGTACGAGCACAAAGGGAAAATCGAAACGGTTAACGGACTGGTTAACGCCCGTACCGGTAGTACCGAATTCCGTGCGCAGTTTCCGAACCCACAATCGGTTTTACGAAGTGGTGGTAGCGGAATTATTCGCCTACCGGTGGAAGCAAAAGACGTAATCCTGATTCCTCAAAATGCGGTTTACGACATGCAAGGAAAACAAATGATCTATGCGGTTGGAAAAGACAACAAAGTACATTCGAAAATTATAGAAACCAACGGTACCTCCGGTTTGAATTTTATCGTAACCGGTGGTGTTGAATCCGGAGAAGTAGTTGTAGTCGAAGGTGTTACCAAATTGGCCGACAACCAGGAAATCGTTCCACAGGAAGCTGGTAAAAATGCACAACCGGCAGCAAATGCGCCCGTAAAAAAATAAACTTATGATTAAAACATTTATAAACAGACCGGTACTTTCTACCGTAATCTCCATCATCATAACCATTCTGGGTATCTTGGGATTAACGTCGTTACCCATAGAACAATACCCGGAAATTGCACCACCAACCGTGCAGGTTAGTGCTACCTATACCGGAGCCAATGCCGAAACGGTTTTAAATAGTGTTGTAACCCCTATCGAAGAAGAAATCAACGGTGTGGAAGGTATGACCTATATGACGTCGACATCGGCAAACAATGGTGCGGCGAACATTAGTGTATTCTTCGAATTGGGTGTAAATCCCGATATCGCTGCCGTAAACGTACAAAACCGTGTGGCGCGTGCCACCAGTAAGCTACCACAAGCGGTAGTCAATACCGGGGTAACCACGATTAAGAGTCAGACGAGTGCGTTGATGTTCTTCGCTTTATATTCGAACAATAAGGATTATGACGAAACGTTTATCCAAAACTACGCCCGTATCAACTTGGTACCGAAATTACAACGTGTAAAAGGAGTTGGACAGGTAAACGTATTTGGTGCGAAAGACTATTCGATGCGTATCTGGATTGATCCGGAGAAAATGGCCAACTACAAAGTGGTACCATCGGATATTCAGGATGCGTTACGCGAACAAAACTTAGAAGCCGCACCGGGTAAATTCGGTGAAAATGCGAATGGCGTTTACGAATACGTAATCAAATATAAAGGACGTTTATCTAAAATTTCCGAATACGAAAACATCATTATCAAATCGACCGGAAACGGAAACTTCCTTCGTTTAAAAGATGTGGCGACTGTCGAATTAGGGGCCTTTAACTACGGTGCCAAAAACATGGCAATGGGGAAACAAGGTGTAGCTGTTGGTATCTTCCAAACATCCGGATCGAACGCTCAGGACATTATGACCGAAGTAATCCATATCCTGGAAGAAAGTAAAGGTACGTTCCCTAAAGGTGTTGATTATGTAATTCCATACAACTCGAAGACCTTCCTTGATGCGTCGATCGCGAAAGTAGTTTCGACACTTGTAGAGGCTTTTATTCTGGTATTTATCGTAGTATTCGTATTCCTTCAGGACATCCGATCTACGTTGATTCCGGCCATTGCTGTACCGGTAGCGATTGTAGGTACGTTTTTCTTCCTGCAATTATTTGGATTCTCGATCAACATGCTTACGTTGTTTGCGATGATTCTGGCGATTGGTATCGTAGTGGATGACGCCATCGTGGTAGTGGAAGCCGTACATGCCAAACTCGACCACGGTATAAAAGACGCCAAACAGGCGACTATTTCGGCCATGGACGAAATCACCGGAGCGATTGTTTCGATTACTCTGGTTATGTCGGCGGTATTCGTTCCGGTTTCCTTCCTGAAAGGACCTTCAGGGGTGTTCTACAAACAGTTTGCGATTACATTAGCAGTCGCGATTGTAATTTCGGCGATCAACGCCTTAACCTTGAGTCCGGCGCTTTGTGCCTTATTCTTAAAACCGCATGACGATTCGGAACATGCCAAAAAAGGATTAAAAGATCGTTTCTTTACCGCTTTCAACACGGCATTCGATTCGATGAATAACAAATATAGTAAGTCGTTAAACTTCCTGGTTCGTAAAAAATGGATCACAGCAATTAGTTTATTAGCGGTAAGTGGAATTACATTTTTATTATTCAGCTCCACTCCTTCCGGATTTATTCCGAATGAAGACCGTGGTATCATCATGGGTGACTTAACTTTACCTCCGGGAACGACCTTAGAAAAAACACAATTGGCCGTGAACCAACTGGATTCTATTTTAGCCTCAATGGACATTATCGAATCGCGTATGAGTGTGGTTGGTTTCAGTTTATTAAACAACGTAAACGGTGGTTCATACGCCTTTACCGTAATCAAATTAAAAGACTGGGCGCACCGTAAAGAAGCGACACAATCGATTGAAGCGGTAGTTGGGGAGCTATTCGGACGTACGGCACAATTTAAAGATGCCCGAGCGTTATTCTTTACACCACCAAGTGTACAAGGATTTGGTACGGCTGACGGATTTGAGTTTAAACTACAGTCTAAATCAGATGATGATTGGGCGACGATTAGTAAAGTGAGTGGTGAGTTTTTACAAGCCCTGAACCAACGCCCGGAAATCCAGTATGCGATGACCAACTTTAACCCGAACTTCCCGCAATATCAGTTGGATATCAACATCGAGAAAACAAAAGATGCCGGTATTAGTGTATCGGATATTTTCAACACCTTACAAGGGTATTACGGAGGACTATATACAACCGACTTTAACAGTTTCGGTAAGCAATACCGTGTGATGATTCAGGCGAAACCGGAAGATCGTGCTACAGAACAAAGTTTGGATAAAATTTATATCAAAAACCGAAATGACGAATTAGTAGCGATCAGTCAGTTTGTAAGCCTTAAGAAAACCTACGGACCGGAATCGGTTACGCGTTTTAACTTATTAAAATCGGTTAATATTAACGGTAAAGCCAAACCGGGATTCAGTTCCGGGGATGCAATTAAAGCGATCGAAGAAGTGGCTGCACAACATTTACCGAACAACTATACCTACGAGTTTTCGGGTATGACTCGTGAGGAGATTGCTTCCGGTGGTCAGGCGATTGGGGTATTCCTGTTGAGTTTGATTTTCGTGTACTTCCTGTTAAGTGCGCAGTACGAAAGTTATTTACTGCCGTTATCGGTTATTCTATCCTTACCGGTGGGTATTGCAGGAGCCATCGGATTTGTAAAACTGGCCGGTTTGGAAAACAACATTTACTTCCAGATTGCACTGATCATGCTTATCGGATTACTCGCGAAAAATGCGATTCTAATCGTAGAGTTTGCCATCCAGCGTAGACGTCATGGTATGAGCCTGTTCGAGTCGGCAGTTGAAGGAGCCAAAGCTCGTTTACGACCGATTTTGATGACCTCTTTCGCCTTTATCTTTGGTCTGTTGCCATTGGCATTGGCCAACGGAATTGGAGCCGTAGGTAACCGTTCCATTGGTATGGGAGCTGTTGGAGGAATGTTAGTCGGTACCATTTTAGGGGTATTCTTTATCCCGGTATTGTTTGTGATCTTCCAGGGATTACAGGAACGTATTACCGGAAAAACAGCAGCCCAAAAAGCGGCCGAGCAGGATTCTGAAAATGTTGCATTATAAAACTATGAAAATGAAATATCAAAAATCATATAAAATAATGGTTGTCATAGCAGCTGCATCGGTGATGCAGTCTTGCTTTGTCGCCAAAAATTATGAGCGCCCACAGGTAAAAACCGAAGCATTGTATCGTACCGATGCTGCGGCTACCGAAGGTGCCTCACTGGCGGGTGTTTCGTGGAAAACACTTTTTACCGATCCGATTCTTCAGGGGTATATTGAAAAAGGACTACAAAACAATTACGATATCCGTATCGCTATGCAGTCGATTGTAGCAGCGGAAGCGAATCTGAAACAAGGAAAAATGGGCTACCTGCCTACTCTTAGTGTAGGTGCTAACCTTACCCACCAGCAATTGGCTAAAAACAGTCAGTTCGGGTCGTTCTTTAATGGTTCGTTAGATCAGTACCAACTGGCAGGAAACTTATCGTGGGAAGCAGACATCTGGGGAAAAATCAGAAGTAATAAACGCGCTGTAAATGCTTCCTATTTGCAAACCATAGCAGCCAATCAGGCAGTAAAAACACAATTATTGGCAAGTATCGCTTCGACCTACTACCAGTTGTTATCCTTGGACGCACAGTTAAAAGTAGCCGAAGAAACCTTACTGAACCGCGATAATAGTGTCACTACGATCAAAGCGTTAAAAGACGCCGGAAACGTAAACGAAGTAGCGGTGAAACAAACGGAAGCACAGAAATATGCTACCGAGTTGATCATTGCCGATTTGAAGAACAATATTGTGATCATAGAAAATACCCTGTCTATTTTATTGGGACAGTCGCCGGGTAAAATCGAAAGAGGAACCCTTGCAGCTCAGGCCATGAATGTAGATGTGAACCTTGGTGTTCCTGCCGATTTACTAAGCAAAAGACCGGACGTAATGGCTGCAGAATACAACCTGATCACCAATTTTGAGATGACCAATGTGGCGCGTAGTAATTTCTATCCATCGTTCACAGTAACGGCTTCCGGAGGTTTCCAGAGTTTGGAACTTAAGGAATGGTTTAGTACTAATTCCCTGTTTGCGAATATCGTAGCCGGTTTAACACAACCGATCTTTAATCAGCGACAAATTAGAACCAAATATGAGGTTGCTAAAGCGAATCAGGAAAAAGCCTATTTACAATTTGAACAATCCCTGTTAACAGCCGGGAAAGAAGTTTCGGATGCATTATCTCAGTATAAAAACGAAACCGGAAAACTGGTAATCCGTGAAAAACAAGTGGATGCACTTAAAAAAGCAGCCAACTATTCGGACGAGTTGTTAAACCACGGTTTTGTAAATTATTTGGAAGTATTAACGGCAAAGAACTCTGCTTTAAGCAGCGAATTGGATCTTATCGATAATAAATACCGACAGTTTAATGCCATCATCATGCTATATAAAGCGCTAGGTGGTGGAACGCAATAATTCATTCCTACACCTGACAGGTTTCGAAAACCTCTCAGGTGTAACGTAACTAAAAAAGGGATCATTTTAAAAATGATCCCTTTTTTGTTTTAGCAACTTATCAAAAGCTAAAAGATTTTACTTTCTAATTTTATAAAGCGTTGTGAATATTACACCTGACAGGTTTTAAAAACCTGTCAGGTGTAATAATTTATCTTTTCTTCTTCGCCGGAGCGGCACTAGCCGGAACGTTGTTCACATATTTTTTATCCGTAGGATTGTACGTCATCCGACTTTCCTGCGATTTATTTTTTAGGATCACATCCCCTTCTCCGGTTAGCGTAAACTCAAAACCTTCTCTTCTCATGCGTTCCTGAGTTTCGGATGCATTCTGAAGTTTGTCTAAAAATACCGTCTCTTTAATCTTGGTTGTTGTTTGTACATTCGCCAATATTTGCGTCTTTGTAGCCGGTTCCCAGATTTCCGAATAAGTACTCAACGCCTCTTCGTTTTTAGTCTTGGTTTCGGTGATATTCTTTTCGGTCCAGGTTATACAACACAGTGGCGTGTCTTTGGTTTTAAAAGCTGTAATCTTACAGTCAGTCGGTACCGCTTTTTCGATCGCTTTTACCAGTAAAGTGTCTTTTTTAGCTCCTTTTTCATTTCGGAAAACATAAAAAGTCTGCTGGTTTTTATTTTTGATCAATTCTGCAGTAAGATCATCTGCTTTTGCCAATACGGTTGTCTGACTTTTTGCAGCAGCGGCCTTACCTCCTGCTTTTTTCTTCTGACTGTACATGCCTACCGTAAACAGTAATGATACAGCCAGGATAATATATTGCTTCATAATAGGGGTGATTTGGTTGATTGAACGCCAATGTACAAAAAAAATGCGTATAAATACGGACTGGTATTTTTACAACATCTTTTTTAGTTTTAAAGTTTTCAGGAGAAAGCAGTATCGATTGAATACTAATTTTTTATAAGGATAATCGAAAAAGTTCGGTTCGGTGAATTAAAGAAACAGCTCATTGTTTATGTCTTATTGATATTTTAAGGTATTACAAAATTAGTTTCCACCTCAAATTCTACACCTATTTTATCTTTTAAAATTCTCTTTTGTACCATTGCTGATTGATGTGTACGAAAAAACAACTTATTAGAAACAATTGGTTTTATAATCATACCCGAAAGTTCTGGGTGATGCTCTTTAAAACTTAAAATAGTTTCTTCAAACTTTCTTCTGGCATCAATGAGCCAATCTCCTTTCAGTCTGTTTTTAATTTCAAAAAACAAAATCCATTCTCCATCTCTATATAAAAAACCTTCACATCGTTTTATTAATCCTCTATTAAGGGTATTCATATTGTCAGAAGAAAAATCAGCAATATTGCTATTATCATCATTTACGTTATAAGTTCCTGTCCTAAAAATATCTACACAATAATCAATAGCTTTGTAATTTACTGCTCTGTTATTTGGATTTTCAATAGTAAAATCCCATTGTTCTTCTTGGTCTAATAAAACAATTGCAGGGATGCGTTCATTTGCGTTTATATCACTTATCCCAAACCTTTCATTATAAAAAGGAGAAGCACATTGAATAGCTTTGGTTTGACGATTACCAACTGGATTGTTACAAGGTGTTGAAAAAAAGTCTATTGGCATAATTCATCTTCGATATCTAACAGTTTAGAAAAAAGTTCATTTGATTCTGCGAGCCCATCGTTCAGATAATTTTCGTCTGAAGGAAGACCTTTGTATGTTTTTAATTTGGTAATTCTACCATCTTCTAATTGATAGACAACTAAATTATCCCCGCTCAAAGTAGCGTTAAATGGAATTATTTCACTAAATCTGTTTTTTAATTCCATAGATGATTTTTTGACTTTTACTTTTAATTTATCTGCTTCTACAGCGAGCGTAAGATAATTTATCAGATAAGGACTATGTGTAGTCATTATTAAGATATTGTTTCCATTATTATACGCTAATAAACTATTTAATAACAATCTTTGTGAACTCGGAAATAAGTTTTGCTCCGGTTCTTCAACTATATTTACAAAGTATTTACAGACATACTTTTCATTTATTTTTTTTTCTCTTAACCGTAGCGTTTTCTCATCAAGCCCTAATTGGTTTAATTTTTTCAGTTCATTGTCTCTCCGAATAGTTTGGTCTGTACTCAATAGTTTTAATAGTTTATCTTCTTTTTGTTTAACAAATTCCGTTAAATATTTTGTTACCCAATGTAAAGGAACAATAGAGTGAAAACCACTTGATGCTTCAGAAAGTTTTAATGGTTTACCACCTTCAAATTCAATATAATTTTCATCATCCTTCTGGTCATAAACGATTTTAGTTTTATTATTTACAGGCAGTTCAATAGGTTTCCCTTGATGTGCATATTGAGCTTTACGAAATTCAACAGAATAGTTTTTCAAACTCCCTACAAGTAAGTCAGATACCTTGTTTATATCTGTAATTGAACTTAAAAAATTTCGTTCAGCGGGCACATACATAATTTTTGGTTGCTTAACCGATTTTTTATTTAATTCTTTTACGGAAATCAAATTATTTAAAAAAGTAATGTGATATGTAGCTCCTTTATATCCAATTTGCGTGTCAGGAAGAAAATAATTTCCTATACGATGAAATTCGATAAGCTCAAAAAAATAATTATTAGAAATAAAATCAGGCTTTACATCTCCTCGTACCAATGCTTTTTCTAACCACATAAATGTAGAAATCAATTTAGCTACCGTACTTTTTCCTGAACCTTGATTACCGATAAATACAGTAACTTTATTGATATCAAGCCAACCATCATCTTCCTGATAGCCTTCTTTAATCGGTCCAAAATTTCTAATTTTTATTTTACTCATTGTTTAAATCGTATGTATAAGCAAATTTACAAAAATAGATTTAATAGCAGTCTTGCCTAAATACGGATAACAAGCAGTACTTTTTAGTTGAAAACGTATTAAGTAAAATATTAAAGTTGCGAGACAAATGACTGTTACATTCCCTCAAATTTATGTGGTGGCAATATTCTTATACCCAAATATCTCACTCGAATTTTTAAACAAAACACCTTAGTCTAAAAACAAGTCGGCAAACGCATGACGTGCCATAATGGAAGGTTACTTTCTTATCTTTAATAAACCTGTTAGAGTTCCCCCTATTTCTCTTTACACAACAATTCCAATCGGGCGATCATTTCGTCTTTCTCTTTTAACATCCGCTCGTACAATACTATTTTTTCCTGATGCAATTGCCTGATCTCCTCTATTGGGCTAACTGTAGACATTGAATTTAAGTCTCTGTTACTTCCTGCTACACAACCATCATTTTTTTCAATATTAAATGTATTGGTAATAATATGTATTGCCATATCGTCGTCAAGATTTTCGATAGCTTCCACAGGTATTTTAAATATCGAAGCTACCTGCGCCAGTATATCGGTATCAATAGTTTCTTTTTGTTCCAGTAACGATACCCTTTTCTGAGTCCACTCTTCGCCAAGATCACAGGCCAAGGCTTCCTGCTTAATCCCTAACATCTCACGAAAACGTTTGATGTTCCTTCCCTGGTGTATTTTTTTATCCGTAGTATCAAAATGTGACATAACAATATTGATTATAGTAAATTGACATATAGCAATTTAACTAAAACTATCTTTTTAATTCCCGTTTAAAAGGGACAATAGCGACACAAATAAGTCAATTACACCTGTTACACCTGTTACACCTGACAGGTTTTAAAAACCTGTCAGGTGTAGTGTTGCAGGTGTTGATCTGATCGGGTGCTAATGTAATTAAAAAGAGTATGCTATAACAGGACAAAAATGGACAATATAACCTACCAAACAGTTAACAATAAAACACTTACAGTTTATACCTTACATCAAGTCTAGATCAACGTTACATCGACGCTACATCAACGCTACATTGACGTTACATTGACGCTAGAGCAACGATTTTTGCTTGTTTTGATACCTTATTGAAGCAATTTTAACGTTATTAAAAACAATGTAACACATTAAAAATAAAGCATTTAACCATTAAGACTGGTCAGAAACCAGACAATAAATGACATTGTTGAAAAAAGTCGGTTTTTTATAGAATTTTAACATCAAACAGATTCTAAAGTGTCCACTCTCTGCCGCTATACCAAATGGTTTTTGAAAACCTGTCTGGTATAGGAGAAAAAAAAGATCGTTATTAAAACGACCTTTTTTTAGTATTTGTATTTAAAAATCTTATTTAGTGCTTAAAAATGCTAACACATTTTTTTCGATTCGCGCGTCAATATTTGAGATATCGGCTTTTACAAACGATTCGCCTAAAATGTTTTCGTATAATTCGATATAACGATCGGAAACCGTCGCAATGTATTCGTCGGTCATTTCCGGAATCTGTTGTCCGTCTTTCCCCTGGAAACCATTAGCGATCAACCATTGACGTACAAACTCCTTCGATAATTGTTTTTGCGCTTCGTTCTTATCCTGACGCTCCTGATAACCATCGGCATAAAAATAACGGGATGAATCCGGCGTGTGGATCTCGTCGATTAAAACGATTTTTCCGTCTTTTGTTTTTCCGAATTCATATTTGGTATCCACCAAAATCAAGCCTTTACTAGCTGCGATTTCAGTACCTCTTTGGAATAACGCTCGGGTGTATTTTTCTAAAACGATATAATCTTCTTCCGAAACGATTCCTTTCGCCAGGATATCTTCACGCGAAATGTCTTCATCATGTTCCCCATTGTCTGCTTTAGTCGATGGTGTGATGATTGGTTCCGGGAATTTGTCGTTTTCTTTTAAACCTTCCGCTAAAGCTACGCCACAAAGCATACGTTTGCCCAAAGCATATTCACGCGCCGCATGTCCGGAAAGGTAGCCTCTGATCACCATTTCTACTTTAAACGGATCACATAAGTGTCCAACGGCAACATTCGGATCGGGAGTCGCGATTAACCAGTTGGGCACGATATCGGCCGTTAACTGCATGAATTTAGTCGCAATTTGGTTTAAAATCTGCCCTTTATAAGGAATTCCTTTTGGCATTACGACATCAAAAGCCGATAGCCGGTCGGTAGCGACCATTACCAAAAGTTCGTCATTGATATTATACACTTCCCTTACTTTACCGCGGTATACGGATTTCTGACCCGGGAAGTTGAAATTAGTTGTTGTGATTGTGTTCATAGAACGCTTGTAGTTAGTTGTTATAAAGGTGCAAAAGTAATTAAAAACGGGCTTATAGCAAAAAAAAGCGCCCTTGAATATAAGGGCGCTTTTTATGTGTTTTAATCGTGATTTTCAATACTCATAGGCGTCAATGATTTTCTTAACAGTCGGTGGCACACGATATCTTTATCATCCAGATATAAAATACCCTCCCCTTCTACGTCTTTTAAAATCAATAAGGCTTCTTTTAGTCCCGAAAGGGTACGTAGAATTTTAGTGTTTTACCAATATCTGATAAAATTATTTTACTTCAATTAATTACAACCACTAAAATTTTAAGAAATTTCTTAGATTAGTAAGGATTATTATTCTATTTTTTAGCGTCTTAATCATAACATTAACACTATTTTAAATTATGAAAAAAATTAGCTTTTTAATTTTAGCAAGTGCACTGACCTTGACATCTTGTAAGAAAGAACAAACCCAGGAACAAACTGAGGGACAAGCTCAGGAACAACCTAAAGAAAGCACAACTAACATTGTAAGACCGGAGCCAAAAACAACTGTATCGGGTACTTCTTTTATAGATGAAAGTGAGAATACTTATGACAAACAATTTCAATCAGGAAGTCATACAAAAGAAAAATATACAGTTGTAAGTTATACTACAAATGCGAAATACTCTGAAACAGAAATCGAATATGGTGCGCCAACTGAAGAAGAAGAATTATTGGCTGTAAACATTGGCCTTGAGAGTCTTCTATGTGATGGAAGATTTTCTGGGATGAATACCAGTTTTTCTATTCATATAGATGATAAAGCAGCAGAAATACAAAAGTTTACTTCTTTTAAACCAGAATTTTATAAAGCAAATCCTAATGCTGTAAGTCTTGATACAAACAATAGTTTGATTTTAAAAAAGGGTGAGAAAGCTGAAAGAGTATTTTATTTCATAATCCCTAAAGATGCCGATCTATCTAAAGCCTATTTAACCCTGTATAGAGGAAGTGATATCGAAGAACTTAAGGTACCATTAAATCCATAATATTTGAAAAAGTTTTCATGTGAATAACTGGTTTGATAAATTAAGTCTTCACTATAAAATTGCACAGGATAAGATGAAATATTTTATCCTGTTTTTTTACCTGAATTTTGAATTAATTGCAACTAATTTAACCCGCTGGGTCTAATATAAGTTTTAATCTGAAATTAATTAATCACATAGAAAATAAAGAAAGAGATTATAAAAAAGCCCTCCCTTTTCAAGGAGAGCTATACTTTTTATCAAGCCTGTATAAACAGGTATGCAATCATCTGATTTTAATCGTGATTTTCAATACTCTTATAAGCGTCAATGATTTTCTTAACCAGTCGGTGGCGCACGATGTCCTTATCGTCCAGGTATAAAATACCCACCCCTTCTACGTCTTTTAAAATCAATAAGGCTTCTTTTAGTCCGGAAATGGTACGTCGTGGTAAATCGACCTGCCCCGGATCGCCTGTAATAATAAACTTGGCATTGCGTCCCATACGGGTTAAAAACATCTTCATTTGCGAATGCGTCGTATTTTGTGCTTCATCCAGAATAACAAAAGCATTGTCCAACGTACGTCCGCGCATAAAGGCCAACGGTGCAATCTGGATAACCCCTTTCAGGAGATAATCTTCCAGTGTTTGCGGTGGCAGCATATCGCGTAATGCATCGTATAACGGTTGCATATACGGATCCAGTTTTTCTTTCATATCGCCCGGAAGGAAGCCTAAATTTTCGCCGGCTTCTACTGCAGGACGGGTTAAAATGATACGCTTTACTTGCTTTTCTTTCAATGCTTTAACAGCCAATGCCACTCCGGTATAGGTCTTGCCGGTTCCGGCAGGTCCTACGGCAAAAACCATATCGTTTTTCATGGTAAAATCGACCAGTTTCTGCTGATTCGGCGTTAAGGCTTTGATCAGTTTTCCTCCGATACCGTGTACCAGAATCTTATCGTGATCGGCCATTTTTTGTTCGTCCTGACTGTTGGTTTGCACAATTCGTTCGATCACATTATCGTCGATAGAATTATAGCGCGAAAAGTGATTCATCAATCTATGGAACCGCACTTCAAACTCATCCAAAATTTCCTTCTCTCCGTAGGCTTTCACCAGCGTGCCTCGGGCTACGATTTTTAATTTTGGGTATAATTTTTTAATTATCTCAAGATGAGCATCCTGAGCTCCCCAGAATTCTTTAGGGGTGATGTCTGTCAATTCGATGGTTCTTTCGTTCAAAAGCAACGGGATTTAATTAAAAAAATAAGTTAGCTTTGCATATCTCAAATCTAGCAATTTTTAAAGAAAGTTCCCTTAATAGTTATAAACAAAATGATGTCAATAATTACGCTTACTACCGATTTTGGGCTGAAGGATCACTTCGTCGGCGCGCTGAAGGGTAAGATTATTACCGAACATCCTGATGTACAAATTATTGACATTTCCCACAACATCGATTTGTTTAACATCTCGGAAGCCAGCTATATTATCAATGCGGCTTACAGTAGTTTTCCGAAAGGAACCGTGCACCTGATCGGAGTCGATTCGGAACGTACCTTCGAAAGTAAACATATCGCGATGCAGTGGAATGATCATTATTTTATCTGTGCCGATAACGGTATTTTGAGTATACTGACGCAGAAAATAGTCCCCCAAAAAATTGTTGAGATCAACATACACGACCGTTTAGCGGATAATGCCACCGATATGGACGTTTTTGTAAAAGTCGCCTGCCACCTGGCCAAAGGCGGTGTTATGAACGTTATCGGGCGGGAAATCAGCAGTATCAAAGAAATAAGCGAACTCCAGGCAACAATTACCACCGATTATAACGCGATTAACGGTGCGGTAGTTTACATTGATCATTTTGGTAACTGTGTGACGAATATTTCCCGAAAACTGATTCAGGAAACCGCACGCGGACGCGATTTTGAGATTCGTTTCGGAACCAAGACCATCAAGAATATTCACCGAAATTATTCTGATTTTAAAATATCCGAAAAGTTTGTTTTAAAAGACTACGAAGGCGAGAAACTGGCGTTGTTTAACGAAGCGGATTTTCTCGAAATTGCCATCTATAAAAGTAACCCGTCTACAGTAGGATCGGCCACCTCATTATTAGGCCTGAAATTCCGCGATCGGGTGACTGTAATTTTCAAATCTTAAATTCCAAAAATTAATTCATAATTCCTTATGTTTGTACGCATCGTAAAAATGAGTTTCCATGAAGAGAAAATCGAAGCTTTTTTAACGAATTTTCATGAAGTTAAGCAAAAGATACGCAACTTCCCCGGTAATCGCTTTTTGGAGCTTTACCAGGACAAAAATAACCCGTCGGTTTTCTTTACCTATAGTTATTGGGAAACGGAAGCCGATTTGGAAAACTACCGGAAATCGGAGCTTTTTATTGAAGTTTGGGCCTATACAAAGCAATTTTTTAATGCCAAACCCGAAGCCTGGAGCGTTGATAAACTGGTGAGTCTGGAATAAAATAAAACGTACAAAAAATAAATGAAAGCCTTATTATTAAGAGAAATCAAATCCTTTTTCGGTTCGCCGATAGGCTATTTGGTTATCGCTATTTTTCTATTACTAAACGGCCTGTTCCTTTGGGTATTTCAAGGCGACTTTAATATCCTGAAAAGCGGTTTTGCCGATTTAAGTCCCTTTTTCACCCTATCCCCGTGGATTTTAATTTTCCTGATTCCTGCCGTAACCATGCGCAGTTTTTCGGACGAAAAGAAACAAGGAACCATCGAATTGATGCTCACCAAACCGTTGAGTATCTGGGAGATCGTAAACGGTAAGTTTCTGGGTGCTTTTTTACTGATCGTGATCGCGATTATCCCAACGATTATTTACGTGGTGGTGCTTTCTAAATTCGGAAACCCGGAAGGGAATATCGATATGGGAAGTACACTCGGTTCTTATTTTGGATTGTTATTCCTGATTGCCTCCTATACCGCTATTGGAATCTTTACTTCTACCCTATCCGACAATCAGATTGTAGCCTTTATCATTGCGGTTTTCCTTTGTTTTGTATTCTATTTCGGATTCGAAGGCATGTCCGGTTTTATGGGTGCTTTCGGAAATACGGTGGCCAGTCTTGGAATGGATTACCATTTTAAAAGTATGAGCCGCGGTGTGATCGATACCCGCGACATTATCTATTTTATCAGTGTTACCGTACTATTTTTGTCGGCAACGGTTTATAAACTTAAATCTTTAAAATGGTAATGAAAGCGCAACAAAAGAAACACCTAAAACAATTCGGAATTATCCTGATTGCCCTGATTGCGGTAAACGTTATCGGTACTTATTTTTTCAAACGTTTCGACTTAACACAGGACAAACGGTACACCTTATCGGAAACCTCCTTAGAGATCATTAAAAGCATCGACAGTCCATTGTATATTGATATATTCCTGGACGGACAATTTCCGGGTGAGTTTAAACGACTACAAGCCGAAACCAAACAACTTTTAGAAGAATACAAAGCCTATAATTCGAATATCATTTTCCAATTCGTAAATCCGCTGGAAAAAGAAGAAGAACGCGAGGCAACGATGAAAATGCTTTATCAGCGAGGTTTGACACCTATCAGTATTACGGTAGACGATCGCGGTAAACAATCGCAGGAAGTCGTTTTTCCGTGGGCTATTGCCACCTACAATGACAAAAGCACTAAAATTCAGTTGCTTAAAAACATGATGGGTGCGACTACCGAAGAAAAAGTAGTGAGTTCGGTACAGCATTTGGAATATGCCTTTGCCGACGCCTTTAATAAAATCTCAAAAAGTAAAGAAAAAAAAATCGCCATCATCAAAGGAAACGGTGAATTACACGAATTACAGATAGCCGATTTCCTAAAAACCATCCGCGAGAGTTATTATATCGGCCCCTTTACGTTGGATTCGGTGGCTAAAAACCCTGTAAAAACAGCCGCAGCGCTTAAAAAATACGATCTTGCGATTATTGCCAAGCCAAGTGAAAAATTTAATGAAGACGAAAAACAGGTTTTGGATCAGTTTATCGTTAACGGTGGAAAAACCTTATGGTTGGTCGATGCGGTACAAGCCGAAATGGACAGTTTGTATAACGACAGTGGATCGATCCTGGCCTTTCCAAGAGATTTGAACCTAAACGATATGTTCTTTAAATACGGAATCCGTATCAACCCGGCTTTGGTAAAAGACGAACAGGCGGCTCCGATTAAACTGGCATCCGGCGAACGCGGAAGTGCGACGCAATACGAACAATATTTCTGGAAATATTCACCATTTATCTATCCGCAATCGCAAAACCCGATTGTTAAGAACATTGAGGGGGTACGTTTTGAATTTGCCAACCCAATCGACACGTTAAAAAATGGAATTAAGAAAACCATTTTGATGGAATCGTCACAATATTCGAAGAGTATCGGTACACCGATTGAGGTAAGTCTGAATATGGTTACCGAGGAAAGCGGGCCAAAAGACTACGTAGGTGGTGGACGTATTCCGGTATCGGTATTGTTGGAAGGAAAATTCCAATCGATGTACGAAAACCGTATCCTTCCGTTTAAAGACAGTACGTATAAGACTAGTGGAAAAGCCGGAAAGATGATTGTGATCTCCGATGGAGACATCATCAAGAACCAATTGGACCAGGCATTTCAGCCTATGGAACTCGGTTACGACAAGTGGACCAACAACCTGTATGGCAATAAAGAATTCCTTTTAAACTGTGTGAATTATTTACTGGACGACACCGGACTTATTAACATTAGAAGTAAAGATGTTGATTTGCCGTTACTGGACAAACAAAAAGTGTACGACAACTACACGATCACCCAGATTATAACTGTCGGATTACCAATAGTTGTACTGGCACTGTTTGGACTATTGTTCACTTTCTTGAGAAAAAGAAAATATTCCCGCTAGTTGTTAATAAAAAATGTTTTTTCATTAGAGAGATTACGATATATTTGTGAAATGTAAAATGTAATCGAGGATTTTACAAACCTAAAAAAGAAAGATGATGAAGTTTATTGTATCCAGTTCATATTTATTAAAACAATTACAGGTTTTAGGTAGTGTTATTAACAGTAGCAACACCTTACCTATTTTAGATAATTTCTTATTTGAATTAGACAATAACCAACTTAGAGTATCGGCATCCGATTTGGAGACTACCATGTCGGCCACATTGGAAATCGATTCTACCAGTCAGGGAAGCGTAGCCGTTCCGGCGAAACTTTTACTTGAAATTTTAAAAACATTCCCGGAACAACCGTTAACGTTTACTGTAGAGGACAACAATACGGTAGAGATTAGCTCCAATTCCGGTAAATATGCCCTGGCCTACGCACCGGGTGATGAATTCCCGAAAGCAGTAGTTTTGGAGGAGCCGTCGTCGACTTTGGTTCCTGCAGAAGTATTAGCAACGGCCGTAAGCAAAACCATTTTCGCAGCGGGTAACGACGATTTACGTCCGGTAATGTCGGGAGTATTCTTCCAGTTTTCCCCGGAAGGATTAATCTTCGTAGCGACCGACGCACATAAATTGGTAAAATATGCCCGTACCGATGTAAAAGCATCGCAAGTTGCAGATTTTATCATGCCTAAAAAACCATTAAACATTTTAAAAGGTATTTTGGCAGCTTCGGATGCGGAAGTAAAAATTGAATACAACGATTCGAATGCAACCTTCTCTTTTGATAACTATATTTTAACATGTCGCTTAATTGATGGAAAATACCCCAATTATGAAGCAGTTATCCCGAAAGAGAATCCGAATAAATTATTAATGAACCGTACGCAGTTTTTAAGCTCGGTACGACGTGTGGCGATTTTCGCAAACAAAACGACCCACCAGATCCGATTAAAAATTGCCGGTGCAGAATTAAACATCTCTGCTGAGGATATCGATTACTCCAACAAGGCAGAAGAAAGATTGACCTGTGATTATCAGGGCGACGATATGCAAATCGGGTTCAATTCCCGTTTCCTAACCGAAATGTTGACCAACTTGCAGTCGGACGAAATTATGCTGGAAATGTCGTTACCAAACCGTGCCGGAATTTTAACTCCGGTTGATGGATTGGACGAAGGCGAAACCGTAACCATGCTGGTAATGCCGGTAATGTTAAACAGCTAATCTTACGCTATAACCAACCCTTTTATAACCAAAAGACCGCAATACTTATTAGGATTGCGGTTTTTTATTTGATCATATTATACCTGTCAGGTTTTAGAAACCTGTCAGGTGTAACGTAAAAATCGCAACGTCATGTCAAATATCCACCATCTAAACTGCGTTAAAATTGTAAGTCCGGTTAACGAAAATGTATCCGGTCATTGTATATTGATTGAAGAACCGCATGCGATGGTGTTGCTGGATACCGGCATCGGACTTCAGGATATTCAAAACCCGGAAGAACGAATCGGACAACAATTAATTGATATTGTTGGTTATCATTTTGATACCGAAATGACCGCTATCCGACAAATAGAAAAAATGGGACTCGATCCGAAAAAAGTAACCGATTGTGTTATTACGCATTTAGACAATGATCATACCGGTGGATTATCTGATTTCCCAAAAGCCGTAGTACATTTGGGGCAGGAAGAATATGAGAATTACAAAACGGGGAATCCGCGTTATTTACAACAACCACTCGCGCATAATCCCGAAATCCGTACGTATTCGGAAACGTCAGAAAACTGGTTTGGTTTTGAAGCCCGAAAAGTTACAACACAACTGGAAACGGAAATCTATCTGATTCCCCTACCCGGTCATACTTTAGGGCATTGTGGTGTGGCAATTCAAAACGGAGACAACTGGTTGTTTTATATTGGTGATGCCTATTATTTACGAATTGAACTGACAGATGTAAATCATCCGGTAAACGAACTGGCCAGAATGCGCGCCGACGATGACGAACTTCGTATGCAAACCGTAGCACGTATTCGTGAGTTTATTGCCACCCATCTAGAGATACCGGTTTTTAGCTATCACGATATAGAAGAATTTAATCGGTTTATATCTTAAAAAGTCCCTTTTCTCTACTCAACAAATAATTTCCCATATATTTTCAAAACCCTGCTTCAGGGTTTTGAACCGCCTTAAATATACAAAATACAGAATTATTCAGTAACAATTCTATTATCCATCTTGGTCATCATCTAAAAGATTAATACTTAAATAACAGGTTTTCAGCATAAAATTGAATACCAACAGGGATCATTTATGATAAAATTAGACTGTTGTTTTTCTATCAAAAGAGTGGAAATGATTTTATCAAAATAGTACTTAATACCTTTTGAGTAAAACATAATAACCGGTTATACAAAACAAACATTAGTTAATGTAGGGACAAACAATGGACTTTATTATTTAAAACAACAATTATCACTAACCAAATAAAACGATAGTATTAATTTGATTTGAGAATTTAAAATCCAAATCGAAATGCTAAAAGCAACTAACAGACTATTATTATTTTTTATTATTTTCTTTTTGCAAATTGAAATTCTGTCAGCACAGGAATATTCAATAAAAGGAAAATTGGTCGATCAAAAAAAACATGCTATAGAATTTGCCTTGGTGACATTATTTAAAAATGATAGTATTTCCGGACAAACCTATACCGACAGTCTGGGAGTTTTTAACTTAAGCATCCGTAGTGGGAACTATAACATTTTAATTGAGCAGTTTGGACAAGAGATTTTCAAGAAAAAAATCAATCTGTATCAAAACATCGATTTCGGTATACTGCCAACAAAAGCATCTCTGGCTTTGGATGAGATCGTAATTTCTACAAGAAAAAAACTGATTGAACGGAAAACAGATCGATTGATTTTTAATGTCGAAAACTCGACTTCAACACTCGAAGGAGACGCAACAGATGTACTAAAACATACTCCCGGTGTTCGACTTCAGGGAATAGCAATCAGACTGGCCGGTAAAAGTACTGTAAAAATAATGGTTAACGATAAAATTGTGCAATTATCCGGTGAATCTCTATACGATTATCTAAAATCCATTCCTTCTGCCAATATCCGGAAGATAGAAGTAATCACTAATCCGCCTTCCAAATATGATGCTGAAGGCAATAGCGGACTAATCAATATCCAACTAAAGGAAATCGGGCAGAATAACTGGAATGCTACCTTACGATCTGCTTATCAGCAGGCAACTTATGCAAATTTTTCTCATGGTATGGGAATAAGCTACAGGAAAAAAAAGTTTTCGGCACTTTCAAACCTAAGTTACCGTTATGGAAGAACGCTATATACAAATGATATTAACTACTATTATCCTGTTGAACGTTGGAATAACAATATTTGTAACAGAAATCACAAGAGAAGCTTAAATACACTACTAAACCTACAATACAATCCCACTGAAAAAAGTAATATAGGAGCCCAATATATGGGCGTTTTCCCGAAGAATTCCTCCGAAGAATTCAATCATAATTACAGTTATGACTATATTAATAATGATCGGATAAAATACTATAAAACAGAAGGAGTTTCTAATGACAAAGCTAAAAATATAGCTGTGAATCTGAATTACAACCAAAGCTTTAATGATAAAGACAAAACATTTTCCATTGATTTCGACTACTTCGATTTTTCATTTCCTAAGGATACTAATTTTAATTCTGCTTTAATCGATTATAATCAGAACATTCAGGAAAAACAATCTGCTTATAACCAATCCGATCAGGAAATTCGTAATTATTCTCTAAAAACTGATTTTGAGATGCCTTATGAATGGGGAAACCTTTCATTCGGAGCCAAGGCTAGTACTACAAAAACGGATAATACTGTCGCTACAGATTTTTATGATAAAGTAACGGGCAATATGTTTTCATCTCAGAATGATCATTTTCAATACACTGAAAATACACAGGCATTGTATTTTAGTTTGTTAAAATCACTTGGAAAAAAATGGGAATTTAATCTGGGATTACGGGCTGAAAATACACAAACAAAGTCGAACTCTATTTCTTTAAACCAAATAACCGATAGAAACTATTTTAAATTATTTCCAACTGTCTATTTATCTTATAACAGTAATGAATACAATACATTTTCACTAAATTTTGGAAGAAGAATTGGAAGACCTGGCTTTTGGGAACTGAATCCCGGAAGATGGTATAACAGCCCCAAATCCTATGCTACGGGTAATCCATTTTTACAACCTTCATTTATCTACAGCTCTGAATTCAATTATTCTTATAAAAGCCTGCTTTATTTAAGTCTAAATTATGCTGATATAAAAGACATTTCCACTCAGTTAACCTATCATGATATTTCAAATAACACGCAAATTTTCAGAAGGCTAAATTATGCTGATGGAAAATATATAGGAGGAAACCTATCTATTACCAGTAATCTTTTTAACTGGTGGGAATCTTCAGTCGATTTCTCTGTTTCCTATACAGAATTAACCCCCTATATCGCAATTCTTGAAAAAAAATATTGCGGATGGCAAGGATATACCCAGACAACGAACACATTTACAATCAATAGATCTAAAACTTTTTTTGCTTCCCTTCATTACGAATATAATTACCCTTCAAAGGCCGGTTACCAAACTGCAACTGCTTATTCTACTTTAGATATTGGATTCAAATACCTCACATTAGATAAAAATTTAATCATTGGTTTAAACTTTGAAGATATTTTCAGGAAAAATTTCAGCACCTATCAAAATTACTCTTCCGACATTAAGCAAACCTTTTATCAATATTATGACACCCGATTATTCAGATTGTCTGTAAATTATAGATTTGGAAATACTAAAATATCTATCGACCAGAGAAAAACAGGAAACCACGAAGAAAAAAACAGAATAAATTAGAGTAGTTATACTTACAACTATAGTGCGCAATATGGTCGTAAGCAACTAAATATCGCTTTCATTAAAGCAAAAAAATAATTTTAAACATTTAAATATTTAGCAAAAATGGAACTAAAAAATAAAAAATTTCAGGAGTTAGTTAAAAAAATGGAAACTTTAAAAGAAACAGAAAAAGGACATTTAAAAGGTGGATTTGCTGTTTTAGAACCATTTTCAAATGACAGTAAAACAGATCCGCCCCATACTCAAAATTATTTCCAATGTGGTTGTAACAACTACTGCAAACCAAAAAGATTCTAGAATAATCATGCACACCAGAGGCTGTTTTCGTAATAAATTACAGCCTCTTTTAATCTCTTATTTATAATTTAAATGAAAGAAAGCTATTACAATATATTTTTCCCCCACGAGAATAAAATTATTGCATACAATACTATTAGTGATAATTTTCTACTGCTGGAACCATTTCTTTACGATTTATTTAAAGCCAGCGCAGATGAAGGAAAAATAAACGATTTAAAGAAGCTTCACCCTATCTTATTTGATACGCTTGAATTAAAGGGATTTATTGTAGCCACTTCGATAAATGAATTTGAAAAAATAGAAAAAATCAGCTATCAAACCGATTTTGATAATACCCTTTTTGAAATCACAATTATCCCGACTATGAATTGTAATTTCAAATGTTGGTATTGTTATGAAACACACATTAAAGATTCGAAGATGGGCAAAACCACCATCCAAAGTATTACAAATTTAATAGATCAGATTTTAGACAAAAAAAGAGAACAATTAAAAACATTTAATTTACAATGGTTTGGAGGCGAACCTTTGTTGCATTATGAAAAAACCGTTTTGCCATTATTAAAAAACATTTATTCTAAGTTCTCTCAAAGTGGAATTAATTTTATTTCCGGCTTCACAACTAATGGACTCTTAATTAATCAGAGTATGTTAAACGATTGTAAAAAATTTGGTGTTAAAACATTTCAAATCACTCTTGACGGACATCGAAATCGGCATAATAAAGTACGATTTATTTCGGACAACAAAGGCTCCTATGACAAAATCGTTTTTAATATAAAGCTATGTTTAAAAAATCAATTTTATGTGATTGTAAGGATAAATATTTCAGAAGAAACACTAAATGAACTTGAGAAAATACAAAATGATTTTTTTGATATTGACAATGAAATGAAAACGTATTTGAATTTCTCTTTTCATAAAGTCTGGCAAGAAGAAAAAAATTTTAGAGGTGACATTACTAAAACTGTAGAACATTTTAGGAATAATGGATTTAAATCTTCTTATCTATACGAAAGTAATATAACTATTTATAATTCATGTTATGCCGATAAAGCCAATCATATAACGATAAATTACAATGGAGATCTCTATAAATGTACCGCTCGGGATTATACGCGTGAAAATAAAGAAGGGGTTTTAAAATCCAACGGTATTCCGGAGTGGAATGAAAAATATACTAAAAGGATTTATGATACCCGGTTTAAAAATAAACCCTGTTTGGATTGTAAAATACTTCCGGTATGTAACGGAGGATGTTCACAACATAGAATGGAAAATGAAAATACGGATTACTGCATTCACCAATTTGATGAAAATAACAAACTGGACATTGTTAAAGATATATTTTATTCCAGATTGTATCACTGGCAATAAAAATGCTTCATTTTTTTAAAACGTAACACATTGATTAACAAACTACACTCTTTCATCAGATTAATCATTGTTAATACAAAATTTATTTAAATTTTCATGAGACTACAACCACAACACGACCAAATGGATTGTGGCCCTGCCTGTCTTGCCATGATAGCATCACATTATGGTAAAAACTTTGGACTACACTATTTAAGAGAGAAAAGCTTTATCACTCGTGAAGGTGTCTCCTTATTAGGAATCAGTGCTGCAGCAGAAAAAATAGGCTTTAAAACTATAGCAGGAAAGTTACATCCTGAAAATCTGGATAAAGAACTTTTACCATGTATTCTTCACTGGAACCAGAATCATTTTGTTGTACTCTATAAAATTTCTAAAAGTATCTTTACAGGAAAAATTATTTATAAAATTGCCGATCCTGGACACGGTTTTATCACTTTATCAAAGGATCAATTTAAAAAATCCTGGCTTTCAAATGTAGAAAAAGGTGTGGCACTTTTTTTAGAGCCTCAAGAAGCATTTTATCAACAAATTCCACCAAAAGAAGAAAAACTTTCGATAAAGCACTTATTAAATTACCTGAATCCATATAAAAAACAGCTGCTTCAATTGTTTTTACTCCTGCTTTTAGGCACTGTAACAACATTGGTATTTCCTATTCTCACTCAAAAACTGATGGATGATGGAGTGAGTAAAAAAAATCTTTCTGTAATTACATATATTTTAATCGCTCAACTTGCATTTTTCCTTGGAAATATAATCTTTAATATCTTTCGGGATTGGATTATGTTAATAGTAGGAACTAAAATCAACATTCAGATAATCTCGGATTTTCTTAGAAAGCTATTAAGACTTCCTATCCGTTTTTTTGATACGAAATTAATGGGTGACTTTAACCAACGTATCCAAGACCACGAACGTATCGAAAATTTCCTCTCCTCTCATATCCTTTTAACATTTTTTTCAGCTCTTACATTTTCAGTATTTTTCGGTGTGCTTTGGTATTATGACCTCAGGATACTGATAATTTATATCACTTTAACGCTCTTTTCAATCCTGTGGTCTTTGTATTGGATGAAAAAAATAAAGATTCTGGACTATTTCCGTTTTCAACAGCGAAGTGAAAATCAGGAAACAATTTACGAAATCATCAATGGTATTTCCGAAATGAAACTGAATCATTTTGAAGACTTTAAAAGAAGTGAATGGGAAAATATTCAGCAAAAATTATTTAAAATTAATATCCGTATCCTTAAACTTGATCAGATACAACTATCCGGATTTGAATTCATCAATCAACTAAAAAATATTGTGGTTACTTTCCTTTCGGCATACTTGGTTGTAAATGAAAAAATGACATTGGGAGCATTATTAAGTGTTTCATATATTATTGGACAAATGAATTCTCCTGTAAATCAATTAATCTCCTTTTTTCGTTCTTTACAAGATGCAAAGCTAAGCCTTTCCAGACTTAATGAAATACAAAATCATCAGGAAGAAGAACAAGAGTATTTGAATTTGTTAATACCAAAAAGTAAGCCGCAAGAAAACGAAATACAAACCGGAATACAATTAAAAAAAGTTTCTTTCCAATATGAAGGGATAAAATCTCCACAAATCCTTCAAAATATTGATATTCAAATACCTAACAACAAAATTACTGCTATTGTAGGCGCAAGCGGAAGTGGTAAAACAACATTAATGAAACTTCTTTTGCGATTTTATAATCCTGTTAAAGGTAGCATCTTCTATAATGGTGAAAATATTTTAACATTATCACCTAAAAGTATCCGGGAAAATTGCGGCATAGTCATGCAAGACGGTTATCTTTTTTCTGATACAATAGAACGGAATATTGCTATGGGAGATAAGGTTATCAATTTAAAAAATTTAAATCATGCAGTAAAAATAGCCAATATAGGATCTTTTATAGATAGTTTGCCTTTAGGCCTTAAAACCAAAATAGGCGCTGTAGGGAACAGTATCTCAGGAGGTCAGAAACAACGAATTTTAATTGCCCGGGCAGTATATAAAAACCCGCATTATATCTTTTTTGATGAGGCTACCTCCTCTTTAGACGCCAAAAATGAAAGCATAATACATCACAATCTACAGTCATTCTTTAAAGAAAAAACAGTTCTCATTATTGCACATAGACTTTCTACAGTGAAAAATGCCGATCAAATTATCGTCTTAAAAAACGGTAGAATCGTAGAACACGGGAATCATAATGAACTGATAGCCAAAAAAAAAGAATATTACAATCTTATCAGAAATCAGTTAGAACTAGGATGTTAATTATTAAACCGGGTCTTAAAAAACAAGATATACGTATAGTAGCTGTTGAAGAATAGATCTGATAAAGGATTTTTTAGAAATCGGAATCACAATCATTGTATTTACATTTTAAATCCAGTACATTTATTTTTCAAATTAATTTCATTTAAAAACAGTTAAAATAAATTATATATAACCTTAAAGTAAAAGCCCCGATGATAAACTCATCGGGGCTTTTACTATATCTGATTTAGAAAATTACACGTGTAATGCTCTGTTATCGGTAGCGGCTAAAGCCGCTTCTTTGATGGCTTCTGCAAATGTTGGGTGTGCATGCGACATTCTGGAAATATCTTCCGCCGAAGCTTTGAATTCCATAGCCGTAACCGCTTCCGCGATTAAATCGGCACAACGCGGTCCAATCATATGTACACCTAAAACTTCATCCGTTTTCGCATCGGCCAGGATTTTTACAAATCCGTCGGTATCCCCTCCGGCACGAGCACGTCCTAACGCTTTGAATGGAAAACTTCCCGATTTGTACGCTACACCAGCTTCTTTTAACTGCTCTTCCGTTTTACCAACAGCAGCTACTTCCGGCCAGGTATAAACCACTCCTGGGATTAGGTTATAATCGATATGTGGTTTCTGACCTGCAAGGAATTCCGCTACAACCACACCTTCTTCTTCTGCTTTGTGTGCCAACATCGCTCCGCGAACTACGTCACCGATAGCATAAATGTTTGAAGCGGTTGTTTGTAAATGATCATTCACTTCAATCTGACCTCTTTCGGTGATTTTTACACCGGCTTTATCTGCATTTAATCCTTCTGTGTACGGACGACGACCTACTGAAATCAACGCGTAGTCTCCTTCAAGAGTGATCACTTCTCCTTTAGCGTTCTCCGCTTTTACTGTCACCACATCTCCGTTACGATCCACCGCCTGAACTTTGTGTGAGGTATAGAATTTCATTCCTTGTTTTTTCAACACTTTTGTCAATTCTTTAGACAAACCAGCATCCATACCCGGAATGATACGATCCATAAATTCCACCACAGAAACCTGAGCGCCAAGACGTAAATACACCTGACCAAGCTCCAATCCGATCACACCACCACCGATGATCACCAAGTGTTTTGGAACTTCTTTTAATTCCAATGCTTCTGTAGACGTAATGATTCTTTCTTTATCGATTTTGATAAAAGGTAACGACGATGGTTTTGAACCGGTAGCAATAATGGTATTTTTTGCTTCGATTTTTTCAACCGAACCGTCTTTTTTCGTAATCGCGATAGCCGTAGCACTTTCAAAAGCACCTACTCCTTCGAATACGGTAATTTTATTTTTATCCATCAGGTATTTCACCCCTCCGGCAGTTTGATCAACAACAGCTTTTTTACGAGCCACCATTTTTTCAAGGTTCACTTTCACTTCGCCATTCACTTCGATACCGTGATCTGCAAAATGAGAAATTTCTTCGAAATGGTGGGATGAAGCCAACATCGCTTTAGACGGGATACATCCAACATTTAAACAAGTACCTCCTAAAGTGGAATATTTTTCGATAATGGCCGTTTTCATTCCTAATTGAGCGCAACGGATTGCCGCTACATAGCCTCCAGGACCCGAACCAATAATAACTACGTCAAATGAACTCATAGTATAATTATATTATGTTGTGTTTTTAAAAATTTCATTACAAAATTAAGGAATTTTGTTTAGACGAAATCGGATTATTTTTAAAATAAAAACGCTTTTAACGTTCCTTTAAGGAGCAACCAATTTCATAGCGGTATTCGTAAAAACAAGGTATATAAAAAACCGATCGCGTGGATTTTCTTTGTCCGTTTGGCTGAAGCCTTGGGGGTAATCCGTACTGTTAAAACTAAAAACTACAACTTTTTACAGTTGTAGTTTTATTTTTATGGTAGCTTTAGTAAATACCTTTATGTTTAGACACGGATTGCAAATCCGCGTCATCGAGACATGGAATTATAACCTTCTAATTTTCAATTATTCATAAGCGAATTATAAATATTAATTGCAACATCCTTATCACTTAGGTATCCTTCTATACCATGTTTATTACTTGTAAAGTTATCTATATTGCCATTGTTCACAATAGCAGGATTAATTTCGAAATGCGGTTTCTCTAAGGGATATAATGATACGATATCAAGTTTATCAAATCCATTGTACCAACCATTTAATACTGATCCTGGCATTTTTAGCGGAGCATCTAAATGCCTCTTTATCGATTTTACACCTAGCGGCGAACCAACAGTTATTATCTTCTTTATGCTTTTAGGTGTATGCTGACCAAGAACATTGTAACTGACAACCGATCCCAACGAATGCCCTACCCACACGCAGTCCTCAGCTGGAATATGATCTTTAACGAATTTATCAATTTTACTCCTAACACCATAATACTTTAGGTAGCAATATACATCGTGTGTAAAAGCGGCCAACGCTTTTTCACTCCAAAATGACTTTTTGTCTATAGCCCTCAACAGCTTTAAAATAAGTGGATGATTTTCTAGTCCCTTTTCTACAATTAATTCCTGATTAGCATCTTGAATATCTTTTGGTTTAACGCCAGCATTCTGGGCTATTTCTACCAATAATTCTAATAAGATCTCGTCATCTTCATCCTGAGTCTCACCCTTTTCAACTACATTTTCTACATTTTCTCCTTCAGTTTTTTTAAGCTGTTCTAATAGGTCACCATAATAAGGAAAAATAACATCACTATCCTTTGGTTGCCATATGATGTTTGATTTTGCTAGTCCGGTTTGTAAAGCTTCAATCCATTTCTTTTTCAGTTCGATTGGATCTTTCCCTTGTTGAGATCGTCCGTGTAATAATACTAACTTCATAATTATATCTTTTGGTTAATAAATCTCATTATTATATCTGTTCCTTCTGGCTTAAACATAGTCCATAATCCTGTATCTAAATGCTTAGATGCCTCTAAAAATTCAGGAGTAACACGATCCTTAAATAAATGTTGGTATGACCAACCTGCGGACATAAGTGGACACTGAGATGCTAATTTATGCTCATGCAACTCATTTCCTAACATTGCTACATCAAATAAAATTGCATTATTGTCAAAATGTAAATAAGTAAGTACAGATTTAATCTTGTCAAATTTACCTTCCTGTCTAAAGGCATAAGAAGCATATAGGGCTAAAGATGGATCCAAGGCTTTCCCAATTCTTAATAAGCTACCGGCGTCATCAAAATCAAATTGATTCTTAGAATTGAAAACATTATTGAAGACTTTTGAATAATCAAAACCTTCATTAGCAGCATAAGCAACAAAACTACGAGCTTCCTCAATTTTATCGAGTTTATCTAAATAAGAACGATACACATGCTCATTTTTTTGAACTGGTTTATAATTAACTGTCAATAACCTATCATCCTTAAAAACCAAAACTCCAACATAACCCTTTAATATCGCTAAGGGCAATGAACAACCATTCTCAAGGACTAATAATCCATTACTGCTTACTATTTCTGATGGAATATGGATGTCAGTTACAAATATTTTACTGTTAAATATTCTTTCTTTTGTGGTACATTTTACCCCTTCTACCCATACTTCCTTTACTTTGATTCCCTTAATAGTGAATCCACAATCACTTTTCTGAAAAGGAAAGTCTATATTGATAGAATTGTTTTGCCAAGTACCGGCCAACTTAAAAGGTTTGACTAACGGCTTAATATAACTAAAGTTTAGATCAACAGACTCACCTTTACTAATTTGTTCACTGATCTTATCAATCTTTTCTTGCTGAGTATCTTCTTTCGCCACAGGCAAGAATGAGATATCCTCAAAGGAAATTTTCCCAGGTTCCATATGCTCAAATGCATTATCTTTATTGAAAGGTGGTTCTGGAGGTGGCGCCCCTCCTCCTAATTTTAATCCATTACTTGGCTTTTTATTGAATTTAGAAATTGGAGGTTTTGGATTTATGTATTCTACAGTAACGTCCGGTTTCTGATCTAATTTTGAACCTATAGCAATAACCTTAGCCTGAACCAAATCTGGTAGTGTTTCTTTTAATTCATATGCAGAAATAAACCAGTACTTAGGTTCCTCCGAACTCTCCTTGATACTATTGGGCTGATTGCCTTCCAATACGTCTAAAAGTGTTTCAGCAAACACTCCATACCACTCTTCTTCCTTTATTTCAAGTGCCGGTTTTCCCGGACGGCACGCATAAAGCACATCAACAGTATTGCTGTTACTTCCGGGCTTAGATGGAGGAAAAATATCTCCTTGTCCATAGTTAAAACTCGATCCTTTAGTAAATGTTCGGCATGCGTCGGATATGATTAGAACATGGGGTATTCCTGCTTCGCGAGCCATATCTATTGTACCCCGGACATCAACCATTTCCGAACCATCGAAATCAGCATCACTTAATAGCCACACCTCATTCCTTAGAGTACGCATAACACCGTGTCCCGAAAAGAATATAATGAGTTGCTCGTATTTCCGACTATCAAGTATACTTGCCATACGATCAAGTATCTGTCTTCGATTTACCTTCTCCACTTCACTATCGACAAATAGCTCTGTATCGTATTCCTGCTTCTTTGCCCATTCCGAAAACTTTCTTGCACTATCAGCAGCTTTATTGAGAGGTGTAAGTCCTTTTATAACATCCACACCAATACATAATGCGATTTTATTCATCAAAAAATTAGGTCAAAAATTATTATTTCAATAAAAATAATAAAATAAATTAGACAAAAATCACTTTACCAATTTTCAGACACTCGATCGATTAGAACTGATAAATATATCCCAACCCTCCAAAGAAACCGACTGTAAGCTTTGAATAGATAACATTGGTCGGAACTTCATCATAAGTAGATTTAACTGCACTTTCATTAACTCGATCCGAATAGCCAACAATTCCACCTAAATCAATCGAAAGCATATGTTTCTTTCCGAAAGAAAAACCTCCACCAAGAAGAATTCGAGGCTTTGTTTTATTAGCAATAGACATCCCAACGCCCAACTGCCCATGCACACCTAACCAATTGTTAAACCAAAGTTTCTTCCCACCTTTTAACAGGATGGCTGCTCCAACTTCCATTTTATTTGGTGTTTCACTTTCAACTTGAAACATCTTCACTCCTCCTTCATTCAGTTCACTAACTGTATAGCTTTCATCATATAGGGTGGCAGCGTAAAATGAGACACCAGCTGTCACATAAGTTCTCATTACGCCTGGAAAAACTATAGTTGATGTGTACTTCTGTGATAATTTTGATTCATCTCGAGGAGTTATTGAAATCCGTACTTTCGCTTGCTCTCCTCCATAATAAAATGGCAATGATCGATAAACAGCACAACTATTTTGATCGAGAGAAACTAACGGGCTAAAAACTGCAATAATTTTATCGGCAGTAAAGGTTGTGATAACTTCACTTAATGCCGAAATCTGTTTTGAATATACCTCCTTAATTAATAAGTCCCTTTCCTTATAATCGGTATTTTTATCAATTTTATCTTTATAAACTTTATAGAAGTTTTGATATGCGTTTAGGTAGCCATTTACCTTCTCTAATGCTTGTTGAGCACTTTTTATTTGTGCAAGAAGATCGTTATAAGATTGCTTAAAATCAAATTTTTCCTTAATACCAGCATCGAAATTATAATTTACTGTATGTGGTTGATTTTCCGCACCAAGTCGATGACTAAAAATTTTTAGTTTTAATTTTTCGATATGCTCACTAATTGTGGTAAGCGCATCTTGAATAGGCGTTTGATTTCCTACTTCATCAGCCATTCGTTTTATAATGACATCCTTTTTTAACAGCGTCGAATCTTTAAATATCTTATCATATTTCAAACTTTGGTTTCCTTTAGCAGATTCTGCTGCATATATTTGAAATTCTGTACTGTTAGTAATCGATCCAGAATTACTTATTATATTGGCACCGATCTTAGCGAGGTCATCAAGCTTTAAACTTCCAAAAGAAGGAGTTTCCTGCTTTTTACTGAGTACCGTATCGATTGCATTCACACTAACTTTAAACATATTCAAATTGATGTGATCAATTTGAACTCTGTAATATTCGCCCACCTCTATATTTTCTGGAACTTTTAACACCTCCGCTCTTTGATTAACAAGACTGCCGAAATCTAAAACTATAGTGTGTAAGGTCTTTCCATCGGCCGTCATTTCTATCGCGCTGCACTTACATTTCTTATTTGCTTCCGTACATTCTGATGGACATTGATGTGACTTTAGATCACATTTTAAGACTTTAGTCTGTCCATAAGATAATTGTGCTAAACCTAAGAGGCAAATAGCACTTAAAATAAAAAGTAATTTTCCTTTCATAATATAAATAGTTTATAGCTTAGTATACTAATTTCATCATAATCAGTAAATTACATAAGCGTAAAAACACCTGTTTTTGTACAAAAAGGGTAGCTCCCTTATAAAAAAAGCGATCCGAATTCGGATCGCTTTCTTCTTTTCATCTATTTTACGCGCCATCGGGTTAATTATTACAATTTCTCCGGTATTGATTTAAAATCTATACTTTATTTCGGCAGCCGCATACAATGAAAAATCAAACTTCGAATGGGTTGTCTTATCGCTAAAAAGGCTTTTTAATGTCCGCTCATTAAAATAAACAGCACGCATGGCATTTACGCCAAGTGTAATAGGTAAGCTAATATGTTTGTTTAACTTCAATTCGGGTCTTAAACCCGTTACAAAATATTGATGGGTAAACATGACATTCTTCCCCTCCTTTTGGAGCATCGCCAGCTGACCGTTCATTTCTGCTATTAGATGTAAAGCCACTTTTTTGTTGAAATTATATCCCGCAGCTGCCTGAAATCCATTCATCATCGAAACCCGGAACGTATATTTCCCTTCCGAATTGTAATTCACATAGAGCGCCGGAAATAACATCGGATATCCTAATGTATTGGTTAGCGCTAGTCCTCCTCCCAAACCTAATTTAGGGTTGATTTTCTTAACAAACAACGCGCCTCCACTCCCTAGAATACTGTTACCGTTTACTCTTGAAATCTGAGTTTCGTTTGTATAAACTCCTGCTCCCAAAAAAGCGATAAGGGACCATTTTGGATTCAAGGGACGGATCGTAATCAGTGAGAGTTGAAGATTGGTAATGTTCGACAGCACCAAATCCTGACTGATGTTTTTATTGTCAAGCGAAGCATGAGTTCCTGCTATATCAACCATCCAGGCCGAAACAAGACTATCTTTACTCATTTTTACCGAAATCGGGATCTTGATGTTTCCGCTATATATCGTTGCCGAACCTTTGCCATTTTCCATCTTGTTTCCGTCGTTATCGATATAGCCTGACGAGCCAAAATATTCGGTTTTTAGCGATACCTGTGCCATCGTTTTTGTACTCACAATTAGTAAAAGAAGTAATGCCGCCAGTAATGTTGTTGTTTTCATATGTATATTTATCGTTAGTGTGAGACAAAACTATATCGTAACGATAAGGCAGTTTTTTACTTTTGACAACCGGTCGTTTTTTGTTGACGAACGAATCTTGTGACGAATGAGAAAAGGCTACTTTTGTAAAACAACAGTATGCTATGTTTACTATAAAAAAGACGGATTTCTTGTTTTGGTTTTTTATGTTTTTGCTGACTTTCCTGCAATTGTCAGACGATTTCACGTTTGTATGTGCTTTACTGTTTTCAATTGCCATCACACTAACGTTGAGAATTCATGTGATGTACGTAATCAACCGGTTAGCAAATACGTATTTACGAATTAAAGCCGATGTAAAATTTATCATCTATGCCTTGTCTGCCAGTATTCTCACAGCCGTACTCTTGTCAATTGAAGGTTATATCATCATTGAAATGATTTTTTCCGAAGCAGCAGGAAAAATCAACCTAATGCTGTCGTTATTTTTCGGAATGCTGATGATCACTATTTTGATTTCCGGGATGAGTTACTCAGTAGAATTGTTCAAACAGAATACGGAAGCCGAAAAACAACATGAGATCCTAAAAAACAGTGTATTGGAATCGGAAATAAACCATCTACGAACACAATTGAGTCCGCATTTTACCTTTAATATATTAAACAACTTACAGTTCCTGATTCGAAAAGACAAAGACGAAGCGCTGGAATTACTCTCCCGATATAGTAAAATATTGCGCTATTATGTCTATGAATCCCAAAACAAATGGATAAAACTGGACGATGAAATCGCGTTTCTAAAGCACTACTTCGAACTGGAAAAAGACAGATCCGGAGAGAACCTACAAATCTCATGTCAGTGGAATATTCCTGAAAATCAATTGATGATCATTCCATTTGTTTTATCAACATTCGTTGAAAATGCATTTAAGCATGTGTCCTCTTTTGCCGATAAAAGCAATTCTATTCATCTGGAAATCTTTTTAGTAAATGATAATCAATTATTTCTTAAAATAGAAAACACGACTGATCCATCATTAAACGACACCAAAAAAGAAGGTGTTGGATTACGATATGTTCAAAAAAGACTGGATTTGTCCTATCCCAACAATTACAAATTAGCATTGTCGTCACACGAAAATACATACAAGGTAGCATTACAACTAAATTTGAATAACCAATGAAGTGTATTGTAATCGACGACGAACGAATTGCCAGAGAGGGTCTGAGTGAATTCATTAAAGAATTTGATTTTTTGGAAAATAGAGGTTGCTTTTCCAATGCACATTTGGCATTCGAAAAATTAAACACCGAAATTATCGATTTAATCTTTTTAGATATTCAGATGCCACTTCTCAATGGAATGGAATTTGCAAAAAGAATCACGGACAAATCACCAATGATCATCTTCACTACTGCCTATTCAGAATTTGCTTTAGAAGGATACAAAGTAAATACCGTGGATTACTTAGTAAAGCCCATTTTTTTTGAGGATTTTAAAGATGCCGTGTGTAAAGCTAAGAAAATGTACGACCTGATGCTAAAGCAGGAAGATACTAGTAAACCATTGTTTTTTAAAGAAAATGGTGTTTTGATAAAAGTACACCCCAAAAATATCCTCTATATTCAGAGTATGCAGAATTATATTGAAATACACTTGGAGAATAGTAAGCGGCTGATTATTCATCATACCCTAAAAAAAATTTTAGACCAGTTGCCAACGGAAGATTTCTTGCAAATTCATAAATCGTATATTGTCAATAGTAAACAAATCAGCCGTATAGAGGGTGTCACTTTATATGTAAAAGATATCGCTTTACCAATAGCACGAAACAGAAAAGCTGAAGTTCTAAAAATTTCTTTACCGGATTAACAGAAAATCATTCTCGACGATTTACTACTGACAACGATACTCATAAAAACAAGGCCTAAAAAAACCCTGACAGAATCAGGGTTTCACTATTTTTTGTTGGTGGTGTTGATTACATTACATCCAAACAAGTATATACTTGCGGACAAGCAATATAACGACGGCAATAAGCCGGTCCGGTTACAGAACCACTACACGAACAACCGCAAAGTGATAAATCCGGGTTGATTATTTCAATTTCTCCGGTAATCGCTCTTTGGTGGTCTTTGGTTAATACCTGTACACCGGCAATGTTTAAAAGATTTGTTTTCATAGTTTTGGGGTTAAATAGTTAGAATCAGATTATATTTTTGTATCGCCACAATTGTATACCTGTAGGCAACCGATATAAAGACTGCAATACGCCGGTCCGGTTACCGAACCACTACACGAGCAGCCACATTTAGATAAATCGTGCGGTTCTTCAACTAATACCTGACCTGTAATCGCTCTTTGACTTTCTTTCGATAAGACTTGTACTCCCGAAATATTTAAAAGATTTGTTTTCATAGTAAATTAGTTTGTTTTATGATTTTTATACTTCACCACAAGTGTATACTTGCAGACAACCGATATATAGACTGCAATACGCCGGTCCGGCTAGCGCACCACTGCAAGTACACCAACATTTGGATAAATCGTGTGGCTCTTCAACGAATACCTGACCCGTAATCGCTCTTTGGTTCTCTTTCGACAACACTTGTACTCCGGAAATATTTAAAAGATTTGTTTTCATAAGTTGTTTGGTTTGTTTCTATTTATGATATCCTATACTTCACCACAAGTGTATACCTGAGGACAAGCCATAATACGATTACAATAAGCCGGTCCGGTTACGGCTCCGCTGCAAGAACAGCCACAGTTGGAAATAGGGCCTGTTTCTTCTACAAATACTTGTCCGAAAATTTGTCTTTGGTTTTCTTTCGACAACACTTCTACTCCGGTGATGTTTAAAAGGTTTGTTTTCATAAGTTGTTTGGTTTGATTAATTATCTGCCAAAATAAGAATTTATTCGCAAAACGCAATATAAATATTTTTAAAAAACATAATTTAAATCACAAAAGATGTAGTATTCTTAACCTGACCAATCATAAAAGTACTATGAGTACTACCAATATGTTGCAATGTAGTTAATTTCGTAACCATAAACTCCCGGTATTCTTCCATATCCTTTACACAGATTTTAAGGATATAATCGTAATCCCCACTCACATGAAAACACTCGAGGACTTCGTTTAATTGCACCACTTCTTTTTCAAACTGACTGATAAACTCCCGGGTATGCTGCGTTAACTTTAAATGACAAAATACGACGAAACCTTTTTCGATCTTATTCCGATTTAAAAGTGCCACATAACGCGAAATGATTCCTTCCTTTTCAATTTTCTTAATTCGCTCGTATACGGCCGTAACCGATAGGTTCAGTTTTAACGAAAGCTCTTTATTGGTCAACTTACAGTCAGTTTGCAACAATTGTAGCAATTTCTTATCAATATTGTCGAATTTCATATGGATTTTTGGTATAATTAAAAAAATTTGGTCAAAATAGTACAAATCGTTTTAAAACGAAAAATAAAACTACAAATATACATTTTAATAGTTTTATTATCTAAGTTCAATAACTATCATTGACTTTTTTTCGCCAATAATGTTATTTTGGCTTTTTATACAGTAACTATAACACAACTAACTATACAAGCATGAAAAATTTCAACCCGGCTGATAAAATTCAGGATTTACAGTATTTTGGCGAATTTGGAGGTGTTAACCCATCAATCTCCGACTCGTCTACCTATACTTTCCTGTCGGCCAAGACGATGTTCGACACTTTCGAAGGTAATGCAGAAGGATGTTACCTTTATTCCCGTCACTCTTCTCCTAGTAATTTATATTTAGGTGAAGCGTTGGCTGCAATGGAAGGAACCGAAACCGCCAATGTAGCTGCCTCAGGAATGGGTGCAATCACACCTACCCTATTGCAACTGTGTCAGAACGGAGAACACATCGTATCGAGCCGTACCATTTATGGTGGAACCTATGCATTCCTTAAAAATTTCGGTCCGCGTTTGGGGATCAAAACTTCGTTCGTCGATATTACAAAACTGGATGTTGTAGAAGCAGCAATTCAACCGAATACTAAAGTATTGTACTGCGAAACTGTGAGCAACCCTTTATTGGAAGTAGCCGATATTGAAAGCCTTTCCAAACTAGCCAAAAAACACAACCTTACTTTGGTTGTCGACAATACTTTTTCACCATTATCTGTAGCCCCTGCAAAATTAGGAGCCGATGTGGTTATTCACAGCTTAACCAAATACATCAACGGAAGTAGCGATACAGTTGGTGGTGTGGTTTGCGGAACACATGACTTTATCAATGCGCTGAAAAACGTGAATGACGGAGCAAGTATGCTTTTAGGACCAACAATGGACAGTTTGCGTTCGGCCAGTGTTTTAAAAAACCTGAGAACCTTGCACATCCGTATGAAACAACACAGTCATAACGCAATGTATTTGGCTGAAAAATTTGAAAATGACGGCATTAAAACAGTTTATCCGGGATTGGCAAGTCACCCGAGCCATGAACTGTATAAAAACATGATCAATCCGGAATACGGATTTGGAGGAATGTTAACGATTGACGTAGGTTCGTTGGATAAAGCCAATGAACTTATGGAATTGATGCAACACCGTAATTTAGGATATCTGGCGGTGAGTTTAGGATTTTACAAAACCTTATTCAGTGCGCCGGGAACATCAACATCTTCCGAAATTCCATTGGAAGAACAAGCCGAAATGGGCTTAACGGATGGATTAATCCGTTTCTCTATCGGATTGGATAACGATATTGAGAGAACCTATCAGATGATGAAAGATTGTATGAAGGAACTTTCGATTTTAAATTAAGTTTTTAGTTTTTTTTAGTTTAAGTCCGTTTAAGATCTAGGTCTTAAGCGGATTTTTTGTTTGTAACAAAATCGGCAATCCAGCAACTAATGTTTACAGTAGTGTTTTTTGTGTTGATGTTAACACCATAATACTATAAGATTAAATAAATTTAGCCTTTTAAAATTCTAGTACTAAATGAAAAAGTTCACTTTTCTGTTTCTTTTAGCCGGTTCGATGACGTTCGCGCAACGTAACCTGACGATCGAAGAAGCAACTACAGGCATGCGTACGTATGCACCGAAATCGATGTTGGCCACACAATGGCGAAAAGACGTAAGTGCCATTACGTATCTTGACAACACTTATCAGAATCTGGTAACCCGCAGCGAAAACAACCAGTGGAAAGAAACCACCTTATTGACCAAAGACGATGTTCAGAATGCTTTACGCGCTAAATTCCCACAAGACGAGTTCAATTTAAGAATGTTCCCGTTTGCTTATGAGTGGAAAGCTGGGAATATCATGGCTTTTGAAGTGGCCGGTAAAAAAGCAAATTATATCGTCGAGTTTGACGCGACACAAAAAAGCATTACCAAAGCCTTATCGATCCCGTCTGATGCGAGTAACCAATTGGCAACCGATGCTAAAAACCGCGTGGCCTGGTTAAACAAAAACAACATCCGCATTACCGATGCAAACGGAAAAACGATTGAAGTAACCAATGATACCGACAGCGGAATCGTAAACGGAAGTGACTACACCCACCGTCAGGAATTTGGAATTCACCAGGGAATGTGGTGGAACAAATCGGGTGATAAATTGGCATACTACCGTAAAGACGAAACGATGGTGACCAATTATCCGTTGGTAGATTTTGGCGCTCGTGTTGCCGAAGTAAAAGATATCAAATATCCGATGGCCGGAATGAAAAGCGAAGAAGTGACTTTAGTGATCTTTGACGCCAATACTAATACTAAAGTAACACTTAAAACAGGTGAACCTAAAGAGCAATACCTGACTTGTATTACCTGGGATCCAAACGGGAAATTTATTTACGTAGGTTTGTTAAACCGCGAACAAAATCATTTGAAATTAAACCAGTATGATGTGGTTTCCGGTGCGTTGGTAAAAACCTTATTTGAGGAAAAAGCCAGTACATATGTAGAACCACAACACGATCTGACGTTCTTACCTAACAATCCAAATCAGTTTTTATATCAAACCGAAAATGAAGGATACAACCAATTGTACCTATATAATACGGATGGAAAACTAATCAAAAAATTAGGGTATAAAGATGTAGTGGTAAAAGACCTATTGGATTTTGACGCCAAAGGAACTAAAATCAGCTATATCGGAACTGCAAATAACGGATTAGACCGTCAGTTGTATGAAGTTGACCTTAAGTCGGGTAAAACAACTGTTTTAACAACCGTTAGTGGAACACACGCAGCGAGTTTAAGTTCAAATGGGGCGTATTATTTCGATCAGTATAGCAATACGACGACACCAAACGAAGCGGCGATTGTAAACGTTAAGTCTAAAAAAGCTACGTCGTTGATCAGCGCTGAAAACCCATATGCCGGTAAAATCAACATGCCAAAAATGGAATTGGTAACGATTACTTCTGCCGATGGGAAAACACCTCTAAACGGACGCTTGATCTACCCTACTAATTTCGACGCCACTAAAAAATACCCGGTAATGGTGTATGTTTACGGTGGATCACACGCACAATTGGTTAACAACCGTTGGTTGGGTGGTGCAAACCTTTTCGATAATTATATGGCACAACAAGGTTATGTGGTATTTACATTGGACAACCGCGGAAGTGATTCCAGAGGAAAGGACTTCAGTCATGGAAACCATAGAAAATTAGGTCAGAATGAAATGGCGGATCAAATGAAAGGTGTGGAATTCTTAAAATCAAAATCATTTGTAGATCAAAATAAAATTGGTGTTTCCGGATGGAGTTTTGGTGGCTTTATGACCATTTCATTAATGCTAAACCAAAGCGATACGTTTAAAGTTGGTGTAGCGGGTGGACCGGTAACCGATTGGAAATATTATGAAGTAATGTACGGTGAGCGTTATATGGATACGCCACAGGAAAACCCTGACGGTTACGAAAAATCTAGCGTGATCAATAAAGCAAACCAATTAAAAGGGGATTTATTAGTGATTCACGGTGCACAGGATCCGGTAGTGGTGCAACAACAGAGTATGGAATTTATCGAGGCATGTATCAAAGCCGGAAAACAAGTGGATTATTTCCTTTATCCGACTCATGAGCACAATGTATCCGGTAGAGACCGTATCCACTTAAATGAAAAAATCGCACGTTATTTCGACTTGCATTTAAAGAATAAATAGTAACGACATCTGGCAGGTTTTCGAAAACCTGTCAGGTTTGAATCATAAAAAAGCCTTCCGCTAAGCGGAAGGCTTTTTTATGATGGGTAACGCGGATTATTTCAATTGTCCGGCATACACCGCAAGATCAATCAATTTGGATGAATAACCGTATTCGTTATCATACCAGGAAACGATTTTATAGAACGTGGAATTTAATTCAATTCCGGCTTTAGCATCTACAATACTCGTACGTGTATCGGAAACAAAATCCTGAGAAACCACATCGTCTTCGGTAAATCCGATAATGTCTTTCATTTCATTTTCAGACGATTTTTTTAATACGTCCATAATTTCCGCATAGGAGGTTTCTTTTTGAAGTTTTACCGTCAAATCGACTACCGAAACATCTGCAACCGGTACACGCATCGCCATTCCGGTAAGCTTCCCTTTTAATTCGGGGATTACTTTGGTTACCGCTTTGGCTGCTCCGGTCGATGCCGGAATAATGTTTACCAAAGCCGATCTGCCACCTCGGAAATCTTTTTTAGACGGACCATCAACGGTTAACTGCGTAGCTGTCGTCGCGTGAATGGTAGTCATCAAACCTTCTACAATTCCGAAGTTGTCGTTTAAAACTTTTGCCAATGGAGCCAAACAGTTTGTCGTACACGACGCATTGGAAATAATCGTATCCGACGCCGTCATTTTATTGTGATTTACTCCCATGATAAACATAGGTGCATCGGCCGATGGTGCTGAAATCACTACTTTTTTTGCCCCACCAATAATATGAGTTTCCGCTTTCTCTAAAGTTGTGAAAATTCCGGTACAGTCGGCTATAACCTCTGCTCCGGCTTCATCCCATTTTAATAACGACGGATCTTTTTCGGCCGTCACGCGGATAAATTTATCATTTACATATAACTGACCGTCTTTTACTTCAACCTTCCCATCGAAACGACCGTGAACCGAATCGTATTGTAACAGGTATGCCAAATGATCAACGGCTAATAAATCATTAATGGCTACAACTTCTACATTATCTCTTTTAATAGTTTCTCTAAAAACAATTCTACCGATTCTTCCGAATCCGTTAATTCCTAATTTTACTTTCATCACATTCTTTCTTAAAAATTATTAAATCGAAACAATTTCAGAAACACGTAACAGTTCCCTGTCGATTTCCGAATGTCCCTTAACTGCTTGTTCCAATGGCGTCAGTTCCACTTTATCGTTGATCAAACCTGCCATAAAGTTGGACTTCCCTTCCAATAGGGATTCCACGGCTTTTACACCGAGACGGCTGGCCAACACCCTGTCGAAACAAGACGGTGATCCGCCGCGTTGCATATGTCCTAAAACGGATACGCGAACATCGTATTCCGGCATATTCTCTTCTACATAATCGCCCAATTCAAAAACGTTCTTCCCAATTCTGTCTCCTTCGGCCACTACGACAATACTGGACGATTTTCCGGACGCTTTACTTTTGCGTAACGATTCCAGTAAGCGTTCCAATCCCAGGTTTTCTTCCGGAATTAAAATATCCTCCGCACCGGCACCGATTCCGGCATTCAAAGCGATATGTCCGGCATCACGTCCCATAACCTCCACAAAAAACAGTCGGTTGTGCGAACTGGCAGTATCGCGTATCTTATCGATCGCTTCCACTACAGTATTTAAAGCGGTATCAAAACCAAGGGTATGACTGGTTCCAAAGATGTCGTTGTCGATGGTTCCGGGAATTCCCATAATCGGGAAATTGAACTCCTTATTAAACACCAAACCTCCGGTAAAACTTCCGTCACCACCAATGATCACTAAAGCGTCAATTCCGGCACTTTTAAGGTTATCGTGGGCTTTTTTACGTCCTTCAGGAGTCATAAATTCTTTTGATCGTGCTGATTTTAAGATTGTACCGCCTTTATTCACAATATTGTTTACCGAGCGGGGTCCCATTTCTTTAAAGTCACCTTCTATCATTCCCTGGAAACCACGGTAAATTCCCGCACATTCAATATTATGGTAAGCACAGGTACGTACTACAGAACGGATGGCTGCATTCATACCCGGCGAATCCCCACCGGATGTAAGCACACCGATCTTCTTTATTGTTTCTGACATCATATAATCGTTTATTGTAAATTTAATAAATAAACACGAGATACCTTACAGAATGCAGGCATATTTAGCAAAAACCTAACATTCGTAACGCAGTAAAACGGTTATAAAATAAGAAGTGTTGTTGTTTAGTTGTTTGCCGTTATTTTAATCGACTTCCGGCACGCGTTGCTCCTTTTTCGGTTCATCCGCGTTTTTGTTTTTACGGTCTTCGATAAACTTAATAAAGTCCGGCGCAAGATCCGAATCCGGTAAACGGTCGGTCGGATTGGTTGCATCTTTTTCTTTTACTTTGGTAAATATTTTACGCCATAATTCGCGCATCGTATCAAAATCCACCTCATATGAAAGTCCGATTCCCTGTGTATACCCAATACCTTCTCCGATATAGTTAATATCGTTTTCGCGGTTAAAGGCTCTGGCTTTTAACGATCCGTCTTTATTGAGTCGTAACTGAAGTTCGACGTCACCGACGATAACCGATTCCTGATTTCCACCCACCGGTACCCCAAATTTACCATTAATAGTGATACGATCGTCGATCTGAGACGAAACCGTAACGCCAACTTTACCCTGTGTTTGGGCAAATGGAGTCCTGTCGCCCTGAACAAAGTTAAAACCGACTTTTACCTTATCGTCGCTACCGGCAAAAATATCGTCAAAAATGGAACTGGCGCGTTCGAATAAACTACCGTACACCGAACTGGAAGCACTTTCGGCCGAAAGGAAACCACCGGTCCCCAACAAGGCCAACGCTTGCGTCTGACGAACGTCACGGTCGCTTAACTTATAATCGATCTCCGATTTCAATACCGAACTCACACTCGGAAATTCAATTCGGAAATCCGGTTCCGGGTTGCTCAGGTTACCATTTAGCATGATATACACCTCCGTAGGCACTTTACGGCTAAAGGAAGCATTGTCCAGAATAACCGCCGGATTGGCCTCGGTTTTATAAACTGCCTGTAGGTTTAAAGCTGCATTCATCGGGTTTCCATCCCAACGAATGGTACCGTATTCTTTTACTTCAAATTTCTTATCGATTAAGCCTAAGTATTTAAAGTTGTATTCGCCTTTATACGTCTGGAAATCCCCCCACATATTGAATTTCCCCATGGTATTGATTTCCATTGTGATGAATCCTTCCCCTCTTCCTTTCATACCGTGACCGGTATTTTTATCGAGGATGATTTCGATATCGGCATCACGAGTGATTCGGAATTCAAATTTTAACTCGATTCCTTTGAATTTGTTCAGTACCACTTCTTCCAATCCTTTTTGCTTGGCCTCTTTTTCCTTTTTACTCAGGAAATGAATAAACGAATTGTTTCCGATCCCCTGCGCATCGTTTAACGGAATCTTGATATTGGTCCCCTTATTCGATTCGGCATCCATCTCGATATACAGGTTGCTCACCGGACCGGTAATTGAAGCTTCCCCTTTGATAAATGCCCTACCGTAATAAATCGCATCCTCGTGATCCTGCGTATCCAATCCGAGTAGGTTATCCGATCGCAGTTTTAGATCCAGCTGCCAATCTTCCAGTTTTTTATGTCGGATCGTACCGTTAAGCGTACCTTTTGTTTTTTCTTTGGTATCCGTAAGTTCGATATTTCTGAAAATAAACTGGTCCTCCGTAAGATTGATCAGCGCATTTTCTTCGAAATTATAATCCACGCCGAGATACGGGACTTTCATCCCGGCCTCATTCAGATAAAGGCTACCGTCTACTTCCGGATTCCGGACACTTCCGGCAATGGATGCCCTACCCGAGGCAAAACCGCGCATATCGGAAAAAATACTTCCCAAAAGCGGCCCAATCGGACTAATGTTAAATCGGGTAAAGCCGGCATTCAGTGCCAGTATACTTTCCTTATTGATGATTTCGATATTCCCGTTCAGAAAGAAATTCTCGACATGATCGTTGATAATCGAAGAATTCACATTAAACTTTCGGAACGAATCTTCGCCGGTTACTTCCAGATTCAGATCCCCCATCATTATTTTATTTACCTGAAGGGAGTCGACTGTTAAAGCCGCCGTTGGTAAATAAATGGCTTTGTTTTGTTCGAGGTTGACTTCACCGTTTAGTTTTCCGCCAAACGACATATTTTCCAAAGCCGGTGTCACTTTTTCCAGGTCAACATCGTTAAACGACAGACGCAACTGTTTGTAGGTCGAATCTTTTAAAACACCTTCCAGCTCCACTTTCTGATCATTATGCGACAAGATAACTTTTTCGATCGCAAAATCCGTTAGTTTTTTATTGAAAACAACTTTATTGTCTTTGGTATCTTTTTCATTCAGGAACCACAGATAATCCCTGAAATTGATTTCCGATTTTTTAAGTCCGACAACCGATTGATTCTTTTCGTTGATCGTATGGTACAAGTTCAGATTAAAGAAATCCTGGTTCTTTGGTCCTCCTTTAAACTCAGAACGTACAAAAAGCGTATCGTTCATCGTTACATTGATCAAACTAAAATCCGAAATTTTATACCCCTTTGTCTTAATACTATCCAATTCGACATAGGCATTATACAATGGGTTTTTATTATCCACATCGACACGGATATTTTCAAACGTATTGTTATATGCCACTACACTTGGCGACGAAAAATCCAACTGGAAATCACCTTTATCGGCATCGATCTTTCCTTTTAGAATGGTGTTTTCACTCACGATAACCTTCGGCAGGAAGATCTCCACGATTTTATTATAGATCGTAAAGTCGAAATCCAGAAACTGTCCGGGCTTGAGTTTATTGGGCGAATAGTTGGCATACAAACTCCCCAGGGCATTTTCGATAATCTTACGCACCTGTTTTATTTCATACTTCCCAACCACTTTCCCCTGAATGATGTCTGGAGAATTGATCGTTATGGTTCGCACCTTTTGTTCGTCGAAGACCGATTCCACCAGGAAATCCTGGAAGAAATAACTATCGGTACTGTTCTGATAGGATGCATTGATCACATTTAGCTTTCCAGCCAGATCGTCGAGGGTATTTCCTTTGGCATTGAATTTCAATTCCCCTTTAAAAATAGAAAGGGTGTCTTTTTTCATAAAATTCAACATATGTAGATCGGCATAATCGATTTGCGCCTGAAAATCGTAGTTCTTCATCCGCGAACTCATATCCACCAATCCGTTGAAATCCATTTTCAGGTTCGGATCATTACTGTTCAGGTAGCCTTTAAAATACGGCATTTTCATTTCCCCGTCGATCGTAATATTTCTGTAGGTATATTTGTTATACGTCAAACTTTGAACCTTTCCTTTAACACGGGTATCGAGGTATTTTTTATTAAATCCTTTACCGTTTACATCCAGATCCAAGGTGGCTCTCCCCAAGTCTTTTTCACCGGCAAGTGTTCCGATATCGAAATTATTCAGCGAGATTGTCCCTTTATAGGTCGCATTATTAATGTTATTGATGTTGGTCATAGCCAACTGCGTGTTCAATTCACCCAATCCCGACATCAGATAAATGTCGGCATTAATATTCGTTTTGGTCAGTTCAATATCCCCAACCAGATCCACGCGCCCCAATTTGTGGAGGGTTTCCGGAAGACTTTTCCCCAATACACGCGGTAGAATCCCTTTCAGGTTGGTATAATTTGACGTTACCCGATCGAAATTCCCCTTCATATAGAACTCCCCTTTTTTGTTAAAAAGGTTTTTAAAGTTGACCGTTCCGATGATCTCAGAATCGTTCGTGTCCAAAAGTCGGAGATCGTGCGTCGTAAAATTATTCAGCGTTCCGGTAAGATGTGTGGAAAGGTAAAAACGCCGGTTTTTCCCAAACTCATTATAGAAATAATTCAACTCATTCGACGAAACAGAAGCTTTTTCCATATTCACATCGAACACGACTCTATTATTAAAATCCGAAAAGTCCTTCGGTTTGTATTTCATGATCACATCCCCGATCAAGGTCGATTCCTTGGTTTTCAGATTTAGTTTTTCGAGACGGATATTTTCTTTGGAATAGGTAAAATTCGTCACCAGATTTTCAACCAGTAACCCCCTGTGATCCCGCAATGATAACTGCTTGATATCGGCCGTAACCACCGGCCCTTTTATTTTAAAGAAATCCAACTGCCCGTTAAGTTTGGTAAAGTCGAGCACTTTCGGATGTTCCAGATTTTCATCGATCAAACGGAAACGACTGGATGTGACGTTCATCTGTGCCACTTTCATCAGAAACTTCCCGGTTCCCGGTTTACCATCGTCGAAAGCCGCTATAAATTCATCCAGATTGGTTTTATCCTCACCTTTGTATTTTTTCATTTTCAGATTTAACCCGTCGACACTGGTTTTCCCAAAAATTAGTTTACCATTGGAAAGTTTTTTAAAATCGAGAATATTCGTCTGAAGTCGGTTGATATAGAACAGCGTATCTTTATGTTTGTCGGCCGCATAAATTCCTTTTATTTTGACACCACCAAAAACCGTAATTGCGATTTTATCGATATGGATATCGGTTCCAAATTCCTTATTCAGTTCTTTGGTCGCATATTTTGCTATTTCGGTTTGTACAAAAGGTAAGGACAGGGCAATACCCAACAGTAATAAAAATAGGATTAAGCCTACAATTACGCGAAATAGTATTTTTTTTAATTTTTTGATAGTCCTATTTGTTTTAAATTTGTCGGATCGACTCATAAATTTAAGCAATTCGTAGGAATAAAACTATTATTTTTTTATTGCCCGAATTTATATTTCAAAGATAATACAGTCGATGGAAAATACATTCAAATTTCGTGCCTTTTTTATGACAAAATCACCAGTATATATACTAGCTATCGAGAGTTCGTGCGACGATACCGCGGCGGCAATTTTAAAGGACAACAAAGTCCTGTCGAATGTAGTTGCCCGACAGTCGGTTCACGAAGAATACGGTGGTGTCGTTCCGGAGTTGGCCTCCCGTGCGCACCAGCAAAATATTGTTCCTGTAATTGACGTAGCCTTAAAGAAAGCCAACGTTGAAAAAACACAGATTTCGGCCGTAGCCTTTACTCAAGGTCCCGGACTTATGGGATCGCTATTGGTGGGCAGTTCCTTTGCAAAATCACTAGCTATGGCACTGAATGTACCGCTGATTGCCGTGAACCATATGCATGCTCATATTCTGGCGCATTTTATAGACGAAGAAAACTACGACAAACCGGAATTTCCGTTTTTGGCCATGACCATTTCCGGCGGCCATACACAGATTGTCCGCGTAGACAGCTTTTTTGACATGACCATTATCGGCGAAACCACCGATGATGCGGTTGGTGAAGCCTTTGACAAAAGTGCCAAAATTCTCGGATTACCCTATCCCGGCGGACCATTAGTCGACAAATACGCACAAACCGGAAATCCGAAAGCCTTTCCATTTACAAAACCCAAAGTAGATGGTTTGGACTTTAGTTTTAGCGGATTAAAAACACAAATCCTGTACTTTATTCAGAAAAACGTCGCGCAGGATCCCGATTTTATCGAAAAAAACATCGAAGATATTTGCGCCTCCATACAGTATACCATTATTCAGATTCTGATGGACAAGCTAAAAATAGCCGTAAAGGAAACCGGAATCAAACAAGTAGCCATTGGCGGCGGTGTATCGGCCAATTCGGGAATTAGAAATACGTTAAAAGAAGCCGAACAAAAATACGGTTGGAAAACATTTATTCCTAAATTCGAATATACAACCGACAATGCCGCGATGATCGGAATTGTGGGCTATCACAAATTTTTGGAAAACCAGTTTAATGATGCTTCGGTAGTATCCAAAGCGCGGATCGAATTTTAATATGCAGTTATTCTACACCCCCGAAATAAACGAACACCAAAAAGAGTTTTCGTTCGACAAAGAAGAAAGCAAACATATTGTTAAAGTTTTGCGCAAACAAGAAGGTGCTATTTTAAAAGTAACCAATGGTTTCGGTTTTTTATTTACGACAGAAATCATATTGGCTTCCGACAAAAAATGTACGGTAAAAATCACGCATTCCGACTACTTTGAGCCAAACCAATTTTACATTCATATGGCAGTGGCGCCGACAAAAATGAACGATCGTTACGAATGGTTTTTAGAGAAAGCTACCGAAATTGGGGTTAACGAAATCACTCCTGTCATTTGTGATCATTCGGAACGAAAAACAATCAAAACCGAACGTTTCGACAAAATCATACAGTCGGCTATGAAACAATCGTTGCAGTTTCATTTGCCAAAGCTCAACGAACCGATCCCCTTAAAACAGTTTTTAGCACAAAACCACGACGGCAATTTATGTATTGCACATTGTGAAGAAACCAGCAAAACATTACTTAAAAACGCGATCAAATCCAATGAAAAATACACCATCCTTATCGGACCTGAAGGTGATTTTTCGGAAACAGAAATACAAAGTGCACTGGAACGCAACTATGTGCCGGTTTCATTGGGCAACACCCGGTTACGCACCGAAACAGCAGCAATTGTAGCCTGCCATAGTATTGTATACGCTAACGAATAACAGCGATTCGGATGAAAAAAATATTCTTACTATTTAGTATCGGATTTACAGCACTGGCCTTTTCGCAGGAAATTGCCGTTTTAAAATACAGCGGTGGTGGCGACTGGTACGGAAATCCTACTTCCCTACCCAATCTGGCTAAATTTTGCAATCAGAACATCCATACCAAAATAAACCCTAAAACCGCAGTGGTCGAAGCCGGAAGTCCGGATCTGTTTTCGTATGCTTTTATCCATATGACCGGTCACGGTAATGTAGTTTTTAGCGATACCGATGTCACCAACCTTCGCAACTACCTCACTTCAGGCGGTTTTTTGCATATTGACGATAATTACGGAATGGACCAGTACATCCGCAGGGAACTAAAACGCATTTTTCCCAACAACAACCTAACGGAAATTCCGAACAATCACGCCATCTATCAGCAGCCCTTCCCTTTTCCGAACGGCTTGCCCAAAATACACGAACACGACAACAAACGCCCGCAGGCTTTTGGTATCTTTATCGAAAACCGCCTGGTGTGTTTGTACACCTATGAAACCGACCTTGGTGACGGATGGGAAGATCAGGAAGTCCATAACGACCCGTTTGAAATACGCCAAAAAGCGCTAAAAATGGGCGCTAACATCCTCAACTACGCTTTCAAAAACTAAACATGCAGGAACAACTCACCCACGAAAACACTTCGTTTCAGCAAAAAACATTCCCCGTAACCGTAGTCTGCGATGCGATTTATTTCCAATCCAATATTGGATCTATTTTTAGGATCAGCGAAGCATTTGGCGTTTCAAAAATTATCCTGACCGGTGAACAACTGGTCTTTTCCCCTCGGAAAATCAACAAAACCTCCCGCAGCACACATCAAATGGTACCGTATGAAATCATCGAAAAAGCCTCCGATGCGGTAACCTATTTAAAAAATAATGCTTATCAGATCATTGTTCTTGAAATCACCAATAAAAGCATACCACTTCCTTCACTTCATCTGAAATCCGATACGCCTATCGCATTGGTTATCGGCAACGAAATTTCGGGCGTATGCGAAACTTTTCTCCAAAACGCCGCACAAACCATTCACATTGAAATGTTTGGTAAAAACAGTAGTATTAATGTCGCTCAAGCCACCGGAATTGCCCTCTACGAAATAATTAACAAACTGTAGATAAATCACATTTTTCACATTTTTTTTAAATTTTTACACACTTTTCCACCATAATCTTTTTATAATATATTTTTTTGTTATATTATTGTGTTAATATTTAACCAAATCTCATAACTATTTAACAATTTTATTATGAAAAAACTATTATTATCAGCAGCCATGCTGTTATTCTTAGTCTCGTGTGACAAAGATGAAGCGAGTGTAAACGACACTACATCCGGAGCAAAACTAACCGAAAGAGGATGTGCTTCACATCAGGTTTTGGAAGAGCAATTACGCAACGATCCAAGCCTGGCCATTAGAATGAATGAAATTGAAGATTTTACACAAAACGCCGTACTACAAAACCGACTTGTAAACGGGAGAATTGAAATCCCGGTAGTTGTAAACGTATTGTATCGTACAACTGCGGAAAACATTTCCCTGGCACAAATCCAATCGCAAATTGACGTATTAAACAAAGATTTTAATGCTACCAACAGTGATTTCGGATCGGTACCGGCTTTATTTGCAGGTGTAAAAGCCAACGTTGGTATTACGTTCGTACTGGATGTGGTAAATCGTAAATCGACTACCAAAACATCATGGGGAACAAACGATGCGATGAAAAAAACAGCACAGGGAGGTCTTAACCCTACTTCACCGACTACCAAATTAAACCTTTGGGTATGTACAATCGGTGGTGGAATCTTGGGATATGCACAATTCCCGGGTGGATCATCGGCAACCGATGGTGTGGTGATCGACTCTAAATATTTAGGAACAACCGGAACGGCCACAGCTCCGTTTAACAAAGGTAGAACCGCTACCCATGAAGTGGGTCACTGGATGAACCTTAGACATATCTGGGGTGATGCAACCTGTGGAACCGATTTAGTAGCCGATACGCCAACACATAACGCACCAAACTACGGTGTTCCGGCTTATCCGCACTACAGTACTTGTTCGGGAACTCCGGTTGAAATGACCATGAACTATATGGATTATGTAGACGATGCAGCCATGTATATGTTCAGTAACGGACAAAAATCGAGAATGTTAGCGACTTTCGCCTCTGGTGGGCCACGTAACTCGTTTGCACAACCATAAACTTCCGATTTAAAAATTTAAAACTCGCTGTAATAGCGAGTTTTTTTTTATCTTAGTTTTCCTAATAAAGAACGCTATGAAAGCAAAAGAAATCTCCAATGGAATCGTGAGTGCCGTGATAAAACTGGCCTTGATCACCCTGTTATTATTTTTTATGTATCAGGTACAATCCGTATTCATCTATCTGTTGGTTGCACTGGTAATCAGCTTAATCGGATCACCGATTATGAATTTCTTAAAAAAGCGTTTGAAATTCCGCCATACCTTGGCCGTGGTAACAACCATGATCATTTTTATACTGATTGCTGTGAGTCTGATCATGATGTTTGTCCCACTATTACTATCACAAGGGCAAAATCTCTCTCTTTTAAACACCACTTCGATGGAACGGGATTTTAATGACCTTATTTTTCAGATCAACTCCTATTTAAATGATCATAATATTGATGCCGGAAAACTGATGGAAAAATCGAATTGGACTTCGAAGATCAACTTTGACCTTATTCCTAATTTTTTAAATTCCCTGATCGGAACACTCAGCAGTTTTGGTGTTGGTATTGCGTCGGTATTCTTTATTACCTTTTTCTTTTTAAAGGATCAGGATCTGTTTATTTCTATTTCAAAAAAAATACTACCGGATCAGCATGAAGACAAAATCCTGTCATCGGTAGAAAAAATCAATGAATTGCTTTCCCGTTATTTTATCGGACTGTTATTACAATTGTTTATCGTTTTCGTTTTATACCTGATTGTATTATTGATTTTCGGTATCGAAAATGCTTTTGTAATTGCGTTTTTATGTGCCGTTTTAAACATCATCCCGTATATCGGCCCGTTAATTGGAACCGTTCTTGCACTTACACTTACGCTACTGAGCAATCTTGGAGGTGATTTTAAAACCGAAATGCTGCCAACGGCCATTTACGTCCTGATTGGGTTTATGGTGGTACAGCTAATCGACAACAATATTAGTCAGCCGATAATTTTTTCAAACAGTATTAAGTCCCATCCGCTCGAAATTTTCCTGGTAATTCTTATTTTTGGGCTGCTTTTTGGCGTATTCGGAATGATTTTAGCCGTTCCGTTTTATACCGTTTTAAAAGTAATCGGAAAAGAATTTTTCCCGGACAACCAGATTATTAGAATTTTCACCAAAAACATTTGATATTGATACCAGCACTGTTACAACCGGACGTACAGGATTTTATCAACCGGAATTACGCTACGGATCTTAAAAAACTGGCATTGGGTCGGAACCCGTTTCCGGAAATCAGCTGGCCGGATCTTTTAAACCAATTACAAGCCAAAAACAAAGCGAAAGATAAATTACCGACGTGGTTTGGTACTGAGGCTATCATTTACCCGCAAAAAATATCGATCGAACAAACGTCATCAGAACAAACGGCCGCCTATAAAGCCACTTTGATTCAAGGTGATACGCTTATCGACTTAACCGGTGGTTTTGGCATTGACGACTATTATTTTGCACAGTATTTTAAACAAGTCACCCATTGTGAAATCAACCCTGAATTATCGGAAATCGTTGCGCATAATTATAGTCGGTTACATGTAAAAAACATTGATTGCCAAGAAGGTGACAGCCATGATATCATTCAGAAGTTAAACACCCGATGGGATTGGATATATATTGATCCTTCCCGTCGTAACGATGCCAAAGGCAAAGTATTTATGCTTCGGGATTGTTTGCCCAATGTACCCGATTCTCTGGAATTTTATTTTCAATATACCGATCATCTACTGATCAAAACCGCACCTTTACTCGACATTAAAGCCGGTTTATCCGAATTGCGTTTTGTACGTAAAATTTATGTTGTCGCACTGGACAACGAAGTAAAGGAACTCTTATGGGAAATTGAAAACGGTTATAGCGGTCCGATAACCCTGCAGGCCGTAGCGCTGACCAAAGAGAACGAAACGGTTTTCAGTACGGTATATGATCAGCCAATGGTGGCAAGCTATTCCGCACCGCAACACTATTTGTATGAACCCAACAGCGCCATACTTAAAACCGGTGCTTTCGATGCCGTAAGTGCCATCTATAAAATCGGAAAATTACACCCGCATTCGCATTTGTATACTTCCGATACCTTGCTTGATTTTCCCGGGCGTCGTTTCCGGATTGAAGCAGTAATACCCTATCAGAAAACCGAAATCAAAAATCATATCGAAGGCAAACAATTCAATGTCACCACCCGAAATTTCCCGTTATCGGTGGAAGAACTCCGAAAAAAGTGGAAAATAAAAGACGGTGGCAAGGCCTATTGTTTTTTTAGCACCAACATCGACAATGAAAAAATTATAGTAATTTGCAGCAAAATTTAAGATTACCATGAGAAAACTTTTTCTAAGCCTGTTCTTTTTCCTAAGCCTATACTCCTATTCACAAACGATTAAATGTGAATACGATTACGATGAAAAAACGGATTCCACTCTGATCAAAAAAACGCCGGACTATCTGATTCACGAAAACGTATTCGGAACGACCTCCACTTTTGTGTTTTTCTCATTGGTTAATTCGGACGGAACGCCTTATTTAAACCTTCATATTCTTAAAAAGAGTAAAGATTTTATAAAAGCAACCTGCGTAAACGCCGCATCGCGAATTTTCGTGCAGTTGTCGAACGGCAAGATTGTTACGCTGATCAACAGTTCGGATGAAAACTGTAGCAACCTGACCTATAATTCGGCCGAACGCGACAATATTTCGATTCTCAACAGTTATTTTCTTTTTGCAAAAGAAGGGTATGAGGATTTGAAAAAATATCCGATTACATTGGTTCGAATAAAATTTGCCTCCGAAACCATTGATTATATCATGCATAAGGAACTCAAATCGGAGACCTTTAAAGATACGGTCTACAATCCCGAAAGTTATTTTATGAACTACCTCAAATGTGTAGAATAGCAAAAACCGGCAGTGCCGGTTTTTTTTATGGCAGTAACTTTTTAACCGGATAATTTACGGTAGCAGATTCAATGATCAACCCTAACAAATAATAATCGGTATCGCCATACTTGTATTTTATTTCCGGTCGGTATCCTTTTTAAGCCCCGACGAATACGTTATTACCGAATTATTTTCATCGCCAATCCCTTTTTCAAGGGATCAAATCGTTATCTTCTTAAAATCACAAAAAGAACCATGTAATTACATAAAAATCCACAATAACACTCAAATTGAGATTTAAATTATTTTTTAAAATCGCAATTTGTTTTAAAAATTATAAAAACAGGTAATTATACGTTGCTTCTTTTTTTAAAAGCATTCTACATTGCACTAGCAATAAGCGCTCAAATTTACTCTTTTTAACATCGCAAATCGTGGAGTCCAGAAACCACTTAAAAAACGGGGCGTTACTGAAAAGCCTTACGAGTAAGAACCAACCAACCAACACAAATAATTATGGCAACTTATCCTTACACACAAACATCAATGCTAGTAAACAGTATTCAGGCCACAACAACAGTATCTGTTCAAAATGGTATGCAAGTATCCAGTACTGTTTTTTCGTCAGCAGCCGGTAATTTAGGAACCATTACACTTTCGCCGGTACAGCCAACGGCTAAAAATGTTGAATTTAAGTCCGGGTTACAGACTTTACAAATCGATTCTATGACTTTCACCGCTCAATTCGGTTTTGATGCCGGACAAGTATTTGCTAGTGGACGTGGTACCGATCAGTCTGGTGAGAACGAAGCTGCATTCTCAAAACAAATCGCAACCTGGTCATAGTCCAAACACGATATACCGGAAAGTTTCCTGGGTTTTGCAAATGTTCTCCAGTAAGATAACAAAGTCTGTTTATAGCAGACTACACATCTGTGTCTTTTGGGTATTGCTTTTGGGCATGCTCACAAGCTTACCTTTGACTACCACAGCCCAGGAAACTCCCTCCTATACCTATCAGGATAGTACCGCAGTAATTAAACCCGGTACAGGAGGCATTCGCTATTTTGGCGATCTTTCCATACAATACAGTATCGATAGTACCGGTAAAATTGTGGTATGCACCCTAACGCTCAACACGGTAATCGTAGGAATCGTTTCCTTAACCGGAACCAATCCTGTTTATCAGTTTGATGTAAAAGCCGGACTCGGTTCGGCAGCCGGAACCTTAACCCTGAATCTTGTTTATCCTCCGTTAATTGCCACTTTAAAAGGTAATTTTAGCTATTCGGTTTCGGCCAATAATACCCGTTATCCCTTTATGGGCGATCTGGTAGGTTGGTATATTCCAAACTGAATCGCAAACAAACTTGCCGGAACTAGCGGACTATTTTTACTTAACCTCAGTTCATTACCGATATGGCAAGTTTACAATTTACCAATTCCGCATCCGGAAATCCTGCTTTATATGTAGCCAACGACAATTCCTATTGGTTTGCCTATTTATTGGCAAAAGGTGTTTCCATTCCGGAAAGCGATACCTTAACGTTGGAAGAATTACCCAATTATAATGGCTATTTTTTATTTGCGTATAGTAGTCCAACGATCGACGCGAATACGTTCGTCAACAATGTTTATACCTTTTTAGGTCCGTTAATCACCTATCAATCGGCTTCGGTCGTCTGGTTTAAAGACCCGAATGCCACACTCACCACCAGTAATACCACTCAGCTTATATTAACAGGCGGCGCCAATGGTGCTTATTCTGTTCTGAGTACTTACAATTTTAACTTCGGCAATAACTATGCTACCCTGTTTATTAGCAATAGCAGTATAGCACTCAACATAGATTTTACCAACAATACATTCGTGATATCCGGACCGGTTGGCATTACCAATTATACCTTCCGTCCGAATAATAAATCCTCATCGTCTCAGATCATGGGGAATATCGAAATCCCACTTACCGGAAAAGGTCAGGGGCATTTTCGTTTTGTATTGGGCTTTTATGCTGCATCCGATTTTACGAGTTTTAACGTCGCCCAACAGTATTGCTTTTTGGACACGTCCAATAATGATACCTATACGGTGATCAACTATTCGCAAATCGTTCCCGGTAATATGAATGACCTCATTCAGATGCAAGCCAGTATTTTCCCCTGTGATTTATTGAATAAAAACGGGTTAAATTCCTATCTGGCCTTTTTGGGAACCACCTATAATACCAATACAAAAGCCTATCGCCTTACGGCACTTTCCTCCTATTATCAGACGAATTTTGGCTATCCGATACAATTCATTCCGTATACCAATTTTTCCGATATCGGCAGTTCCAAAAACTACCCGGAAGCCAATTGCGGCCTACTCGTTTTTAGTGAGCAAAGTCCAGGGAATCAATCCGCCATATGGTATATGGTACCACAGGGCGCCCTTACGTTAACACTGGACAGTGCCTACAAAACCTATGCAGACACTCAGGGACAGATGCAACTCATGTGCGGACTTAGTGCTACGGAAACCATTAGCTTTACCCCGCAATTTATAGATGCCTCCCTCGCCGTAACCGGAACCGGAGACTGGCTGTATTTTAGTCCGAATCAAAGTGCTTATGCGCCTCAGTTTCCCATTCAGGCGACGCAAAATGTCGTTGGAAGCAACACCACTCAGGAATGGTTGTCCTATCAATATGATACCGCCTGGAGTGCGGTTGTAATGGCAAATGCAAATAACACCGCAATTGTATACCATGCGCAACCTCAGGGTTCGGCTTTGTTCGCACCGACACAGGATAGCAGTTCTCCGTTATTTGATCATCTTGTTACCGGTTCCGGCGTCTTATCCGATGCTCAGGAAACCATTTACGTCCCGATGGTTCCATACGGAAGTGTACAAACCAGCTCATCGGCCACCATCGATTATTCGTTATTTGAAAAACAGATCTTAAATCCCACGCGGAAAAACCTCATTGCACAGGCAATGCAAAAACAGAATATCCCCGCTTCGCCAAACGGATTACACAGTGCTCGTGCGGCCACCGAAGACAGCGGAATAGACTCCACCAGTCCGCAGGGGTTTTATGTAAATGTAAACCAGCAAACCGGTGTTTGGGATGTATTACAACTGGCCAGTAATCAGTTTATGACCTCGGCCGGTACCCTATCCAAAATATTTGACCTACAGTTTACTCCGGCGAGTTCGACCTTACAAACCGCCTTACAATCCAACCAGTTATTTCTGGTAATATCCTATAACAAACAACTTAGCGATGGTACTTATGTTCTGGATAATTTCAGTAATGAAATGGAAATCGCCGAATGGCCTTTTATCCTGAATGTTCCAAAAGAACCCGCCAACGGGAAATACAAAAACGTCCTTATTTTTAAATTCTGTACCGGCACACTACTCGACAAAGTACAAAACATACAAGGTTGGAATTCGCCCGATACGTTTAACGACACCAGTAATAGCGGCCTTCCCAATCTGAGTATGTGGTTGCAACAATACATACAAAGCGGTATAGATCAGTATACGGTTCGCAACGATTCCGATTATTATAATTTCTACAATATTGCCACCAATCCGAATTGGCAGGGTGTTATATCGCTGGCGGTAGATATTAGCGTACAGGATTTCCCGGTGGAACTACAAGGTTTATTAGCCGGAATTGATCTGAGCCGTTTTTATGCACATCACTTCGGAATCGACATCAGCATTGTGAACAACGATAATGGAAAAGTAGCCATGCAGCCCAGCAGTTCGATGTTTGCGCTCATCGATTATCAGGACCAAACCTTTTACGGATTGGGATCGGATCCCGATGTGTATAAAGCCAAAGCCCCCATTAACGGGGCGGTCGACTATGACTTTGTCGTCCTACAGTTAAAAATTGTCTTTACCAACAGTAAGATTTACAACTATAACAGTTATCTGGCGCTGACCGTCAACAAATTATTTGGTGAAAAAATCGATTCCAGCAATCGGAACAATCTGATCATCTTAACCGGAACCTACGAAAACAGCAATGGGGTACCGTCGTATACCTTTATGAACACCTCCGACAATATCCTGAATCTGGTGAACACCAACATCATTACGGAAGTCGAAATTATTAAAACCACCTTTGTCACCGTAGTGCCTCAGGACGATGAAGGCAGTAGTACCGTGTACTCTAAATTCTCCTTCTGGGGCTTTATCAATTATAAAAAACTGGATGGCTTTGATCTGTTTTCTTTTGGAACCGACGACAGTAAGAACAATCATTTTAAAGGACTGTCCTATTCCAATATGTATATTGACCTGACGTTCCAATTGGAAACCCCAACGGTCAAAACATTTACCTTCGACATCGGACAAATGGCCTTCGACATCGGACAAAGTACCCCTCGAGCCGACAGTTTATATTCCCATTTTCCGTTACAACTTTCGGGAATCAGTTGGGGTAACAACAGCGATACACCAACGCAACAGGGTTACCTCAATGTCTCAATGCCGGAATTACAAAACCAGCAAAGTGTGAGTGGCGAATGGTATGCCCTGGTCTTTAACCTCAATATGGGGACATTAGGAGCTTTAGCCAGTTCGGCCGGTTTCACCTCCTCCTTTATGATGGCGTGGTGCGTGGGAGCCAAAGGAGCCTGGGCCGGTGTAAAATTGCCGGGTGTCAATCCGCAGGCACCCTCTTTTAGTTTACAGGGCGTACTGAAACTCAATATTGGTTCGATCCTGCTGCAAACGGCTACGGGAACAGAAGGTATCGCCTATCTGATGAAAATAAACAATATTGCTCTGGATGTATTTAGCCTGTCGTTTCCGCCGGGTGGTAACATCAGTTTTATGTTGTTCGGAAATCCGGCCTCCGATGCCAAACCCGAAAGTTTGGGCTGGTATGGCGCTTATGTCAAAAATTAAATAACTTTTAAACTGCTCCCATGTCATTAATCGATCAAATAAAAACATTAGTAGCCGATGTGGCCAATATTTTTGAATCAAATGCAACACAGCAACAACAAATCATCAGTGATTTTCTTTCCAATACCGAAAACCAAATCATCCGGGTATATGTTACCGATACTTCCGGAATGGGACACCAGTCCAATACCGTGATGATCATGTATCGTTTAATCCAATTGGGTTTTAATCATAATTTTGAAGTCGTTTATGCCGAAGGTGGAACTGGAAATGATACGGCATCCAAGCTGGTCAATTTGATTCCCGGATATGCACCAGACGGGAACAATCCGGTAAATGTGACCATCAGTACCAATCCCACAGTAGTTGCGTCGATCATTCCCTTAACGTATTTTAAAGCCAATAGTGGTAAGTATCCGACTCAGAATTTTGGAATTACCGGAGGATTTGACAGTAACAAAACCAATCTGGCCAACGCACCTACAGACACACTACCCGGAGTCAATGTAAACTTCTTTTTAAAACTACAACCGTATCAATGGGCAAACGGTATACAGGAAAATGCAATACAGCTTATCGGTCAGAATAGCCCGTATACCGTGCTTAATACTGCAACCCTTGGCGGGGCCAGCTATGCCAAAAAAAGAGGCTATTTTATCAATCCGCCGCAAAAACCAACAGAAGCGGCATTTACAGGTGCCAATGCTGCAAAATATGCTTCTTATTCGGCCATAATCAATGCTGCAGCATCGACAGATAAACCTATAAACCTACTACCGGTGTACGGAATTGGAGGTAGTGAGCCTTCAGGAGTAACGGAAGCCAGTCCGAATATCCTTTCTCAAAATGTATTATTCGATCTGATCACGGCCGTACGGTATTCGCAACGTTTTGGTTCCGGAAATCAGCAACGGGGTGCTATTATTGTAAACATTGCCAACATACCGGATACGGCCTACGATGCTTTAAATGTGCTTTTAACCGGTAACGCGCCAAACCTTGCTACGGTAAATCAAATGGTAACACAATTACCAGCCATTCAAGGGGATTTGGCGACCAATTCGGTTGAAATTGTCAGCTATTCCGATCCCTTATTAAATGAAAAAATAGCAATCGTAAATGGTACGGGTGGTGCCAACAAAATACTGGTGGTAAAAATGGGAGGCATTCCGGTGAGTGCCTTTAATTATATGTATTCCCTGAGTAAACTCCCCTGTGTACTCGAGGGAAAAGCCACTGCCAATATGGTTCTGAATCTCAACCTCCCCTATCTGAATATTTTAAAAGATGCGAAAGTGGTATATCCTACATTGCCATTAACCGATGCCGATTGTCAACAGGCGAAAGATTGTAACAGTGTTTCCGATTCGTTTAAAGTAACCCCCGAAACCATGAACACCAAAATGGAAGAAAATCCATTTAGCCTGGATCCGCCATCGGATGGTTTTAAAACCACGCCAGCGTATATCATTGGCAACTATATTTCAAGGGTATACAACACCACTGATGCCTTGAATACCTATTTTTCCGATTTACAGGTTTTCTTCCAAAACCAGCAGCAGGACAAACTCTATCTCGGGCTTTTATATTTTATCAATTATATAAAATCCCAGTAATCTAAAAGGACTAGCATTATGGATACGCAACAACTACAACAACTCTATACCGGCTTACAAGGACAGGTTAACAGCAAGAATCAACTGTACTTTGTGAACGCCACCGCTGCACTTGATCTTCCGATCACTTCAAACGCCTATAAACAGTTTGTACCCGACAGTCAATTAATTATTGATCAGGTGGTGATTGGCATGCCAGACGAAAACAATATTCTAATTAAAGGAACTACCGCTTCCTTTGGCATACCCGATTGCGATTGTTTTGTAAAGTTTTATATTGAAAATGAAATTCTTAACTCAACCTTCTATATCACGCTTTTAGGAGAAACACTGGCACTACCGGGCGTTAACTGGTTTTCCGTTACCGGTCCGTACTACGAACTTTGTATCGCCGAAGCCGAATTACCCGTGGTCGGTATTGTAGGGGGAACCATCAACACCGGAGTTACGCTACAGGTCGCGATGGGTTATCCCATTACCGACAACATCTGGTTGTTTCAAGGGCTTTTTTCCGAACCGTATCCGAGCATTTCCAATTTTTACCAATTGGCCGGCGGAATCAACCTGACCACCGCTTTACCGCAGCCTTTTAGTACGCTCAGTACATTGGGACTAAAATCAATCGATATTAATTACGATTCCGCCAATAGTATCGTCAATTATATGGGCATTGAAATCAGCACCCCCTCTGATTATATCTGGCAGATTTTACCCGGAGTTGCCATAACCGGTATCGATATTTACTGTATCGTTTCCGGTTTTACCACCTCCAGTGCGAATAGTACCGATTTTACCATTAACGGAACCTTTACCATCGGTCCACCCGATTCCAATACGATAGCTCTTACGGCACATTATCCGAATTTTACGGCAAGCGTACAACTAATCGACGGAACGATTCAGTTGGGCGATTTACTCACCATGTTCTGGAGTGGCACTACGATCGACCTTCAATCGGAAATACAAGTTTTAAACATCGAGATCGACCCCGATTCTCAAAATTATACCCTCAATTGCTCCATTGTGAGCAACTGGGTTTTCTTTACCATCAACGATCCGAGTCTGAGTTTTACGATGACCGGACTCAACTTAGATGTCAATAGCCTACAGGGAACCACCACCGGAGAAATCGCCGGTTTTTTCCATATCGGACCAGATGATCAATCCGGTGTTGATCTTACCATTTACGCCGGATACGATGCTACCGCCTGGACATTTGGGGCCAGTACCGGTACCGATCAGACCATATCGTTGGGATCCATCGCCTATACGTTTCTAAAAGCCTTTGGTATGGCCGACATTCCGAGTTGGGTAACCGATAATTTGCCGAACATCAGCAATGTTAACTTTGTAACCGTAGTCCCGGACGACAAAACCAAGGTGACCACCTACGACGTGAGTGGCGATGTGAACTGGCACTTGCAATACAGCTCCTTCGATTTGGAACTCGACGCCAATGTGGCGATAAAATATGATGAAAAAGGTACATCCGGAACCATTACCGGTATAGCCGATGCGCGTCAAATGCTAGGTCTTACCTTTGAAGTAGGTTACGAATTTGGTACCGCCGACACGCAGGTATACCTTAATATGCCAGAATTTGCCTGTAAGATCACCTATATTGGCAACACCGATTACGACAGTATCGACATCAAATTCGATAAAATTTCACTGGGTGAATTGATCACCACGTTTGTCGGCACTTTTAGCCCCGGCTTTTCCCTGTCGGCGCCCTGGAATTTACTCGACACCATCGATTTGTCCGGATTTGAATTTACCTATACCCGTTATAAAGAAAACAACAAAAGTAGCATTGTAGCGACCATTCCGCTTCACATTGACCTTGGATTTATCAATATTGAGACATTAAAAATCACCAAAGATGCCGAAGATGCGTCCAGTAGCGGGGTGTACCTTTACTTTACCGGAACCTTTTTAGGGCTACCAATCGAACCCGATTCGCCTTTACAGGAAGACGGAAAAGGTAGCGATGCGACACAAATGCCACCGGTTCCGGGAATGGGAGAAGAATTTTTCGATTTAAAACTCCTGGCCCTGGGTCAGCATGTATCATTATATGATTCCCCGGAACTCAATTCCGTTGAGGAAGCCATCACCGCATTGGAAGAAGCTTTTACCACAACTTCCAATCCCGGTGACAGTACCATTCCCGTTCCGGCCGCAACACCCGAGACCAAACCCGGTACGTTGGTATTCGACCAAAACAGCAACTGGCTGATTGGCGCCGATTTTACCGTGGCGAAATTCTATCGTGTGGCGACCGTTTTTAACGATCCGAATCTCTACGGTTTGTTAATTGGCGTGAGCCCGGAATCCAATTATTTTAAAAACTTACAGTTTGAAATCCTTTATAAAAAAATAAACGACTCGATCGGGATGTACCAACTGGATTTACAATTGCCGGATGAATTCCGACATTTTGAATTTGGTGAAGTATCCATCAGTTTACCCATTATAGGCGTACAGATTTACACCAATGGAAACTTCTATCTCGATTTCGGGTTTCCGGCCAGTATTACCGACTTTTCGCGTTCCTTTTCGATACAGGTATTTCCATTTTTAGGATACGGCGGTTTCTATTTTGGCTACCTCAGCGGCGCCACCTCCAACAGCGTACCGACGACAAGCTGCGGGAACTTTAACCCGGTTATCGAATTCGGACTCGGTCTTTCGTTGGGTGTTGGTAAAACCGTAGACGAAGGAATCTTAAAAGCCGGACTATCCCTAACCGCCGTTGGAATTTTCCAGGGTGTATTAGGCTTTTTCAGCGCCAATCCAAACCTGGATACCTACGATGACACCTACTATAAAGTACAAGGAACCTTTGGTCTGACCGGACATATTTACGGGGAAGTCAATTTTGCGATTATTTCGGCCAAAGTCGACATTATGGCCTATGCCTATATCACGATGACCATCGAAAGTTATATGCCAATTCCGATTACCTTTGAAGCCGGTGTTTCGGTCAAACTAACCGTTAAGATCCATTTGGGATTGTTCTCGATCAGAGTTTCCCTTCGATTCAGCACCACCATCAGCGCTTCGTTTGTGGTAGGAAGCGACACCTCGGCCTCCGCACCGTGGAACCTTTGTCCGTCGAAAGATTCGTTGGCCAAAGGCGCCTTACCGCAAAACTACCGAAGTCTGCAACGTTTAAGCCTGGCAGAAACCACTCCGGTTGTTTTAAAATGGCAGCCGTTGCAAACCGCCACCAAGGTACCGTTGGATTTAATGTTCTTCCCGCAACTAACCGTTTCCGGCGAAAGTGGCGCTGCCGGTCCGCAATATATTGCCATGCTCTATATTAACACCGATCCGAACGACAACAGTCTTTATGGCGTAACCGAAGGGGTATTGTATTGGGCGATCAATGCCTTAATTGGAAATACAGCAGACAATACAGGTCTGGATTGGCTAAAAAATCAAACGATCACCGCCGATCAGATCAACAGTATGTTGTGTTATTTTAATACCCGACCAAATCACGAACCGCCGTTTAACTATAGCAATGCAGCGCAAGACGATATCAAAACGTTCTTTAGTACCTATTTCGAATTGAACATCAGTGCCGTCGATGCCAATACTGAAGGCACCATGGACGCGGCGGTATTCCCGGTTGTTCCGGAATTACTATTAAATACCGTATTAAACGGAACCGCCGGAAACCCGATCGACTTTGCCACCCAAAGCATGACCGGCGATCAGAACTATATCAGCGATATCACCGCCTTACTCGCCTCGACCAGTGTCGACTACCAATCGGATATGACCGCCGATTATTATGCGCCAACCGATTGTGACAACATCACCGATCCGACCTACGAAGACCAACACAATTTGTCATTTCCGACGTTTATGTTTACCGATTTCGTAGCCTTACTAGCCAAACAAGCCTTACAATCGGCATTGGATTACCTCAACACGCAGGAAACCTTCTCCGGAATCGTGAGCGATGTTGTAAATCATGCAGTAACCGACAGTATCGACGGTATCAGCGGTATGGCATCCCGATTTATGCTACACGGAATGCGCTTACCGGCACCACCGGATGCAGCGACCGGAGTAACCCAACCGCTATATGTATTAACCGGACAACAAATCGCCATTCCGAATACACTAAAACAAGGCGATGTCTACTCCATCATTTTGGAAAACCCGAACGAATCCTGGATCAATATGGTATCGGGAACCGACAACAAACTCACCGTCACCATCGACGACAACGAGATACAACATATCCATGATATCGGAACCATTTCCCTTAGTCCGGTGCTAATCTACGGACCGAGTCCATTGGTCAACTATAACGATACCCCACAAACTTTCTCATTGGGAAGTCCGGCCTTATGGCAATATCCGGGCGATTATTATCCGGAAGTTACCAATCAGCCGTACATCTGGAAACTACCGTCCAACTTAACGACTATTTTCTCCGAGCAAGGTAACAACTGGCAATTTGTAGTCAAATCGCTCACCACGACAGCCAGCGGAACCACCCAAGCCGATGTAAAAAACTATACGTGGGGCACTACGATTAACTTTACGCTACAAAAAATAACCGCCGAATCCGGCTTGGTAACACCACTTTCCGGAAACATGTACAATCTGGTTGGAGCCGATGATGCCAGTACGGTTTACTTACAGGAACTCCTTACCTATCTGAACACCATAGGCGATACCGACGGTACCCGTACGATACAACAAATTCAGATTATCTACCAACCGGATCCGACACAAAACAGCAATGGCGGCTACCTGTCGGATGCCAACGGTACTTATAAAACCGCTATCATTCAGGCGAACCTTTCCACCGAAACCAATCCTACGGAAAGCATGATGCGCATGATGGTGGTGGAAGAAACCCCGGAAGATCCGTATAACACCTTAAACACCGCCGGTGATTTTATCAAACTATTATGGGAATGTAGCACCGTTCGCAGCGGCGGTTACTATTTCTACTATGAAAACGATGCCACCAACGGATTACCGGATTCCTTATTTGCCGGAACCGGCGTAGCCAACCTTGCGATAGAAATCACCTATAACACCCTAATCAACAGCCCGTTCGTAAATAGTGTGGTCATTGGTGATTCGATCGACACTTCGATTACTTCCGTATTCGTACAATCGCCGGAAACCGCCCCATCGGATCAACAGTATACCACCCGTATTGCTACCTTACTACCGGGAACGGTTGGCTATGAAGTCTCCCGTCAGAATCCGGGTGATTATGCGCCAACGCAACCGGTACCGACATTAGCCGAAGATCAGGTTTATCTGGAAACCCAATTCAACCTGATTGGACTAGCAGTACCAGCCATTCCGGACTATATCAACCCGACACCAGCCGGTCCGGTCGATTCTACCGACGACGAAGCCGTTTCCAACACCGAAGACGACAACACCTCGGACAATGACGATTTGGAAGACTGGAACTACAATGCCGTGATTCCGTATTACAAATACGTACAACCGGAAGGAACCGATCCGTTATATCCAAACCCCTATGCCGGAATTGGCGATACAGTAGCAATGGTACTCAACTGGCAGGATATGTTTGGTAATATTCCGCCAAATGATACACAGCCATTAAACACCTCCATGGACGTATTGTACAGTGATGCGATCATCGCCTTAAGTCAGTGGCCATCGGTATCGGTATCCTATTTATTTAGCCTGCTTTCGGGTGCGCCAAACCTAAGTCTGACATTCAACTTTAACACATCCCGTTATAAAGGCGAAAGCGCGCAAAACAACGCTCAGATCGACTTACAGACCTATATGAACCTGTATTATCAATTGGACAGCCCGAATATGGCACTTCGCTATACGACTACGGTAGAAGACACCGTTGCTGCCCAAGGCACCACCACGCCTCTGGTACACGAACTGTCCAATTCGGTACTACTGACACAATTTATTAATCCGATAATCGAATATTTAAAAACCGTAGTAGCCGGAGAAGCCGCGGTAGATGTACAAGCGTATACATTCAACACCATAATGACCACTACGAATTTGGTAACATTACCGGAAATCGCGTTAATTACTACCAGTTTCAGTATGGTTCGTACCGCCTATCTCGATCCGAACTTTGTAGGTGTAGCCGGTGTAGCCGAAGCGACAACTCAGATTCAGCCGCTATCCGACAACAGTCAGAACAGCATGTTGGCGTTGACCTATTTTGCGCAACAATTTGAAACCGCTTTCCTTAACCAACCGTATACCGGTATTATTTTAAAAGCCGCTACCGGAGCCAACCTAACCAAAGGCAACAGCGATGCCACTGCCAATGCGCCGCTATGGATGGTCCGTTTTGACAGTACAGGTGCCAACGGACTACGCTTTGGATTTGACAAAGACCAAACCTATTATTTTGCACCGGTTCCGCTGGCCACGAGTCTGCAATCCTTTGCGGCTTCCATCACTAGCTACGACAAAGGCGAACCGGACGGTAGTATCGTTAAAAACTTTAACAGCATCGACATGGACAGCTGGGGATTACAATTCCTACAGGCGGTTGATAAATTCCTGAGTCCGGCCTATTCCGTTCCGGCATTCTTATTAACAGCCTATAAAGTATTCCCCGACGATCCGGATTATTTACAACAAATACTCGACGCCAAGCAAACCATTGCCGAAGCCATCGAAGGCACCATCGACTTTATCATCGATCCGTGTAGCGGACAAACATCACCGCCTTGTACCGCAAAAGACCCGTCCAACATTGGTAACGCACAGGAAAAATGGAAACAACAAATCCTGATCCAACTTTCGAACGCCTATCGTTATGTCGCTTCCGTACAAACCACCGCCACAATTAGTTCCTCCTACAGCGGTGCGGAATATGCCGATGCCAACAACGATCCGCCGCATGCACCGTTTGTACCGAATTTATATGGAAAAATGCTGGGACTTGATCCGACACTTTCCGGAACCGACGAAGTACCAACCTCAACCGAATATTCACTATCGACCGCCAAAGTTCCGACCGCCAATGGTCCTTCCTGGTTAACTTATATGTTTGAAGCCAAAGACAGCGCCGAAAGCCGTAGTTTTACTTTTGGCGATATGCAATACAACGTAAGTCATATGGAATTCGACATCACCGAAATTCCGGATCTGGACGATTACCTGGCCTCCTCGTGGCTCACCTTTATTGTTCCGCTGAGTGGCGAAATCAACTCCGAAACCACACCATTGGCACAAATGGGCGATGTGGGCGAAACCACCATTCCGGTGCCATTGCGTTCCTATCCGACACCGCCATCGGTTACGGCTCAGAACTTTACTTATCCGGCCAACGACGATTCGTCACCAACCATCGAAGAAGCGCGTCAATGGGTGTATTACTACACCTATCAGAACACCTCCGCGGCACAAGACACCATCGTAACGGAAGTTCAGTTTAATGTTACCGATGAAAACCAGAGTGATTATACGGTGATGAACACCAAAAACCTGGGCATGTATCAGGCCTTGGCACAGTTTATCGATTCCTATCCGGCGTTAAATGCCGATTTCGACAATTGTCTTGCGATGCTAACGCCAGCCACTATGGACGCGAATTCGGAATTGGCTCAGGATGCCCGTTATGCGATGCTAGCGTTTATTGACATCATTAATCAGGTCGCCGCACAATGGTCGGTTACCAACCAGGTAAACCCTAGAAAAACGACGAATATGGCCATGATGACCGACTTCACCCCGGCACCGCCATATACCTTAGGCTATACGATAACCGAAAGCTCCGAAGCGGAAACCGATTATCTGATCATTACAATTCTTCCGGAAGATTCAAAATCGGCAGATGCCAACATCACCGTGACCATCGACAACTATACCAACGAATTGATTCCGGGTGATGAGCAAGCCTATCGTTATTATCAACTCGACAACACCGGACAGCGCGTTTATCTGTTGTATGAAGACCGAAATACAAATCCATCGCGAAATGTAGTATTAGATGATCTGGATATTTTAAGTGCGCAAAATGCGTGGAGCAGCGTTGCCGTAATCCGAAATGAAGAATTGCTACAAAATAAAGATGGCAGCTGGCAAACCACCAACCCGTTGTTTATTTACCAAACGCCACAGGTGATGTTCTATAACAAACTTATTCCGTTGTTAAATACCGATAACGCGATCAACATCGCCCAAATCGGCACGCCAAGTTATCCGGTGCAATCAAGTCGAACGCTACAGGATCAATTACTAGCTTTATTTGACGCCTTAACGCTCAACATTGACGCTTCGATTGCCGAATTTAACATCAAAATGCAATGTGATTACACCTATAGCATACCCGGAACCACCTTTACGATTGACGTTCCGGTAGTGATGCTAACGCCAACCGCAGTAGACGTAACCGCGCATGGTGCCAACATCGCCACTATGCTAACCGACGGTATCACAAATTGGATGAACAGTACCAGTCCGCAACAGAACAACGGAACCTTTAGCTTTACGCTGACCGCCTATTCGGTTACCGATGCCTATGTTCCGATATTGCAAATACCACTCGTATTATCCCTGAACGCTATTACCGATTTGTAATAGCCAAAACAACCTCCCCCAGCCTGTTTCGATATGTAACAATAAATCGGAACAGGCTTTTATTTTAAATAAAAAATATATTTTATTGATTATCAATTGTTTTCAACTAAATTTGTTGCAGTCAATTATATAACAGATTTCTGTTGCCCTCTCTGAAATAGTTTAAAAAACACCATTTTTTCTCTCATTTTTTGCTTTTTCAGGTGCCACTTTTAATCTTATTTATGATTTTTTTGTTGGCCATCTGAGTTTTCAAATAGCAGAAGAACCATTATTAATCGTATTTACTGCTTTTAGGAAAAATAGCAGCCGTTACAATTATTACCGGCCTATTTTCCAGACATTATGGAGGTATTCCTTTTATAGAAATACCGGAATCCAGTGTTATTTCATTTTGCGATGATACAGAAAAAAGATTCTGCAATTAATTGGCACAGGGATTATGGTAATGCATCCCCAAAAAAAGTTATTCCATTTCCTTTTAATTTAAAAGAACTTAATACATATGGCAGATTCGTTTTCAAAAAAAGAGAACAACAAAAAGAAAGAAAAAAAACAACAAGAGAAACTATCTCGAAGAGAAGCGCGTAAAACAAACAACAACAAAGGAAAAGACCTTGATGATATGCTTATTTACATAGACATCAATGGGAATTTCACTTCATTGCCTCCTCATCTTCAGAACAGAGAAGAAGATTCGGCTAAAGCAGAACAGGCTAAAAAAGCCCGGGCAGAAATAAACGAAACCGACTTTTCGGGTGTGGTAACGTATATGAGTGAGAAAGGATATGGTTTTATCACCGAAGATAACAGCACTGAAAACATCTTTTTTCATTATGGACAATTAAGCGAACCGGTTAAAAAACACGATTTGGTTACGTATCAAAAGGAAAAAACACCAAAAGGCTATCAGGCCACAGAAATAAAAAAAAGTAATCTAATAATAACAATTAAATCAACAAGAGATGCAAGAAGGCACCGTAAAATTTTTTAATGAATCGAAAGGATTCGGATTTATTCTTCAAGAAAATAACAATACAGATATCTTTGTCCACAGTACTGGATTAATAGATACCATCAGAGAAAATGATAAAGTAATATTTGACGTAGAAAAAGGTAAAAAAGGACTTACCGCAGTAAACGTTAGAAAAAAATAAATGCCTGTTCATTATTTTAAGAAGGTGTGTATCGATTTTATACACGCCTTCTTTTTTTATTGTAAGTCGTGTAAAACGTGTTTTTCTTCACACTACTTAGTTTTAGTCACGGATTATAAATCCGCGACATCGGTTCTAGTTGGCAATTAATTTGTTGTCTCTATAGTAATATTTCCGCTTTTTCATTTTTACATAGCCTTCCATAAATTCAATTTTAAAACCTTCTAAGTGTTCTAAATTCATTAGATTTTGTGCTAAAGTTGTCGTTTCTAAATTGATTAGCTTTAAAAGCTGAAGTTTATCAAAATCAAATAGTATATAGCCATTTATGATAGTCGCTTGCGTTTGATTACAATCGGGACACCCCACTCTTGTATAGGAAAACTTTACGATTAATTCCTCACTTTTAAACTTATCGAGTTTACCTCTTTTTACTTCAATAATTTCCAGAGATGGTTCAGTCAGCATCCCATACGCCTTACTTCTCTGCTTTAAATTTAAAGTATCCATCGCATAACCACTTGAAAATAGTTCATAGACGTTGAACACTTCGTTATTTTTAATCGCAACAGAAAGTGATCCTTTTTTGTTATCAAAATTTCGTATTAAATACGCTTTGGGTTTTGTTATGCTATCTATAATTTTATAATTGTTGATTTCATTTACGGATATGGATTTCAATGATCTTTCCACATTTTGGAAACGTAATTCTTCCGTAGAAAATTCTGCATTATTTTGACAGAATACATCATTTATCAAGAAAACAAACAGCACTATAAAGTAAACCTTTTTCATTTCGGATTTTGATTTAGTAGATCTCGATTGCGATCGTAAAAACGTTCTCGGATAACATCCTTACAAAAGACAAGTGCAAAATTTACAATTTACGTGCCATTTTAAAACCTTTGATCACTAATTTTTTACAACTCCATTTTCATATTGAAACTTTTGAATCGTATCGGATTCGTTTTCCAGATCATGGAAAAGCATCGTCCCATTTCCGTTTTGTATTGTTCCGCAATCCAGTACGTTTTTATCGCGATCAAAACACGATTTTATTTCCATTAGCTTACCATCGACATACAAACGCTCGGTATATAAATTTCCATTTTTGTGGTACCATTTCCATACTCCGATTTGTTTACCGTTTCGCAGCTCACCCATTCCCATAAATTCCCCGCTGTCAAAATAATACTTCCAAACGCCATTTTGTTTGCCGTTTCGGAATTCCCCTTTTTGATGCAACTTTCCATTGTCGTAGAAATAGCTCCAATCGCCATTTTTCGTATCCTCTAAAAACGTACCAACGGCATCTACTTTTCCCGCTTTATAAAACGTCCATGTTCCATTTTTTAATCCCCTTTTTAAACGACCTTTTGCTTCTTTTCCGTTTTCGATTAGGGTTGTTTGTGTGGTACAAGATAGTAGTAAAAGAATGGGGATAAAAGTTAGTATTCTTTTCATTAACAGCGTATTGTTTTTCATTGTGAATCGTTTGCCAGATGTCACGGATTACAAATCCGCGACATCTGTAGCACTCGAGGCTTTATTTTCTATCACGGATTACACCCGAGGCTTTAGCCGAACAGACGAAGTAAATCCGCGACATCTGGTGGCGTTTTTATCTTTCTTCTAAAAGCTTAAAATAACGGCTATAGTCTTTATCCGGAAACGCTTTTTGTAAGGCTTCCAAAGCTTGTTTCAGGTTTTGATAAATACCATCTGCTTTTAAATCGGCTAATGACACTTCGGTAAAAAGAT